>Ga0209342_10007926_pt1 | contig 10652 bp, 9 predicted proteins | sample RifCSP16_2_FD_184023 | JGI IMG/M metagenome (GOLD analysis project Ga0209342, IMG submission 184023) | Soil microbial communities from Rifle, Colorado - Rifle CSP2_sed 16_2 (SPAdes) (version 2) | ecosystem: Environmental > Terrestrial > Deep subsurface > Rock core/Sediment | place: Rifle... | reverse complement strand
ACCGTGACCTCATGCCAAAAGACATAAACACCCTGCAGAAACTGTGGTCGATCGTCGGACTGATCGTATTCGCGGCGATACTCGTGCTCGCCTTCCGCGCCTACCTCGGCCCGGCGATGCTGTTCGATTTCGCCAGCCTGCAGCTCTGCGGCTGATTCAACTCCGATTGCCAGCCCTTTGCCGGCTGGAAGGGCCGGGGCGCTACCGGCAAGACGATCGGCTCGCTCTGCTACGTGCAGCGATAGCTGCGCGAACAGTCGCAGACCATCGTCGGGCAATCCCGGCGCGCGAAGCTGCGGCAGAATAGCAATTTCACATCTTTTCTCTTTGTTTTCAATCATATATTTTGGTCTTGACACCACTTCTTGTGCGGCGCAATAATCCTCCGCACATTCAGGCCCGAAGCCGCGTTCCAGGCGGCGCAGGCCGTTGCCCAGTGGAGCGTATTTGGCCGTTCAGGCACCCAGCGTAGCCGATCTACTGTCTCAGGCGGGGCAGGCGTTTGGCGGCAATTTCCTCAACCTGCTGGCGACGGAACCCGACATGGCCGCCGGGCTGCAACGCATCGCCGCGGCAAGCTCGCCGAAGCTTGCCGCGCTGCAGGCGCAACTGTCCCAGAAGCATCTTGCGCTGTGGAGCGCAATGATGGCGCGTGATTCGGGCAAGGACGTCCAGCCGGTGGCGCGCGCCGAGCCGGGCGACCGGCGCTTCGCGAGCGCCGAGTGGCAGGCGGGCACCCATTTCGACTACCTGCGCCAGGCCTATCTGATCAACGCGCAGTTCCTGCGCGACACGGTCGAGGCGCTGGAGCTCGATGCGCGCGCCAAGGGGCGCCTGCGGTTCGTCGCGCGCCAGGTGATCGACGCGATGAGCCCGGCCAACTTCGCCGCCACCAATCCGGATGCGCTCAAGCTGGCGCAGGAAACCCGGGGCGAGAGCCTGACCAGCGGACTGAAGAACCTGCTCGAGGACGTGCACAAGGGCCGCATCTCCACCACCGACGAATCGGCATTCGAGGTCGGCAGGAACCTCGCCATCACCGAAGGCGCGGTGGTATTCGAAAACGAGTTGTTGCAGCTGATCCAGTACCAGCCGCTCACCGCGACGGTGCGCAAACGCCCGCTGCTCGTTTTTCCGCCGTGCATCAACAAGTATTACGTGCTCGACCTGCAGCCGGAAAATTCTTTCGTGCGCTATGCGGTGCAGCAGGGCAACACGGTGTTCATGGTGTCCTGGCGCAATATCCTGCCCGAGCAGGGCCATTACACCTGGGACGACTACCTCGGCCTGGGCGTGATCAAGGCGCTGGAGGTGGTGCGCGATCTGTCGGGCGTGGACAAGCTGAACCTGATCGGCTACTGCGTGGGCGGGACGATGCTCGCGGCGGTGCTTGCGATCCTGGCTTCGAAGGGCGAAGAGTGGGTCGAAAGCCTCACCTTCCTCACGTCGTTGCACGACTTTTCCGATGCCGGCGAGATCGGCCTGTTCGTCGACGAGCCCAGCGTGGCTGCGCGCGAGGCCGCCATCGGCAAAGGCGGCATCATGCCCGGTCGCGAACTGGCCGCGGTGTTCTCGGCGCTGCGCGCGAACGACCTGGTCTGGTCCTACGTGGTGAACAACTATCTGAAGGGCCGCCCGCCGGCGGCCTTCGACCTGCTGCACTGGAACGCCGACTCGACCAACCTGCCCGGCCCCATGTACTGCTGGTACGTGCGCAATATGTACCTGGAGAACAACCTGACGGTTCCGGGCAAGCTCACCATGCTCGGGGTGCCGGTGGATCTGTCGCGGGTGCGCCATCCGACTTACGTGCTCGCCACGCGCGAGGACCATATCGTGCCCTGGATGAGCGCCTACCAGACTACGCAACTGATGCGCGGGCAGATGCGCTTCGTGCTCGGGGAGAGCGGGCACGTCGCCGGGGTGGTGAATCCGGCGGCGAAGAATCGCCGCAGCTATTGGGTCAACGAGCGGGTGTCCCCGCCCGCCGACCCGCAGGCCTGGCTCGCCGGGTCCGAGCAGCGGCGCGGGAGCTGGTGGTCGGACTGGAACGCCTGGCTCGCGCAGTTTTCCGGCGGCAAGGCGAAGGCGAAGAAGCGTCTGGGCAGCAGCCGGTACAAGGTGATCGAGCCTGCGCCGGGGCGCTATGTGAAGCAGAGGGTGGTGTGATGCTTTTTTCGCCACGACGGAAGAAGGGCGCGGTTGTAGGGCGCGGCTTCAGCGCGCCGAAACACGGCGCGGTAAACCCGCGCCCTACGATGTGGAACGCGGCGCGGTAAACCCGCGCCCTACGGGATGGGATGGATTGGATTGAACACGGGAGATCAAGATGACTGATGTTGTGATCGTTGCGGCGGGTCGCACCGCCATCGGCAAGTTCGGCGGCGCGCTGGCGAAGATTCCCGCAGCCGACCTCGGCGCACATGTAATCCGCACGCTGCTCGCACGCAGCGGAGTCAAGCCCGACCAGGTGTCGGAGGTGATCATGGGGCAAATCCTCACCGCGGGCATCGGCATGAACGGCGCGCGCCAGGCCTCCATCCGCGCCGGCGTGCCCGACATGGTGCCGGCGATGACCATCAACATGGTGTGCGGCTCGGGACTGAGGGCGACGCACCTGGCGGCGCAGGCGATCAAGGCGGGCGACGCCCAGATCGTGATCGCAGGCGGCCAGGAGAGCATGAGTCTGGCGCCCCACGTCATGATGGGCTCGCGCGACGGCTTCCGCATGGGCGACGCCAAGCTCATCGACACGATGATCAGCGACGGCCTCACAGACGTATTCAACCAGTACCACATGGGCGTGACCGCCGAGAACGTGGCCAAACAGTTCGGCGTGACGCGCCAGGACCAGGATGCGTTCGCGGTGGCTTCGCAGCAGAAGGCCGAGGCGGCGCAGAAGGCGGGCAGGTTCAAGGACGAGATCCTTCCGATTGAGATCCCGCAGAGAAAGGGCGCGCCGCTCGTGTTCGACACGGACGAGTATCCCAAGCACGGCTCGACGCTCGAGTCGATTTCCGGCCTGAAGCCCGCCTTCGACAAGAACGGCACGGTCACAGCGGCCAACGCGTCGGGCATCAACGACGGGGCGGCCGCGGTCATCATGATGTCGGCCGACAAGGCGAAGGAACTGGGACTGAAGCCGCTGGCGCGCATCCGCGCCTATGCGTCGGTCGGCGTCGACCCGAAGATCATGGGTATGGGGCCGGTTCCCGCATCGCAGTTGTGCCTGTCCAAGGCGGGCTGGAAGGCCTCCGACCTCGACCTGATGGAAATCAACGAGGCGTTCGCGGCGCAGGCGGTTGCCGTCAACAAGCAGATGGGCTGGGACACCTCGAAGATCAACGTCAACGGCGGGGCGATCGCGCTCGGGCATCCGATCGGGGCGTCGGGTTGCAGGATCCTGGTCACGCTGCTGCATGAAATGATACGGCGCGATGCGAAGAAGGGGCTCGCGGCGCTGTGCATCGGCGGGGGCATGGGCGTTGCCCTGGCGGTGGAACGCTAGTTTCTTACGACTCAAGTGTCGGCGGATATGGGGAAGCATGGGGGTTTATTCGAATCTCCCGATTTCGGGAAGTTGCGAAGTCGCAACTTCCCGAAATCGGGAGAGCATGGATTCCAGGGTAGCCGTGGGTCGGTAATCCTTTGCCGACTGCCGGCGGCACGGGAATGCCGCCCTGCGTCGCTCGATCGCTGACAGGATTTCAAATTGAGGGCATGACACTATGAGCACGGAAATTCTCGAGCGTACAACGCGTCACGGCGTGCAATCAGTCAGACAAGAGGGCAAGCAGATGATCCAGCGTGTGGCGTTTGTGAGCGGCGGCATGGGCGGCATCGGCACCGCGGTATGCAGGCGCCTGGGCGAGGCCGGGCACAAGGTCGTGGCCGGCTGCCTGCCGGGCTACGAGCTGCGGGACGAGTGGCTGCGGACGATGCGCGCCGAAGGGTTCAAGGTGTTTGCGGCCGAAGGCAACGTCGAGGACTACGACTCCTGCGCCGACATGTTCTACCGGGTGACCTCCACGGTCGGCCCGGTGGACATCCTGGTCAACGCCGCCGGCATCACGCGCGACGGCGTGTTCAAGCGCATGAGCCAGGACGACTGGTATTCGGTGATCAACACCAACCTTAACAGCGTGTTCAACGTCACGCGCCAGGTGATCGAGGGGATGATCTCGCGCTCATGGGGCCGCATCATCAACATCTCGTCGGTGAACGCGCTCAAGGGCCAGTTCGGTCAGACCAATTACTCCGCGGCCAAGGCCGGCATGCACGGGTTCTCCAAGGCGCTCGCCCAGGAAGTGGTCAAGAAAGGGGTCACGGTCAACACCATCTCCCCGGGCTACGTCGAGACCGACATGGTGCGCGCGATCAAGGCCGACGTGCTCAAGGCGATCATCGACCAGATTCCGATGGGCCGGCTCGCTCGGCCCGCGGAGATCGCCGGGCTGATCGGCTATCTCGCCTCCGAGGAGGCAGGCTACATCACCGGGGCGAACATCTCGATCAACGGCGGCCTGCACATGAACTGACCGGGCGCCCCGCCGGCACCAGCCGATTTACAGGGGCGTGGCGCGCAGTGACATAATATTCCGACGCAGGACCTGAACGAACTGAAATCGCGAGGAGAGGATCATGATTCCGCATGCGGATAAACCGCGCATCGCATTGATCACCGGCGGCATGGGAGGGCTGGGCGAGACCATCAGCACCAAGATGGCCGACGCCGGCTACCGGGTCGCGGTCACCTATTCGCCGTCCAACAAGACGGCCGACAGCTGGATCGCCGAGATGAAGAAGAAGGGTTATGAGTTCCACGTCTATCCGTGCAACGTCGCCGATTACGATTCCTGCAAGGCGTGCGTGGACAAGCTGACGGCCGATTTCGGCCCGACCGACATCCTGGTGAACAACGCCGGGATCACCCGCGACATGACTTTCAGGAAGATGGGCAAGACCGACTGGGACGTGGTGCTGCGCACCAACCTGGACAGCGTGTTCAACATGACCAAGCAGGTGTGCGACGGCATGGTCGATCGCTGCTGGGGCCGGATCATCAACGTGTCCTCGGTCAACGGGTCCAAGGGCGCGTTCGGGCAGACGAACTATGCGGCGGCCAAGGCCGGCATGCACGGGTTCACCAAGTCGCTGTCTCTCGAGGTGGCCAAGAAGGGAGTCACGGTGAACACGATTTCCCCGGGCTACATCGGCACGAAAATGGTGACCGCGATCCCCAAGGAAATCCTGGACAGCAAGATCCTGCCGCAGATTCCGGTGGGCCGGCTGGGCAAGCCCGACGAGGTCGCGGGCCTGATCATCTACCTGTGTTCGGAAGAGGCCGCGTTCGTGAACGGCGCCAACATCGCCATCAACGGCGGACAGCATATGCAATAGTGGAACGAAAGCCCCGCGGTGAGGGGGCTTTCGAGGTGCGAAAGGCGATGCTACTTCTTGCCGGTGCCTCGGACCATGCCGGCGGTCGCTGCCTTGATGTTCGTTTCGGACAGTTCCTGGAATTGTCTGGCGGCGCGGTTAAGGCCATCGAGCAAGGCCGAGGAGGCCGCCATGGAGGATTTCCATGCCGCCGCAGCGACCTCGGCGCCGGGCGCGTTTGCGGCGAGCGGTTCGGCGCCTTGGGGCATGGCCTGGCTCAGGCGCGAGAATTGATCTTCGGCAAGCTTGGAAATATGGGACTGGGTCTGGCTCACGATTTCGTAGATGCTGTTGGCGTAGGCAGCGGACTGCTGCATGCCCTGCTGGGCGAGCTTGGCGCGCATCGCAAGCAACTGCTGCGGGTCGGACACGGAAAGCAGTTCGCGTGTGCTCTGCGCCTGCTGCTCGAGCGCCTTGCGCGCGGTTTCGAGGTTGAGCGTGACCAGTTGTTCAGCGCTGGCGAGGGTGGCTTGCGTGCAGGCGATAGTGGCGTCAAGCACGGCTTTCTGCCATGCTGCAAGCGTATCTGTCGGGTTGGCCATCGAAAACTCCTTGCAATCGAAAAGGGTCGGGTGAGATGGGCTGAGGTGGGGCTTGCGCGCAATAGAACGCCGGATTTGTTGCATCGCAACAGAAAAATTCTCTTCCTCCATGCCCCGGGTGTCAAGGCGGTTGGACGCGCTTAACAAAGTCATGTCAAATCAAAGACATTGGAGATAGCCATGGCAGAATCGGTCCGTCTGATCAAGAAGTATCCGAATCGCCGGCTCTACGACACCAAGACGAGCAGCTACATCACGCTCGTCGATGTGAAAGAACTGGTCGTGAAGGGCGAAGAGTTCCATGTGATCCACGCCAAATCGGGGGAAGACCTGACGCGTTCGATCCTGCTGCAGATCATCCTGGAGGAAGAGGGAGGCGGCGCGCCGATGTTCTCCTCGGACGTGCTCACGCAGTTCATCCGCTTCTACGGCAGCGCCATGCAGGGAATGATGGGGTCCTATCTGGAGCGCAACGTCCAGCTTTTCAACGAACTGCAAAAGCGGATGCAGGAGCAGTCCAAGTCGCTCCTTGGCGATAACCCCAAGCTGAACCAGGATTGGTGGAACCAGTTCCTGACCTTCCAGGGACCGGCGATGCAAAGCCTGATCTCCACCTACATGGACCAGAGCCGCAACATGTTTACCCAGATGCAGGAGCAGCTGCAGAACCAGACGCGCAACATGCTCTCGGGCTTCCCGTTCCCGGGATTCGCTCCCGGATCGAAGGACGCGGCGGCCGCGCAGCAACCGGACGCCGGGGCGTCGCAGAAGGGCACGAGCGCGGAGAGTGGAAAAAAGGACTAGCCGGCGCGCACCGGCGGCAAAGCGCAATCCGCGAACCGGCCGGCGCATGCCGCCGGCGAAGCGCAATCAATCCGTGCGGGAACCCCGGGTCGGGTTCGTCTCGCTGGGCTGCCCCAAGGCGCTGGTAGATTCCGAGCGCATCCTCACCCAGTTGCGCGCCGAGGGCTACGCGATCTCGCCCTCCTACGAAGGCGCGGATCTGGTGGTGGTGAACACCTGCGGCTTCATCGATTCGGCGGTCGAGGAATCGCTCGATGCGATCGGCGAGGCGCTCCAGGAGAACGGGCGCGTCATCGTCACCGGGTGCCTGGGCGCAAGGAAGGATGCCGATGGCGGCGACGTGGTCAGGCGCATGCACCCCAGCGTGCTCGCGGTCACCGGCCCGCACGCGCTGGATGAGGTGATGAGCGCGGTGCACGCGCACCTGCCCAGGCCCCACGATCCGTTCGCAGACCTGGTCCCCGCCCAGGGAATCAAGCTCACGCCCCGCCACTACGCGTATCTCAAGATCTCCGAAGGCTGCAACCACCACTGCAGCTTTTGCATCATTCCTTCGATGCGCGGACGGCTCGCGAGCCGCCCGGCGGGCGAGGTGATGCGCGAGGCCGAAAGTCTGGTCAAGGCGGGAGTAAAGGAACTGCTGGTCATATCGCAGGACACCAGCGCCTACGGGGTGGACCTGCGCTATCGCACGGATTTCTGGGGCGGCCGCCCGCTCAAGACGCGCATGCGCGAACTGGTCGCGGCGCTGGGCGAACTCGGGGCGGCACAGGCCGGCGGGGGCGTGTGGGTGCGGCTGCATTACGTGTATCCCTATGCGCACGTGGACCAAGTGATTCCGCTCATGGCCCAGGGCAGGATCCTTCCCTATCTCGACGTGCCCTTCCAGCATGCCAGTCCCCGCATCCTCGGCCTCATGAAGCGGCCGGCGAGCGCCGAGGACAATCTCGCGCGCATCCGCGCCTGGCGCGCGATCTGCCCTGACATCACCATCCGCAGCACGTTCATCGCCGGGTTTCCGGGAGAGACGGAGGCCGAATTCCAGGAACTGCTCGATTTTCTCGCGGAGGCGCAGCTGGACCGCGTCGGTTGCTTCGCGTATTCGCCGGTGGAAGGCGCGGCGGCCAATGCGTTGCCGCATCCAGTTCCCGGCGAGGTGCGCGAGGAGCGGCGCGCGCGGCTGATGCAGTTGCAGGAGAGAATCAGCACCCAAAGGCTGCGCGCTCGCGTGGGCACGACCCTGCGCGTGCTGGTGGACGAAGTGGGCACGCAGGGCGCGCTGGCGCGTTCGGCCGCCGATGCGCCGGAGATCGACGGCGTGGTCCACATCGAGGATGGCTCGCACCTGAAGTCCGGGGAGTTTGCCCAGGTCACGGTGGTGCGTTCGGATACGCACGACCTGTGGGCGAGGTGCAGGGCGCGTAGCGCCAGGCCTCGCGCGCCGCGCCCGCTCAAGATCAAAGAATCGGAAATCAGTCGATGACAGGAGAATCCAATGGCACAGCGTGAAGTGGTGGTGGTTGCGGGCGCTCGCACCGCGATCGGGGAATTCGGCGGTTCGCTCAAGGACTTCGGTCCGACCAGGCTGGGGGCGATCTGCATCAGGGAGGCGATCGCGCGCGCCAAGATCGATCCGGCGGGCATCGGCCACGTGGTGATGGGCAGCGTGATCATGAGCGAACCGCGTGACACCTATCTGTCGCGGGTGGCGGCGCTGGAGGCTGGCGTGGCCGCCGGGACGCCATGCCTGACGGTGAACCGCCTGTGCGGCAGCGGCCTGCAGGCGATCGTGTCGGCCTCGCAGGCCATCCTGCTCGGAGACTGCGACAACGCGGTGGCGGGCGGCGCGGAGAGCATGAGCCGCTCGGCGTATGTCCTGCCCTCGGCCCGCTGGGGCCAGCGCATGGGCGACGCGTCGGTGATCGACGCCATGACCACCGCATTGCACGATCCGTTCGGCCATGGCCACATGGGCGTCACCGCCGAGAACATCGCCGCGCAGTACGGCATCACGCGCGAAGAGCAGGATGCCTATGCGCTGGAGTCGCACCGGCGCGCAGCGCGCGCGCTCGACGCGGGTCACTTCAAGAGCCAGATCGTTCCGGTCGAGGTGAAATCGAAAAAGGGCACGGCGCTGTTCGAGACCGACGAGCACGTGCGCCGCGATGCGAAGATCGAGGACATGCAGAAACTCAAGCCCGCTTTCAAGAAGGACGGCACGGTCACCGCCGGCAACGCCTCGGGCATCAACGATGCCGCGGCCGCGGTGGTGCTGATGGAGGCCGGTGCGGCGGCCAAGCAGGGTGCCAAACCCATGGCGCGGCTGGTGGCGTATTCGCATGCGGGCGTGGAGCCGCAGGTGATGGGCCTCGGGCCCATTCCCGCGGTCAGGCGCCTGTTCGAGAAAACCGGGCTCAAGCCGGCCGACATGGACGTGATCGAATCGAACGAGGCCTTCGCCGTGCAGGCGATGGCGGTGAGCCGCGACCTGGGGCTGGACCCGGCGAAGGTGAATGCCGACGGCGGCGCGGTGGCGCTCGGCCATCCGGTGGGCGCAACAGGCGCGATCCTCACGGTGAAGGCGATCTACGCGCTGCATCGGACCGCCGGACGTTACGCGCTTGTCACCATGTGCATCGGCGGCGGGCAGGGCATCGCCGCGATCTTCGAGCGGATGTAAGAACCCGTTGCAAAATGAGTTTTTGCAACGGCTGAATTATTGAATCTCGCAAATATGACTGACAAGCTTCTAACTTATCTCGTCATTCCCGCGCACGCGGGAATCCAGTGTCTTTACTGTGATAGCGCTGGGTCCCCGCTTCCGCGGGGACGACCAGTATTTGTCAGTCACTTATATGGTTCTCAGTAGGGGAGCATGAGGGGATGTATCCCATCATTTTGAAACGGACTCTGAATCTCGCCGTGCGCACCGGATGAAGCGCAAGCGGCGCATCGGTTTCGTGCTGGGCGGCGGCGTAGGGCGGTATCCCCATGCCGCCAGCTTGAGTCGCTAGAGCTGCCGCATGAGACCCTCGATTCCCCGCAGCAGCATCTCCACCGCGACCGCGGTGAGTATCAATCCCATGAGGCGCTCGAACGCGTACAGGCCGCGCGCGCCGACGAGGCGGGCGATACGCTCGGCGAACAGGAGCACCAGCAGCGAAACCGCCATCGCCGCGGCGATGGCGATGCTCCATTCGAGCGTGCGGTGCGGCGCGCGCGACACCAGCAGAACGACAGTCGCGATGGCGGCCGGGCCAGCGATCGAAGGAATGGCCAGGGGCACGATGAAAGGCTCGCCTTCCGGAAGGCCGCCGAAAATGCCGTCGTCCTGGCGAAACACCATGCGCAACGCGATCAGGAACAGGATCACGCCGCCGGCGATGTTGAGCGAGCGGTCCGACAGCCCCAGCAGTGCCAGGAGCTCACTGCCGAACAGCATGAACACGATCAGCACCGCGAATGCGATCGCACACTCGCGCACGATCACGCGCACGCGCCGCGCGGGCTCGACGTTCTGCAGCAAGAGGACGAACACCGGGATGTTGCCCAGCGGATCGGCCACCAGTACCAGGATGACTACCGCGGATGCGAAGGAGACGTCCACGGGCGTATTGTCGCGCCGAATTCCCCGGCGCGGGGGTGATCCGGGCCTGCAGTGCCGCTATTCGGGGGACAGCGCGTGGCGCCAGGCTTCGCGCACCGCGCCCAGGCGCACCAGCGGATCGAGCAGCAGCCCGTGCGCCAGGCCCGCGACGCGGTCCTTGTCGCTGTCGCGCTGCAGGCCTTCCAGGGGGATCCGTCCGTAGGCGTGGGCGAGCACCAGGGCCGGCAGGAGCAGTGCCGCGCGTTCGTCGGTCTGCTCGG
>Ga0209342_10007924_pt1 | contig 10656 bp, 6 predicted proteins | sample RifCSP16_2_FD_184023 | JGI IMG/M metagenome (GOLD analysis project Ga0209342, IMG submission 184023) | Soil microbial communities from Rifle, Colorado - Rifle CSP2_sed 16_2 (SPAdes) (version 2) | ecosystem: Environmental > Terrestrial > Deep subsurface > Rock core/Sediment | place: Rifle... | reverse complement strand
CCCTCCTTGCGGCGGCAAGCACGGTCGCCTCCGCCTGCCCCTACCCCCTCGGCGAGTTCGCCGCCCGCGGGGACCTTGTCGTCTGGGACTGGGACGGTAAGGTCGAGGACCTCGAGAGCGCGATCGTTGAGGCCACTCTCGTCCACGGCCAGAAGAGCTTCGGCCAGGTCGTGAACGCGGGGGGCCGGCTCAGCCTCGTGTACGACGCGGAGGTCGAGTACCTCCTCCCGGACGGCACGGGTGAAGGGGAAACCCACAACATCCTCTACAAGGAATACAGCAACGCGACAGGGTGGGATGTGCCCATCCTGTACCTCGCCTCCGACGATGTCACCGAGGAGATTCCGGAGGGGCGCAACCTCCAGACTTTCGCGACGGCCTTCGGCGAGGAAGTCTGGACGGTCTGGGACGCCTCCGGCCGCATCCGTGAAAACGGCTCCTACATCCTCCTTCGGGGGAAAACGCCCGAGGGGTTCACCGCGACCCGGGTCGTCTCCCCCGACTGGAAGGACGCCGCCTCCAAGCAGGCGAAGATCATCACCGTGGGGGCGCGGATGTACATCGCGTTCCAGACGAACGCCTACTCGAACTCGACGGACGAGTACCGCCTTGTGGGCCGGGCCTTTGACGGCACCTCCTTGGGGCCCCTCGAGAACATCTCGGGGGCAAACGACGGGTGGTCGGACCAGGTCGTGTCGCTCGCGACGGACGGCTCGCGCGTCTTTGCCTCGTGGGTCGCGAGGAACACGACCGACTTCGCGGGGTCGGGCGACTGGGACGTTAAGGTCGCTGTGCGCGAGCCGGACGGGACTTGGGGGCCGGAAATTGCGCTCACGGACGGGGAGAAGGCCCTCTCCGAGGCCCCTTCGGCCGAGTGGTACCTCGACCGGGTCTTCGTGGCGTGGGCGACCGACGACCTTCGGGTGGACGGGGGTAGCGACACGGACATCGTGATGCAGTCCTACACGCCCCCCGCCGGTGGCGGCCCGGGGGTTTTGGGGTCGCTCCTTCGAGTGAGCACGGACGAGTTCCAGGGGACCGACGAAGCGCCCTCGCTCTTTGCGTGGAGGACGGCGGAGGGCGGGGACGGGAATCTCCACATCCAGTGGTCCTCGGACTCAACGCCAAACAGCATCCCGACAAGCGGGGGGGACAGCGACATCTACTACCGCACCTATGACGGCGCCACCTTCAGTGCTATCCAGCTCGTGTCGGACCCGTTGGACAACTGGTTCGTCGAGATCCTGCCGGGCTTCTTCACGCTCGGCGATTCCCTCTACTCGTACTTCCTCTCGAACATCTGCATGCCGGGCTGCGGCCACGAGACCGACTGGAGGCAAATGACGAAGCTCCTTGCGCGGCCGGCGCACTTCTACGACGACGTAGAGGCGCGCTACGCCGTCTACTCGGACTACCCCACGGCGCTGGCGACCGAGGCACGCATCCGGTTCTCCCACGCGGACGGCTCGCCCGCCGGCGGCGAAGGGTATTTCGCGACCCTTGCCTCCGGCGAGGTCGTGGCCTTGACGCTCACGAACGCGACGGCCCGGGTGACGCTGACGTACAACACCTCGCACGTGCTCCAGCTTGAAGCGAGCTACTGCGGCAAGGCGCTGCCGACCGTCGAGGAGGCTCCGCCTTTGCCCCCGCCCCCCCCTCGGCCCTCGCCCTTTGGCGACGTCGTCCTGCCCGCGCTCCTTGCGGCGGCGCTGCTTGGCGCCCTCGGCGCGCGCCGGCTGCGGCGCGGCTGAGTGCCCGGGTCGCCTAGTTCGGCCCGCCCACGACGCCGGCCTCGATCGAGTGGACCGGCGGCAGGTGGTCTGCGAGCGGCCCCCAGGAGTCGCCGTCGTCGCGGCTGAAGTAGACCTGGCCGGTTGTCGTGCCCACGTAGATCCCCGCGGGGTCGTTCGTGTCCGCGCGCGCGCCGTCGCGCAGCACCGTGAAGTAGGCGTCCTTCTGCGGCAGCCCCTTCGAGAGGCGCTGCCACTTCTTGCCGCCGTCCTTCGTGCGGAAGACCGCGAGCGCGCCCCCCACGGCGACGCGGTTCCAGTCGCTCTCGAGGGGCACGAGGTATGCCCACCCCTTCTTCGTGGGGTGCGCGACCACGGGGAAGCCGAAGGTCCATCGCCGCCCTTTTTCGACCTTCGTGCGGGGGAGTCCGGTCTCCGCGGCGACCCACCGGTCCGCCCCTTCGACGCGGCTGTAGACGCCCGCGTGGTTCTGCTGGTAGAGGATGCGGGGGTCCGTGGCGTCCCGCGCGATCTTGTGAGGGCAGGTGCCGATCTCGCCGTCCTTCATGACCTTGTCGGGCTCGAAGACCCCGTGGATGCCACCGTTCAGGACTTTCCAGGACTCGCCCCCGTCCTTCGTGCCGAGGATTCCCACCGAGGAGATGCCGACGACCATCTTGTCGGGGTTGCCGGGGTACGGGAGGACCGTATGCGCGCAGAGGCCCCCGTTGCCCGGCTGCCAGTCCTTGCGCCCGGGCCGGGCGTTGAGGCCCTCCACGGACTGCCAGGACTCGCCCTTGTCCCCTGAGCGGAAGAGGGCGGCCGGCTCGACGCCAGCAAAGAGCGTGCCCTCGTCGTCCGTCCGAAGCTGCCAGATCGCGGCCACGGAGAGCCCGGACTTCTTCGAGAAGCGCGGGGACTCCTTGCCCTTCTTCCACCTCGTGCCGAAGTCCGCGGTGCGAAGGACGCGGGTGCCCCAGTGGTACGAGGTGATCCCCGCATAGACGGTCTTCCCGTCAGAAGGGTCGAGCATCGCGTGCCGGATCTCGTGGCCCTCATGGAAGGGCCCGCGCGCCTTCCACTTCCTGCGGTCTGGGGAGTGGAAGATGAAGAGGCCTTTCCGTGTCCCTGCAATCACAACCGTGTCGCCCTTTTTCACGTCCGCCATGTTCAGCCACCTGCCACGTGCGGGAGGACGTGCACCGTGTCGCCGGCCTTGAGGCGCACCTCGTCGGGGTTGAGGTGGCTCACCGCCTCGCGGTTGACGAACAGGATCACGTTCCGCCGCACCTTCCCCTGGTCGTCGAGCAGAGAGGCCGCCAGCCCCGCCCTGCGCCGGTCAAGGTCCTGGAGGGCCTCGCCGAGCGTGGCGCCCGACACGGCCACAGGCCCTTTGAGCCCGAAGTCGTGGCGGAGCGCCTGCGGCAGCAGGACTGTTACCTTCGCTGCTACAACGCCCATGGGAGGCTCAAGAGAAGCCCGGAGCGAATTTGAAGGCATCGTCTGACGGCAGAAAGTGGACGGGCTTGATGCACCCGTGAGACGCCGTGGGGCGGCTCTCGGCCTCGCGCTCGGGTGTTGGCCCGTACCAGGGAATCATCAAATACTGACTTTCGGGTGGGCCGGCCCGTGGTCGCCGACATCCTGGGCGCGCGCCCCGAGGGCGCCTGCGAGAAGCTCGCGTTCCGCACGGCCTTTGCGGAGCTTCCGACCCAGCACGGCGACTTCCAGGTCATGGCCTTCGGCTGCAACCAGCCGGAGCTCGCGCGCGGCGGCGACCACGTGGTAATCATGAAAGGGGACGTCCGCGGGCAGGCCGACGTGCTCCTGCGGATCCACTCGGAGTGCCTCACGGGCGACGTGTTCGGGTCGAAGCGCTGCGACTGCGGCGAGCAGCTCGAGAGCGCGATGGAGACGATCGCGGGGCAGGGTGAGGGCCTCGTGCTCTACCTGCGGCAGGAAGGCCGCGGCATCGGGATCGCGAACAAGGTGCGCGCCTACAAGCTCCAAGACCAGGGCGCGGACACGGTGGAGGCAAACGAGCTCTTGGGGTTCCCGGCGGACCTGCGCACGTACCAGTGCGCGGCGTGCATCCTCGCGTTCCTGCGAGTGAAGAGCGTGCGGCTCCTTACGAACAATCCCCTGAAGATCGAGGAGTTGGGGAGGCACGGAGTGGCGGTCGCCGAGAGGGTGCCCATCGAGGTCAAGGCCAACCCCGAGAACGAGAAATACCTGCAGACGAAGAGGGAGCAGATGGGGCACATGCTGAAAGAGGGGCCGTAGGTCGCCTTTTCCAGTCGATCCGCTCGAGACGGCCTCTGCAGGGGGGCTACTCACTGATCCACCCGGAGCCGGGCTCAACCGGCTGATCGGCCCGGGGTCTTGAACTCGTGGCCGTGGGCACCGTGACTACCACATCGCCGGGCTGCAGGGCGTTCGCAAGTGGCTCAAGGTGTGGTGGGCCAGGGCGCTCTGTGGCCGCCGCAATCCCCAGGGCTTCGTCGACGCCCCTCTCGTCCTTGAGCCGCTTTCGCAAGAACTCACGTTGCTCGGCATCCACGAAGTACACGGACCTGCCCACGTCCCTACTCGTCTTCAACAATTCCTTGTCCCTCGTTAGCACCTTCAGGTGGTAGCCCAGGTTCTTCTCCGTCACCTTGACGCCTCGGGATCCCAGCTCGTGGCTGATTCCGCTGAACGTCGTGGATTGAAGGTCGACCACAACCTCGAGGATGCGGCGCTGCAGGTACGCTAGCGGGGGCAATTCCTCGGCGTCGAATTTGTAGTCCGAGGCGTAGAACCGGACGGACGGCCCCTGCGCGACTCGCCGGATTTCGCCGCTGCGCTCGAGCACCTGCAGGTGGTAGGCGCAGCCGCCGTTCGAAAGCCCGAGATCCTTCCGAACCTGCGTGAAGTTCGCGCCCGGGTTGTCCCTGATGAACTGGATGAGCCGCCCCCGGTTGTACTGGTTCCGCACGTCGTCGCGGCGGAGGCGCGTGAAGAGCGGGACTAACAATGTGCCAGCAATGGCCTCGTTGCCGCGGGACGTTCGGCCCGCCGCGCTTGTTGCCACGAGAATAGCGGCCAGGATGATTGCGGCAAGAGAAAGGCCGGGGATTCCCGGAGGCAGTGGCGGCGTTGGACTTGGGCCGAACGATGCGGGCGGAACAATTGCAACCGCGTTTACAGGCTCGGAAAGGGGTCCCTCTCCAACCGCGTTTGTCGTCGCAACCGCGTACCAATACTCCGTGCCATTCGTGAGGTTGGTGTCGGCGAAGGTCCGTTGACCGACGACTTCCCCGAAACGGGTTAGGTTGTCGCGGTCCGTGCCCCGATAGAGAATGAAGCGCGCGACGGTCGAATCGATGGTGCCGTTGGGAGGGTTCCACCGGAGGTCAATGCGGCTGACGTCCGCCGAGGCTTGCATCGCATACGGGGCTTCCGGCCAACGCCAAAAGAGCCACTCTTTGCGGACCGAGTCATAGAGCCAAGGGCTGCCGGCGGCGAACAACACGACCTTGCCCTCGCCTTGGGAATAGGCCATCCGGGGGCCGTAACGGCTTCCCGTGTAGGTTTGGTTTGGAAAAATACGGGTCCAAGTCAGATTGTTTGCGTCGAACTCCCAGGTATCCGTGTAAACCCTTCGATTCAGGGGACCCAATGCCTGCTCGCCGCCAACGAGTATTACGCGGTCGGCACTTTCGTCGTATGCGAGCTGGTGAAAGTACCTGCCCCCCGGAAAAGGGGTCGGGGAGGCACGCTGCCATGCGTTGGAAACTGGGTCAAAAAGCCAGGTCTCGTTGGAGCCTTCAGTCGGACCGTTGAATCCGCCAAAAAGGACGATCCGGTTTGATTCCGAGTCAAAGGCGAGGCCGGGCGAGTCTAGGCCGGGCGGGGAGTCGAGAGTGACGACCCGGCTCCAGTTGTTTCGGTTGAAATCGTACGCCCACGTTTCGTTGTAGTATCCGCCGGTATAGCTTCCCCCGAAAAGGACAATCCGGTCTTGAAGGGCCAAGTAGACCATTTCCGAATTGAGGCGAGGCGCAGGGGCAATCGGAGGGGTCATTTCGACCCATTGGTCCTGATCGTAGTCGTAAGCCCATGTATCATTGAGGTCACCTGGGGAGCTGAATCTGGTCCCACCGCCGTAGAGGACGATCCGGTCAGATTCCGCATCGTAGGCCATGGCCGCCCCCACTCGGGCTGGAGGCGAAACCTGCGGTCGCATACGGGTCCACGAGGCGTTCTGGACGTCGAGCACCCAGGTTTGGTTGCTGAGGACCGCGTCGGCAATGAGTGAGTCATCGGAGGTTCCCCCGAATACGACCATTCTGTCCGATTGCGAGTCGTAGGCCATCGACTCCCAAAAGAGCGAGGGCGGGTACTCCAAAACGGCTGGGCGCACCGCGGAGCCGCCCGCCAGAGGAACCACCGCAAGGGGCATCGTCGCGAAGGCAACCGTGAGCAAGGCCACGAGCTTTGACAACGCGCTGCATCGTGTCGCTCCGTCCACCCCCGTCGCGGCGGTTTTCCGGGATGGAACCACGGCCGCGACTCCGAAGCCGATTCCTCGCCCGGGCGCTATTAAGGCGTTCGGCGTCCGGGCAATCCGCCTATTTGCGGTGTTCGGTTAATTCGCTAGGGGGAGAGAGCGTGGAACGATGCCCTAGGCGGCGGCTCTCGCCACGAACCGGGCGAGTATTCCCGCGCGCTTGATGACTCCGTTTTTCCGCGTCCGATAGCTGACAAGGGCAAAGTTCCCTAAGCTGGCAGATCGCTTTCGACGCCTAGTCTGTCAACCAGATTCCGCTTATAGGAGGATGGCTACGCAACCGGATTGCCTAATACTTCCCCGGCAATGAATAGCGGTTCGACGGGGAACCGTCCGGGGGTCATGTTGTGCAACGACGTTTGGGAATCCGGCTTCGACTGCTTTCGTTGATTTGGCGCGCATTCCAGACCCGTCGCAGGCGGCCTCCGCCGCGCAGGCCGAGCGGAACCCGCGTCTCCCACGCCGCCATCCGAGAGCAGCCGGCCCACCTCGGCTCCAACCTGCCGCCGATGCGATGACGTTTGACCACGCGGCGGGCCCCCCCGAGACGACGAAACCCTGGGGGGCTCGCCGCGCATCGCCCATCACGAAGAGGGGCGATCGCACACCTCGAAGCCCGACCCAGCAGGCCTAGTCCCTTTGCGAAAGGACTTTTGTACCAGACTAGGTGGGCAACCAGACTGCTTATCATGGAAACGACAATTCTTCCACCTGCGCCGCGCCGGTGGGCGGGCGAGTAAATTCGGAGTGAGGGATACGTGATGCGTGAAAAAAGCATGACATGGCTGGTCGGGAGCTGCAAGGCGAAGGAAATACGCGAAAGCCCTGGGCGCGGGACGGTTGCCATCTCCGCCTTGGGGTTGATGGTTCTCGTGGCGCTGCTTCCGGCCGTGGATGCGGCCCAAGGGGGTGGCGGCAATGGTGGCGAAAACTGCACGTGGGACGTTGAGAAGATCGGGAGCCCGAGAAAGCCGGGCTACACCGAGGTGACGACCATCTACTGCGACAATCCTTTCGCCGGGAGCACGGATTGCTCGCCCCTTGGCCAAGACTGGACCGCAATTGAATGGGCCGCCGGCCAGCGCCCGGATTACAACGATGATTCGACCGTGTGCTCCACGCGTCATGTCCTCGTCTACCGGTAAGAGCCCGGCCACGGGCCCGACTGCGTCGGAGGGCCGCGATGCGAGAAGGAGGCGGTGGCGGATCCGCCTGCTGGCTGTCTTTTGGGGGGGCGTGCAAAGCGCGCGGCAGGCCCTTGCGTTCGCCGGGGGCGACGAGAGCACTGCTGGACTCCACGCTGGGCGTCTGCGGCCGCCCTGCTCGTTTGGGGTCTCGCTCCCTTTGCTCCGTTAGCCTTCGACCACGCGGCGGATCCCACGAACCGATGAGACCGCACGGGTTGCCCCCAACTCCCCTTTTGCAGCCCGCGCCTGCCACCAGCAGGACCACACCAACCGCAGGGAACATGTATGAGGATAGTCGCCGGGACGCATTCCTTAATACTCCACCGAAGGGCAAGTGTCCGTGGCACCGCGCCTCGCCCTACGGGCGAGCACGGGGGAGCCGAGGGGAGACGCGTTTGCCCAAGCTAACGCGCGCGTCACGCTTCGTTCTTGCCCTAATGTTGGTAGCCGCAGCGCTTCCGGTACTGGGGGCGGAGCCCGCGGGCGCCTCGCAACGCCCCAACCCCATCGTCCTCCCTCCAAACCTGCGCTACGCCGCCATGGCCTACGACGCGGGATCAGACCGCACGGTCGTCTTCGGCGGGACAATCCTGGCGGATCTGACCGCGTCAGGGTACCCCTCGAGCAATGAAACATGGATCTTCGACCTCGAAAACGCCACCTGGACGCTGAAGCAACCCCTGGTGTCTCCTCCCGCACGGATGAAAGCGGCCATGGCCTATGACGCCGAATCGGATCGCATTATCCTCTTTGGCGGGGATGCCTTTGCATCATCAAGTGACGACTCTTTGACGGCGTTGGGGGATTTCAACGATACGTGGGCCTACGACATGGATTCCAACACCTGGACGTCGATGGCTCCCGCCGCGAAGCCGCCGGCTCGAGCGTTCCACGCGATGGCCTATGTTGAGAGCACGGACCGCGTCGTCCTGTTCGGCGGGACTGCGCCGCTTGGCTCTGGCGTCAAGTTGAACGACACCTGGTCCTACGACTTCAACGGGAATTACTGGCGCGAGGAGACGCCAAGCGCGATGCCCACCGCCCTGCGAAGGCCCCAACTCGCGTACGACGAAGCCTCCGACCGGCTCGTCATGTTTGGTGGCATTGGCGGCACGGGCGCCTCATGGAACGGTTCCAACGAGACATGGCTGTACGCACCACAGACTTCGGAATGGACGCGCGTGGCCCTCAGTGGCTATCCCCGCGCGCGGTTTGGACATGGGCTCGTGTACGATGCCGCCTCTGACCGGGTCATCCTCGCAGGGGGCGAATACCGCTACGACACAGGAGCAGGCCCGAGCTTCCTGACCTTCTTGTACGACACCTGGACTTTCGACGTCGAGATGGCAGCGTGGACGCGCGTGGACCTCAACGGGACCTACACGCGCTCTTGGGATGGCGTGATGGCCGCAACGGGCCGGGACGGCCGCATCCTCCTATTCGGGTCGGGAAACCCGTGGGTCTTCGACCTCAACCAGAGCCGATGGGTTTTGTGGAGGTGGCCCGAGCCCCCATTCGACCTACGGGTCACATCGGAATTCGGGCGGGTCGACCTATACTGGCGCGCGCCCAACGGGAGCTTCAACCTCGGCCTCCTGCAATACACGATCTATCGTGGGGAAGATCCCGACCAACTGGTCCCGATCAACAACAGGGTTGGCGGCACATCGGGCACGGACACGCAATTGGCAAACGGCTCGACGTATTTCTACGCGGTCGCGGCCGTAAATGACGTCGGAGAGGGACCGCCTTCAGAGGTTGTCTCGACCATCGCCATAGCACCTGTGGGGAGGGAGTCGACGCCCCCAGTCCCATCCCGCCCCTTCGGATCCATGGGCACCCTGCTAACCATGCTGGTGTTCGTGGGCATCGCGGTCTCGTGGTCGAACTCCAGGGGACGAGAGGCGCTCGCCGCAACGCTTTTTGCGCCCCTTTTTACGCGCTTGCGACGCGACGAGGTGCGGAACCAGGTGAATCGCGGCCGGATCCTCCAACTAGTCGACGACCACCCCGGCATGACGTTCTCCCAGATTGGGCACCGACTCCAGCTCTCGAGCGGCGCCTCGGCGTACCACCTCCGTGTGCTCGAGCGCAGTGGCGAAATCCGGCGCGTGGTCCAGGGCGTATCAGCCCGGTTCTATCCCCCAGGCTACAGGGTGGACCCAGGGGCACTCCCGCCCCTATCGCAGGTGCAGCGGAAGATCCTAGAGATTATCGTTGAGCGGCGAGAGGCGACCTTCGGGCAGGTCGCAACGCTCCTCGATTCGCGCGATGTCCACGTCACCGAGAAGAACATCGCGTACCACCTGCGGACGCTTGTCCGGAAGAAAGGGCTGGTGGAGACACGGCGCGAAGCGGGCCGCACGCTTTACTCTGTTGATGGCGGGCGACGCGAATCGTTGCGCGGGCGGCTGATCGAGGAGGCGCAGGCCGACGGGGCGATGGACGCGATGGCATCGAAGGCCCAGATGGAGGCTTCCGCCGCGCGAGAACTCGCCGCGCCAGTTTCCGCCTCGATGGATCGCCCCCTCCCACCATCGAGTGGCCAGCCGCAGGGACCCCAAGCTGAAGCAGGCCCCAGCCAAGGGCCGTCATCGTAGCACGCGTTGCAGCGGGACGATCGGCCCACGCGCGGCTTACGCCTTCCCGATCCGCGTCCCCCTCACCGGCGCCGGTGTGGCGGCGGCCCTCTGCGGCACGAGGATGAGCCCCGTCGGGTCCGCAAGCAGCGCGGGCCCGCGCGTGGGCGCCTCCTCGGAAAGCGCCCCGGAGGGCACGACGCGCAGCTCGAGCGCCTGTTTGGCTCCCGGCAAGACCACCTGCCGCGTGTCTGGCGCCGCGAGCGGCGCGGCAAGCTCGGGGAACTGGATTTCCCGGTCGAAGGCCGCGGGGTAGACCTCGACCTCGAAGGTGATAGGCCCGCCCAGAGGCGCCGCTTTAAGCAACCCCTCGACCCCTTTCATGATCGACTCCGGGTCGAGCACGGGGAAGATCCCGTGCGCCCCCTTGCTTCCGGCGATCCAGGCGACGGCAGCCAGCGAGTCGCGGTGGAGCCCGCCCTCTTCGAGGTCCGCAACGCCGGTCCGCAAGAGGCCTTCGAGCCCGCGCAGGGCCTGCTCGACCGTGAGCCCTCCAGGCGCGGGGCTCAGCGTCTCCGCGCCGCGGGCGGCGCGGGGCGCTTTCCGCG
>Ga0209342_10007923_pt1 | contig 10656 bp, 14 predicted proteins | sample RifCSP16_2_FD_184023 | JGI IMG/M metagenome (GOLD analysis project Ga0209342, IMG submission 184023) | Soil microbial communities from Rifle, Colorado - Rifle CSP2_sed 16_2 (SPAdes) (version 2) | ecosystem: Environmental > Terrestrial > Deep subsurface > Rock core/Sediment | place: Rifle... | reverse complement strand
CCCACCGGCAACGCCTCCCCAGATGGCGAGGCCCCCCTCCCAGAAGTACAACGCCCGCACGGGATTGGCGGCGAAGATATCCGGCCAGTGGTCGATGACGTGGAAAATGCGTGCGCCCACCAGACCCGCGAGAACCACACTGAGCGCCACGTCGTAGATTTCCGCAATGACGAATCCTTTGCGGCCCGCCTCCCTCGCGGTGAGCCAGACTCCGGTGGCGACGGCGGCCAGCACAATCAGGCTATACCAGCGCAGGTGAAAGTGCCCGATCGATAGAAGGATTGGGTCGATTGTGACAGTGATCATGGCTTCCTCTCTCGGTGTCACTGTAGGCCTTCCAGGGCCGGCGGGGATGCGCCAAGTGATGGCGCGGCCCGTAGGCCATTGTGCCTAGAGCGCGGCACGTCGGATGACGGACCCAGTCGCCCGAAGCATCCGCTAGCATGGAGGGGAATGGGACGAGGGGAGGAAGGACTACATGACGACCGTGGCCGTGGGTGACCGGCGTATCGTTTGGCCCGTGTCCGTCGGGCTCTTGGCGGGCGCCGGCCTCAGCCTGCTTTACTTCGCCATCGTCTCGTGGGCGGAAAGCCCGCGCCACGCGCTCGAGCAGTTTTGGACCGATCGCTGGATTGTGCTGCCGATCGTGGTCGGGTTCGGTGTGCAAGCGGCGCTCTACACGATCCTGAAGAAGCGCCTGTATCTGCCTGCGGCATCCCCGGGCCCGAGCGGTCCTTTGATGGGCGCTGGTGGGACAACCTCAACCGCCGCGATGATCGCCTGCTGCGCGCACCATGTGAGTGACGTTCTGCCACTGCTCGGCCTGACCGCAGCCAGCGCATTTCTGGCGCAGTACCGGACCACCTTCATGCTGATCGGGTTGGCCACGACGCTGACCGGCATCGCGGTGATGCTGGCCATTTTGATGAGAGAACGCAAGCGGGTGACACAGATGATTCTCGCGGTGGACCGAATGGAGGCAGCATGAGGCCTTTCGTGATTGGGCTGGTCTCTTTCGCAGTGATCCTGGCCGGATGTGCATCCGGTGCGGCAAGCGCAACTCCAACCGTGGCGATCCCATCCACGTCAACCCCACTGGCGACTCAAATCCCCGCCGTAACGCCAGGAACGGCGTCCGAGACAAACACAGCCTCGACGCAGACCGACAGCCAGGGAGCAATAACTATTGAGATCACACCCGTGGACCTCGCGGCCTCCGGCGTCACGTTTGCTTTTGATGTCTCGCTCAACACCCACTCGGTCGACTTGAGCATGGACCTGGCGGCTGCAGCCACATTGATCGCTGACACCGGCCGCTCGGTGGCCGCACTTGCGTGGGACGCTCCCAAGGGAGGCCATCACGTCTCGGGAAAGCTCATCTTTCCCGCGCTCGTTGATGGAACCCCCCTGCTGGAGGGTGCCTCCCAGTTGACTCTCATCCTCACCGGCATCGATGCGCCCGAGCGGCGGTTTGCCTGGGACCTCCCCTTCTAGGCCGACATGAGAGCATGGCGTGGTCTCCCGTTGTTGGTTGGCTTGGTGCTATCGTCTTGCACCGGCACCTGGGAGTCCGGGGCGATGGGATGGGGCGCGCCTCAGGCGACTCTGTCGCCAGCGCAGCAGATCGAGGCTCTGCGATCAGAACTGATACCGGCCCAAGACTCTTTGACAGGCTATGGACCCACGTTCAGCCGGGCTGGGTATGAGCAGATACTGGAATGGAACGGGGCGATGGCGGCAGAAATGCGCTGGGCAGATGCGTACGAAGCTCTCGACATCCGTCTCCCGTGCTGCGACGCCGTACATCCAAATCGGGATGAGACCCGCAATTGTGGCTGCGGTCATCACGCCGCTCTGTACGGGGTATCGAAGAGCTTGCTGCACCGCGGTTTTTCGGTGGCCGAGACGCAGACTGCGGTGGATCGCTGGAAGGCTTTCTTCTTCCCGAAGGAACGACTGCTGGCAGAGCTCAGGCAACGGACCCTGACCGACCCGGGTTACGAGCAGGCGCTTAACGACTTGGAGCAGCAAGGAGCATGCTGACCGAGAAGCGGCAGCTATCGCTCGGCACGAGACTGTCACCGTTCGTGTGGCTTGGGTATTCACCCACCGTGCAGGACTTGGACAAGACGCTGGAGGTCTCTTGATGAATCGCAAACACGCTTTGCTGATGTTGCTGTGCTGCCTGATCCCCGTCGGGCTCTTGGCCGCGGTGGTCTTGCTGCGTATTCCGTTGGGCTCGGTTCTGACATTCGCCCTGGTGTTAGCCTGCCCATTGATGATGCTACTCATGATGAGAACCATGGGCCATGACCACGGCGGTGAGCATGATCACACTCACACGGTGAAGCCTGAGAGTAAGTGAGGCAATGTCCCTGCTCGACCCACACCTGCCCGGCCGGATACCCGTGCCGCCAGCCTCCTTGGCAGCATTGCGGTGAGGTCGGCCGCATCCCTTCGTGGAGCCTCGCCAAACGGTGCCCGCATGCAACCCAGGGCCGACTGGCACATCTTAGGCGACTGCCAGAGAGAATCTCGCCGGGAGATGTCCCCCGCCAAATGGCGTGTTGACCCAGGTTCCCATATCGATATACTCTGTCTGGTTTCGCGGCCCGCGCATGACGGAGGGGCGAATGAATCGACTGGCACTAGTTTGGGGAATCGCTGGGCTGGCGTTAGTGGCATCAGGTTGCGCGAGCCGGCCACCTGCGGTCGAGCTCGCAGTTGTCGCACGCGAGTATGAATTCGACCCCTCAACCATCGAAGCACCGGCTGGCTCTGCCGTCATCCTGACACTACAAAACATGGGCCAACTCGAGCATGACATCACCATCCAAGAGATCCCGATGGTCACCATGAGCGTCGCGTCCACGCCGATGGCCGGGCATGAAATGGGCGGGGCAGAGGAGGCACCTCAGCTCCACGTAGCAGCGATGATGGGGCAGACAGCCGCCATCACTTTCACCCCCACCAAGCCAGGAACCTATGCGTTCTCATGCAGTGTCCCCGGCCACAAGGAAGCCGGGATGGCAGGAACCCTTACGATAAGCGCACCCTAATGCTGTTGACCGGCGGGAGGGATCACGCTCTGCAATGCGGCCTTGAATCAACCTGTCCTGGCCAATAACATCATCCGTCCAGAAAGGCCCTCGATGGGAAGTGCAATGCGCACTCATGATGGGCTTGACAGTCCATCAAGGGATCAGCCTGCACGTCTTCATCTACCAAGCCCTATGTCCGACTGGTCCATTCGACGATTCCCTCTGTGCGACAGGCTTTCCTCGGCCTTACCCAACCATCTCGCCGTGCGGTCCTTCTTGCGACAGCCTTCGCCATCACGCGTGGCAAAGTCGAACTCATCGAGTCCCATCAGAATCGGATCAGGACTTGGTCCGTTTGCTGTGGATGTAGTGGATGGCTAGCACAGCCTGTCGCTGGCCTGGATAAGTTCCCCTATTGACAAACAAGCGCTCATGGCACATTGTCAGAGTCGTCCTTGCCATAGGAGCCATCAGGGCATGCGAGCATCTCGGAACGACGGTCAGCCTCGGGAGCATATAAGTGCGCTCCGAGGCCCCTTACCAGGAGCGATATTTATAACCCGAAGGTGCGCGGTTCCCTGGCCCGGACACTAGCCCGCCCTCGGCGCGCGGGCCGGGGGGACGGGCGAGTCCTGGCCCCGCTACCTATAATGAAGAACCGAGGCCCTTGAGCCTCGGTTCTGTTTTCCCCCAATCGCGCAGGTTCAGCCAGATTCCCCTGCAATTGAGATGTTGTGATCGAATACTTGGTGCCGGGCTCATAACCACGCGATCCCGGGTTCGACTCCTGAGGCCGTCCTTGCCCCCAACCGCAGCACGCCGCGCTCGTGCACTTCGCGCTTCGACTAATTCCTTCACCGCCGACGTGTTGGGATGGGGTCTTCCGCCACCACAGGACGCGGAGGCCACTGGGTGACTGGGGCCTTGGCTGAGCTTCTCAACCAGTAAGGAGCGACACTTGGCTGCCCAATGGCCTCGAGATGAGCCGCCCGGCCAGTTAAGGCTGGTATCGCGCCAGAGGCAAACACCAGGCTGGCCGGGTCGGTTCCATCGAGTCGTTGGGCGGCTCTTGGGCCGGATGGGGGAAGCCTGGGAGCCGTGACAGCCTTGCTTGGGTTATCATACTCTTGCGCATGCAGGGAGTATCGCCCATGGTGGGCGGGCCAGTCGGAAGGCAGCCTAGCTGGCGGGGAGGCGCACGATGGCGATGTCTCTCATGGAGGTTCCCCACGAGAACAGCAAGGAGGCCTGCGACCGTGCCGTCCGGATCATCACGGAGACTGGTTTCCATTTCATGACCAATGCCCATGGGGGCGTAGTCACGATGTTCACATGGCTTGGTTCTTCGTAGTAGTGGCTGGCAGGGAGAACGCGCGCGTCTTGTTGCCATCCTTGCTTCGGCAAGGCGAAGATCATCGCTGCGGAGAGATTCCGATTAGAGGATGCTGAGGAGATTAGGAACTAGCACGAGGGTTAGTCATCGAGGTTCGAGGACAAGGTTTCGCGGAGGCACAGCTTGGACTACGACGTCGCAATTGTCGGGGCGCGCGTTGCCGGCTCACTTGTAGCGGCGCTTCTTGGAGACGTGGGTTATCGCGTTTTGGTCCTGGACCGCGCGAGATTCCCCAGTGACACTCTATCGACTCACTTCTTCAGGGCTCCGACCTTCCGGGCCCTTGGGCAAGTGGGCGTCTATGAAGAAGTACAGGCAAAGGCGCCGCATCTCACGATCAACTACAACGCTGTGGACGGGATTGTCTTCCCGGAGGCTGTGGACCGGCCGGAAGACTACCCTTTCTATCTGTGCGTGAGGCGGATCACTCTTGACGACATCCTCGTGCGCCGCGCGAGGGGGACGTCGAATGTTGACCTCCGGGAGGCGGCGAAGGCGACGGAGCTCCTCAAGGAGGACGGCCAAGTCGTAGGTGTCGCGTGGGTGGAGCCGAGCGGCAGGGGAGAGGCGAAAGCCAGGGTTGTAGTCGGGGCTGACGGACTACACTCCTTTGTGGCGAAAGAGGTGGGTGCGATAGCTGAGCACGAAGAGCCAGTCCATCGGGCCATGTACTATGCCTATTACCGTGGGGTCGAGCCGACAGATGGACCAGCGGCGGAGTTCCACTACCGAGGGAATGCCTTGGTGTATTGCTTCCCTTGTGATGATGACCTAACCCTGCTCGCCGCCTCAGTCCCCATCGCCCGCTTTGGTGAGTTCAAGCACGACCCCGAAGGCATGCTGCTGGAAGAGCTTCGCTCAATGACCGCGCTGGCCCCACGCTTGGCAAGGGCGGAGCGCGCCGGAGAGGTGCGGGGAACAGGCAGTATCCCCGGCTATCTCCGCGTCCCGTACGGGAGTGGCTGGGCGTTGGTCGGTGATGCAGGAATGGTGATGGATCCTTGGTCGGGCCAGGGTATCGATCAAGCCTCAACACACGCCGTTCTACTGGCGCGACGCCTTGGGCAGTATCTTGGCGGAGAGTCCGATTGGGAGACGGCGATGCGGGAGTATCACCGGGAGCGCAACGAGTTCAGCCAGAAAACCTACTACCGTACTTGCCAATACGGCCTGGACCTGCAGCCAATGACTCGCGAAGCCCTGCAACGCCGCGGACTTGGTTGAGCACCTTCTGCCTGGAGTTGAGCTCAACTGCGAGACTGTTATCCGTTTGCCTCGAACTCCAACTTCAATGGAATCACACGTCTCAGTGAGTCGCCCACAGGTGAGGACCGCTCACATCGCTCGCGTAAGTGAGCAATCTGCTCGGGTGTTACGCCCGGAGCAGAAAGACGCACGGTGTAGGCAATCGCATCGTATCCAGAGCCTGGCGCGCCGTCCAAACCCAAGTACGACTGCACGTTGAAATGCCCGGTCGCTTCCACTGAGAGGCTCTCGATTTTGAGGCCGAGGAACGAGGCGTGCATTGCCACTAAGTCCACGTCGCACGCGGCCAGCGTTGCGAGGAACATCTGCATCGGGTTGAGCTCGCCATCGCCACCCATGTGGACGACCTTATCTTTGAACTCAACCCGTGACCGTGAGCCCCCGACCCAATGTGCGACCAGTGCAGGATTGCGATCTGCTTTGGCCGAGTCTTGCACGACCCTATCTTTGAATCGCAACATTTCGGTCACATTGACGCCGTTGAGTTCGGTGACTTTGTCCATGTTTGCTCCTTCAATGAGTTGCAACGCGTGTTGTCATTGTTGGCTCTACGGCAGTGCCTTCATGAGCGGCCCAATTATGTATTATGCGGACATCTTCCGATTCCCTGCATTTTCTCAACCCGATTTAGCCAGCCCCTCACTGGGCTTACTAGTACGCTGAGCTGTCTCAGTGTATCACCCTAGCCCAGCCATCCTATGCGGCGAAGACATCCGGGCAATTAAGTATCGCAGAACAACGGGCACCCTCGCGAGCATGAAAGTTGTCTCCGAGGCCCCTTCCCCCGGAGCGAAGCCCATAACCCGGAGGCCCCAGGTTCGAGTCCTCGCCCCGCTACTTGGGCTACCCCTCTCGGGACAGCCTCCCGCTAGACAGAGAATACCTAACCGAAGCAATCGCGACTGTCGAGGAACAACACGAGGCAAGATGGACCCCGAGCAACGCCGACAATACTGGGACTGGAAGCACTGTGACAGGCAGCCCCTATCGTCGCTCCGTTGAGGTGTGCGGCCCCTCATACAGCCCAGCATCCCCCCTTCCCTTGCGGCTTACGATGGGGTAACATTGGCCCGTGCGCTTGGCCGAGTACTCCTCTTCTAGTTTTCCCAGTTGCCTACAGGCATTGGCGAGTGCCGCAGACAGCGGTCAACCAGTAGACAACGTGACGCGGGGAGAATTGGGCCGGTAGCCGCATGCATGCCGTGCACCTCGAGCACAAGTGAGTCACTTTATTCGCCGACCCATCGACGACGTCATCGCAGAGAATGAGGGAAAAGCAAGGGGTGCGGGCGAACTGAGAGTCGCTCTATTCCCAAGCAAGCATTCGCGGGTTCGCCCGCCCGGGCCGTCGGGCCAGGGAATCCCGTCACCCGCTCTCACAGCCGAAACGAAGGCAGCCGGTCTCGTAGGTGGAGGCCAACATCAATAGCGAATCCTTTGTTCCGAGGGTCAGAGGGCACGCTCTGGTCCTTTGGCTTTCCCCCGCCCGGCTCACCCAACCGCGCGATGCACCGGCGCGTTCCCCTCTCTCTTCAAGAGCTGGATAGCCCACCTCACGTAGGCACTTCACCGGGATCAGTGCTAATCAAGTCTCGCCGCATCGGTACTTGGCCTTTTACTGCTGGCATCGACCTCACCAAGGCTGCCGCACCATGGGCCAGACTCCAGGCCAAGTCCTAACACAAGGGAGCTCCAACCTTGCCCGCTGACTGCTCATCAAGAGTGTCTACACACGTCCGGGACAGGACAAGCCAGGGCCGAGAAGTACGTCTAAGCAAATGGCCCCGGATGTCCCACTTCGATTGACGACGTACAGACACGGCCCATGGGTTACCCAGTGGATGGACCGGACGGCGGCTTTCACGCTGTCCTTCTTCTCGGCCGTTCAGCGTCCCGTTCTGCTATACTAGGGTCAGGCAATCTCTCTGAGCAAATCGCTCAGAGATTCTCTTTTGGTCTGACGTCGCAAAGTCTAGGCTCGTCCACCCTTCAGGTCTTGCCACGAACACGTGTCGGAGGCAGAGGGAATGGAATACTGCGAAGTTGGCAATACAGGGGTAAGAGTTTCTCGGCTCTGCTTTGGTACGGTTGGCATTTCCAAGGATAAATTCGAAAGGTGCCTAGATGCAGGGATCAATTTCATCGACACGGCTGACGTGTACGATGATGGCGAAGCCGAACTCCTGCTCGGCGCTCTAATGAAGGGCAGGCGGGACGAGTTGGTTGTTTCGTCCAAGACAGGCTTTCCCACAAGTGAAGACTCTGATTCGGGCGGCCTTTCTCGTCGCTGTATCATGCGCGCGATCGAAGGGTCACTTAAGCGACTACAGACGGATAGGATTGATTTCTACTTCCTTCATTGTTATGACCCCAACACGGACATGGAAGAAACGCTACATGCGATGGATGACTTGGTGCATGCAGGAAAGATCCGATATCTTGCCGTCAGCAATTGGGCCGCGTGGCAAATCGCTAAGGCAATCGGTATTTCCCGTTCGGCGGGTCTTGCTGCCTTTGCATGTGTCGAACCGATGTACAGCCTAATCAAACGCCAGGCAGAGGTCGAGATCCTCCCTCTGGCCCTAGCGGAGAACCTTGGAGTGGTCCCTTATAGCCCAATCGCGGGTGGACTTCTGACCGGCAAGTATTCCGGCCCAGAGCAAGCGACGGAGGGTCGCCCTTCTCACGATGCACTTTCACAGAAGCGCTATGGAGAAAAACGATACTTCGAAGTTGCTGCAAGGTTCGTGAAGCACGCAGAGTCGCGAGGTGTCAATCCGGCGGCACTTGCGCTAGCCTGGGTAATGTCACATCCTGCGGTCACAGCTCCGATCTTCGGTGCCCGGTCGGTACGACATATCGATACGGCGCTCAGCGCTCTTGATATTGCGATGACGCCGGAATGGAGAGCAGAGGTTTCTGCTCTTTCGATCGAGCCGCCCAATGCGACGGACCGGCTGGAAGAGAAACGAGGGTTCTTTTACAGAGGATGGAGACCTGAATCGAAGCCAGTCGAAAGCCCTGGCAACTGAACCGCGGCGATCGTGAGGATTGAACCGATGGCGGCAGTGCCTTGGTCAAATGTGATGAATCCGGCTCTTCCCACCGCAGGAGGGCGCCTCATCCACCGTCGGCGCATTTCTCCTCCCCCCTTGGAATCCGCAGCCTACTCTCGACGGCGAAGCATCGGGGCTAGGTCCTGACCTGCACCTCGCAGTCGACCCCATCCGCGCCGGTCTGTGGACTACTGACGGGTGTCGGGTGAGACATGCGGATTCTCCTTCCGCCCTCGTCCCTTCATTCTACTTTCGGGTTGTCTCAACCCCTGTTGACACTGAGGGTTCGTCTGTTCCGGGCAGAATGTTCCGGAAGACATCAATCGAATCAATGACAAGTTCATAGCAGGGCTTGGTCCCACCAGATCCGTACCCGTTTGTCCTGAGGAGCTGGCACTCTGTCGTTCCGAAGGCTTGTCTAAAGACCTCCCAGTAGCGTGCAACAAGTCGCAAGCATTGACCATCGTCCTCAGCAGGCGAGGATCTCCCATACATCAAACCCAAGACCATCACACCACCGGTCAGCGCGCCACAAGCTCCCTGGAATGTGCAACCAAACCCGCCGGCAAACCCGGTGGCCGCGCGCAACTGCGAAGGCTGCATCTTGCCCAGGACATGTTCACCGACGCAGAGCAAGAAGGCCTCCGAACAGTGATAGCCCCCCTCCATCAAGTCGCGCACCTTGGCATGCACCTGTCGCCAACCGCTTTCACTCATTCTCGACACCCTCATGACTGACGCATCCGGTGTATAGTCGGCCGACATCCTCGCGGACCGGAGCCGCATCCAGAGCCGGCATTCGGATGAGGCGCACGATGGTCCGCCCCATGGCCCATGTCAGACATCCGTCGAAGGTTGCAGTCCCCGCAGATCTGGTCGGCGACGCGGTCGAAGAGGTTCGTCGTGTGCCGCCGCCCCCTTGCTGCCTTGACGCCCAGCAAGAGAATACAGACATATGGCGGCACCTGTGCTGCCTGCAGTCGGGAGTGACAGCCCCCATCACGGCCCAACCAGGGGTCAGTCACTTGCCCCTTGGCCGCGAGCAGGTTAGCGGCTTGCCCTTGCCGAGTCGGTTTGAGCGCCCGCCAACAGCTGCCCGTCGTAGTCCCGGTTGACATCTTTGTACAGCAGATACGCCGCTTTCTGCCACCCTGTTGCGTAGAAGAACTGGGGACAGTAGGGAGCCATATAGATGAAGTCATCCTTCTGGACTTCATGATAGTTCTGGTTGAGCCAATAGAGCCCGCAACCGGAGAGCATGTAGAGTCCATGCTCCATGACATGAGCCTCCACGAAACTAAAGTACACCCCGGGGTCAAAGGTCTGTAGATTGATGCCCATATCAAAGCCCGGATCCTCATATGGCGTAAGGTGCTTCTCCATATAGGTATCGGTCGGGCGCGCGGGGACGTCGCGTTCATGGGCAACGATCGGGTCTGGAATCGCGATGGACTCCACAACGTCATAGCGCCGGCGGATCCACAGGGCCCTGCAGAGATCCTCACTCGCGTTCCTCAACTTAAAAGGATAGTTCGGTGGTAGCCAGGCGTAGCTGCCCTGTGTCAATTGATGCACGGCTAACCCCAACGCCAGATCAACGCGCCCCTCAAGCACAAACAGGAACTGCTCGAGGTCCTGGTCGATAGCGGAAGCGGTCGCCACTCCCGGGTGAATCAGAAGTTCGTGTTCGACAAACGCCGCCCCCAATCGAGGGGTCGCAAGGACCTGAGCTTGGATGCCTTGCATCCCGGGCAGGCAATGCTCCACCCTGTTTGCCCGAGGAAGGATCATGTACTCGCCGGGCTTGTTCACACACCGGCAGCGCGACGTCACGTCGCCCTCAGCGACCACCATCATCCCAGATCGGTTCTCGTCGTTCTTCATTGCTCCCTCCTCACGA
>Ga0209342_10007921_pt1 | contig 10657 bp, 8 predicted proteins | sample RifCSP16_2_FD_184023 | JGI IMG/M metagenome (GOLD analysis project Ga0209342, IMG submission 184023) | Soil microbial communities from Rifle, Colorado - Rifle CSP2_sed 16_2 (SPAdes) (version 2) | ecosystem: Environmental > Terrestrial > Deep subsurface > Rock core/Sediment | place: Rifle... | reverse complement strand
TCTGACAGCGCCGGCCGAGCCGATGGATTTCGCTCGCCACCCGGGCCACCGAAAGAACCGGGATCTCCTCACCGGTTTTATAAATCTGTCCCACGCGCGCGCGCAACTCTTCCTTGCGGCATCCCCGCATTTCCGCCGCCATCCGCAGGATTTGCTCACGCATGTCTTCTGCGCCCTTCTGCACCGCCACTCCCTGGACGAATGTCGCACGGCTGCCGGAGGTGGGCCCCGCATCCGGGGTGCTGCCGGTATCCGCCGCCACTACGCGGATCATCTCGGGCCGGATACCGATGCCTTCAGCGGCAACCTGCGCGATAATCGTCATGACGCCCTGCCCCATATCGCAGGCGCCGGAGTAAATCGTCGTGGTACCGTCCTCCGCCATTTCGATGGCGGCCGAGCCGATATCGGCGCGGTTGAACCCGTAACCGATACCATAATACATCGCGCCTATGCCGATTCCCCGCTTTTTTGTCATAGACGATTGAACCCCAACTGGTGAGCTTCCATATAGTCTTTGATCCGCCTGAGAGTCGCCTCAATGCCGCATCCCTCGTTCATCACCTGGCTGGTGGAGGAAGTCAGGCCCGGCTTGAGACAATTGATGAGCCGGAAATCCAGCGGAGAGATGCCGAGCCTTTGGGCCAGCTTATCCATCTGGGACTCATGAGCCACCGCCGCCTGCAGAACGCCGAACCCTCGCATCGCGCCTGATAGCGGGTTGTTCGTATAGAGCGTATACGTGTCGACTCGAATGCTCGGGACGTAGTACGGACCGGTAGCGTGAATGCCCGCCTTTTTGATGACGTAAGCACCCAGCGACAGGGCCGAGCCGGTGTCTCCGTAAATGTCGCCGTCCACAAAGGTGAGCCGGCCATCAGCGCGGGCCCCCGTGCGGAATTTCATCAGCATCGGATGGCGTTTGGTATTGGCGATGAGCGACTCCTCTCGTGTGTAAACGAGGCGCACCGGGCGGCGCGTCTTCAGTGCCAGGAGGCCCACATGGATCTCCACGGTGATGTCGTCTTTGCGCCCGAACCCTCCGCCGATGGGAGCCTGAATCACCCTGACGTTATTCATGTTTAGATTCAGCGCCGGGGCGATCTGGCGCCGGTCGCGAAAGGGATACTGGGTAGCGACCAGGATATTCAGGACCCCGGAAGGATCCAGGTAGGCCAGGCCCGCCTCCGGCTCCATCGGCACATGGTCCATCCTCTGAGTGCGATACGTCCCCTCGACGATCACATCCGAATCCCGGATTGCCTGATCGACGTCGCCCTTGCGCACTTTGGTGTGCTGGAAGATATTGCCTCCTTCGTGGATCGCCGGAGCTGCCGGGTCGAGCGCATCCTCGATGCTGAGAACGGGTCGTAGAGGCTCGTACTCGGCTTTGATCTTCGATAATGCCTCCGCGGCGGAATCCTCCGTCTCTGCCGCCACCAGCGCCACAGGGTCTGCGACCGAGCGAACCTTGTCGTCCGCTAACACGCGCTGATCGAGCACCGCCAGGCCATAGCGGTTGATGCCCGGAATATCGGCAGCCGTAAGGACGGCGCGAACTCCCGGCACCTTCTTGGCCGCAGAGGTGTCGATGCCGCGAACGACGGCGTGAGGAATTCCCGCCCACAAAATCCGCCCGTGCAGCATCCCGGCCATCTGCATATCGCCCGCGTACTGGGTCACACCCAGCGCTTTTTCCATGGAATCGGGCTTGGTGACGTTTTTTCCGATCCAGTCGTACGCTTCGGATTTTTCCATGGTCGCAGTCGGCTTTTCCTGCTTCATCTCGTTGCTGAACTTAAAAAGTCATTCCCGCTTCGAGCCGTGCAGATCGGCGGCCGCGGCCTCTACTGCCTCTATGATCTTATTGTAGCCGGTGCATCGGCAGATGTTGCCGGAAATCGCAAACTTGATCTCCTCTCTGGTCGGGTTGGGATTTTCCTGAAGAAGTGCATAGGCGCTCATGATGATGCCGGGTGTGCAGTAGCCGCACTGGATGCCGCCTCGCTGGATCATCCGGGCCTGGACCGGGTGAAGCTGCCCTTCCCTCGACAACCCTTCAATCGTGGTGATCCTCTTTTGCCGCGCGTCGCCGATCAGAACCAGGCAGGATACGACCGGTCGGCCGTCAAGCAGCACCGTACACGAGCCGCATTCGGCCTCGTCGCACCCCTTCTTGGCACCCGTGAGTCTCAAGTTTTCCCGCAGCACATCCAGCAGCGACTCGGACGGCTCAGCCTGCGTGTCAAAGCATTCGCCGTTGATATTCAGCGCGTAGTGCTGTTTCACGGACTCCCCCACGCCAACTTCATGCTCGCATCCTTGCCCGCTCGACGGCTCGTTCCAACGTTCGCCGCACCAACACCGAAACCATCGCCTTACGGTAGGCTGCCGTTCCACGGATGTCGTCAATCGGGCGGCACTCCCCCATCGCTATTTGACCCGCTTTCATCACAAGTTCCGGTATCGGCTCGCAGCCGCGCAGGACTTCCTCAGCCTTGAGCGCGCGCAACGGGGTCGGCGCCACTGCACCCAAAGCGATCGCGACATCCTCGATCCTGCCACTGCTGCGATCCAATGTCACCCGCGATGCCGCGCTAACGATGGCAATGTCCATCGCGCTGCGGGGTGTCAGGCGCTCGAAACTGTCGCCCGTCATCTCCTTAGGCTCCGGCACTTCCACCCGAAGCAGTAAGCCCGCCAGCCCGAGAACCGATTTTCCGGGCCCGGAAAAAAAGTTTTCCACCGGTACGGTCCGAGAGTTGGAGCCATTATCAAGAAAGGTGGCGGTTGCGCCCAAAACGAGAAGCGCAGGCGCAGTGTCCGCGGCTGGAGAGGCGTTGCACAGATTGCCTCCGATGGTGGCGATGTTACGTAATTGAACGGAGCCGATGACTCTCAGCGCGTCGAGCAGAGAGGGAAAAGTCGCAGCAACAGCGCTGGAAGTCTCCAGCTCTCGCATCAAAGTTGCAGCGCCTATCCTCAGCCCCTTATTCGGTTCGGCGGACCAGACGCCGATATCCGGGAGCCGCTTGATATTAACCAAACCCTTGTACTGTTTGACCCGGCGGCGAAGCTGGAGAATAACGTCCGTCCCGCCCGCGAGGACCTTGTACTGGCCTTTCCCGCGGCGCAACGTCTCTCTTGCTTCCTCTATGGTGAACGGCTCGAAGTAGTCAAAGCGCATAATATCGATCCGAAGCAGGTTTTTTAACTTAACCTGCGAACATTAGAAAGACGCTCTAGCTGAAAGAAAAAAAGAGAATATCAGACTCCCTCCTACGCGAAAGCAGGCAAAATCTCCTTGGCGATGGTCCGGACTTGCGCGAAAAAATCTCGGGCCCGGACGCAGATGTTGAAAACATCCACGCCTGCTTCCGCAAACGGTCGCATCTGTGCGATGCATTCATCAGGCTTGCCAAAAATGGTCCATCGCCGGATCGTATCCTCCGGCACCGGCATATCGTGGTAGTTGTCTTCAAACCACTTGACTTCGCGATAGGCAGCGTCGACGTCGGGGCTGACGTAAACTCCCCGGCCGTACGCAGCCATGATCGAGTTGGGATCCCGCTTATACTTCTCCGCTGCAAGCCGGCGGACCGTCTCCAATCCCGATCGGAACTCATCCACCGTGGCTTTTGTAGTCAACCACGCATCGCCAAGCCGGGCCACCCGCTCCGCTGGAGCGAACTTCCATCCCTCGCGGTCGCCGGTGTTCTCGCCGACCCCAAAGGATCCCTGTCCTTGCTTACTGAGATAGGTCCCCGCAGCCACCCAGATAGGCGGATGCGGCTTCTGGTGGGGCTTCAGGCCCAGCTTGACACCCTCTAGCGTCCAAAATTCCCCGCGATGCGTAACCTCCTCCTCCGTCCACAATCGCTTGAGCAAATAGAGACTCTCTTCGAAGGCCTTGGCGCGCCGCTTCTTAGGTATCCCGCAGAGGCGGTGTTCGTGCTCTACCGTTTCGCTCTTGCCTGCGCCGATGCCGCATCCCACCAGAAGACGGCCCTTGCTGATCACGTCGACCGTGGCCAGCTCCTGCGCCAGCAGCACCGGATTGTTGTAAAGATGCGGCATCAGAATGTGGCTCAAAATCTTGATTCTGGAGGTCCTGGCCGCGATCGCTGCCAAGGTGGGGATGGCACGCCAACGCGGTTTGGAAATAAGGCTGTCTCCAACCGAGACGGAATAAAACCCCAGCTCCTCGCATAGCACTGCGAGGTCGATCAGCCGATTTAGATCGTAGTCGAGCCCCTGCTGCGGCATGAAAACACTTGCACGGTTATGCAGATCAATCCCGATCTTTAGCTTCGCCATCTTAATACCCTCCTGTGAGATGACTTCAAAACTGCCAGGTCCCTCTCCATCTCGACCTTTAAAGCCGCCGAAACTGGATACCCCGATCCGCGCTCGCTGTCAACAAAGGTCCCGTCGCTAATTTGAACCTAACCTCCGAGGGTTTTTTTGGCCTTACCGATTCAGCCTCTTCCTTCTAAAAATTCGCAAAGTTTGGCCACTCTCAACAACAAAAAACCCTATCACCGTAAGGATGAGCAGGATCACAATCATGATCACCCCCAGGGCCGCGGCGCGATTCATCTCCGAATCTTCCGCCCAGAACCCCCAGATTACCGTGGATATCACCACGCTTCTGGAGGTCCTTAACATGAGGGCGGCAGAAAGCTCTCGCATCGAATGAGCCGCAACCCAGATAAAAACGTTCAGCAGAGCCGGGAGAATAAGGGGAATGACAATGGATCGAAAGGTTCGCAACCGCGAGGCGCCGCTGACCTGGGCGGCCTCCTCCAATTCCTTGTGTAATTGGAACATAGCCGCGTTGGTAGTCCGCGTACCGAATGCGAGATAGGTCGTGACAAAAGCGATCACCAAGATCCACACCGTCCCATACACAGGGAGGAAAGGCACGGTCAAATAAACATAAATCAAGGCGAGACCCAGCATCAAATGAGGTATGGACATAGGCAAAAAAGATAAAAAATCCAACGCCCGTCGCGTGTAGGATTCGCTATGCGCGATGAGCCATGAAATGAGAGTCGAAAAGACAGCCACTACAGTGCTGCTGACCGCGACAACGACTAACGTATTGGTAAGGGCCAACCGAACTTTGGGAAACCCCAGGGTGGAGCTATAGCTGGCAAAAGATATCAAACGAAGCTTTTCTACTGAGAACGGTTGAAAATAAGGAATCAAGCTCGTCCAGAGAAGGCTAAGGAAAGGCAATACTAGGGCTAGAGTCAGGTAGAGAAGGATCGCGGCCAGCCAGAGATACTTCCATTTCCCGAGATCGATGAGCTTGGGGCGATAACCTTTGCCAGTGACGGTCGTGAACTGTCCCGCCCTCCGCGTCATGTGGTTATAGAAGAATGCCAGCACCAGAGTGGTAAACAAAAAAACGGTGGACAGAGCCCCGATTCTGCCATACTCGGGAAGACCCATCGTCGGCCTGGCAGACCAGTAGATCTCCGACGAGAACACGAAAATGCGCGCTGGTATCCCCAGCGTCCCAGGGATATCAAAGACAACCAGTGTCACTAGAAATACATAAGCTGCGGCCGCAAAGATGCCGGGGAGCAGGAGCGGGAAAACAACGTAACGCAGCGTCTTCAAGAGGTTGGCACCGGCGATGGAAGCCGCTTCCTCGAGAAGAGGATCCATCCGCTTGAAAGACGGCGAAACGATCAAAAAGGCTGTCGGCGTCAGGGACAATCCTTGAGCGAAGATCATGCCCGGCAGACTGAAGATGTTAAAAGGCGGGCTCTTAAGATCCAAGATTTCCATGAGGTAATGATTCATCATCCCAATCCTCGGGCTCGCCAGTAACACCCACCCCATGGCAAGCAGGACGCCGGGGATCGCGATCGGCAGAACCAGGGCTACTCTTACCACAGAACGCAGAGGAAGGTTGGTACGTTCAGTCAGCCAGGCGAACAGGATACCGAGACCCAGGCTGATCGAGGTGCTGCCGGTAGCGAAGATCAAGGTATACTGAATCAGCTCCCAAGTTTGCCGGTCGGTATAGATACGGATGAAATGCTCTAGCGTGAACCCGGGATCGAAGAGAAAACCCGTCTCCTTAAAGCCGCTCAGTATCAATAAGATCAAAGGAATGAGGACGAGATACCCTAGAATGATGAGGACGGCGCCAGCGAAAATATGCATTTCTCCGAGATGAAAGCTGAGGGGCGCCGAGGAGAGACGTGCCGCTACTCTCATAGGCCATCCGGACCCGCCGCAGGAAGCAGGATACACCTGTCCGGAGGTAGGTGGATATAAACACGCGCACCCTTGCGGAAACCGCGCTGGAGAGGGATCTGTATTTCCAGAGTTTGCGCGCCAACCTGAACCGAGTATTCCATCAACTTCCCGGTAAAGGTCTCGGAGACGATAGTTCCCGGAAAAACATTGCTGTTGTAGGAGGCAATTTCTTCTTTGGTCGAGAACATGGAGACATGCTCGGGGCGAATCATAACAACGCCCTGCGCGGGAGATTGCTTGTCGTTTCCATTGACGACGATTTCCCCTATCGCCGTCTCCACCCTGGCAATTGCACCCTCCCGAGTGACTTTTTGGCTCGGCAACATATTGCTTTGCCCGACAAAATTAGCCGTGAACAGGTTTTTGGGTAACAAGTAGACATCTTGGCACTGGCCCACCTCCACGATCACTCCGTTGTTCATAACAGCCACCCGGTCCGACAAGACCAGAGCCTCCTCTTGATCATGAGTTACATAAATACTCGTGATACCGAGTTTCTTCTGAAGCTGGCGCAGCTCGGACCGCATTTGTACCCTGAGCTTACTATCGAGATTGCTCAGCGGCTCGTCAAAGAGAAGCAAATCAACCTCTTTGACGATGGCTCTGGCGATGGCTACCCGCTGTTGTTGTCCTCCGGAGAGTGTTGTGGCTGGCCGATTTTCCAGTCCCTTAAGGCCCACTAGCTCCAGGGTCTGCAGGACCTTTTCCTCACGCTTTGGTATCCGTTTGATTTTTAGGGGAAATTCCACATTATCATACACGCTCATATGAGGCCAGATCGCATAGGACTGGAACACCATACTGAGATTTCGCTGATGAGTTGGAACCTGCCTTCTCTGGCCGCTCGAAAAGAGCACCCTTTCGCCCAGGATAATCTCTCCCTCCTCGGGCACCTCCAGCCCCGCGACACAGCGGAGCGTCGTGCTCTTTCCACAGCCACTCGGACCTAAAAGGGTAAAAAACTCCCCTTGTTCGACAGCAAAACTGACCCCTTTGACCGCCTGGACCTTGCTGCCTTCGACGGTATAGGTCTTCCACAACCCTTCTACTCTAAGCACACCTATTCACCTCACCCGACAATACCGGCACGTTGCATCGAGAGCCGCTACCAAACTGGTGTGTTCCCAAGGCTGATCTCGTGCGAGAACTCTTGGGCAATCATGACGGAATCTTCTTCAGGGGACGGAATTATCTCCCTTCCCGTTTCAAGAGATCTTCAATTGCCTTTGTGGCCTTTACGTACTCTTCATGTTTATCCGCGGGGAAATCAGCGGTCTTCAAGCGGCCCATCAGCTTCGCAAATTCAGTCCCCTCTACAAAGGGGTTTCCACGGTGAGTCTGCTTTTCGTAGACGTTAGCTCCCTCTTGGGTAGTCAACCAGTGAATCAGGAGCTTGGCGGTATTTGCATTTTTCGCCCCCTTGATGACTCCATAAGCAAGCGGAAGAATCGGAACCGGCTCTGCAAACACCCATGCCACAGGCGCGCCTTTTTCTTGCGCCTGCTGCAGCCGGTGAAGGACAGTAACTGCGAGGGGGACCTCGCCTGCGGCAACCCACGTCGCGACGTCCGCCGTGGTGCGACTCGGGCGGAAGTCGTTGGCCAGAAATTTCTTCAGGTACTCTTCGGTTTTGCTGATCCCCCACTCGGCGGCGAGCGCATTCCACGGACTGGCAGCACGCCACCAGCCACCCTTGCCTTTCCACTTCGGGTCCAGAAGCCCTTCCCACGTCTTCGGAACATCCCTGCTTGATATCATGTGGGTATTGTACCCGATGACGTAAGCGAACATGTTCCCTAGCACTGTATAGCGATCATATATGGTCTTTTCCGGAACACCCAAGGTTTTCCAGGCGACCTCCACGACAAGGCCTCTCTGGATCAGAGGAATGGATGTAGGCGGTGAATTCCCAAAGAGATCGGCCGTCGGGGCCCCCGCTCGACTTTCGTTAACGATGCGGGTTGGAACATCTGCGGCGGTGAGTTGTTCCTGATTCCATTCCTTGACGAAGGGATATCGCTTCTGAAAAGCGCCCATGATTTTGGACCAGGCCGCGAGGGACTGGCTCTCGTAGATGACCACCTTGCCCTCTTTTTTCGCGCCCTCGATAACCCCGTCCAATGCGCTGGCGGCCATGGCTTCGCTAACCAGTCGGCCCCGGACCTGGATAGGCGCCAGCCCGATGCACCACCACACCAACAAGAGGGCCAAAACAGCTTTGATCCAAAGATTGTAACGATTCGGCAATCGCATCATGGTTTCCCTCCAGCGAAAATAGTTATGTTGGCATCCTCGCTCGCGGCGCATGTTGACTCGGCATTCCCTGAGGGATATTGAGCCCTGCACGACCGACTTTGCAAGTACGCCGACCCGGTTAGAACTTCGGCAGAAAGATTGGCGGGCCTTGACATCTGGGTAGCGACCTATCAAAAACTCAATCAGCTTGTCAAGCCATAAATAGACTTGGCGTATTCTCGGTGCTCATCGTAGGTCCCTAGAATCAAGAATGTCGGCTATTGGCAAAAATACATAGCACCTGCCGGCTCCGGGGCTTCGAAGACCTATTTCTTCCACGCTCGAATGATTCAGCGGTTGTTGACACCTCCCCCTCCCTAGAGGTAATAGGCTTTACGACAAGCAGCCGTGCGTTGCCGTCCATTCTTGTTTCGGCGCGGCTCAGGACCCAAAGCCAATGACCACGATGAAAGAAAAGAAAGAACCGGAGGAGAGTGAAATGTTGGGTGAAAAAGACCGAGAAAAAGTTCTCAACCACATAAGCCGCGAGGAAGCGGCCGAACTGACCAAGCAACTCGTAGACATTCCCAGCCCGACCGGATCGGAAAGGGAGATTGGCGAGTTCATTCTGGATTGGTATTCCCGTCATGGCATCACGCCCATTCGCCAGGAAATCGATCCCAATAGAATCAACGCCGTTGGAATCTTGGAAGGCAGTGAAAACGGAACTTCCCTCATGATCAACGGACATATGGACACGAGCTTCACCGGGACCAAAGAAGACCTCATGTTTTGCCGGGAACTGGATCCCGAGACCGAGCTCAAGGGAGCCATCCGAGACGGGAAGGTATTCGGTCTCGGCGCGTCCAATATGAAGTCCGGCCTGGCCGCCTTCATGGTCGCGGGTAAGGCGGTGCGCAAAAGCGGCCTTCCGTTGAAAGGAGATCTTATCCTGGCTGCCGTTGCCGGAGAGATCTCGCGCACGCCGATCGGCCCGTATCAATCCGGATCCTATAGAGGAGAGGGAACCGGAACGCGCCATCTTCTAACTCACGGCGTGCAATCCGACTACGCTATCGTCGCCGACCGATCCGGGCTTTCCATCGTCTGGGCGCAGAACGGGGTAGCGCAGTTTAAGATTGACACCTTCGGCAACCCTCACGCCGCCTGGGGGGTCCCTCGGGAGAAAGAGCCTCCCGAGGAGATGAGCGCGATCCTGAAAATGATCAAGGTGGTGCAGGCCATCGACGCGTGGGCGGAGGATTTCGAAAAGGACCACATCTATAAATCCGCAAATGGGCCGGTCATTCCCAAGGTCAACATCGGGTCGATCCAGGGCGGCGCACCCTACCGACCGAACTACTATCCTGGCGTTTGTTCTCTCTACGTGGATGTGCGGACTCCACCAGGACTAAGGCCCCTCGAAGTCAAACACGAGCTGAAAAATGTGCTCGCAAAAACGGGCATCGAAAGCAGCCTCGAGATGTACTCTTCACTGATGGGCTATGAAGCCCAGGGCGTGGATAACGTGATTCAGGTGCTCGATCAGACCTACCGGACCTTATTTGGCGAAAAACCCCCTCCTGCCAATACCTTCCGCGCCAGCATCTGCACGAGGTGGGTGCTGTCCTTGTTCAGCAGCGCCGCCGGCAGCCGTTCTCGCTGTGTGACGTAGCGGTCGCCCAGGTAGGTCGCATAACTCGATACGCGCACGCGCTCCGATGCCAGTCCATAACTGAATGCGAGCTTGGAGGCGAACCGGGGCGCGCCGGTAGGGGTGTAGGAAATGCGCGCGTCGTCCGTCGATGTCCGAACCGGGGTGCCCCGCACATCGAGAGAAGTTAAGTGGACGGTACGCGCTACGGTATTGGCGAACACAACGCGAGCGCCGCCGCCGTAGTCAGTGAAGGTGCGCGTCACATTCCCTGATTCGTCTGCCCCGGAACCGTCGGGGGCGGTGTTAATGAAATAGTCCGTGTTGGCGACAGGGGTGATGGTGTCGCGCACCAGACCGCCGCCGTAATCGACCTCGATGGTCTCCGTCGCGCTGGGGCCGATGGCGCGTGGCACAGGGAAGAGCGACCAGACAACGCTCCCCGGTTCACCGTTTTCCCAGAGGGCATGAGTGAGCTCCACCAATCCCACC
>Ga0209342_10007920_pt1 | contig 10658 bp, 4 predicted proteins | sample RifCSP16_2_FD_184023 | JGI IMG/M metagenome (GOLD analysis project Ga0209342, IMG submission 184023) | Soil microbial communities from Rifle, Colorado - Rifle CSP2_sed 16_2 (SPAdes) (version 2) | ecosystem: Environmental > Terrestrial > Deep subsurface > Rock core/Sediment | place: Rifle... | reverse complement strand
TCCTCAGCTCTGGGTCAACGTGAACGGCTCCGTCTACATCACCTACGATGGCGCGTCCTGGGTCCAGAAGACGGTCCTCTCCTTCGACGAGGAGACCTGGACCCCCACCTTCGAGCCGGACGGCGATCTCCCGTACAGCCTCGAGCTGGGGCGCGAGTACTACATCAACAACCCGGGCGCGAACTACATCGTGAAGCGCACGGGGGAGACCACGTACGACGTGCAGATCGAGCTGCAGAGCGTCGCCAACCCCTTGAACGTCGCCACCTTCGTGCCCGATGGCACCATCTTCAAGGAGCAGTGGGGCGGCGAAGGACAGTCCACGTACCGTTTCGAGACGAGCGCGTCCAGCCCCAACTACATGAAGCTCGTGTACGCTACGAAGGGTGACAGCGACAATACGCCGGGCGCGGCGGTGGGCGCCCTGGTGAAGCAGGGCCGGTGGGGCCTGGTGGCGTGGGTGAACGGCGCGAGCACCGGGACGCAGTACAACTGGGACTACCCGCAGGATGGGCAGGACTGGGGGTCGCAGCAGTACCTCGTCGCGGCGGACGGCTCCTTCAAGATGCTCGGCGATCCGATCCGCCTCAAGGCGGTCACGCTCCAGAACCACGCCGGCGACTCCAAGACCTACGCGCTCCAGTTCGACGGCTCGTGGGTGGGCGGTCTGCCCGACATCTTCCGGGAGCTGCAGAAGAACGACTTCATCCTCACCGACGACATCGCCGCCAAGGTGGTGGTCATCCCCGAGGGCACCGAGGTGGAGGACGCGGCGGACTCGAGCAAGCACTACCTGTTCAAGCCGCTCCAGATGAACGAGTACCTGGCGGTCATCGCGGACGCGCCCGAGCTCGACCTCGAGCCGGCGGCCACGCTCGACCTCCAGCAGGTGCCCAGCTTCGTGCCGCACGACATGGGCGATCCGCCCGACGTGGCGGTGAAGTACTCGGAAGGGAACCTCGTGCAGTAACTGGTCGCCGCGGGCCGTACCGACCGGGCGCGCTCACCTTTGCGGTGGGTGCGCCCGGCCCCTTTTCCACGGGCAATCCCGCCGCGAGATCACGTCCGCGTCGCGACCAGGAACAGGCACACCCCACGTCGAGGACGTCCTCCTCCGGACCCACGCGGAGCAGCTCGACCGACACCTCCGCCGCGTCCCTCTGCACGATGGAGTCGAGCTCGTACCTGGCCGCGAGATCGTCGAACCGGGCGCCGGACATGGGACGAGTTTCCCCGACCCGGTCTCGAAAGGCCATCCTCGAGCGCCCGCCCTGCGGAGGGCTGCGCCTGCGCCCGCCGGTCGGCGCCGCGTGCGCACGGCCCATCTGTGGGATCGTGCGCGCCCGGAGCGGTCCGGCGCTAAGAAGCACCGCATGGAAACGGCGATCGGACTCGGTCGAGTCGCGGTGCTGGACGGCGGCGAGGGAGCACGCAGGGTGCTGCGCGCGCTCCACGAGCTCGCCCGCGGCGGACAGGCGGGAGTGGCGGTGGCGGTGCACGGGCGGCGCGATCGGCTGGCGCGCTTCGTCCGGGAGGCCGACGAGGCCGTCGAGGTGGACGGCTCAATCGAGGAGGCGCTTCGCGCGGCGCGCGCCGAGGCAGCCTGGCTGGGGCCATGCCCCCTGAGCGAGCGCGCCGCCTTCGCGGAGGCCTGCGCGCGCGTGGGGGTGGCGCACATCGGCCCGCCCGCCGCAGCGCTGCGGCGCCTTTCCACCGAGGAGGGGATGGCCCAGCTCGCGGCTCAGCTGGGGGTGGCGCCGCCGGCCGCCCCGGGCCTGGACTCACGGGCGCACCTCGTCGAGGTGGTCGTCGCACGCGACAGCCGCGCCACGGCCCGCGCTCTCGGCGTGGGAGACGCATCGCTGCGCCGGGATGGGCTGACGGTGCTCGCGGAGTCGGCCTCCCCCGCGCTCACGGCGGCCGGCGACACCGCGGCGCGCGAGCTCGCCGTCCGCGCCTGCACCGTCGCAGGCTGGGTGGGGGTGTGCGCCGTGCAGCTCCTCGTCGACCCCCGCCTGAGGGGATGGGCGCTCGTGGGCCTCGACGCCTTCGCCCAGTCGGCGCCCGCGGTGGAGGCGCTCGCCGGCGTCGACCTGGTGCGGCTCGCGCTGCTCATCGGGGCTGGCGCGCCGCTGGGCCACGACATCGCCGCCGCGGAGGGCCACGAGCCCGCGACGCGCGGACACGCCTTCGCGGCGCGCATCCTGGCGCGAGACCCCGAGGGTGTCCCGGAACGGGCACACGGTCCGGTGGAGGTCCTGAGGCTTCCCTCCGGCCTGGGGGTGCGCGCCGACGTGACCGTGGGCGAGGGCGACGAGCCCACCGGCCCCGAGGCCGTGCTCGCCACGCTCGTCACCCGCGGTGCGAACCGCGACGAGGCCGCTCACCGCCTGGAGCAGGCGCTGGTCGACGGCGACGTGCTCCTTCGCAGGAGCGGCAGCTCCAAGGCCTGGCTGCTCGGCCTCCTGGCGAGACCCGAGGTCCGAGCTGGCGAGACGTCAGTGGGGCTGCTCGACGCGCTGGCCTCGTCGGGCGAGAAGCTGGTGAAGACGCAGCGCGAGGCGGCGCTGGTGGTCGCGGCCATCCAGGCGTACCACGCCGAGCAGGATCTGGAGCGCGTGCGCTTCATCGCGGAGGCTCGGCGCGGGCGGGCGCGGGTCGGTCCTTCCTCGGGGCGCGTGGCCGAGCTGCGCCACGGCGGCCAGCGCTACCGCCTCGACGTGCGGCAGGTCGGACCCGACGAGTACAGCGTGGCGGTGCCGGGCAGCGCTCCCGTGGACGTGCACCTCGAGCTCCTCGGCCCGTTCGAGCGCCGCCTCATCTGGCGGGAGCGCCGCCATCGCGTGCTCTCCGCCGCCGACGGGCTCCGGCTCCTCGTCCAGGTGGACGGCGTCGCCCACACGATCGTGCGCGATCCGAGCGGGATCGTGGCATCGCCCATGCCCGCCGTGGTGGTGGCGATAACGGTCCAGCCGGGCCAGCTGGTGGCCAAGGGCGAACCGGTGGCGCGCATCGAGTCGATGAAGGTGGAGGTGGAGGTGAGGGCGCCCATGGCGGGCGTCGTCCGCGAGGTTCAGGCCGCGGTGAACGGCCAGGTGGACGCGGGCGGCCCGCTCGTCCGCCTGGAGCCGCTGGAACCGCTCGGTCAGGAGCCGATGCCGATCGCCGTGAGCGAGCAGGCCGCGCCGCCCATTGCAGGCCCGCAGCGAGAGCCCCTCTCGCTCGGCCCTCCTTCGCCCGAACCGAGCGGCGCCCGGGAGCGCTACCTGCGCGCGCTCGGCCAGCTCCGGCAGCTCCTCCTCGGCTTCGACGTGACTCCAGGCGATGCGCGCAAGCTCGCGTCCGGCTGGCGCGACGCCTGGGCGGCCGTGCCCACCGACGACCCGCGGGCGCTGCGCTCGGAGGAGTGGGCGGTGAGCGCCTTCGCAGATCTCCAGTCGCTCTTCAGCAGGACCCGCGGCGCCGACACCGGGCGGCCCCCGCCCCTCGAGGAACTGTGGCGCTACCTGCACGAACCCGAGTCGCGAGGCGAGGGGCTTTCGGCGAGGTTCGTCGCCATGCTGAGGCGGGCGCTCGCGTACTACGGCGTCTCGATGGACTCGCCTGGAAGCGCGCTGGAGCTGGCGCTCCTTCGCATCCAGAAGGCCCGCGACCGCGTCGGCGAGCAGCTCGCGCCCATCCTCGCCATACTGGAGCGCCGCCTCGCCGGCGGCGAGCTCTCCCCCGCCTCGCAGGAGGCGTGGCGCGACGTCCTCGATCGGCTCGCCGAGCTGGGCCAGGAGCGTTTCCCGGCACTGGCGGACCTGGCCAGGGAGGTGCGCTACCGGAGCTTCGACCAGCCGGCCTTCGACCGCGTGCGCAACGCGACCTACGCTCGGGCCGAGGCCGACGTGGCGCGGCTCGCCGTCGCGTCCGGAGAGGAGCGGCAGGGCCTCGTCCGGCGCCTGGTCGAGTGCCCGCAGTCGCTCATCACGCTCTTCGGCTCGAGGATGATGAAGCCGGAGTCCGCGCAGCTCAGGCCCCTCCTGGTCGAGACGCTTCTCCGGCGCTATTACCGCTTTCGCCCCCTGGAGTCCGTGACCGCCCTCGACCACGACGGCCTGCCCTGCGCGTGGTCGGACTACGAGCGGGACGGCCAGCGCTTCCGCGTGGCGGCCTGTTTCGCCCCGGCCGGGGAAGCAGCGCAAGCTGCCCGCAAGCTGGCGAGGCTCGCTTCCGATCGGCCTCCCGGCAGCGAGCTCATCGTCGAGACGTATCTCTGGAACGACGGCCCCCTCCCCCCGGCAGACGAGCTGGCCGCGGTCATGCGCTCGGCCTTTGCGGGTGCTGACTTCCCGCGCCCGCTGCGGCGCGCGACGGCCGTCCTCGCCATGCCCGGGCGTGGTCTGGGCAAGCTCAGCCAGCAGCACTTCACGTTCCGCGACGGCGCGGACGGACTGGCCGAGGACCGCCGTTACCGCGAAGTGCACCCCATGCTCTTCGAGCGGCTCCAGCTGGGGCGGCTCGCCAAGTTCGACCTCGAGCGCCTGCCCTCGGTGGAGGACGTGTACCTCTACCACGCGGTCGCGCAGAGCAACCCCAAGGACGAGCGGCTCTTCGCCATGGCCGAGGTGCGCGACCTCAGCGCGGTGCGCGACGCCGGCGGCAACCTCGTCCAGGTGCCCCAGTTCGAGCGCATGTTCCACGAGGCGCTGGCGGGCATGCGCCTCTTCCAGGCGCGGCGCCCTCCCAACCAGCGGCTCGAGTGGAACCGCGTGATCCTCACGGTGGCGCCGCCCCTCGACATGACCCGCCAGGAGTTCCGCGCGCTCGCCGAGCGCCTCGTCCCGGCCACGGAGGGCCTCGGCCTCGAGGCGGTGCTCGTGACGGCGCGCGCGCCGGATCCCGTCACCGGCGCACTCCGAGAGACGCTGGTACGCGTGGCGACGCAGGGCCACAGCATGAGCATCCGCTGGGACGAGCCGACCGATCGCCCGCTGGCGCCGGTGGCCGAGTACCAGCAGAAGGTGGTCCAGCTCCGGCGGCGGGGGCTCACGCATCCGTTCGAGCTCGTGAAGCTGCTCGCGCCGGCGTCCGACGTGCACGCGGGGCTGCCGCCCGGGGACTTCGTCGAGTACGACCTCGACGACTCGAACGTCCTGGTGCCGGTGCAGCGGCCCCCGGGGAAGAACAGCGCCAACGTGGTGGTGGGGGTCGTCCGCAACTACACCCCGAGCTACCCGGAGGGAATGCGGCGCGTGATCGTGCTCGGGGATCCGGGCCGAGAGATGGGCTCGGTCGCCGAGCCCGAGTGCAGGCGCATCGTGGCCGCGCTCGATCTCGCCGAGAAGCTGGGCGTCCCGCTCGAGTGGTTCGAGGTGTGCGCGGGCGCCAAGATCTCGATGACCACCGGCACCGAGAACATGGACTGGGTCTCGGCCGTCCTGCGGCGGCTCATCGAATTCACGCAACGTGGAGGCGAGGTCAACGTGCTGGCGCTGGGCATCACCGTCGGCGCGCAGCCCTACTGGAACGCCGAGGCCACCATGCTCATGCACACCCGGGGCATCCTGGTGATGGCACCGGGCTCCTCGATGGTGCTCACCGGCAAGCAGGCGCTCGAGTACTCCGGGAGCGTGTCCGCGGAGGACAACGAGGGGATCGGAGGATACGATCGCATCATGGGCCCGAACGGCCAGGCCCAGTACCAGGCCGGCAGCGTCACCGAGGCCTGCCAGATCCTCCTCCGCCACTACGACCACTGCTACGTCGCCCCGGGCGAGCGTTTCCCGCGGCGCGCGCAGACCTCCGACCCGCGCGGCCGGGACGTGAGGACGCACCCGCACGGCACGGAGGGCGGCGCGGGGTTCGTGACGGTGGGTGACATATTCAGCCACGAGCACAACCCGGACCGCAAGAAGCCGTTCGAGATCCGGCACGTGATGGCCGCCGCCGCCGACCAGGACCACCCGCCCCTCGAGCGCTGGCGCGACATGCGAGGCGGCGACACCGGGGTGGTCTGGGACGCGCACCTGGGCGGCTGGCCGATCTGCCTCCTCGGCATCCAGTCACGTCCCCTGCCGCGGCTCGAGTTCGTGCCCGCGGACGGTCCGGAGTTCTGGTCGGCCGGGACCCTCTTCCCCCAATCCTCGAAGAAGCTCGCCCGGGCCATCAACGCCGCGAGCGGCAACAGGCCCCTGGTCGTGCTCGCCAACCTCTCGGGGTTCGACGGCTCGCCGGAGTCCATGCGCCGCCTCCAGCTCGAGTACGGCGCCGAGATCGGCCGGGCTGTCGTGAACTTCGATGGCCCCATCGTCTTCACCGTCGTGTCGCGGTACCACGGCGGGGCGTTCGTCGTCTTCGCGAAGACGCTCACCGAGAACATCGAGATCGCGGCCGTCGAGGGCGCGCGCGCCTCCGTCATCGGCGGCGCGCCGGCGGCGGCGGTGGTGTTCGCGCGCGAGGTCGAGAACCGCACGCGCAAGGACCCGCGGGTGCTCGAGGCCGAGAAGGCCGCCGCCGGGGGCGCCCCTCGCGGCCGCCTCGCCGACGTGATCGCCGCGGTGCGCTCCGAGAAGCTGGGCGAGGTGGGCGACGAGTTCGACGCGATCCACTCGGTGGAGAGAGCGCTGAAGGTGGGATCGCTCGACCGCATCATCGCGGCGAAGGACCTGCGTCCCTACCTCATCGACGCGCTGGAGCGGGGGATGGCCAGGTTCGCGACCCGATCGAAGGACCGCGAGAACGGATCGGAGGCGGCCGTGCCTCCGGTCTCGCACTGAACCATCTGTACCGATATCAGTTCGCGCCTACCACGTCTCTCCTTCCCAAAGCATCAGGCGGGCGCGAGCCGGTCGAGCCGGTCCGCTTCGCGGACGCCCGCTTCCCATGCCTCCGCCTGTGTCCCGAAGCTGCCCGAGAGCGACGCCTCGTCCACGGCCACCAACCAGCGACCTACCGACACCCTCGACAGTCGGAGGACGTGCCTTCCCGCTTGGAAGCGAGTCTCGAGCTTCGGGGGGGGCGGCGGTGGAGATCTTGTCGTCACCGGCGCATTGTAGCACGGGGCGTCGCGGCGCAAGCCTGGGGAGCAGCGGATCGGCGAGCCCCCCCTACACTCGTCCCATCCCCTGGCTCCGCAGCCTAGGCGTCGCGGCTGGGCGTCGGCGGCGGGACCCGCGAGACCACGGCTCGCAGCGCCTCCGGCTCGAACGGCTTCTCGATCCGCACATTCGGAACGCGCTCGAGGAAGGCGCGCGCCTCCTCGGTGAAGGCACCGCCGGTGAGGAAGACCATGCTCTCGGCCAGCCCGGGCCGGCTCCTGCGGAGCGCCTCGTAGCATTGCATGCCGCTGGTCCCGGGCATCATCAGGTCGCAGAGCACGACGTCGAAGAGCTCCCCCCGCGCGAGCCGGGCCAGCGCCTCGGCCGGGTCCGAGAGCGCCACCACGTCGTGCTCCCTCCCCAGCATGCGGGCGACGGCGCGGCAGACGAGCGGTTCGTCGTCCACCACCAGCACCCGCCGGCGACAGGTAGCGGGCGCGGGAGCGGCGGCGGGCGCGGCGGAGCTCACCTCCTCCGAGACCGGCAGCAGCACCCGGAACAGCGTGCCGCGCCCGAGCTCGCTCTCGGCCGCGATCTCGCCCCCGAGCTTCTGCACGATGCCGTGGCAGATGGACAGCCCCAGCCCCGAGCCCTCACCGACCGGCTTCGTCGTGAAGAACGGATCGAAGATGCGGGCCAGGTCCTCGGGCGCGATGCCTCCGCCGGTGTCCACCACCTCGAACGCGACGCGCCCGTCCGCCGCAAGTCGCGTGGTCACCCGGATCTCGTTCTCGGTGGTCCTGCCTTCAGGGATCGCCTGCGCGGCGTTCACGATGAGGTTCAGGGCCACCTGCGCCAGCTCGTGCTCGCTCCCCCGTACCCGCGGCACCTCCCCCAGGTCGAGGGAGAGCCGGGCCCGCGGACGGATCTGGCTGTCCGCGATCCGTGACGCCGCCCGGATGGCCTCGCGAAGGTCGGTTCCCCCCAGCGCGCGCTCCCGATCCCGTTGCGCGAAGGTGCGCAGGCTGCGCACGATCTCGGCGATGCGGCGCGCCCCGTCCCGCGCCTCGCGCACCGCTTCCAGCGTCTCGCCGTCGTCCCCTCCCTTCCCATCCGCCTCCCCCTCCCCCTCGCCGAGCCGGCGCTCCAGGAACTGGATGCTGGCGAGCAGGTAGGCGAGCGGGTTGTTGATCTCGTGCGCCATGCCGGCGGCCAGCGTGCCGATGGAGGCGAGGCGGTCGGCGAAGACGAGCTCGGCCTGCAGGCGCCGCTGTTCCGTGACGTCGCGATTCACCCCCAGAAAGCCCACCACCCGGCCGTCCATGTCCCGCAGCGCCGTCAACGTCATCTCGATGTCGAGGGGCTTGCCGTTCTGGGCGTGCTGGACCGACAGGGTGCTGAGCGTGCGGCCAGCCTCGAGGGCCGCTCGCATGCTGGCGAGGCCCGCGTCATCGAGCTCGGCACCGAGCGCCTCGCGCAGCGGACGTCCCAGCGCCTCGCTGGGGCGCCGGCCGTAGATGCGCTCGGCCGCGCCCGTCCATGCGGTCACGCGAAGCTCGCGATCGACCGCCACGACGGCGTCGTTGAGGTGCGACAGCAGCGAGGCCTGCAGCCGCGCCGCCTTCTCGACCTGCTTGCGGTCGCCGATGTCTCGCGCGATGGCGAAGACGAGGTGCCGCCCCTCCGCGGCGAACGTACGGATGCTGAGCTCGACCGGGAAGGCGCTGCCGTCCTTGCGGCGGTGCACCGTCTCGAAGCGCATCGCCCCCTCGGAGCGCAGGCGCCCCTCGAACGCGGGGCCCGACTCCGCCTCTGGCGCCCGAAGGTCGTCGATGCGGAGCCCGAGGAGCTCTGCCCGGGAGAAGCCATAGGCCTCCACAGCCCGGTCGTTCGCCTCCAGGATGCGCCGCTCGACGTCAGCGAGCAGGACGATGTCGTTGGCGTACTGCCACAAGTAGTCGCGGTGCTGCTGGCGCGCGCGAACCTCGACCCCGCGTCGCCGTCGCGCCAGCCTCGCCGTCGCGACTCGCCGCCAGATGACGGCGGCGCAGCCGGACAGGAGCAGCAGCGCGATGACGCCGAGAACCAAGGCCAGCCCGAAGCCCATCGAACGCATCTCCGGAGGCGAAGACTACATCACCAAGGGTCCGCTCAGCCTCGTCAGCTTCGCCTTTCGGTTTCTCGCGCGCTCGCCTCTCGCCGCCTTTGGGGGCGCCGGCCAGGTTGCGGCCCGCGCAGGGACCCCGCCAGGGGCGCCCCGCTCCCTTCGGTTCGTGCTGTCCGGTCTCGGCGCGGCCTTTTTGCCACCTTGAACGACTTCATCTCACCTGCCCGGCGGCTCGCGCAACGTCGTACGATGCCAGCATGAGCTCCGACGTCGGCCGGCCCGGGGGAGGGCGAGAGCGGCGAATCGATCGGGACGCCCTGCCCCACCCCTCTCTCTGGGTGCAGCACGAGAACCCGCATGGGCGTGCCATCCGGCGGGTCGTGCTGGCGGCCGTCGCGCTCGTCGGAGTCCTCGCCGTCTCCGCCTTTGCGCTCCGCGGGGTCATCGGTCGCGTGGGCAAGGCGCGCAGCAGCGCCTCGCAGGTCCTCGAGGGTCTTCCAGCGGCACGGCAGCCCTCCGAGCCGGAGCGCCCTAGCGTGTCCCCCGAGGAGCTAGCCGCCCTGCAGCGGAGCTGGGTCGGCAGCCAGAGCCTCGCGCCTCGCCAGGACCGCGTCGACCCGGCCACGGGCGAGCGCACCGGAGTCTTCCAGGGGTTCGGCCTGCAGATCGACGGCGCGCAGGGCGCCCGCGTGTTCGTGAACGGCGAGGAGATGGGCAGCGCGCCGCTCCTCACGACGGTGGACTGTCGTCCTGGCGACGAGGTCGAGGTACGAGCCGTCCGGGGACCCGAGAGCGCACGCGCCACGACGCGGTGCCGCGAAGACGTGCTCGTGAAGCTGAACCTCTCGCTCCGGCCCGCCCGAGCCGGAAACCGGGCTACGTCCCCGTGAGATCGCGGACGAGCTCCACCAGCTCGAGCAGCGCGTCGCTCGCGACGCCCTCGTCGAAGCGGACCGACATCTCCCGCCCGCCGTCCTCGATCTCGAGCCGGTAGCAGAACCGATCGGGCTCCGGCCCGGGGGCCCGCAGCTCGGCCGGCAGCCCGAAGAAACCGGCGCGCGCCGCAGCCTCGCGCACCCGCTCCTCGTCCCCCGGCCCGAGCGCGCCTCCCTCGAGGCGCGCCGCCCTGCGCATGCCCGCCAGCCCGCCGCTCCGTTCGAGGACGATTCGCATGCTCCCGCCCCTAAGCCCCGACGCTACGAGACGCCCACCTCGGCCCATGCCGCCGAGACCACGACCTCGACCGGAGCGCCGAAGAGCGCGCGCGCCGACATCGCCGTCGCCTGCGCCGCCCCCGTGAAGTCGCTCTTGCGCGCGAGCGTGTTGCAGAGCGCGTGGTACCAGATCCGACCGGCCTTCTCCCATGCGTGCCCACCCAGCTTCATTGCCGCCAGGTAGAAGGCGTGGTTCGGGATCCCCGAGTTGATGTGCACGCCGCCGTTGTCCTCCTCGGTCTGCACGTAGTCCTTCATCGTGGCGGGCTGGGGATCCTTCCCTAGGCGCGGGTCGTCGTAGGCGGTGCCGGGCGC
>Ga0209342_10007914_pt1 | contig 10660 bp, 15 predicted proteins | sample RifCSP16_2_FD_184023 | JGI IMG/M metagenome (GOLD analysis project Ga0209342, IMG submission 184023) | Soil microbial communities from Rifle, Colorado - Rifle CSP2_sed 16_2 (SPAdes) (version 2) | ecosystem: Environmental > Terrestrial > Deep subsurface > Rock core/Sediment | place: Rifle... | reverse complement strand
AGTTTTGCGGCCTCTAAAACCGATTCAATTCAAACGGTTATCCCCACTGACACACCTCTGTCACCTGCCTGTATTATCATCGCCGTAAAACTTCTACGGGGAGGGAGGAGATGAGTAGATGCAGAATTCAAGCCGTCAACGGGCATGAAAATGCCGGACGGCGTGAAACGGTTTCCATTATCCTTCCGCTCTTTCTTTTCATGCTCACGGCATTTACCACCGTAATTGCCGGGGCGTTTCTTGATGGCGTCAACCCCTTAAAGCATCCCGTGGGGCTTTTAAGGGGCGTTCCGTTCTCCGCCTCGCTCCTTTTTATCCTCGGAGCGCACGAGATGGGGCATTACTTCGCCTCCCGGCGCCACGGGACGCCGTCCTCGCTGCCTTTTTTCATCCCCGGGCCTCCCATCCCGCCGATGATAGGGACTTTCGGGGCCGTAATAAAAGCAAAATCCCCCATAACCACAAGGAATGCCCTCGTTGACATAGGCGCGGCAGGCCCTCTTGCCGGTTTCATTGCCGCCGTCATTATAACGGCATGGGGGATTAGACTCTCGCACGTCGGCGCCAAACCCTCCGGGGAAGCCGTCAACCTCGGCGCCTCTTTGATATTCAAGTCGCTCTCTTATTTGACCTTCGGCAGAATCCCCGATGGAAGCGAACTCTTTCTCCATCCCGTGGGGTTTGCCGGCTGGGCAGGGCTTTATATAACCTTTATCAACCTCATGCCCATAGGCCAGAGTGACGGAGGGCATGTCTGTTACGCGGTCCTCGGCAGGGCTGTTTCAATATCCGCGGTTTTATCGCTCGCGCTCCTTGGCGTTTTTATATGGCAGGGGTGGCTTGTATGGGGCGTCCTTGCGGCGGCAGCCGCCGGGATAAGGCATCCGCCGGTTGTTGACGGGCATGTCCCCATTTCGGGCCGGAGAAAGGCGATAAGCGTTGCGGCCATGGCGGTATTCGCGTTGACGTTCATGCCAATGCCGTTTTATATCGGGTGATTGAGGTGGAGACGATGATTATCAGGGCGCCGTTTAACGACCTATACATATTTGCCGAGATGCTCGCCAATAAACCGCTATTTCATATATGGCTCGGCCAGTTTTATCTGGTGTGGATTGCCGTATTCTGCATGATAGGCCATAGAATCTATACCGCCGTAAAAGGATTCCGGGCGCGGGGAAAACAGGACGTAGTCCCGTAGGTTAGGCTCCACCCGCCAAAATTTTCCACCCTCCCCTTTTACCCCCTCCCGTCAGAGGAAGCGTAAAGCACCCTCTGAAACCAATCCATTTCAAGCGGGTATCCCCCACTGACACACCTTTGTCATCAGCCTGTATTATCATTGCCGTAAAATTTCTACAGGGAGGAAGAAGATGAGGAGACACAACAGGTGGGTCGAAGGCACGGTTTTTGAAGATGATGAAGATGAGGAAGAAAGAAGAGAGGAAAAGGCTAAAATGAGCGTTGGGCCGTCGTGCCATACCTACACATGGTCCGCAAACGGCTCCTATTCTTTCGAAGTCATAAGCTACACAATCCAGAAATACATGAAAGGCATCTCCAGCGACTTTCGTGAAGAAAGACTCGGAAGCGCGGAATTCGAGTATGACTACGGCCGCCGCGCGGAGATATTAACCCGCGGGAAAATAATTTTTGCCGTCAACGGCAGGATTTTTGTTTATTCGGCGGATTGTAAAGATGGCACAAATTCAATATACAGCAACCACGGCATCGGCTGGCTCGTGGAGACCCTCAAGAAGGAAATCCGCGAGAACAACCCCCTGAGGAATAAACACATCCAGGTCGTAGACATTGACCACGGTACGGATTTTTGCTGTTTGTTAAAGAAGCCGCCTTCCATCACCTTCAACGACATAGTGCTGGACGGGGCCATGAAAGAGGACATCTTTGACAACACGATATTCCATCTTAAAAGCATCAAAGGCAATAACGGGATAATACTCCATGGAGACCCCGGCACGGGAAAGTCCATGATATGCCAGGCCGTAATAAACGAGGCGCTCAAAGAGGGGTATTCAACCTGTTTTGTGACAGTCAGAGTGGACTATGCGATGCTCAGCGAATTCCTGACCACTTTCTTCGGGCGATGCATCGTGATATTCGAGGACATTGATTCGATCGGGCAGAACAGAGAAAATGTGTTGAATTCCCATCTGTCCGACTTCCTGCAGTTTATATCCGGGCTCTATGAAAGGGAGGATGGCATGGTGTTCATAGCCACGACCAACTACATCGAGCATCTTGACAGGGCCATAGCCAACAGGCCCGTGAGGTTCAACAGGACGTTCAGGATAGAATTGCCGACAGACGGCGATATCAGGCGGCTCGTAGCCCTTTATTTCAAAGACGCGCCGGTGGAACCGGAATTCTGCTGCGGGAAAAAGTTCACCGGCGCCCATATAAAAGAAATACACCGGACCGCGGAATTATTGTCTTTAAAAAGGGGCGTCCCGGTCGCCGAGACATACGGGGACGCCGTCAGATTTGTGGAGAGAAATTTCACAACCCAGGCCACGTCCCCTGGCTTTTGAGAATGCGCGGCAAAAGTCAGGGCTGGCTTACGGGGGATTGGATAATGGAAAAAATCCTGAATGACATCCTCAGGAGATACCCGGTAAAACTTGAGATATGCACACGCAGGTGCAGGCACAGAAGCGATTGTTTCGGCTGTTACAAAGACAGGCGGGTCAGCATAGTTTTGCCGCAGAGCGCTTACGACCTTACCGTTTCCCTCATACACGAACTCTGCCATTTTTATTTTGAGAGGCATTTCGGGAATAAAAGGGTGAGGATTAGGGACGAGGAGCGAATCGTTGATTATGTCACTTTTAGATTCATAGCGGAGAACTGCCTCGGTAAGGTCAACGGTCGCGCCCTTTTTTACGGACAGACGTTTCTGACGCTCCGGACGGTGATTTTCAAATACAGGTTCAAAGAGCGGTCCGATAGGATGGGCAACATGGTTGACAGGATATACATGGAGGTGTGTAAAAAGGTAAAGTTATAAAGTCTCCCCTGTGTGGTTTGAGTTCATTGTCCTTTTATCTTCCTTTTGCCTCAAACTCCCAGAACCCCGAAGGCGATATGATGCGGATGCCGTGGAATTTTTGAAGCGTCAGGAGGTCGCCGTCTCCGGATATGATGCAGTCCGCTTCAGCGGCCAGCGCGGCCGAAAGCACGTTATCGTCGTCAGGGTCGCGGCAGGCCTTTTCTTTCAGGGGAGGGGGGTTGACCATTTGCGTGTTTTTATGGAGGAATCGGACGATCTTTTCGGCCTTTGCCGTAGGAAATTTCAGTTTGCCCTTAAGATTTTCCTCCAGTTCGCCGAGTATCCATTCGGAGGTGCAGATGATGTGCTCTGAAAGGCAGTGTTCGAAGACCTCGTTTGACAAGCCGCGTGTAAGGAAGGCCGCTATAAGGACGTTCGTGTCGAAGAGGACCTTCACGAAATTTTTCGGAAGACGTCCTCGTCGGTAAATATGCCGCGGCGCCCGGCCTCGGGCATCATTATCCGGCGGAGTCTTCTGAACTCTTCGCGCGCAAAATACTGGCGAAGCGCCTCGCGCACGATGTCGCTCCGGTTTGTGTGTTCGCTCCTTGTCGCCTCGGCGAGTTTCTTTTTAAGTTCGGCCGGAAGACTTATTGTAATAGTCTCTCTCATAAGATTATCCCTCTGTAAGACAATATAACACAATCCCACGCCCCGGTCAAGGCCGTAAGCCCCCCCTCTTTACACCCCCCTCTCTTAATGCTATCCTTTCCCGATGTCTTTCAAATCAGGTTTCGTAGCGATAATCGGCGCCCCCAATGTCGGCAAATCCACGCTTCTGAACGCCATCCTTGGCGAGAAGATTTCCATTGTCTCCAGAAAGCCCCAGACAACGAGAAACGTCATAAGAGGGGTAAAGAATCTAAAGGACTGCCAGATTATTTTTCTGGACACCCCGGGGCTTCACAGGGCAAAGGGGCTTTTAAACGAGTTCATGGTAAAACAGGCGCTTTCGGCCTTAAGCGATTGTGATTGCGCGCTGTGCCTTATTGACGCGAAAAATCCGGGCGGGCCGGGCGGGGAGGGTTTTTTGATTGAGAACCTTAAAAGGCTTAAATGCCCGGTCTTTCTCGTGGTGAACAAGGTTGACCTTGTTGAAAAAAGAACGCTCCTTCCCCTTATGGAGAAATATCTGAGGCTTTTTCCTTTTAAAGAGGCGGTGCCTGTTTCGGCGCTTAAAAGAGACGGCATTGAGCTGCTCGTGGATATTCTCTCAAAGAATATGCCGTCCGGTCCGAGGTATTTTCCCGAGGACATCATAACAGACCAGCCCGAAAGGTTTATCGCCTCCGAGATTATAAGGGAGAAGATATTTACCCTCACAAAAGAGGAGATACCTTATTCGGTCGCGGTGGCGCTGGAGGAGTTTAAGGAAAGGCCGCGGAAAAACCTCATCTATATAAGCGCGGTCATTAACGTTGAAAAGGACTCCCAGAAGGCGATATTGATAGGAAAAGGCGGGGGGATGCTCAAAAGCGTCGGGACATACGCGAGGGAGGATATAGAGAGGCTTCTTGGGGCAAAGGTGTTTCTAAAACTTTTTGTCAGGGTCAAGAAGGGCTGGACAAAGGACGAGAGGGCTTTGAAAGAGTTCGGGTATGAGTAGTCCGCGCTGAAAAATGCCATCTGCCGCGTTGCCGTCGTCGCTTTGCTTCTCACATGCCCGAAAAATTGAAGGAGTTCAGGTATGAATGATTCAGTAAAAATCTTAGTAAATTATTGCTGTATTATTATAAATCAACGTATTTATATAAATACATAAAAAATACCCTTGACATTTATAAATAAATGCATTATTCTAAAAATATATTTTTATTTCCCAAGGGAATATTATGAAGCAAGAAAGTAAAAATGAACGATTTAGACGGATAGCATCAAAGAGAACTAATGATATTTTTGAAAAAATCAGGATCCTTGGGAATTGTTCAAATAAGAGTTCTTATGAGTATACCGAAGAAGAAATAAACAAAATTTTTTCTGAGATTGATAAGCAGTTAAGGTTAACAAAAGCAAAGTTTCTAGCGGGGAAAAGAGAGAGGTTTAAGCTGTGAGTAATAAAGATAAAAAATTGTTTATCAAGAACAAATTGCTTATTGTCATATTTAACATGTCACTAAAACAGAAAAAACCTTTGAAATATGAAGATGTATACATAAAAGCATTTAAGAAATATCCTGATGCTTTTCAATTAAGAGGGTACCCAGCTTATCCAGATACAGAACTTATGTCAAAAAAAATATATGATCTTCGAAAAAACGGGTTAATTCAAATCCATAGAAAATTTATAACGATTACCGAGAAAGGCAGATCATTTGTTGAGGGGTTTATGCAGTCAAAAATTAAACTTTTAAGTAGGAATGATATATCTAAATTATTAAGTCGGGACATTGCAAACCAGATTGACAGGATAAGAAATACTGATGCCTTTCAGCTATTTATTGCTAATAAAAAAGAGCAGATTGTTGACACTGATTTTTTTTCATATTTAGGTACAACTGTAAGAACTGAAAGAACCGATTTTAATGCTCGAATTAAAACAATTAAAGATATTATTGAGACTATTAAAATAAACGAAGAATACAAAACGATTGTAGACTTGCATAATTATCTATTCGAAAAATTTAATGGCGTAATAAAAACAAAATTATCACTTGGTTATCCAAGGAGGAAGCATGAGTGAGGTATTGGAAATTCTTGAAGAGAAAAATGTGATAGATGACCATTTGCTTGATATTATAGGCAATGATTTTAAATTTAGCCATGAGAAAGGGCTTTCTGAATGGCTCAAAAACTCTACCGATGCCTATCTTAGAGCAGATACAGAAGATGAGGAAAGTTTTATTATTTTTAGATTCGATAATGAAGATGAAGTTATATTCGAATGTATTGATTTCGTAGGAATGACATCAGACGATATTAACAAAGCATTAAAGCGGTGGGGCGACCCTGATGCTGCCAAAAGAGGAACGGGCAAAAGAACATTTGGCGGGCATGGAAATGGTGGTAAGTTTTATATGAGACAGATGTTCAAGCAATCATATTTTATTACATACAGGGCAGGCAAACTTAATGTCTTCGGATTTAATGAAAATAAGAGATATGGATTTGCGAAGGGTTTTAAAGACAAAGCGATTAGTCCTGATGGTGCAATAAAATTTGCTGGAATACACGATATGGATTTCCCCCCAAACATAAGAGAAGATGTTTTAAATGAAAAGACTGGATTTACAGTAGTAAAGGGAATTCATCCAGACAAGATAACTAACAGAAGATTTAATTTAAGCAAACTTTGTGAAAAGTTTAAACATTATCCGCAGGCAAGGCGGATACTTAAATACAATCCAGTTTCCATTATATGTAACGATAAGATATTTATCCCGCGCATTCTCCCAGAGACAATTCAACCCATGCTAGAATTTGAGAACCCTTTAGAGATTTTAATTCCACCTACTATTATTTGGAATGAAGACGGAGATAAGGAAGATATCTCGCTTGCCAACGAAAAATACCCTCAAGGTAAGCTTATTCTTTATACATCCAATGAGCCACTTTCAAGGAATAGTCGACTCGGAGACCTAAATCGCATTGATATTATAGGTGAGGTTGGGGCTATAGCTTCATATCAGATTCAGGAACTCGGTTATGTTAGCCGATTGTCCCAAGCGGAATTTATCTATGGTGAATGTTATTGCAAAATACTCGAAGACCCTAATGACGATTGCGTAACAAATGACAGAAGTAAACTTGTTGAGAATACTAAAACCAAGGCTCTCAGGAAATGGATAGGAGAACAAATAGACAAACTGGCCGAGAAAATTGAAGAAAAAGAAAAGAAAGAAATACGGGCAAAAAATATTGAGACTCTATCTGATATTAACAAGGTACTCAACGACTGGAAAAATAAATTTATGTCAAAAGTTATGAGAGAAATACTTGGCGGTAGCGGTGAAGGCAGCGGGGCAGGATATGGCACAGGAGGCAGTAGTGGTGGCGCGGGCAAGGAAAGAGGGAAGGGGGAAAAAGGTGATAAGGGAAGTGGGGAAGGGGAAAGAACAGGTGGCGGAGGGAGCGAATCTAAACCCCGTCAGACTTTTCCTAAAGTGCTTCTTTCCAATATAGACAAAGATCCATTTAATCCCGAAGAAACTATAACTCTTAGTGATAGACAACCTCCGGTTTATCAGAGACCACAAGATGTCCCTGCTGGAATATTATAATACTCCCCAAAATTTAGACAAGGGTATTTGGTGTGTGATAGCCTGCCAATAACGGAGAAGGAGGCGGGCGAGATGAAGAAGAACCACGACGGGGCGTTCAAGGCGAAGGTGGCGCTTGAGGCGGTCAGGGGGGAGAAGACCCTTTCTCAGATCGCAAGCGAATACGGGGTTCATGCGAACCAGATAGGTCAGTGGAAGAAGCGGCTTCTGGAAGAACTCCCCGGCCTTTTTTCGGACAGGCGAAGGCGCGAGGGGAAGGAAGGCGAAGCGGAGGCCGACGAGCTTTACCGGCAGATAGGACAGCTCAAGGTGGAGCTGGACTGGCTTAAAAAAAAATCTCAACTGCTCGGCAAGTGAGAAGAAGGCCTTGATGGAGCCGCGGCGCCGTGAGATTCCCGTAAGCCGTCAGTGCGAACTCATCGGGCTGTCCAGGGCGGCGTATTACTACAGGCCGAGGCCCAAGGCCGCATTGAACGAGACTTTGACGACGCTTCTGGACGAGCAGTATACCAAGACCCCTTTCTACGGCGTGCCGAGGATGACCGAGTGGCTTAAAACCCGGGGCTGCCGGGTGAACCGCAAGAGGGTAAGGCGTCTTATGCGGCTCATGGGGCTTGAGGCCGTGTATCCGAAGCCGTGGCTCTCCAAGCCCGCCAAGGACCACAAGAAGTATCCGTATCTCCTGAGGGACGTCGTCATAGAGCGCCCCGACCATGTGTGGAGCACGGACATCACGTATATCAGGCTCAGGAGCGGCTTTATCTACCTTGTTGCCATAATGGACTGGCACAGCCGCTACGTGCTCTCATGGGAGGTCTCGACGGCGCTGGACGCGGAGTTCTGCATAAGGGCTTTAGAGAGGGCATTGACGCTTTCAAGCCCTGAGATATTCAACTCCGACCAGGGGAGCCAGTTCACGAGCGTAGAGTTCACCGGGCGGCTTGAAGCCCTCGGGGTTGCCATAAGTATGGACGGCAGGGGCCGCGCCCTTGATAACATCTTCGTCGAGAGGCTCTGGAGAACGATTAAATACGAGGAGGTCTACTTGAAGAGCTACGAGACGGTAAAAGAGGCCAGAGAGTCCCTTGCGAGGTACTTCCACTTCTACAACACGGAAAGGCTTCACGAGGCTCTCGGCTACCGGACACCAAAGAAGGCTTACTTTAAGATAAAGGAAGACTCAGAGACTAAACCAGCGCAGGCAGGTCTACACCAAATACAACCCTCTTTTTTGTCTTGACGAAGGGGATAGGCTTATGATTTCTCCTTTGAAAGGCATGATATCCCTTGCGAAACGTGCATGAAGAGTCAACGCTTTCATTGCTCTTACCTCCTTTGGATTGTTAATTTTTAAGTCTTAAATCACTTCTCCTATGATATCCGAGATTTATAAGCCTTCTCCTTACGGCCTTTTCGCTAACATCAAACTCCCGCGATAAAATAGCTATAATTGAAGGAGTCCTCGCCGGATTATCTCTGACTGTAGCAAGCAAGGTATCAATACGTTTTTCTACCATGGTTTTAGGCATTAAAATAGCGGAAGCCAAAGCCTTGGCATTAGTTTCCAAATACCACTTTTCTTGTCTCGTCAAGAGTGATTCTTGTTCCATTCGTTTGTCGATAGTTCTGCAATTTTTGTAAATATCACTATGAAGAATAAAATGCGCCAATTCTTCGGCGAGGGTAAAACGGTATCGTTGTCCCAGCCGGGGATTGTCTAACAATTTATCATCTATAAAAATACGTTTCCCCTCGGTAAGCATGTACGCCATGATGCCGTATCTTTCTTGCAGATTGAAATGAATATCAATGAGAAGTCCATATTTGGTCTCAACAAGCCGTTCAACATCGACACGGAAACCTTCGACACAGGAATCTGCATCTTTCAGGACATCTCCGGCGATCTTCTCTAATTCCCAGAGGGGCCTGTCCTTAATTTGAGGCTTCCTTTCTATAGCGTCCGCTCCTTATGTCTTCAATAAGTCTTTTCAACTGTGCCGGCTTTAGTTCCGTATCCTCGATCGTACGCAACATCGACGGTATAAGAGAATTAGATTTAATTAACTCTATGATGTCGGGTGGAATCTCATCTCTGGTTTCGGAAGCCAAATCCATAAACTTATAATAATCATGGCTTCCTTTTTTTATTCCGAGTGCCGAGGCTATCTCTTCCAATTTATCCGAAGGCGGCTGGAGAGAGCCGCTCTCAATGCTGCAGTAATTAGACGGCTGCATCTTTATGCCTCTTGCAAACTCTCTTAAACCGAAACCTTTTTCTAATCGCTTTCTTTTTAAGAATGAAGAAAACGCCTCCTTTTTTTTCATGCTCCCCCCTCCTCTCCTTTTGTTATAATTAAATATAACATTCTTAGAAAGACATGTCAAGAGGGAAAATACCGGAGCACCTCTCATATTTTTCAAGACAGCGCCTTTGCTCCTCTAACGCAAAATAAAGCCACCTACAGCCAGATAAACAGGCTCGTTAAGAACTCTACGGGCTTACCGAGGGGGAGATAAAGGTGGTGGAGGGAGGGGGGTGCCCCCTCACCCGAACCCCCGGATCGAGTCCGGGCCAGGCGCGCCTCGCGGCGACGCGGGCTCTCTCCCCACAGGGGAGAGGGGGTTGAATCGTAGGGCAGGGCTTCAGCCCTGCGAAGACGCAGACCTAAAGAGCCTGCCCCGTACTTGATACGGGGTCTGCCCTACACGAAATTTCAACATGGGATTGTCGGTGGTCGTATCTTTACATACCGTCACCGCCCTCAATTCTTATTACATTCTTTCAAGACCTGATTAATAGGGTTAAATTGGAAAAGTTGCGGGGACTTAAAGCAAAAACCCGTATGCGTTAAGGTAATATTGAAAATCCCTCTTGACACCGGTGGTTACAAATGTTATAGTTTGCTTGAACGGAATCCTCACCGTCGAAGAATCTCCGCCATTTATGGCGGAGTTATTGAATTTTAAGGATTCCATGCTAAAATTTCCTTAAAGGCTCCTGTTATGGTAAAGATAAAATTCGCGTTTTTGCTGCTTTCCATCCACTTATTCCTCTTTGCCTTCCAGGTCAGGGATGCGAAGGCTGATTTTTATTCTTACAGGGATTCAGGCGGGGTGATGCACTTCACCAATGTCCCGACATCCGATAACTTCAGATGGTATATGCGCGAGGCCGGCACAATAAAGAGGGTTTACACCTCCGCCTATGCGTCCGCCCATAATTCCTATGATGAATTAATAAAGAACCTGTCACGGACTTACAGGGTAGAGGAGGGGCTTGTAAGGGCGGTCATAAAGGTTGAGTCTGATTTCAATCCCCGCGCGGTGTCCCATAAAGGGGCTGTCGGGCTTATGCAGCTTATGCCGGGGACCG
>Ga0209342_10007913_pt1 | contig 10661 bp, 4 predicted proteins | sample RifCSP16_2_FD_184023 | JGI IMG/M metagenome (GOLD analysis project Ga0209342, IMG submission 184023) | Soil microbial communities from Rifle, Colorado - Rifle CSP2_sed 16_2 (SPAdes) (version 2) | ecosystem: Environmental > Terrestrial > Deep subsurface > Rock core/Sediment | place: Rifle... | reverse complement strand
CATATTTTACGTGCGCCAATCCAGGACCAGGCTTGAAAATATTCTCATCTGCATGGGGGGGTTGGGATACAGCGTGAGCGTACAAAATCTTTGCTTGCACCTGGCAAAAATCAGCCACGCGAAAGTGACGCTGCTGCACGTCATTGAGCCGGTATCCTTTCGCTATCCGATCTCCCGTGAGGTGACAAGCCATTGGCGGGAGGTGCCTGAAACAAATACCCCGCAGGGCAGGAATCTCCGCCGGGCCAGGCAGAAATTTGAATCTGCTGGTATCCAGGTTGACTCGAAAATACGGCGCGGCAACGCGGTGCATGAAATTCTGGAGGAGATAGATCACGGAGAGTACGACATGGTTGGGTTGGGCTCCACATACAGCGCCCACAGCTTAAGACATGCATTTCTCCCGAATGTAACCGCCGAAGTGGCCGAGGCGATCACCTGCCCGGTTTTGACTGCCCGCTACCAGCCAAAAACAATGCCCTGGCAGGCGGAATCGGCTATGAATCATGACACTCGGCATAACCAAAAATGATATGCATCCCTTGATTAAGTAAGAGAAAAATGTCACAATAACGGTGTTAATCAGAATTCACTATTGAAGGGAGAGACTATGAGCGCAGTAAAAGATTACCCTGGCCTGCGGAGCTTCACACCATCGAAGATAAAGCTACGCGATCCCGTGCCTTCGGACATCGAGATCGCGCAGGAAGCAGAATTAAAACCGATTGCCCAGATCGCGGAAGAAGTTGGTCTGCGTCCGGACGAAATCGAGCTGCATGGATATTACGGAGCGAAAGTGCGGCTGGAAGCGCTGGAACGGCTTAAAGACGTGCCCGACGGCATTTATATTGACGTCACCGCAATCACGCCCACACCCCTTGGAGAGGGGAAGAGCACGACAATGGTGGGGCTGAGTCAGGCTTTGGGGGCGCACCTTGGCAAGCGAGTATTCACATGCATACGCCAGCCGAGTCAAGGCCCGACTTTTGGCATCAAAGGAGGCGCTGCCGGGGGTGGGTACAGCCAGGTTGTCCCAATGGAGGACTTCAACCTGCACCTGACTGGAGATATTCACGCCATAACGGCAGCTAATAATTTGTTGGCCGCAGCTATCGACGCCCGCACGTTCCACGAAGCGAGCATGTCGGACCAAACACTGTTCGACCGCCTGTGCCCGCCGGATAAGAGCAGCAGCCGGCGGTTTTCCCCATCTATGTTGCGGCGTCTGAAAAAGTTAGGCATTGATAAAAGTGACCCCAATGAGCTGACGGCAGAAGAGCGCAGCCGCTTTGCCCGGCTCGATATAGATCCAGACGGCATCACCTGGCGGCGAGTTGTAGATACGAATGATCGCTTCCTGCGCACCATCACAATCGGACAGGGGCCAGAAGAAAAAGGCATGACGCGTATGACCGGATTCGATATCACGGTTGCCAGCGAGATTATGGCGATCCTGGCGCTGACGACCGATCTGGCGGATATGCGCGAGCGTTTCAGCCGCATCGTGATCGGTACGAATAAAGCTGGAGAAGCGGTCACCGCCGAGGATCTGGGCGTCGCCGGCGCCATGACCGTGCTGATGAAAGACGCCATCAAGCCCACCTTGATGCAGACCCTGGAAGGCACGCCAGTTTTCGTGCACGCCGGCCCCTTTGCGAACATCGCCCACGGAAACAGCTCAATCATCGCCGATAGAATCGCTTTGAAACTGGCAGATTACGTGGTGACCGAGTCGGGCTTTGGCGCGGATATCGGCATGGAGAAGTTCTTCAACATCAAATGCCGGTATTCAGGCTTGATCCCCAATGTGGTCGTGCTGGTGGCGACCGTGCGCGCCTTGAAAATGCACGGCGGCGGCCCGAAGGTGGTGGCGGGCAAGCAGCTGGATGCGGCCTACACGGAAGAAAACCTCGACCTGCTGCGCGCCGGTTTGCCGAACCTGCAGCATCATATCAAGAATGCCCTGCGCTTCGGCATCCCGGTGGTCGTCGCGGTCAATTCGTTCGCTACGGATACACAGGCTGAGGTCGAACTGGTGAGAGAGGCAGCTCTTGACGCCGGCGCTGAAGATGCCGTCGTTACCACGCACTGGATGCATGGCGGTAAGGGGGCTTACAAACTGGCGGAAGCGGTGGTTCGTGCGGCCGAAAAGCCGAGCAACTTTAAGTTCCTGTATCCGCTCGATATCTCTATCAAGGAGAAGATCGAGATTATTTGCAAAGAGATCTATGGAGCGGATGGAGTGGATTACCTGCCTGAGGCGGAAGCAAAAATCGAGCTTTATACCCGCCTGGGATTCGATAAGCTCCCACTGAACATGGCTAAAACCCACCTCAGCCTGAGCCATGACCCCAACCTGAAGGGTGTGCCCAAGGGCTTCCGGGTGCCAATCCGGGATATCCGCGCTTCGGTGGGCGCCGGCTTTTTATATCCTCTGCTTGGAGAGATGCGCACCATGCCCGGGCTGCCAACCCGACCGGTCTTTTATGACGTGGATGTGGATTTGGAAACCGGGCGCGTGGTTGGCTTATTCTAACAGGCTCAAGTCAGGGTACAACAAGCGCCTCTGGTTAGCGGAGAAATCACGGCGCATGGCAGGTAGTAAGCCATGCGCCGTTTGTATTGGATTACGGATCCACCTTAAAAAGGACATGTAGTGAAAGCTCCAGCTTACCCGGCTGCGGAGAGCGAAAGCTCACCGGCAAACCCAAGGAATCCGTAAGGCGTTTTTCAGCTCTTATCATCTATAATACGATACGGGCAAGCGGGAATTTCCCGGGGGATTGAGGTGAAGGCAATGTTGAATAGAAAATCTCTACCCAAATCGGCTAACCAGGCAGGCGGAAGGTACGAACTTCTCTATGCGCTGAACGAAGCAGCCACAGCGTTGCAGCGCAGCGCCCGTTCGGAAGTGGAAGTTCTCAGGGTGTTTTGCCAGCAAATAGAAAAGCTTGGGTTGAGGGGTGGCATCAGCCTGCTGGACGAACGAGGTCAAAACCTGGTCATTCGCGCTTTTGCACCGGTGAGCAGATTGCTGAAAAAGTATGAGAATCTGACTGGGATGCGGATCGAGGGATACACCTTTCCCGTGAGCCAGGTCGAAGTTTACCGGCAGGTGCTGGAAGGGGGTGAGCCAGTCTTTTTAGCGCACAGCAACGAGGTGATTATCCAATTAATTCCAGACTCGGCGCGCCGATTTACCCGCAGCATCCTAAGATCCCTGGGGGCAGAGCCATCGGTCTACACTCCGATCATATCCAGAGACAAAACCGTGGGCGTTCTCAACATGGTAGGCTCATATCTAACCCCGGAGGACCTGCCCGTAGTAGAGGCGTTTGGCAATCATATTGCTGTCGCTTTGGACAACGCTCGCCTGTTTGCTGCCATGCAGGCTGAAGTCCTCGAGCGCACGCAGATGGAAAACGCGCTCAGAGAAAGTGGAGCCAAATTTATGGCACTGACTGAGAACGCGGCCTGCTCGATTTTTATCTACCAGGGGACAAAATTCCGTTACGTAAACGCAGCCATGGAGGCGGCTACCGGCTATTCTCGAGAACAGCTGCTCGAGATGAATTTTTGGGATGTGGTCCATGCGGATGATCAGGAATTAATCCGGCAACGCGGGCTGGCGCGACAGAGGGGAGAGCAAGTAGAGCAGCGTTACGAATTTCGTATTGTCAGAAGTGATGGCGAGATACGCTGGGTTGATTTCACTGCCGTGGCAATCGAATTTGGAGGGGGCCCAGCCGCATTGGGATCAGCTTTCGATATCACCCATCGAAAGCGGATGGAAATCGCCCTGGAATCCAGCGAGCGCAGATTCCGCAGCATTGTTCATAACTCAACGGATGGCATCGTGTTGGTAGACGAACAAGGGGTAATCATCGAGTGGAACATGGGGCAGGAACAAATAACTGGTGTGCCCCGCGAAGAGGCAATAGGAAAGCGTGCCTGGGATGTCAGCTATGAATTGATACCTGAAGATAAGAAACAAACAGATCGATATGTAACAATAAAGCAGAAATCGCTGGAATTCTTGGCCCAAGGCGAAACATACGAGTTAAATAAACTTGCCGAACATACACTCCAGAGATCCAACGGCGAACTTCGCCTTATCCAGGAGAATAAATTTCCGATACCGACGGAAAATGGCCACATGATTTGCAGCGTTATCCGGGATGTTACTGAACTTCGCCAAATTGTAGATGAGAATGCCCGCCTGCTGGTGGCGGAACGCCAGCGACGCCAGGCGTCTGAAAATCTGGGTAAAGCTACCGCAGCGCTTACCTCGACATTAGAGCTGGACAAGGTTTTGGATGAGATCCTGACGCATTTAAAAGAAGTTGTTCCGTACGACAGCTCAACAATATTCCTGGTGGATAGCAACGACCTGCGGATCGCGGCTGCGCGTGGTTTTCGGGTACACCATGGTCTGGTTGGGCACAGATATTCGGTCGAGGATGTGCTTTTCGAGAAAATTCGCGAAATTTGCAAACCACTCATCTTGAGGGACGCCCAAGCCGACCTACGCTTTAAAAAGTGGGAAAATACGACCCAGATTCGTGGCTGGATGGGTGTGCCTTTGATCGTGCGTGGGGAGGTGATCGGGGTTATTACGTTAGATAGCTTTACGGTTGGAGCGTACAACGAGATGGATGCTGTCCTGGCGGAGACTTTTGCCAACCAGGCTGCAATTGCGATCGAGAACGCGCGGTTGTTCGATGCTGAGGGCAAGCGCGCGGCAGAGTTAGAAGCGATACGGCAGGCGATCCTCGGTTTAGCAACCAGCCTGGACCTGCATGAAGTCCTGGATTCAATCCTTAAATCGGTCTTCAACCTTTTACCTGAAGTCAACAACGGGCATATTTTCCTTTACAATTCCGAAAACGGCGGTAGTCTATCTTTTGGGGCTGCTTTATGGGCAGAGGGGCTCCAGAATGAGCCGTGGAGCAACCCGCGCCAGAATGGATTGACTTACACCGTTGCCAGCAGCGGTGAAACTATTGTGATCTCAGATATGCGCAAGCATCCCCTCTATGTAGATACACCGGAAGATTGGGCGGGGGCGATCATCGGACTGCCGCTTAAGATCGGCTCGCGCGTCGTTGGCGTAATGAACGTCTCTTATACACGGCCTCGCCAGTTCACCGCGAGTGAGCAGCACTTGTTGAATTTATTCGGCGTTCACGCTGCGATTGCCATCGAGAACGCCCGGCTATATGAGTTGGCTGCTGTAGAGCGGCGGCACCTGAGCCTGCTCTATGAAGTGGGCCGGGAACTGGCGACGAGCCTGGATCCGATGGAGATCTTAAAACGGGCTGTTTCGCTTACCTGCCGTGCTTTGGATGGTCTGGTTGGTCAGGCGTTTTTATATTCTGAAGCGGAAGATCGCCTGAGGTTGTACGCCATCTATGGACGCGAAACTGTCTGCGTGGATGAATTTAATCGCCAGATCATCCTGCGCCCTGGGGACGGATTATCTGGCTGGGTGGCGCAAAATCGGCAAGTGGTTAATGTAGCCGATGTCCTCAAAGACCCTCGTTGGGTGCATGTTCCCATAGTTGATGAAGACGTGCGCTCGGCAATCAGCGCCCCGATTTTGGCCGAAGAGCGGCTGCTTGGGGTGATAAGCGTTCTGCATATGAAACCAGCGGCATTCTCCTCGGATCAACTGGATTTGCTCAAAGCAATATGTCAGGAGGTAGGCCTGGCATTGTCAAACGCCAGGCGCTACCAGGAAGTCGAACGGCGATTAGCCGAAATGACACTGATCCAAAACCTGGCTTTGACGTTCAACCAGCGCCTGGAAGTACAAGAATTGCTGGACGAAGTAATCGGGCAGCTCGTCCAGAAGCTTGGCTATCCCCATGTTGAAATTTTCATGGTTGACAATGATGCGCTGGTTCAAAAAGCCCATCATGGAACCGTACGCCTGCTTACAAGTCTTTCCCTCACGGAAGGCATAGTTGGCAGAGTGGCGCGCACAGGCGAGGTGGCGTTGATCCCTGATGTGAGCCTGGACCCGGACTACCTTCCCAGCATACCTGAAACGGTGACAGAACTGGCAGTACCGATTTTCCATGGGAAGGTGGTTATTGGGGTGATCAACATCGAATCGGACCGCCCCGATCATTTGACTCTCCAAGATCGTGATCTACTGAAATTGCTCGCCGGGCAAATCTCGATCGCCTTAGAGAATGCCGTGTTGTACGAGCGGGTCAGGCAACACGCCGACAATCTGGAGCAGATTGTGGCCCAGCGAACTGCCGAGCTGGTTGAATTGTATGAGCTCAGCCAGGAGATCGGCTTCACGCTTTCCTACGATGATCTACTGGCGATTTTGCTCAGCCACCTGCGTTCTGCCATGAACTGCGACCTGGTTTTAGGTTGTTTGTTAGTGGATGGTTACGATCGGGTTGCCATCGACTCCGAGCGGCTCATTACATTAGAAGTCATTGAGGAGTTAAAAACCTATTGCTCTAAGGCGCTTCCGGAACAACCTGTCTGGAACCTGCGAAATTTGAAAGCGCCTGACAAGTTGATCACTCCGCACGGAAATGGAGCCACGCGGCGAATGATAAGTGGATTAGGTTCCAAGACCATCGCCCCCATTACTGTGTTTGGCGATCCGGTCGGTTTTTTAATGGCGGGAAGTGAACTGCAGCAGGAATTCAGCATTGAGCACAACCGTCTGCTGGATACTTTTGCCAACCATGCTGCCGCCGCGGTCCAGCGTCTAAGCTCAATGCTGGCGGCAGAACAAAAAAGGTTGGAGAGCCTGGTCGAGCATCTCCCGACAGGCGTTTTGTTCCTGGACGCGGATTATCGTCTGTTGGTCGCCAATCCTCTGGGACGCGAAATGCTGGCGTTGTTATGCGCGGAACAACCTGGCAACCGGGTGCTGTCGCTTGGACCCTTGAGCATCCAAGAGCTTGTCGATCGCCACACAAATCCGGTTCCGCTCGAGATCAGCGTGGAAGCGCCTGCTCGGAAGGTCTTTGAAGCTCAGGCGCGACCGGTCGGAAACACAGAACGCCAGTGGGTGATCACCCTGAGAGATGTGACCCAAGAGCGCGAGATGCAAATGCGCATTCAGATGCAGGACCGATTGGCGACAGTGGGGCAACTGGCAGCGGGTATTGCCCACGATTTTAATAACATTATGGCGGCGATCCTGGTTTACACGGATTTGCTCACTGATGACCCCATGCTACCTCCCGAGAGCCGGGACAGGCTACTGGTGATTCAGCAGCAAGTTCGGCGCGCTGCCAGCCTGATTCGCCAGATCCTGGACTTCAGCCGCCGGTCGATTATGGAGCAAAGCACCCTGGATTTACTGCCGTTCATCAAAGAACTGGACAGGATGTTGGCCCGGGTCTTACCTGAGACGATTCAGGTGGATTTGTCCTATCATCCGGGCCGCTATGTGGTAAATGCAGATCCAACCCGGCTGCAGCAGGTGTTTATGAACCTGGCGGTGAATTCCCGCGATGCTATGCCGGAAGGGGGGCAGTTAACCTTCGTGCTGGGAAGCATCACTATAGAGCCGCAAGACCCTCGACCATTCAGGGAGCTGGCAGATGGGAATTGGATCACGATCCAGATCAAGGATACCGGCGTTGGCATCCAACCGGAGCACCTGCCGCACGTATTCGAGCCCTTTTTCACCACCAAGCCGGTCGGGGAAGGCACGGGGCTAGGCCTGGCGCAGGTATATGGGATTATCAAACAGCACGGCGGTTTTATCGATGTAACAAGCCAGGTGGGGCGGGGGACAACTTTCTGCCTCTATTTACCTGCTTTAACTGAGCCCGAGCGACTCCAGGCGAGGGGAGATTTCAGAGAGAAACTTGACGGCAACGGAATCAGCGTGCTGGTGGTTGAAGATGACCGAACCACGCTCGAAGCTTTACGGACGCTGCTTGAATCCCAGAATTTTCACGTGCTGACAGCAGGCCATGGCAATGAAGCCCTGGAATTGCTCGAAGGGACAAAGAGCCCGATTTCTCTGGTAGTCAGTGATCTGGTTATGCCGCAGATGGGCGGCCTACCCTTATACCACTCGATCCAGGAAAAATGGCCGCAGACCAAAATGTTGTTTATCACCGGGCATCCCATGGAAGGAGAGAGCCAGGCATTACTCGAGAAAGGCGGGGTTAAGTGGCTGCAAAAGCCATTTTCGGTGAATGAGCTCAGCCAGATGGTGAAATCGTTGTTGGTTTGATGAACGTCCGCAGCACAACCGATCCCAATCAGTTGGCTACCATAGCGATGATCCAACTGATGATGATGACCACGGCGATAATACCGAAGATGATTTGCTGAGTGCGTATACGGCGCTGCTCTCGCTTGCTGGCGGTTTTCTTTTTGGCTGACATGATTTCACTCCGAAAATATTACGTTTTTGCAGTTCCCGGCGAGCACCCACGTCATTATTCCAGGTGCTCCTGAATAGTTTGAGCGATTTTTGGGGTAATGCCCGGTAGGGCGGACAGCTCCTCGGGAGAGGCCTGTTGGATGGCTTGAATGGATCCAAAGTGATTGAGTAGCTGCCTGCGCCGAGCTGGACCGACGCCGGGTATCGAATCCAATCGAGACACCAGCCCTTTTTTCGTGCGTTGTTTGCGATGAGAAGTGATGGCGAAGCGGTGGGCTTCATCCCGAATGCGCTGCACCAGATATAAACCCTGAGATTGACGGGCCAAGATGATTGGACTGGACTGTCCGGGCACATAGAGTTCTTCGTTTTGTTTTGCCAACCCGGCGACTGGAACCTGCCCATGAAGGCCAAAGCTCTCGAGAACCTGGACGGCGCGCCCAAGCTGCCCTTTGCCGCCATCAACAAGAATCAGATCGGGCAGCAAACCAAAGGCTGTATCTGGCTTCTTGCCAGGCGTGCTGGCGGATTCCCTGGCGACCTGCCAGCGGCTAAATCGCCGGCTGAGCACCTCTTCCATACTGGCGAAATCATCCGGACCAGTCACACTGCGGATGTTGAAGTGACGGTAGTGACTTTTCCTGGGAACCCCTTGCTCAAAAACGACCATACTGCCGACTGCAGCAGTGCCCTGGGTATTGGAGATGTCATAGCACTCAATCCGATTGGGGGGCGCCGAAAGATGAAGCGCACTCTGAATTTCAGCCAGAGCCTCTTCTTGTTTGTGGCGGTCCGCCTGCCATTGAGCCTGGAGGGCGTTCAGAGTCTCAGCCGCGTTATCAGCCGCCATCTGAATCAGCTCACGCTGCTGCCCTTCGCGAGGGACGAGTATCTCTACTTTTTCACTGCCGCTCCGCTGTCTCAACCATTGTAAAATGACCTGCGCCTCTTCGACTTCATGAGGGAGCAAGACCTGGCCGGGGACAATGGGCGCCTGATCGTAGAAGCGTTTGATAAATTCAGCGATTACGCCTGAATCGGGGGTTTCTTCAGCTCCCTCGAGGAGGAAATACTCCCGACCGATGAGCTTGCCGCCGCGGATAAAAAAGACCTGCACGCAGGCCTCCCCGTTTGAGCGCGCCATGGCAATAACATCTGAGTCGATGTAGTCCGAGGAAATAACCTTTTGGCGCTCGACCACATTCTCTATCGCCCTTAACTGGTCACGGATGGAAGCCGCGCGCTCGAAGCGCAGCTCTCCGGCGGCTTTCTCCATTTCAATTTTCAGGCGGTCAACGATGGGCTCGGTCCGCCCGGTCAAAAACTTGCACAGGTCGTCGATCATCTGGCGGTAATTTGCCTGGTCTACTGCGCCGATGCAGGGAGCCAAACACAGCTTTATATCGTGATACAGGCAGGCGCGCTCATCTTTGCCGGTGATCACGCGGTCGCACGTCAGGTACGGAAATATCCTGCGCAGCACATCCAGCGTTTGATGCACGGCCCACACACCCGTATAAGGTCCAAAATATCGAGAGCCATCCTGGATCATATTGCGGGTGACGGTCACCTTTGGATAGGCATCAGCCCAATGAACTTTGATATACGGGTAGCGCTTATCGTCTTTCAGGCGGATATTGTAGTGAGGCCGGTGTTTCTTGATCAGGTTCATTTCCAGGATCAAGGCTTCCAGCTCCGAATCCACCACGATCCACTCCAGGTCGGCGATCTTGCGCACCATTTGGGCCGTGCGGGGGTGAGGGTGAACGCCCTTGTGGAAGTATGAACGCACCCGATTGCGCAGGTTAATCGCCTTGCCGACGTAAATGACCTTGCCTTCGGCGTTTTTCATCAAGTAGCAGCCGGGTTTTGCGGGTAAGGCGGTTAACAGCGCTTCAACATTCGAGGGAATCTCCATGGCGAATAATTCTAACACGATGCGCAATTGACCTTCAGATCAGCTTGCACGCCTGACGGCATTCTGTATAATTAACCCATGAACGCCAAACCACTCGAAGTTCTTGCCGGCGAGCTGCTGCGCGCCAGGGGGCTCCGCCTGGCGGTCGCCGAATCGTGCACGGGGGGATTGATTGGGCACCGGCTGACGAATGTCCCCGGCTCTTCCACGTACTACATGGGAGGTATTACCGCCTATGCTTACGAAGCAAAGGTCCGCCTGCTGGGCGTGCGCTGGGAAACGCTGGAAAAGCATGGCGCGGTGAGCGAGGAGGTGGTATTGGAGATGGCTCGCGGCGTGCGCAAAGCTCTGGCAGCCGATATAGGC
>Ga0209342_10007912_pt1 | contig 10661 bp, 10 predicted proteins | sample RifCSP16_2_FD_184023 | JGI IMG/M metagenome (GOLD analysis project Ga0209342, IMG submission 184023) | Soil microbial communities from Rifle, Colorado - Rifle CSP2_sed 16_2 (SPAdes) (version 2) | ecosystem: Environmental > Terrestrial > Deep subsurface > Rock core/Sediment | place: Rifle... | reverse complement strand
CGCGATTAGCCATCCAAGCAAATATTTCAATGGGCGTGTGTTAGCAGACATTGTTGCTGCTCCGCGAAAGGAGGGAGATATTCTCGGGACACTATTTGGTGTAGTGGTAAATATGTTCTTCCAACGCCGAGCACTGAGATTTGGGTAATAGTTGGGTATAATTCAGGGGTAATTCTGAAAAATCGCTTAATAACTCGCCTAAAAAGTGGAAAGCTGATGATGTAAAGGAGGTGAATGAACATAGAAAGAAAAACCAAAGGTTTGGCGCTGCTATCGCTGGTAGTGATCGCAGCAATCGCAAGCGGAATACTACTAACAACTCAAGCATCGAACGCGGCAGCTACCACCACGGCTAACCTGCTGAGCAGCTACAACAAGCAACTAGCAGTCCTAACAACAACTTCGGATACCACAAACGCAACGGACACCATAACTGGAGACACCACAAACATCATTCCAAGCTGGGGCGAAGGCCCGATGGGATTCGGAAGACACGGCAGAGGATTCGGCGGCGGATTCGGAGGCTTCGGACCAATTGAAGTCAGCGACGAATACAAGGAAGCAGTCACCACAATAGCAGAAAGCGACACTGATGTGCAGCAGCTACTAGCAGACGGCTACAACGTAACCAGAGTGATGCCAATCGTCAAAACTGTCATCGATGCAGAAGGCAACATTGCCACAAAGGCAACAAACGCTACACTAGTGCTTGAGAAAGACAACTCGAGCGTTGCATTCGTCTCAGTTGATCTGGAACAAGACAAAGTCACGCAAATAGTAATTTACACGCGAACCGTGATTGAGAAGTAACAGACAATTAATCACCCGTTTAGGGGCTATGCAGGGAGGCGCTAAATGCCCCTTTTTTTTATTATTTTTCTCGAAAACGCAAAACCTCCAGATTGCTATCGGCAATGGTAACTGCGGTTGATTTCTGTTTTCTCTGGGATTAGGGCCATCGTAAGCGACTTTGGCGTTGCCGGGCGTTTCAGTCGCTATTCTTATAAGCCGAGCCCTTGAAGTACTTTTCCATGCAGGCTGATATTGGAATAATCGGTGGAACAGGTCTCTACGACCCGAAACTCGTAAAGAACCTCAAAGAAGTAACTGTTAAAACTCCTTACGGTTCGCCCTCCGACGCCATAACCGTCGGGGAACTAGAAGGCAGATGCGTGGCATTCTTGCCCCGACACGCAAAAAAGCACACGATTAGACCAACAGATGTTAATTCGCGAGCGAATATTTTTGCTTTGAAGAAGCTGGGCGTTCAGCATATTCTCGCATCCTCCACGGTGGGCTCCTTAAGAGAGGAGTATAAGCCTGGCGACGTGGTATTCGTTGACCAGTTTATTGACCGAACAACAAGACGCGAACAATCGTTTTACACTGAAAACAAAGTATGCCATATTTCGGTGGCTGAGCCCATGTGCCCCGAGTTGAGGCAGATTATCACCGCGGTCGCCAAGAAGGAGAAAGTAAGAGCTCACGACACTGGCACCTACGTGTGCATCGAAGGTCCGCGTTTCTCAACTAAAGCGGAGTCAAAAATGTTCAGAACCTGGGGCGCCGACGTTGTGGGAATGACTCTTGTGCCTGAATGCGTTCTAGCACGCGAAGCCGAAGTTTGCTATGCCTCAATAGCGATGGTCACGGACTATGACGTGTGGAAGGACCATCCTGTTTGCGTGGATGATATTGTGAAAACAATGAAAGCGAACATCGAAAACGTAAAACGAATAATCGCTGAAACCATCGTGAAAATTCCGAAAGAAAGAGCGTGTCAATGTAAGGTAGCTTTGAAGAGCGCGTTGGTGTAAAAAAAACAGAGGTTAGAGCCAAATGAACAAGAATAACGTTGGAAAGTTGGATGTTAAAAAGAAATTGCGTCGGATACCCGAGTTCAAAGGCGTGGTCTTCTGGGATATAACACCCATCCTGAAGGACAAGCAACTCTTTAGAGAAAGCATCAAGCTCTTAGCCGACCATTACAGCGGCAAAAAAATTGACGCCGTCGTCTCCAACGAAGCCAGAGGCTTCATCATAGGCGCACCGCTAGCGTACGAGTTGGGAGTTGGGTTCGTTCCTATAAGGAAGAAGGGCAAGTTGCCGTCAAAATGCGTTAACCTCACGTACAAGAAAGAGTATGAATGTGACTCCATTGAGATTCATGAGGACGCTGTGGCGCCCGGGCAGAAAGTGTTGATCATCGACGATTTGCTTGCAACAGGCGGTACTGTCAAAGCGAATATCGAGTTGATCGAGAAACTTGGTGGAGAAATCGTGGGCATAGGTTTCCTGATCGAGCTTGGCTACCTTGACGGGCGAAAATTGCTTGGAGACAAGTACGACGTGTTCTCCATTATAAAATGCGACACGACCAATGGATAATTGAAAACTCGCAAGAGGCTTTAGGGCGTAACGCCCGTAGCACGGAAAAGAAAGTGATTGCTAAATGGAACCGATAGAGTCGAAAATGATTTGGGGAACGCCTCTGCATGATCGGTGTTTATCTCACGAGGAGTGGGGGCATTGTTTTTCTCGGAATCCCTGTCAGCGTTGTAATTGTGGCGCCTTGCTCGGTTTTAGATGCTCCGGTTGCTCCGATTTTTTGGCAAAGCAGGTTAAGCGAGCTTTCGGTGAAATTCAACATTGATTGACCATCGCTAGTTAGGTGGTAGACTTTTCGTGGTCTCTCGGACTCCATGTTCCATTCGCTTTTTATGTAGCCTTTCTTCTCGAGTTGCCCCATTAAGGGGTAGATGGTGCTTGGTCCGAAGTAGACGCCGAAGGATTTTCGGATTTTCGTGATTACCTGGTAACCGTGCATGGGTTGTGAGTTTAAGTATTGAAGAATTATTAGATCAAGCAGACCTTTTGCAAGTTTAACTTGGACTTCTTTTTGTACGTTTGTCATTTTTTGTTTCATCCGTTTGCGTGTTTATCAAATCGTATTACATCATACAGCGATATAAACGGTGTTACATACACCAAGCATACCAAAACAAACTTAAAACCGCAAGCGCATGGATAAAACGCGGAATCAACAATGAAATAACCCAAATAAAGCTCGATTTGCTCCCAATCAGAAGCCAACAACGAACTGTACAACAGTTCAACCAATAAAAATAAAATGCCACGAAAAAATACTTAAAAATTAAAGCTCAAACGAAGAAACGCAGGCTTTTTACGTACTCTGTGAATACCAGTTCGTCGCCCCTTGGGAAATGCACGAACTCAGGGACTTGGTCGTGAAGCGCTTTGAGAATCTTCATTTCGATAAGGGTGGCGCCTACTCCGAAGATTTCTTCTATTGCAGCGGCGAATCCCTCGATTTTTTGCGGGATCTCCTGTTTTTTTATGTGGAAAGTGTTTTCCAGCTGGAAGTAGATGACTTGTTTGAAGGAGTCGCCAAACGAAGAGAGACTGTCGTCAACCGCTTTCATTACGGTTGTTTCCAGAAGGCTGCTGTGTGGGTTTTTTCTGTTTTCACGAAGTTGCATTGTGCAGGTTATTCTTATGTTGGTTGTTTCGGTCATTTTTTTTCACCTTGTGTAGTTTTGTAGAACAGTATTGGTGTTTTACTCAGATACATATTGCGTCGCAAGACTTAATATATGGCTTGTTTTAACCCCCGACATATTACGAAAACCGACATATAACCCAAAAAAGACATATACATGTACTTCCTTCATTCCCTAACCAAAATTTTCAAACGCGAAATCATATACTCCAAACCCGCCACTTAGAATTATGGATGACCCTCCCGATTTCAACAACAGAGAAGAATGAAGAAGCTGGGTAAGCCAGAACCACGATGACACCTGAGCAGCCCAAGCATATGTCAATGATTTTAAATGTGCCGAGGGCTAGCTTCACACCGTCGTTTATACCTTCGATTCACATTTTACATGTTTTGTAAATGTTTGTCCGTATCCTTTTTTAACATGTTGAAAATTAAGCGAGCACAGCTGGAGACAAGTGAAATCCGCTGTTCAAATCGTGCGTGCTCTCAGCCAGCCTTAGTGTGGGCCTCATTTTCTAGTCAGTTGTTCGGGAATCTGTGACGTAGCTTTGCTCCAATAATGATTGTACAACGCTTTTGCCCACTCAGCAGATACCTCGTTTTCTGCCTTAAATCCGATATAGTCAAGTTTACCTTCCAAGTTTGGAAAGCCAAGAGCAGCAACTTGGCTCTCAGACAAACAAAGGAAGATATCTACGTCCTCCAAAAACCTGCTTTCAAGTTTCTTTGCACGAGATGCCAATTCAAAAACAGGGTTGTTAACTAGTTCAGGTAAACCCTCTGAAGGGGCAAAATCTTTCGGCATCAATAGCCTAAATTCAACTCCACGCTCCACAGCCTGAACTAAATCGGGAATAGTGCTCATCAGAACCTGGTTGGTAATAATCCACACAAACTTATCGGCTTTAGATATCATGATTTCTATGTTATGGAATACAATCATAACATCACTAACAAACTCGAAGCTGTCAAGTATTCCCAAACCTGCCCTAAACAATTTAGGCATTCCACCGAGTATATGAGTGGTCAGATACTCCCTATTCTTAAAAAGAAACTTGAAGCCTGAAAGCAAGTTCATCGCTTCTTCGCCGTATGGCGTTAGATGAAATGCGCCATCAATATCTTTCACTATTAGTTTAGCCTCACTAAGCCTAGCTACGTTCCTCGATGTCTCTTGCACAGTAAAATCAAGCTTGTTAGAAATATGGGACAACTTCAAGGGATTCTTACTCAAGAGCATTAGAATATCCAGCCGATCTCCACTTGAAAGTTCGAACAGCAAACTACTAAAGATATCCAATCAGATGCAACTCCCTATACCGCCTAGACCTTAATAATCAACTATGATATTTCATATTTTCTGTTGAGGTTGCTTTATCACTCTTGCCCCCATACAATGCTATTTGAGGCAAAAAAGATGGGCAAAAGAGTTCAAGAACACTCATTCTCAGTCGAGATGAAAACGGAAGGTGCCGTAAGAAGAATAGCTTTCCTTGACAACGAAAATGGCCAAGTATTCTTTGAAGGCTTCCTCGGCAAACTAAAAAACGTCAACATGATCGAAGGCGTGATGCTTGAAATAGAAGGCGCCAACGGCACCCTCAAACTAGACATAACCCAAAAAGAAATGGAGCAGTGTCTCATGCGCAAGGAGACAGTTCAAACCGGAGGTGAACAGCAGTGAAAAGACAACAAGTCAGAAAAATCATGACAATAATAATGTTCGCATTGTTCCCAGTTATTTACTACTACTTCTCGCCATATCTCATCATAATGGGCGGTTCAGAAGGCATCGTAGCCGGCAGCTTCATAGTCTTTGCTTCTCTGTTTGTTTCCTCTCTATTCTTTGGACGAGCGTTTTGCGGCTGGGTTTGCCCTGCGGGAGCCACCCAAGAACTTTGCATGAAAGCCAACAAAAAAAGCTTCCCGAACGGAAAAAGAAACTGGATAAAATACGCGATATGGACCCCATGGGTAGCTATCATAATCTTCGTATTTGCCCAAGCTGGAGGAATAATGGCCGTCGATCCGTTCTACCAAACATACTATGGAATCTCAATCCAAGATATACCGTCACTTGTAATATTCCTAGTCTTTTTCGGAATAATCGCAGGCGTAGCACTCATCGCTGGCAAAAGAGCTTTCTGTCACACAGGATGCTGGATGGCGCCCTTCATGATTCTGGGAAGAAAACTTCGAAACGTTGCCAATTGGCCATCGCTGCAGCTAGAAGCGGACAGGGAAAAATGCAGTAACTGCAAGATTTGCAGCAAAAACTGCCCCATGAGCCTAGATGTTAATAGTATGGTGCAACGGGAATCCATGGAAAACTCGGAGTGCATACTTTGCGGGTCATGTGTTGATAATTGCCCAAAAGGTGCAGTCAAGTATTCCTTCAACAGAACACCAATATGAGTGAGTAGAAAATGTCTATGGATGTCAAAGTGTCAGATAAAACTGGTGTAATCCTGGCTGTCTGCGGAACAGTAGGCCCTGTCTCGTACGCGTTTGTAACGGCTATTTTGGGATTGCTTTGGCCTAAATACAATCCAATCAGCATGGGTATGAGTGAGCTAGGGGCGGTTGGCGCTCCTCATGCTTTTTTCATGAATGCCTTTGGGTTCCAGTTATTGGGAGTTCTCGTGGCTGCTTTTGGATTCGGGCTATATCGCAGTTTACGTAATGGATTGATCTCTAAAATCGGGGCAGTACTAATCGTTATTGGTGGAATCGACATGATAGCTGTAGGATTCTTTCCAATGGATCCTGCAGGGCTACCCAACTCCTTGACCAATATTGGACACGACATTACAGCTACGATCGCTTCAAATGCCGTGACCATTGGGATGATCGTCCTTACTTTAGGTTTCAGAAAGGATAATCAGTGGCGGCCCTTTTGGCTTTTTACACTAGTATCTGCCATTGCTTCTATCGCGCTCTCGCCGTTTCCCATGTTTCCAACCTATAATCCCTATGCAGGGCTGATCCAAAGAATGGCTATGGGGTTCGCGCTCTTATGGATTGACGTGATTTCGATCAAACTGCTTAGTTTAGTCCGTCGTTCAGATACAAGACCGCATGAACCAAAATCAACAGCTTGGCAATAGCAAATTTCCTCTTTTTTCTTTATTCTTTCAATCAATCCAAACTCCCCCTGGCTATTTCCCCCCAAAAAAATCGGCCTGATTTGGTTTTTGTCGTACATGGTGATAATCAGATGAAATGTTGACGGAAAAATCTTGAATCTTTAGCGACCTAACTATTTCCTGAACTGGCGCTTGTTCGACTTGCCTCTAGCTACTTGAATTTCAGCGTGATGCAACAAGAATAGCAATCAGCTCAGAAACTAATATAGCTCCCGAAATAGACTGGGTGGAAGAGATATCGGAAAAGCATAGCGCCCAGAATTCTAAGATCTGATTACCACTGTTCCAGCCACCAAATCATGTAAACTCTGCTTGCCACGAGTTCGCAACATTACAGCAACATAAATTGCCAACAAAACGTAGGGAATGATTATCTCAGGTCCAAAACCGGGTTTTGCCCCGAGGTCAAAAAAGGTAAGAAAAATATGACGTGGGTCAACTCCCAAGGTACAACCTTGATTAGAGTGCGTAGCATAGCCCGCACTATACCAAGGCGACCGCCAGTCTTATTAGCCACACGCAAACCAAACAGCCGTTTTCCCAAAGTTGCTCCCAGAGCTGAACGATCGCTTGCAGCAAAATAGAGCCAAGACGGTAGAGAAATAGTCAGACCCACCCAAACATAAGCATTCAGCCCTGTTGACATGTTGAAAACGCTCGCTGGAGTGACCCCTTTGAGAAGTTGTATGGCAAGCTGTGGCACCCAAAGGGCACAGGACAAAAGCCCAACATCAACAGTGTAAGCAATTATGCGGCGAGTGCTAATTCCCGTTGTCTTGCCACTCGCATTAAGTGTTTCCATAGAATTTTGTCATCCCTAAATCTCAGCGTGGTCGCATAAATGCATTTCGATCTGTTGCCAGGCGATTACAGGATCCGAATAATTGGATTGAGCGTGCATAGTAGACGTCATCGATGGCAGACTTGTCAATGAGGAAGTGGGGAGCTGCCTTTGCGACGTTCACGTTGTAGTATACTCTTAGCACAAACGCGAAATTCTTATCTACTATCAGGTTTGGCTGAGCACTATCCACTTTGTAAACGCGTCCGTTATCGTAAACACGTTCAAAGCATGTTTGAAGGCATGTTCAGACAAAGTACTGCCAGATCCTATTAAAGTCCTGAGATGCGGCATAGCCTCAAAATAGTAAAAAATAATCCAGCTCGGTATAATACTAATTTTCTAAAAAAGAGTAAGGTAGTCGCGTAGAGAATAGCAGAAGTAGCGAAGCGTTGCCATTGAGGGCTGTGTTCAAATCCCAGCGGTCTCAATGCAATAATCTAAGCCCATCGGTCACTTTCACTTGCGTTTTCTAAACATTGCAGTTTCGTCAAAAATCGCAAACGTTTTCAAAGCCTGCTTCAACAAGTTAGAAACGCAGAATATTGCTCATTATTAGCCTAATTCCACGAAAAATGGTTCTCATATTAAGCTTTAATGTGCCGAGGGCTAGCTTCATAATGTCGTTTAAACAGTCGTTTCACTTTTTATGTCTTCATGTTAATTGCTCTCTTTCATTTCCCTAAGGCGAAGACTGAACTGGCAACTGAAGACTTCAATGAACATATTCTCTCGCGAGCCAGAGCAGGAGTATAACCTCAAAATTTCAAGGCAACCCTGCCAAAAATAAGCCCTACGGTTTTGTTTCTTACACTAATTAAGAGAGAATAAAAAGAGGGAGTTGTATGGTTTTTCGCGTTTCTCATGGTCGCCTTAGGAGTAAGACTATAGCTGCGCCGATGATGATTATAACGATGATGATGGCGACAACGCCCCGTAAGACGTAGGTGGCAGTCATGTCTGGCTGTGCTTGAGCCAGTTCAGGCGGCGGTGGCGCTGGATCAACAGCAAACGAAGTTGTCGAGTGTGAAGGCCAGTAGCCCTCAGAGCCAGCGAATGAGGCGTAGAGTGTATAGGTGCCAGGAATGTCGGGAGTCCATTTTAAGGTGAAGAACCCGTCAGTGTTGCTCCTCGTTTTTCCGATTTCGCGATAGTTATTGTTCGAGTCAAGCACGCTTAAAGTGACTTCAACGCCTGTAGCATTCATGGACCGCGGTTTCTGCATGTACACGTACTCCATCCAGCCAGACATGCTAGCATCAGAAACTGCTGCGATTCCGTTTGGAAAGCGCGCAGCCTGCTCCTTCTGCTTCGTTCCAGAAGCCGTGTCCAATACGGTGCCCTTTATCAGCACACTGTTGCCTTGCACCAAAACTTCTGGCGACGCTGTGACAATAGTAGCGCTGGGACCCTTTCCCAAAGTGTATATTTGGCTATCGTAGATGTTTCTATATGCCATAAATCCATCTGCAATAGCGATTGGTGCAATTGATAAGCCTAACCCTGAAGTAGACCAGCTCATTAAGTTCCATACTTCTTCTCCTGTGGTAGCGTTGATGGCGCGTATCCTTTCTCCCTTAAACAGCGGTTTATTCGCTTCGATATAATCGCCGGGGAAGCCGTAGATTATTCCGTCGGCGACTGCAGACACGTGGATTGGGTAAAGTCCCCAAGGCGTGTTCAAGCCGCTGTCTGTGTTGTTGTATTTCCAGAGTAGTTTTCCGTCCTTCGTTGAATAAGCGAAGACTTCTCCTCCATAGCCACTTACGTAGAGAATGCCGTTTGCCGCAAAGCCCTCCCGGTTGCTGTAGTATTGGATTGCACGCTGTGCGACAATGATTTCCCATAAAAGTTCTCCTGTGTCAATACTGTAGCCTCTTCGTTGTCCAGTCTCTCGGTCAGTCATAATGAACACTCGGTTAACCGTATCTATCGGTTGTTCCGCAAACATCACGGTCTGATTGCCTGGTGGCGCCGGATATCTCTTGATCCATAATAATGAGCCTATCGGTCCTTTCGATGCATTTAGGTTCAGTGCCCAAATCGTCCACGGATCCGACATTGGACGCCAGTTTGCAGCGAGTGCTAAGTCACTGCTTCTGCCGAGAAGTACGTCATCAGGGATAACGCCAACTATAGTTGGCGCTTGACTTCCAACCAAATCCGCAGATAGTGTTGCGTTCCATGAGTAGGCCTTGCTTGCGTCAATATTTCCTTTTCCAACTGGTCTCCATCCAGGGGAGTTGGATACTGTTTCTTGTGTTAAGACTGCGAGGGTATTGTTCCATAAGGCTAACCATCCTGAACGTGTCGTTGTATTGTAGTTAAATACGTAACGCACTATCATGCCGCTGTTTTCGTCGGGTGAATAACCCGTGGCGTAAACTTCTGTGCCGTTGGGAACATTGGTTAAGTTGAATACTGCTTTTCCGGTGAGTGCATCATAAGCACGCCATGTACTGCCTGCTACTTCCCACAATAGGGGTGCGACGGCTCCATGCTGGTTCGGTGTCTGCTGAAAACTAAAGATCTGCCCCTTACTTATTCCAACGTTTGGCAAGTACCATATTTCTTCGCCTGTGCGTAAATCGACTGCTATTGTTCCCCCTCCACCTCCAGCATTGCTCAGAGGAAGTTCGTAAATTAACCTGCCACTAATTATTATTGGATTTTTGAATCGTGCCTCGGATCCGAAGCCTTTGTAGTAAATGTCATCCTGAGATACTGTTCCACCAACCAAACCGCCTAGCTCTATGGGCTTTGTCCACATTATGTGGGGTGTTCTGGGTGCGCTGCCGTCTTTTTGCCAATGGTTACTGGTAGCTGCTCCGCCCAGCCAGTTTGATGAAATCGAACCCCATTGGAAGTTTTGTGCTTCTATCGGGCGAGTCCAGTACTCAGTTGGGAGGGGGGCATCGTTGAGTTTCCTTATTTGTTCTTGCTGCACAGTAAAGGTTGTTGTCGTGGTTGCGGGCAGAATAGTGTCGTTTTCGTAGATGTAGAAGCCTGCGGATGATGTTATTTTAGTGTTCTCTTGGTTCCAAATGTATGTTTGGCCAGGGTACTCTAAAAGTAGTGAATATGTGCCAACTTGGGTAGGCGTGTAAGAGAAGAATATTAAGCCGCGGGAGTCGGTTACAACTGGGTAGTT
>Ga0209342_10007911_pt1 | contig 10663 bp, 8 predicted proteins | sample RifCSP16_2_FD_184023 | JGI IMG/M metagenome (GOLD analysis project Ga0209342, IMG submission 184023) | Soil microbial communities from Rifle, Colorado - Rifle CSP2_sed 16_2 (SPAdes) (version 2) | ecosystem: Environmental > Terrestrial > Deep subsurface > Rock core/Sediment | place: Rifle... | reverse complement strand
CCGTCGTTTCCTGAGACGGGGCAGAAGCCCAGGCTCGCCTGCGGGGCCGTGATTGCACCACCCGGCGCTTTCGCCATGTTGTACGCGCGCAATAGCCTTCTTGCGCTATCCCTCTCCGCCTCACCCCCCTACCCCCCCTCCGCTTGTCACGATTCCTCCGCGCACTTTAGAAAAGCGGAGAGGGGGATGAAGGTCTAAGGAGGTAAGGGGCGGCTCTGCCGCCCCTTGCCTCCTTAGGTAGCCTCCCCTCCCCCGGCACATGCTCATCGCACAAGCAGTCAGAGCATCTGCCGGGGGAGGGGTCGGGGGTGGGGGGTGTTGAACTCGCGCCAGCCGCGGCCAGGGCGCAACCGGCGCATGCGTCGGGAGGAGCAGGCCTGTGCGTTGAACGGCGCCGACAACCAGGGACGGGCCGTCGTCGCCCCCGTCCGGGCCGGCGTCCCCCCGCACCTGCGGTTCGGGGCAGGTGTGCGGGCGCTAGCCCGCGGGGCGAACGGCCGGCGGCCCGGACATGCCAGTTGGATGTGGCCCACTCCGTGCGCGGCGTGGCCATGGAGCGTCGCCGCGGGGGACAAGGTCGCCAGGCGCCTTGCCCATTCCCAGGGGACCAGGCCTTGGGGCTGGCCCGGCGGCGAGGGTCCGCCCTGGAAGCCCCCCCAGGACACCTGCCCTACGGGCACGGGCACTGAGTGCCCAGAACCGCACACCTGCACCTGCAGCGCACTGCAGGTGCGGTGCAGGTGGGTGCTGGGTCTTCGACACGGCGAGCCGGCGGCGGAGCGTGACCCCAACTACGCTCGCATCTCACAGCGGGGACGCGCCGTGGCGGTGTCTCCCAAAATCCATCTGGCTGCGCTCATCCGACGCGGACGTCATGGCCCGCCCGCGCACGTCGGTTAAAAGGCGCCTCCGCCGGGGCGGTGAGGGGGGAGCCCGACGGAGGCCTTCGCCAAAGGAGGAGACAGCGATGAGCGAGGGGCATGTGCCCCGTCTCTCGTCTCCGGGCGTTATAATACCGCCCGCCCCGGAGGGGGGGCATTACCGAAGGTCATTCGGCATTGGTGACTTTCTTCCCCGCCTCCCGGCCCATTGAGAAGGCCTCTCCGCGGATGCTCAGACGACTGTGAACGATCCTGGCGAACTTCGTAGGCGCCTGAGCCGGCTCGGCGGGCGACGGCGCGAACGGCCCGCTCTCCCTGCAGAGGCCGTGCCTGTGGCCATGGTGCCCCTGGGGGACGAAGTGGTTGTGGCCTCCGGCTCAGCCTACCGAATCGAGAGCCGCTACCCGATCGACTACGCCCACGGCCCCGACCGCCTGGCCGAAATCCTGGGTTTCGATCCTGGATTGGCTGCCGAAGTCGCCGGCCGGGCTGAGCTGGCCTCCGTCCCCCTGGACGGCCTGACCTTTCTGGACACTGAGACTACCGGGCTGGCTGGCGGGGCGGGCACGTTAGTCTTCCTGGTCGGCGTCGGGCGCTTCGACGAATCGGGCTTTCGCCTCAGGCAATACTTCCTACGAAATCCCGCCGAGGAAGCGGCGATGCTCGAGGCCCTCGAGGAAGATCTGGGGGCGACCGCAGGCTTCGTGACCTTCAATGGCCAGGCCTTCGATTTGCCGCTTTTGGAAACGCGCTATCTCCTCGGTCTCCGCCGGCGCAGGAGCCTCTCTGGCCTCCCCCATCTCGACCTGCTCCACCCGGCCCGCCGTCTCTGGCGCCGGCTTCTGCCGGACTGCTCCCTCGCCACACTCGAGCATCACATGCTCGGCGTCGTCCGCAGCGAGGCCGACGTTCCCGGGGAGCTCATCCCCGGCATCTACCTCGATTACCTCAGGACCGGCGAGACACAGGGGGTCTCCCGGGTGGTCTACCACAACGCCGTCGATGTGCTCTCCATGGTGGGCCTGGCCACACAGGTGCTCCGGCGTCACCAACAGAGGGACCTGGATCTACTCACCGGACCGGAAGCACTCGCCGTCGCCCGCTGGCACCAGCGCGCCGGCAGACTCGACCCGGCGGAGATGGCCTTCCAGACCGCACTCACCTCGGGCGGCGAGAGCACACTTCACGCCGAAGCCCTGCGGCGCTACACGGGCCAGCTCCGCCGGCAGGCCCGCTGGGCTGAGGCCGTCAGCGGTTGGGTGGGCTGGCACGCCCTGGAGCCCGCCAACCCGGAGCCGTGCCTGGAGCTGGCGAAGTATTTCGAGTGGCGGGCACACGACCTGGGGGAGGCTCGCCGCTGGGCGGAGGCGGCGCTCGTGGCCCTCACCCACTGGGAACCGGGCTGGCGGCGAGATGAGGTCTGGGCGGCGGTCGAGAACCGTCTGCGCAGGCTGACGGCCAAGATCGGCGCCTGACGGCCGGGCCCGTGGTGCCCGAAGGGGAAACGCCAGGCTCCGGAGCCTGGCGTTTTGCGAGAAACGCGCCTCTGAAACCTCCCTTGAGGTGTTACAATAGCAAATTGGACCTATCGCCTCCGAATATCTGCTGGGGCGGTGTGAACGTCGCACCCCCAGCCAGAGGAGGCGATGCCGGGTCCGCTTGACCTCGCGGAGGACTCCCCACATGGCGATCCCGACTGAATCGCCGCGGCCCCGCCTCGGGCAGTATGTCATTCTGGAGCAGATCGGCCGAGGCGGGATGTCCGTTGTGTTTCGCGCCTCCCAGGAGTCGATCGGCCGGGAGGTGGCGGTCAAAGTCCTCCACAGTTCCCTGATTCAGCAGGACCCGACGTTCCTGGATCGGTTCCAACGAGAGGTGAAGGTCTGCGCCTTTCTGCAACACCCCCACATTCTTCCGGTCTACGACTACGGCCAGAACAGCGGCCGGCCGTTCATCGTGATGGCTTTTGTTCGGGGCGGATCGCTCGACGACCGGATTCGGCAGGGGCCGATGAGCCTCTCCGAGGTGCTTCCGATCGTCGGACAGGTGGCCGACGCCCTCGACTTCGCACACGCCAAAGGCGTGGTCCACCGAGACTTCAAGCCGAGCAACGTTCTCCTGGACGAGAACGGCAATGCCTATCTGAGCGACTTCGGGCTGGCCAAGGTCAGTGATGCGGCGCTTCAGCTGACGGGCAGCGCTCTGCTCGGGACGCCGGATTACATGGCTCCCGATCTGGCCTCCTCCGAGCCTCTTTCGCCTTCGGTCGACATTTATGCGCTGGGCATCACGCTCTACCAGATGCTCACCGGACATGTTCCCTTCACCGCATCCACCCCGATGGGAGTTCTACTGGCCCATCTGTCTCAACCGGTCCCGGACGTGCGCCTCGAACGGCCCGACCTGCCCGAGGCCGTCCAGCAGATCATCGCCACGGCGATGGCGAAAAAGGCCAACGAGCGTTATGGGAGCGCCGGGAATCTGGCTGAAGCATTGCGAACCGCGGCCAAGGAGCCCCAGCATACGCCGCACGCATTGCTCTTCACGGACGTCCAGGGACAGGTGATCTTCGTCAACAGCCAGCTGTTGCGGCTGGTCAACCGGGCGGAAGTCGACGTCCGCAGTGTGATCGGCAAGCCGCTGCATGATGTGTTGGGGATCGCGCCCGATGCGGCCCGGGGCCTCGTGCAAGACGTGGCCCGGATCGGCCGCCTCTACAATCGCGGCCTGGATCTGCGGGGCCGCGACGGGGCAACCCTTCCCGTCCTGTGCACGGCCGAAGCGACCTATGACGAGAAGGGTGACTGCATCGGCGCCGATTTGAGCCTGCGCGCGGCCAGGGACTCGGAGGCATCCAGCCTCGAGTGGTCGGTGACGCCGGACCGGCTCGATACCGGGGAGCGGACCTACCTGCAGCTCTACTTCTCGTCTCATGTCAACGGGCTCCGTGTCCTGCTTCTGCGCGTGGGCGGGCCGCGCCTGGGCCAGACCCTGGATCGGATCCTCAATGAAACGAGCGCCCGCAATGATTGGCCGGTGCGGGTGAACGATGGCAAATTGGAGGTGAATCTCCTCAAGGCTGAGACGCACGTCTACCACGCCCTGCTGGCCAAAGCCGTGGCCTATGCTGTCAAGGTGATCGGATCGAAGATGGTGGGCCGGCAAATGAAGTTGGTCGACGAACAGATGGGGCAGGTCTCCATCGATCTGGCGAGCCGCCTCGGGCTCAGGGAACTTCTGGATACTCAATCCGCGTGATGAGAGGCTGGGCATGGGAAACGTCAACTTCGTACTCGATTTCATTCTGGTGGCAGCGGCAATCTCGATGGTATTGGCGGTTCGGGGCCTGGGTGGGGTCGTGGGCAAGACGCTGAACCTCATCACCATCGGGGCGATCATCACCGGCCTGGCACACCTGCTGGCAACGCTGCAGCACCGCCTGCTGCCGATCGAGTCCAGCATGGAGTCGTTCATTCATCGAATGATCGTCCTCATCGGATTTATTCTCCTGGTGGTGGGCTTCCAGCAGGTCCGCCAACTGCGGGCCTGATCCCGCCGCTCTGAAGCGAATGGCCCGCCTCACGCTCGGCCCACGGCGTGGAGGCCGAGGGTCGAGCCTTGCCTTGGCGCCCCTTCACGGTCCCACACGTGGGGATCTCCAGACGCGATAACGTGCCTCCGACCCATCGAAGGGCAGGAGGTACCAGAGAGCTCGCCAGCTCTTCCTTTCGCAAGAGTTTCGTGAAGCGACGCAGCGCGGCGGCGTCTTGGGGCAGCCGGATGTCGTCCTCGTCGACGAGGTGCACCAGCTGCCTGCCTGACAGGCGATCCTGGAGAATGCACGTACAGACCTGACAAGTGCGGGTAGGCCGCACCTGCCGGCCGCCCTCAGAAGTAGGGGCGGCCCCCGAGAAGATCACTCGGGACACCTGCCCACGTGTGCCTCCCGATAGGGCACACCTGCCCAGACCGCAGGTGCTGGGCCGGGACGGTGTGCGGCACAGTGCAGGCAGACCGCACAGCGTCCCGGTGGTGTTTCGGGAGGTACTGGGTCCTTGACCGCCGGGACGAGACGGTCGGCCGCCCTATCTACGTTGGAGATACATGTCCTCGTTGAGCACCTCGCCGCGCAGGTCGAACGGCCGTCCGGCGTAGGTGAAGCGGAGGTGGACGTCGCTCCGGTGGCGGAAGTAGGCCGGCCGGGCGAGCAAGCGGATAAGGCGCCTGCGCAGGGGCGGAAGGCTGGCGAGGAAATCATAGGCCCCGACGAGCTCGCGCGAAGTCAGTGTGAGCTCGATCGGGGCCCCGTCCATCTCGGAAGTGATGCGCAACGCCCGAGGGTAGGTGCGATTCGCCTGCCGGCTGAAGGTGAGGTCCTGCTCCTCGATGCGCACTAGCGACGTGTTGAAGATGATCCTCTCGCCAACGGCAAGCATCAGCAGGCCGGTGGGAACGCCTCGGGGGTGATGACGGCCCACGACATCGGCGTAGATGCAGGTGACGTCGTCGGCGTAGATCCGGCCCCAATGCCAGTAGGCCAGAAGCCGCGTGAGGCTGACTTGCCCCCAGTTGTGATCGTGATACCCCGTCCCGGCCACTGGCATAGCCTCATCGCCGAGAAAGAGCGTCCCAAGGCAGCGCGCCCGTGGCAGGGGGACGACCCAGGCGAAGGCATCGAGGCCGTCGACCAGGGTCTTGCTCTCCCCAAACTTCCATCCGGGAAGCAGGCCCTCGAGCGTCGTCTCGACGCCAATCCTTAGGCCCGCTTGAGTGAAGCCGATCGCCCGGACCTGGTATTGCCGCGTCCCATCCACGACGCGGTCTTCGCCGGCCTGGATATCGGCCCGGTCCGCCGCAACCCGGAACTCCGCCGGCGAGAGCGTGCGAAAGGAGCGGAGCTCCTCGCCGGCGGGCGTAATCACCGTGATCTCGACTGCCGGCGGGTGAGACGGAAGGAAGGCCGTCGCCCGGTGGAAGACGACGACGGCGGTGTACCCGTTGTCGAAGTGGTGGTCGAAGTACCACCACTCGAAATACTCGGGCGTCTGGGGGGCGTGGGGGCCATCTTCGGCGGGCCGCAGGCTTGCGATCGCCTCGCCGCTGCTGCGGGCCAAGACGGAAGAGGCGCGAATCACAGGTCGGGGCATCGTGTCGACGTCTGGCCTGTAGAGGCTAAGTCCGGGTTAACCAGAACCAGCGTCGAGTTCCTGGCGAACGGTCTGGTAGAGATGTTCCGCGCGGAGCTCGTGCAGGGTGTAGCAGGGCGAATGGAGGCGATCGGCGAGGGAGCGCGCCAGGCCCTGGTCGAAGGCGGCGTGCTCCATGTTGATGACCGCCGAGCGGATATTGGCCTGGCGCAGCATGTCGGCGACGTAGTGGGCCTCCTCCTGAGGAGGGAGGTTGCCCATCGATACGTTGCCGGCGCCGTCGGTGAGGAGGATCATGAGAGGGATGGAGTCGGGATGAGAGACCTTGTCTTGCTGGAAAGTCTCCAGGGCAAGCTGAAGGCCGGCCGAGAGGGGCGTCTTGCCGCCGACCGGGATATCGGCCAGGGCGCGCTGGGCCAACTGGATCGAGTTGGTGGGAGGCAGCACGGTCACGGCGCGGTCTTTCTGGAAGACGACCAGGCCCACGCGATCTCGGCGCTGGTAGGCGTCGGTGAGGAGCGAGAGGATGGCGCCTTTGGTTGCCGACATACGCTCGGCGACCGCCATCGACCAGGAGGCGTCCACGACGAAGAGGATGAGGTTGCCCACCTTGCGCACGCGAACCTTCTGCTGGAGGTCGGCCGGCTCGATGGCGAAGGCGACCTGCTGGCGCTGCTGGCTGCGCTCGATTTGATGCGGGGCTGCGGCGCGCAGGGTGGCGTCGAAGGCGACGTCGTCGGTGCGGCCGGAGGCCGGGCGGGCGCGGATGTAGCGCCCCCGCTTGCGATCGGTGCGAGTGAGGCTTCGCCGGCCGCTCTGTCGGCGGGAGACCCGGTCGATCGGGTTGGCCAGGCGGCGGGGCGTGAAGACCGTGCCGATCTTCACCTTATCGCCGCCCTCCCACCAGTTGGCGCTGAGCGAATCGAAGACGGACTGCTTGGCCGGCTCCGGCTGGCCGAGCTCCTTGTTCTCCTCGGCGGCCTCTTCAGCTAGGCCCGGGCGAGGCTTTTTTTTTGAGAGGGCGGCTGATCTTCGGCCGGGGAGAGCTCTTCGGGCTGCGCCTCGGCGAACTGATTCTGCACGTCCTGGATGCGAGCCTGCAGCTCTTCGGGGTTGACGTCCGTCTGATGGAAGGGGCCGCGGCGCAGCCGGTGCGGCAGGGCGAGCTCGGCGGCCAGGGCGATGTCGCGATCGCTCAGGGTGGTGCAGCCCTCCAGGGCGGCATGGGCGCGGGCGGCCTTGAGGATCACCAGGTCGGCGCGATGGCCGTCGACCTGAAGCGACGAGGTGAGGGCGGCGATCGAGAGCATGTCTCGCTTGGAGTAGGTAACCTTCTCCACCAGGAGGCGGGCGGCCTCGATCTCCCGCGAAAGCGCCTCCTCCTTGGGCAGCCAGACGGCGCGGAAGCCCTCCGGATCCGCCTCGAAAGACAGATTGCGCTCGATGATCGCCATGCGCTCGCGCAGGTCGTGCAGGCCGTGGATTTCCACCGAGAGGGCAAAGCGATCCAGGAGCTGGGGGCGAAGGTCGCCCTCCTCGGGGTTCATTGTGCCCACGAGGATATAGCGGGAGGGATGGGCGAAGGAGATCCCTTCGCGCTCGACGATGTTCATCCCCAGGGCGGCCGAATCGAGCAAGACATCGACGACATGGTCGTCGAGCAGGTTGACCTCGTCGATGTAGAGCAAGCCGCGGTTGGCGGCGGCCAGGACTCCAGGCTCGAAGTGGCGCTCCCCCTCCTTGATGGCGCGCTCGATGTCGATGGTACCGACGACCCGGTCTTCGGTGGCCGAGACGGGGAGATCGACGAAGGAGGTGCGTCGCAGCTGGGTGGGAAGCTCTTCGCCGCGAGCCGCCCGCTCCTTGCACTCGGTGCACCAGGTGGTCGAGCGGTCGGGGTCGCAGGCGAAACGACAGCCGGCGACGATGCGGACCTCTGGAAGGAGGGCCGCCAGGGCGCGGGCCGCGGTCGACTTGCCGGTGCCGCGCTCGCCTCGGATGAGGACGCCGCCGATGCGAGGGTTGACGGCGTTGAGCACGAGCGCCCGGCACATTCGTTCCTGGCCGACGACGGCGGTGAAGGGGAAAACAACAGCCATCCAGAGTCCTCCGAGGCATTATACCGCGGCGCCGGAGGTCAGGGCCGGCCGGGTGGCGGCGGCAAGGTGAAGGCGAAAAGCCGTCGTTTTCGTCCTCTTAGGGTAGGCAAGAAGGGGCTCGAAGGCGTCGAGGTTGTCAAGACCGCGGTTCGCCTTTATAATCGATCCATCCTGCAACCGGAGATCGTCCTTTCAATGGAGCGAAACGATGAACGAGCGGAGGGCAGCCCCCTCTCACCGGCCGAGGCCGGAGCGGGCAGCCCCCACCCAATGGACGCCTATCTCGAAGGCGAAAGCTATGGCATGGATATGCCTCGGCGCGGGGAGGTCCGCACGGGGACGATCGCCCGCATCGCCGAGGATGATGTGCTGGTCGACATCGGGGCGAAATCGGAGGGGGTGATCCCTGCTCGGGAGGTGGAACGCCTGAGCGCGGAGGAACGGGCCACGATGACCGTCGGCTCGCAGGTGACGGTGTATATCATTTCCTCGGGGGAGCGCGACGGGAACATCCTGCTATCGCTGGTGCGGGCCGAAGAGGAGCACGATTGGCTGGAAGCCGAGTCGCTCCTGAAGTCACAGGATATCTTCGAGGGGACGGTCGCCGGGTATAACAAGGGCGGGCTGATCGTGAAGATGGGCCGGCTGCGGGGGTTTATCCCGGCCTCGCAGGTGAGCCTCTCTCGGCGCCGGCGGGCGGAAGGGGAGACGCCCGACAAGCGCTGGGCGAAGATGGTGGGGGAACCGATCGTCGCCAAGGTCGTCGAGGTCGATCGACGCCGCAATCGGCTGATCCTTTCTGAGCGGGCGGCGGCGCGCGAGGCCCGCGAGGCGCTCAAGGAGCGTCTGATCAGTGAGCTGCGGCCCGGCGAGGTGCGCACGGGGCACGTCATCAGCCTGGCGGATTTCGGTGCCTTTGTGGATATCGGCGGCGCCGACGGCCTGGTCCACCTCTCGGAGATCTCCTGGGCGCGTCTGAACCACCCGAGCGAGTTGCTCAAGGTGGGGCAGAAGGTCGAGGTGAAGGTGTTGGGAGTCGACCCGGAGCGGAAGCGCATCAGCCTTTCCATGCGCGAGCTGGAGGCGGACCCGTGGTCGAGGGTCGCCCAGAGATTCGGCGAGGGTCAGCTGGTGGAGGGCAAGATCACCAAGCTCACCAAGTTCGGGGCCTTCGCCAGCCTGGTCGGGGCAGAGGACTACGAGTTTGAAGGTCTGATCCACATCTCGGAGCTTTCCGACCGCCGGATCGAGCACCCGCGCGAGGTGGTGAAGGAGGGTGACGTGCTCCGGCTGCGAGTGATCAAGGTCGAGCCGGAGCGGCGGAGGATTGGGCTCAGCCTCAAGCGTGTGGATTCTCCAGAGTACGCCGATCTAGATTGGAAGGCGGCGATGACCGAGATCGCCGGACCGGAGATCGGCGCCGAAGAGGTGGAAGAGGTGGAGGATTTCGACGCCGCCCTCGAGGAGGAGAGCCCGATTGCAGCCTTGCCGGACGAGTTGGAGGACGTGCCCTCCGCCCAGGACAGCGCTCCTGGGGCCCCCGAGGGGGGCGGTGGAGAGGCGGAGTCGCAAGGCGAGTAATCATCAGCCGGGCGCCACAAGGCCGCCCGGCTGCCTTTCCGGGAGGACCTTCTTCCCAGTGGCGGGGAGCCCGGAGGAAACTTTGGTAGAATAGGACAGCGGTAGTGGGAGTTGCAGGTTTTCGCGTGGAGGCACAGGTCTGTGGCTGACAAGATGGAACGCTTCACTCAACGAGCGCGCCGGGTGCTGAGCCTGGCACACGAGGAGGCCGAGCGACTCCATCACAACTACATTGGCACGGAGCATCTCGTGCTCGGCCTGATCCGTGAGGAAGGCGGCGTCGCCGGTCGAGTGTTGCGCGAGCTGGGCCTGGAGGCCGCCCGCGTGAAAGAAATGGTGGAGCGGTTGAGCGGGCAGGGCCGGTATGCCGGAGGGCGGATCGAGCTCGCCCCGGGAACCGAGCAGGTGTTGCAGTTTGCCATTGAGGAAGCGCGCCGGATGGGCCATCACTACATTGGGACCGAGCATCTTCTGCTCGGTCTCGTGCGTCAGGGCGAGGGTGTGGCCATTGAAGTGCTGCGCCGCCTGGGGGTGACCCCTGAGCAAGTGCGGCGCCAGACGCGGCGCATTCTGCAGGAGAGCCCGGCGCGGCGGCCGCCGGCGCAGACGACGGGGTCTCCGCCGCGCGAGCAGCAGCCCAAGACCCCTCTCGTCGACCAACTGGCGACGGATCTGACTGCCAAGGCCGAGGAAGGCAAGCTAGACCCGGTGATCGGGCGGGAGATGGAGATCGAGCGGGTGATCCAAATCCTGGCCCGGCGGACGAAGAACAACCCGGCACTGATCGGCGAGCCCGGCGTGGGCAAGACGGCCATCGTCGAGGGGTTGGCGCAGCGGATCGTGGCCGCCGAAACGCCCGAGCCGCTCCTGGGGAAGCGGGTCTTGCAGCTCGACGTTGGGTCGCTCGTGGCCGGGACGATGTATCGCGGCCAGTTTGAGGAGCGGCTCAAGAGGG
>Ga0209342_10007910_pt1 | contig 10663 bp, 8 predicted proteins | sample RifCSP16_2_FD_184023 | JGI IMG/M metagenome (GOLD analysis project Ga0209342, IMG submission 184023) | Soil microbial communities from Rifle, Colorado - Rifle CSP2_sed 16_2 (SPAdes) (version 2) | ecosystem: Environmental > Terrestrial > Deep subsurface > Rock core/Sediment | place: Rifle... | reverse complement strand
CTTATGGACAAGGCCAAAATTGTTGATACTAGATTTACAAATATAAAAGGTACGCGAATGCTGGTTGTAAATCATCTAAGTTATCGACTTCGCGAGAACCTGCTTAAAGAAGGAGGAGAACAAGCTGAAAGAATACATTGGAAGAAAGAGATTTTAAATACTATTTACCGGAACTCTGAAAAAAGATAACGGATACGTTATTTTTCTGCAGTATCTTTCGATAATATCAGGACAGGTATACGCTTTGGGGTTCACTATTTTATTCGGGGTGTAGTATACCGGCAGTACGCACGTTCACCCTGTTAGAAATCGTCGGGATGTAGTATACCGGCAGTACGTACGCTTCGGGTGCGTAAAGACTGGGTTCGATTCCCAGCATCCCGAAAAGTAGATTTCTAATGGGGCAAGGGTGCGTGAAGACAGAGTTCAACCTGTGGTGAGTCGTATCGAACCATTCTCTGCACCCCGGTTTAGTTGTTAACGGGAGCGCCATTTTGCTCACATTAAAAATTTTCCGCCCATAGCCCCGCCTTCGCTAATGCTATGGCGAGCAGGTCAATTGACAGAGTCCCGATTCTGTGTCCGCCTCTAGCTCAATTGGTAGAGCAGCTCCCTCTTAAGGAGACGGTTCCGAGTTCGAGTCTCGGGGGGCGGACACAGAATCGAGGATCCTCAATTCTTCTTTGTTTTATAATTACTGTAAAAATCGGGACAGCTCCCTCTTAATAAGCCCCGACCTTATACAAGGTCGGGGCTTGAATTTTTTGAATGTTTCGCAATCAGGCGGTCTTTTTCAGCGGCAGGGTAATGAAAAATATCGTTCCCCGCTCCGGAGTCGAGATAAAGTCAATTTTTCCCCCCGCGTTTTCAATAATTTCCCGGGCGGTAAAAAGGCCGAGGCCTGACCCGTCCGGCTGGAGGAGGAGCGCATTTTTCCCGCGGAAGAATTTTTTGAACATAAGCGGGGTGTCTTCGGGAAGGATCCCGATGCCCGTGTCCTGCACGCGGATGATCGCAGAAGCTCCTTCCTTCCGCAAGGAAATAATAACGCGCCCCCCGGGAGTATATCGAATCGCATTATCAATGACGTTTTTGATTGCCGATGTGAGTTTGTCCTTGTTTCCGCCGAGAAAAATTTCCTGTTCCGGCCCCTCAAAAGACAATGTCACGTTTTTTTCACGCGCAACGCCGCCGAGCACATTGACAATTTCAAGAATCAGTTCCGCAAGCTGAACTGTTTTTAATTCTGATGCATAGTCCGTTGCGGTTTTGTCTTTTTGTGAAAGCGCTTTGTTGATATCCGCTACCGTTTCAACAATCCGGTTTACCCCCTTGAGGATCATGGAAATCATGTCGCGGTTTTCTTTTTCGATGCCTTCTGCCGAAAGGAGCGATTCAAGCCCCCAGCGCACTTCGGCCAACGGTGTATTCAACTGGTGCGACGTGACGGTCATGAATTCCGTTTTTGCCCGTTCAATTTTAATAAGGTCCTGATATTGGCTCCTGATTTTTTCTATTTCCCTGTCGGATCGAAACGTAAAACGAATAATACGAAAAAGGGTTATGACATATATGATAAGAATGCCGAGAATCGCCCCGGCAAGTAGCGGGGGTTTAAGAGAAAGCGCCGTAATCCCTCCGGCGGCAAGAAGGGATGCTGTTCCGAATACGACTATAATAAGTGTCTGAAAATCCAATGTTCGGGCTTCACTCCCGCCGGTCGGCGTGACGCGCACCATAAATATAACGCTTGCCGCAACGAGAATTCCTACGAGCGCGAGCGCCGAGGCAATGAACCCGGGTTTAATCTGAATGAAGGGCAGGAAGTAAAAAGACGCGATATATGCGATTCCCGTCCAAAACCCAATAAAGAGGAATAGTGAAACAAGGCGGGACATGGCGCCCCGTCGGGAGATTGGGAGAGACCCGTTCTCGTTCGTTTTGTTGTTTTCTCCTTGCCCGGATTGAGAATCAGTAACCATGGTTTTTTTATTCGGTGTGTTTAACGTCGCATCCCGCGGCGGGATTTGCCAAAAGCCGTTCTTCGGAAATTTCTTTGCCGCATTTTTCGCAAACCCCATAGCCGTCTTTTTCCATTCTGCCAAGCGCATCGTTTACCTCTTTCAGGCGCGACTCAAGGACGAATTCCCGCGAAGTGAGATTCTCGTATTCCTCAACCTCGTCTGCCTGTTCTTCAAGGGAAGAGCTTGAAAGATCTTGGGCCTGGGCCATGTCGGGATACACCGTATCCCAATCTCCTTTCATGTCCGGGTCTTTTTTCGCAAAAGAAGAAAGCTCGTCCTCCAGAAGTTTTTTTTCTTCCAAAAGTTTTTGTTTTAGTTCGTTCAATAATTTCTTGTCCATAACGCGGATAGGCACGGATTTTTTACAGACCCGCACGGATCACAGATATCCTCATGCGAACCTGTGATCCGTGTAAATCTGTCCTCCGTCTGTGTCAATCTGTTACATGTCTGCTATAAAGGATACCATGAAACACTCCGAGCGGCAATATTGTCAAATTCGCAAAGCGTGGTACAATCCCCAACAATCAGAGGTCTTTGAAAATCGTCAAAAGGAGGCAGGAATGCCTGCAAAACACCCGACGGATATTCCCGAACAGCTTCCGGCTATTTTTTCACAAGTCGTATGTTTTCCGGAAAGAGCAATTCAGTACGTTATTCCGGCGAGTGTAAGTAACGTCGTGGCAGTATCCCGCTCGATGATTTTGCTTCCGTATTTTTATGACGAAGACAGCACCAATGAAAACAGTGCGGAATTTGGAATGGTCTGCCGGGTCAGTCCGACAACCCGAAATACACACCCGGGAAGAAGCGTAGTAAGCGTGAATGTTTCCTTCCGGCATCGCTGTCGTATCGAACGAGCGGAAACGATATATCCGGAAAATGGCGAACCCGCATACAAGCTTGCGTATTGGGAAAAGCTTGAAGATGCCCCAGTTGATGAAGAAACATGGAATTCTGCAAATGTACCCGGTCGCCTAAAGGGGCTTTTTTCGCTCATACAGGAGTATGACGATCTTTTTTCGCAGTTACTGCCTGTCTTCGGCGCCCCGGTGTCTCACTCACTTTTTGAAAGCGCGCAAAAATTGCTCAAAAATACAAACCGCTCAACATTAGCACGGACTCTTGATATGACTGCGAACATTCTGACCTCAAAAAACCGGCAATATGCGCAGGAGATCCTGCAACAAGTGCGGTCGCGAAGCGAGAATCCGTTCGGCTTTTCCGCAAGCATTCCGTCTCTTACCCGCGAACTTGCGGAACTTATTGCCGAGCGCTCCGTCCTTGCCCGGCTTGAAAAACTTGAAACACTGTTTAAGGCGGATGTCGAAACAATAAAAAAAGCTATTACTGCGATTGCGGAAGTTGGTGGACGGTCTCAGTCGGGACAGTCGAATTCATGGAAAGAGCAGTATGAACAAAAGAAAAACAACATGCCTGAAGACGCCAAAAAAGAAGTGGAAAAAGAGATTGATCGCATTGGCCGCATGAATCCGCAATCGGCGGAATACAGCATGGCGGCCACCTATCTTGATTGGGCGCTCAACCTGCCCTGGAATGACTATACGGTTGACAACGAAGACACGCGCGAAATTCCGCGAATTCTCGATGAAGACCACCACGGCCTTCCAAAACCCAAACAGCGCGTAATAGAGTTCATTGCGGCAAAATCGTTCAACTCCGGCATTGACAATCCGATCCTCTGCTTTATCGGTCCGCCTGGCGTTGGCAAAACATCTCTCGGAAAGTCAATCGCCCGCGCCCTCGGCAGGAAATTTTGGAGAATCTCTGTGGGGGGCATTCACGACGAATCGGAGATTCGCGGCCACCGGAGGACGTACGTCGGAGCGGAGCCGGGCAGAATTATCAGCACGATGCGAAGAGTCGGAAAACGGAATCCTGTTTTTATGATCGATGAGATCGATAAACTCTTCGGCGGAGGCGCCCAAGGAAGCGCCCGAGACGCGATGCTTGAGGTCCTTGACCCGGAACAATACCATAATTTCGTCGATAACTATCTCGAATTCGGCTTCGACCTTTCGTCAATCCTTTTTATTACCACGGCGAACAACATAGAATCGATTCCTCCCGCGCTTCGTGATCGTATGGAATTTATCTTTTTTCCGAGCTATAACCATAACGAAAAGAAACATATTGCGCGCGAGTTTTTGATTCCAAAACAGCTTGCGCGGCACGGATTGACGCCCGATTCAAAAATGTTCCGTGACGGTCTGCTTGAGGCCGTCACAGTCAATATCACGGATTCGGTGCTTGACGTTCTCATTGGTGAAATGACATTCGAGGCGGGAGTTCGCGAATTGGACAGGGTCATCGGGAAAGTTATGAGAAAGGTTGTTTGGAAAATGAAAAACCAGAATTCTTCGCGCCAGCCCAATGTGGAACGCACTGATGTTGCGGCGGAAGACGGCGCTGTTTGGGAGATTAACGAACGGAATCTCTCGCTGTATATCGAGGATGCCGCGCGGATTTCAAAGAGGCACGCGTTGTCGGAAGATCCGCTCCCATGCGGTGTAGCACCCATAGTCGCCGTGTCGGACACGGGCGGCTCAATCTTCTACGTTGAAGCGGCTTATCGGAAATCGGAAAAGCGTGAAATCAAGATAACGGGATATAACCCTCACGACGAAAAGCTTGGCAGAATGCTTCGGGATTCCGCGCACAAGGCATGGGATTTCCTGTTTCGTGAAAGCGGCCTGCTGAACAACCTCGGCGTCGAGGAAAAAATCTATCTCCATATCACCTTCTCCAATGGCGGCATTGCAAAAGACGGTCCTTCCGCGGGGATATCGCTTGTTCTTGCTCTCTATTCAAAGTTCACAAACCAGCCGGTCAGACATGGGCTGGTTGCGACGGGAGAAAATACGCTTGCTCTCGGAAAAATTCTCCCGGTCGGAGGAATTACGAATAAAATCACCACGGCGGTCCGTGCGGGCGCAAAACAGTTTCTCATGCCAAGGGCAAATGAGGCGGAACTCGCCGATGTGCCCGAGGAAACAAAAAACCAAATTGAAATAATTCTCTGCGATTCTATGATTGATGCGCTGAAAGTTGCATTTCCGAATTGTCCGCGGCTTCACGACGCCATAAGCAATCAATAAAAGATGAGAGAAACATAACAATGAAGACGGTTTTATCGCCGTCTTTTTTCATTGGCAAAAAATCAAAAAAATGGTATGAAGAAAGGAGTGGAGGAGCATGATTAACCATTAACTTGAGCAGGCATATATATTATTAATCGCCTGTTTTGCGCAAATGAAAGCGCGTAAGGGCGGTGTACCATGACGAAAGCAGATCTCATTCAGGAGCTTATCGAAACCGGATATTTAAAAACACCGCGGATTATTGACGCATTTCAGAATATCGACCGCGTGGATTTTGTACCGGAACCGTTCAAGGGAGAGGCGTATGAAAATTACCCGTTATCGATCGGCGAAGGACAAACCATTTCCCAGCCCTTGACGGTTGCGTTCATGCTTGAGCTTCTAGAACCGAAACCGGGCGAAAAAATTCTTGATGTGGGCGCAGGGTCGGGGTGGCAAACGGCTTTACTTGCGCACATTGTTGCAAATCTCCGCAACGAAGGAGGTCAAAAAGGCATTGTAATCGCTGTGGAAAGACTTCAGGCGTTATGTGATTTTGCGACCAGAAATCTTGAGAAGTATAAATTTATTTCAAATAATATCATCCGATTTCACTGTGTTGATGCAACCGGCGGCTTTCCGGATGAAGCGCCGTTCGATAAAATAATTGCCGCGGCATCTGCCCGGCAAGATATTCCGTTTGAATGGAAAAAACAGCTGAAAATCGGAGGAAAAATTGTATCTCCAATCGACGGCTCATTGTGGCTTTTTGAAAAAGTCAACGAAACAAAGTGGGAAGAACAGGAATTTCCCGGGTTCGTGTTCGTGCCGCTTGTGAGAGGATAAATTCAAATCACATGGAGGCGTTTAACAGACAGGTGTTAAAGTTAGTGATAATTCTTGTGCTGATGACAGCATATTTTTTTGCATATCTTTTTACTCCCCACGCTTCTTTTGAAGGATCGCGGACGGTTGAAATCGCAAAAGGCGACGGTTCCCGGACTGTCGCGGAAAAACTTAAGACGGAAGGAATTATCGGGTCGAAATGGATGTTTGTGGCTTATGCAACATTCTCCGGAAAAGCGGCACTGCTTAAACCGGGCAGTTTTGTTTTTTCATCGCACTCCGCCATACCGGAAATTGTCGCAACCCTTTCAAAAGGGGAAACAAAAGAGCGCGTCATCCAGGTTCGCGAAGGATGGAATTCATATGATATCGCCCGCTATCTTGATCGGGGAGGCATTGCGGATGCGAAAGGTTTTCTGCGTATTGCTTCCGGAGAAAACAAAATTGTTCATGCGGGTCTTATCCGGCGTTTTTCATTTCTCTCGGAAATTCCCACGCCTTCCGGGCTTGAGGGTTTTCTTTTTCCCGACACGTACCGGATTTATCACGATGCATCGGCAGAAGATATCATCGCCCGTCAGCTTGAAAATTTTGAAAAAAAGGTCGGGTGGAACCTTCGCGACGAAATAGAAAAACAAGGCAAAACCCTGTTCGAGATTATTACAATGGCTTCCCTTATTGAGAAAGAGGTGCATGACGAAATGGATCAAAAGGCCGTATCCGGTGTTTTGTGGAAGCGGCTTGAGCTTGGCATGGGACTTCAGGTTGATGCGACGATAAATTATATCAGACAAACAAGATACGGGCTTGACCCGACGACAAAAATTTCAATAGACGATACGAGGATTGATTCACCCTATAACACCTATCTCTACCGCGGTCTTCCGCCGGGACCAATCGCAAATCCCGGGCTGTCAGCAATCAGGGCCGCGATTTTTCCTCAAGAATCCGATTATCTCTACTATCTTTCGACCCAAGACGGAAAAACCATTTTTTCACGAACGCTTGACGAACACAATATTGCAAAGGCAAAATATCTTCGATAGGGCGGTGTTGATATGCAAAAATTATTCCCCCCATTTCCATCGAATAGAAAAGCCGTGTCTGAATTCGGACAAGGCTTTTTTAATTTATCATATCCTGCGGATCGCGGATATGATCCTGCAATTTCCTGGCACAGGATATTTACCGCTTTTTTTCTTCTTCGGTAAGCGTCTGAAATGAGTCGCGGTGGCGCAAATTGAATTCAGTAATATGCTGAAGATACATCGGGTCAAATCCTTCCCGCCGGATGCGCTGGACCAAGTTTCTGGCGTGTTCCGAGCCTTTTGCCTTGGTGGATGTTGCCCTCCGTTCAAGGGCCTCGTCAAAGACTATTTTTGATCCGCGCTCTGAATTTTTGCCGCGGCCGTCGCAATAAAATTGTGAAAGCACGAGAATCCGCGTTCCCAGATAGATCGCCTCTTCCAAGTCGTGCGTAACAAGAAAAACCGTCATATGGCGTTTTTCCCATAGTTCAAGGAGGAATACTTGGAGATGCTCCCGTGTTCCGGGATCCAATGCCCCAAAAGGTTCGTCCATGAGAAGAATCTTTGGTTTCATGATAAGCGCTTGCGCGATCGCAACCCGCTGCTGCATGCCGCCCGAAAGCTGGTGGGGAAACTTGTCGCCGTGCTCTGCAAGTTTAACCATATCAAGGTGCGCCATCGCTTCGTCGCGAATCGCCCTTTTCCGTTTTAGCAAGCTGAGCATGTTTTGAGAAAGCCGCGGCCCGAGCATGATATTTTCGAGAACCGTCAGATGGGGGAATAGGGGATATTTCTGGTAGACAATTCCGCGGTCCGGATTGGGCAGACCAACCGATAATCCGTCAATGGAGATGGCGCCAGCAGTCGGTCGTTCCTGGCCCAAGATGAGCCGGAGAAGGGTAGATTTGCCGCAACCGGACGGCCCGACAAGAGTTATAAATTCCCCCTCGCTCACCTGAAGATCAATATCATCAAGAACAACTTTTTTCCCATAGGACTTGTAAATATTCTCAAGGTGTAAATAAGCGCGTGCGGTCTTTTGCGGGGGTTTCCGTTCCGCTTCCGTCATTTTACGTGTCCTCCTCCACCTTATACCAGGCATAGTTCCATCCGATAAATTTTTTCAAAGTCCAATCCACGACAAACCCGAGAAATGTGATCCAAAGGACGTAGGGAATGATAATTTCAGTGTTTAAATATCTGCTCATAAGAAATATGCGATATCCAAGTCCGCTCGTTGCGGCAATTCCTTCTGCGGCAATGAGGAGAAGCCATGCAGACCCAAGTGAAAGACGGGTTGTATTCATAAGAATGGGCATTATCTGCGGAAAAACGATCTTGCGGGCCACTTGAAGCCGGGATGCGCCAAGGGTCAATGATTTTACAATTTGTTCTTTCGGGATTTTTTCTGTTGCGTGGGCGATATCGCGCGTAATCCACGGAAACGTGCCGACAAAAATCAGCATAATTTTTACAAGCTCATCCACGCCAAAGACCATAAAAAAGATCGGGAGGATTGCGAGAGGAGGTATGATGGTAAGGAATGTAAGCAACCCGATATTTATAAGCCGAAAAAGCGGAAAAAGGCCAACGACAATTCCTGCCACAACACTGCTTCCTGCCGACAACGACATGCCGATTCCAATGCGTCGTAAGCTCGCAATGGTGTCGTCAAGCATAAGGTACCTTCCCGTGCGCTTGTCTTCCGTAAATGCGATCTTATACGTCGCTTCCGCCATTTTTGTCGGCCAGGGAAGGAATTTGTCATCCTTATTTTCACGAAATCTCATATCGGACGCGGCAAGGTACACCCCCACAAGAATGATAAACGGCAAAAGAACCAGAAAGACTTTTGTTTTGGGCGAAAACTCCGCAAAAAGGCTTAAGCATTCCTTCAGGTTTGCAAGCCGGTCATTGGGGCGTTCGGTCACTGCGTGTCCTTTTTTAAAGAGCGGAACAAAATTGCCTGTCTTAAGTGGTATCATAAATTTAAAAGTTTGTCAACAAAACAAAACAAAACAAAAACCCGATGCTTCGACACCGGGCTGATATCATGTATTTTGAAAAGAACAAAAGATTATTTGACTAAAGCTTGCCTTCCGCCGCCATGTGCATATATCGCGAATCGAAGCGAAGCTTTATGTTTTTCAGATCGCCCATTTTCGTTCCGTCGGGAAACTCCATGCCGACATGATCCCGCGACTTGCCTTCATACATTCCGTGGTCGAACGAAAACGTGCGGACGTATTCCATGGTCTTCTTAAGAAGCGCGGAACCGGCAAATGTTCTTCCGTCCGCTGGCTTATGAAACATCGCCGTAGTTTTGAGTTGCGCTTTGAACTGCGCAAGCGTCGCGCCCGACTCCTGCGACATATATGAAAGAGCTTCGTGAGTTTTCTGGCCGTTGCCGTACATCACGGACATGGCCTCATACCACGCGCCGACGAGCGCTTTCTTTACCGTATCCGGCGTATCAGTTCTTACGACGAGCATGTCGATGATTTCACCCGGCGTCTGGGACGAATCGAACACCATGGCTCCGTGCTTATCCAGCGTGCGGATATTCATGAGCATCGGATTCCACGTCACAACCGCCGCTTTCGGATCGCCATCACTGAGGTATGTCTGCTGAATTACGCGATCACTGGTGTTCGCGAGCTTCATGTCACGTTCACTCATCTTGTTCATCTCGAGCGCTCTCGCAAGAAGATAATGTGAAACAGAAAGTTCGACGATATATACGTTCCGCCCTTTCAGATCTCGAACATTTTTGCCGTTTCGGACCACGACACCATCGTTGCCGTTCGAAAAGTCTCCGACAATAAGGGCCGTAGTATCCACGCCGCCGACCGCAGGAACGGTCAGTGCGTCCATGTTGGTGACCGTTACACCCTGAAACGCCCCTTGCGTGTACTGAGTGACTGATGCCATATAGTCGTCAACGTACTGAATATCGATGTTCACGCCGTACTTTTTTGCCCATTTGTCCATGATGCCGAAACTCTTCATATAGCCCCACGGTTCCCAGCCGACATAGCGCGACCATGCGATGCGGTACGCGGGGGCTGCCGAGCCGATTCGCGGAAGAATACCGGAGGCGGCCGCGGCGGAAACCGCACCGGCAGCGAAACCCAGGAATTGTCGTCGTGTCACGGTCATGGTGGTCTTTCCTCCTCTTTCTTTTCTGCCCCGCTTTTTGCGAGGTCAGTTTTTGATCGCGAAACGTGTTTGTTTCGCGATCACTATACGGCTGTGACGAAGACAGAAATCAGATGATACTATTTCCTTTGTTATTCAACCTCAATGGTGAGTGCGGGACGTGTTTTGTTTCCTTCTTCCATCCGGCGAATCCGCTTCTCCGCATCGCCCGACATTTGGTCAAGTTCAAGAATGGTGTTTGCCATCCTTCCGAGCGCCTCAATTCTGAAGCGTGAAATATCGTCCATTGCGGAATGAATGTCTGCAAATGCGGTCTTGAGCTTATCCATTTCGAGCATGGCGCTTGAAGCCTGTTTGTGGATTTCCGCGCCTTGCGTCTTCAAAAGTTCCGCGTTCTTTGCAATCAGATCAGACGTAGTCGTGTTCAGGGCATTGATCTTGTCGAGAACCATTCGTTGATGAGTGAGCGCGAAGCAGGTAGTCACCGCCACATCAAGCGCGGTAA
>Ga0209342_10007908_pt1 | contig 10667 bp, 9 predicted proteins | sample RifCSP16_2_FD_184023 | JGI IMG/M metagenome (GOLD analysis project Ga0209342, IMG submission 184023) | Soil microbial communities from Rifle, Colorado - Rifle CSP2_sed 16_2 (SPAdes) (version 2) | ecosystem: Environmental > Terrestrial > Deep subsurface > Rock core/Sediment | place: Rifle... | reverse complement strand
GCGATCCATTTCCTCCAGTGTTATCGCGTCGAGCGCGACCGAGGTGGCCGTCTCGCTCCCGCCCTCGACCCGTGACAGGTCGAGCAGGTCGGAGACGATCCGGGACAGTCGCGCCGCGTCCTTCTCCAGCAGGGCGGCGAACCGCGGGAGCACGGCCGGGTCGTCGGTCGCCGCCGACTGGATCGTCTCGGCGGCCGCGAGGATGGAGGCGAGCGGGGTCTTCAGCTCGTGCGACGCGTTGGCCACGAAGTCCCGGCGGACGGCCTCGAGTCGCCGGGCCTCGGTGACGTCGCGCACGACGAACAGCACCGAGTCGTCGCCGCCGACGGGGGTCGCCGAGGCTCGCAGCCACCGCGTCGGAGAGCCCGTCTCGGCCTCGGCCTCGGCGGACAGGTGGGTCAGGGCCGCGGAACGGACCGACTCGCGTAGCCCAACGGGCAGGAGCGCATCCACCGACGCGGGCACGGATCCGAGGTGCTGCTCGATCGCCGGGTTCGCGTAGGTCGTCGCCCCGTCCGGCCCGAAGAGCAGGACGCCCTCCTGCATCGCCGAGAGCGCGGCGGCCATCGAGCGAAGCTCCTCGCGACCGGCACGAGCCTCGTCGGTCGCGCGCTCGGATGCGCGGGCGAGCTCGGCGGCCTCGGTCCGGCGTCCGGCCCTGCCCGTCAGCGTCCCGACGGCCACGCCCACACCGAAGGCGACCAGCGCGCCGAGCAGAGCCGCGACGTAGGGGTCCACGGGCCCAGTCTAGGAGCGCCCCTCGAGTTGCCGTCACCCGTTCACGGTCCGTTCACATCGGGGCCGGGGGGCGTTCACCCGGGCGGGCTAGCGTCCCAGTGCGACGGTATCGCTCTCCAGTCGAGGAGGTTCGATGCACACGCGCAAGACATGGGTCTTCGTTGCCGGGTTCGCCATGCTCGCGATGGTGGTGACCGCCTGTGCCGGAGGCGACGGCGATGGCGGCGGCTCCGGCGGGGCCTCGGGCCTGACCGGCACGATCACGATCTCCGGGTCCTCCACCGTGCAGCCGATCTCGGCCCTCGTCGCCGAGTTGTTCAACGAGACGAACCCCGATGTCGCGATCAGCGTGGACGGCCCGGGGACCGGTGACGGGTTCGCGCTCTTCTGCGCGGGCGAGACCGATATCAGCGACGCCTCTCGGCCCATCGACCCGGAGGAGGCCGACGCCTGCGCGACCGGCGGCGTCGAGTACGTCGAGCTCGAGGTGGGCTTCGACGGCATCACGGTGATGACGAACCCCGCGAACCCGGTCGAGTGCCTCACGACCGGCGACCTGTACGCACTGTTCGGCCCTGAGTCCGAAGGGTTCGCGAGCTGGGTAGACGCGAACGCGCTTGCGGGGGAGGTCGGCGGAACCGGCGGCTTCGCGGATCAGCCGCTCCAGATCACCGCGCCGGGGCAGGAGTCCGGGACCTACGACGCGTTCATCGAGTTGTCCGGGATCGCGGATCTCGCCGTGGAGCGAGGCGTGCCCGAGGACCAGGCGGAGGCGCTGCGCAAGGACTACCAAGCCTCCCCGAACGACAATGTGATCATCCAGGCGATCGAGGGGTCGCCGTCCGCGCTCGGGTTCGTGGGGTACGCCTACGCCGAGGAGGCGGGCGAGGGCGTGAAGGAGGTCGCGGTCGATGCGGGCTCGGGCTGCGTGGCGCCGGGGAAGGACACGATCGCTGACGCCAGCTACCCGCTCTCGCGTTCGCTGTACATCTACGTGAACTCGGCCAGGGTCGCCGAGAGCCCCGCGCTCGTCGCCTTCGTCGACACCTACCTGTCCGACGTCGGTCTGTCCGAGGTCGTCACCGAGGTTGGGTACGTCCCGCTGCCCGCCGACCGCATCGAGGTGGCTCGCTCGGCGTGGGAAGGGGTCCCGGCCTGAGCGCTTCGATCGACCTCCTCGTCGGAGCCCCCGGACGGCGTCGCAAGGAGCGCGCCGTCCGGGCTCTCTTCCGGACCGCCGCCCTGGCCTCGCTGGCCATAAGCGTCGCCATCGTCGCCGCGCTCGCCGGTCGGGCGGTGGCCTGGCTGACGCGGATCGACCTTGGGGTGCTCTGGGGGGATGGGTGGTTCCCGCGCCAGGGAGAGTTCGACGTCCTGACGCTCGTCGTCGGGACGCTCATGGTCGCCGGGCTCGCGATGCTCGTGGCGACCCCGCTCGGGCTCGGGGCGGCCGTGTACCTGTCCGAGTACGCGAGCCCCCGCATGCGTCGAGTGCTCAAGCCCGTCCTCGAGACCCTTGCCGGGATCCCGAGCGTCGTGCTCGGCTACTTCGCGCTCACCGTGATCCAGCCGGAGCTGGTGCAGCGGCTCTTCACGACCCGGACGGGTGCCTTCTCCTTCCTGGCCGCCGGATTCGCCGTGGGGATCCTCACCGTGCCGCTGGTCGCGTCGGTCGCCGAGGACGCGCTGTTCGCCGTCCCGCGGGCCCTCCGGGAGGCGGCGTACGGGATCGGTGCGCGGCGCTCGACGGTCGCGATCCGGGTGACGTTCCCGGCCGCGATCTCGGGGATCGTCGCATCGCTGATCCTCGGTCTGTCGCGCGCGATCGGAGAGACGATGGTCGTCGCGATCGCCGCAGGTGCGACCGGCCAGGCGCAACGGACGTTCGACGTGCTGGGAGGCGGGCAGACGATGACCGGCGCGATCTCCTCTCTCGCGATCGGGTCGGACCAGGTGAAGGGCTCCGGACTGGCCTTCGGATCGCTGTACTTCGTCGGGTTGCTGCTCTTCGTCGTGACGTTCACGCTCAATGTCGTGAGCGAGCGATACGTGCGCCGTGTACGGAGGGCCTATTGATGGCCGACGCCGCCGCGCTCGGGCCGGCGCGCGGGACGATCGACCTCGTCCTGCGTGGCCGAACCCGCGATGTCCGAGGGCGGCTCTTCCAGGGTGCGCTCCTGATGACGCTGCTCGTGTCCCTCGGGGTGCTCCTGGTCCTGCTGTGGACCACGTGGAACGCGGCCCAGCCCGTCTTCGCGGAGCGGGGGCTCGGGTTCGTGTCCTCGGACACCTCGAGCCTGTCGAGCCGGGCCGGCGTCCACCAGGGGCTGGTCGGCTCGTTGATCCTCGTCGCCTTCGTCGCCGCCGTCGCGCTTCCGCTGGGGATCGCGGCGGCGATCTATCTGCAGGAGTACGCGCGCGACACGCGGGCCAACCGGCTCCTCGTCACGAACATCCGCAACCTCGCGGGAGTGCCGTCGATCGTGTACGGGATCCTGGGGCTCGTCGTGTTCGTGCAGGCGTTGCGGGGTCTCACCGGACCGGACAGTTACGGGAGGAGCTTCATCTCGGGCGGGCTCACCCTGGCGGTCCTCGTGATGCCGATCGTGATCTTGATCTCGATGGAGTCGCTGCGCGCCGTCCCGGCCGGCATCCGCGAGGCCGCCTACGGGGTGGGCGCCACGCGGTGGGAGGTGATCCGGAGCCACGTGCTGCCGTACGCGGCGCCCGGGATGTTCACCGGCATGATCCTGGCTCTCGCGCGGGCATTCGGAGAGACGGCGCCCCTGCTGCTCGTGGGCGCCGTGACCGGCTACCTGAACACCCCGGGCGGACGGAACCCGCTCGAGGTCCTCCAGGGGCAGTACACGTCCCTGCCGACCCTGATCTTCTCGTGGGCACGCGAGCCCGGCGAGGACTGGAAGGCGATGACGGCGGCGGCGATCGTGGTGCTGCTCGTCGCGATCCTCGCGGTCAACGCGATCGCGATCGTCCTGAGGAACCGGTATGAGCGGAAGTGGTGAGGGGATGGAGCTGACCCAGGAGCGCGTCGACGGCCTCGTCGTCGGCGATGACCACCATGCGAGCCGTCCGGTCGTCGGGCACCGGGAACGGGTCGAGCGGGCTGAGCCGGCCGCGGTCTTCGACATCGCGGACCTGTCCGTGTCCTACGGCGACTTCCGCGCCCTACGCGACGTCTCGCTCTCGATCCGGGAGCACGAGATCACCGCGCTGATCGGTCCCTCCGGATGCGGGAAGACGACCTTCCTGCGCTGCCTGAACCGGATGAACGACCTCATCGAGGACGCCCGGATCGAGGGACAGGTGCGGTACCACGGCGTCGATCTGTACGACCCCCGCGTCGACCCGGTCGAGGTTCGCAGGCGGATCGGGATGGTGTTCCAGAAGCCGAACCCCTTCCCGAAGTCGATCTACGACAACGTCGCGTTCGGCCCGAGGATCGCCGGGTTCGACGGGGACCTCGAGGAGCTCGTCGAGCGGTCCTTGCGGCGCGCCGCCCTCTGGGACGAGGTGAAGGACAAGCTCAAGGAGTCCGGGCTCGCGCTCTCCGGCGGCCAGCAGCAGCGGCTGTGCATCGCCCGGGCGATCGCCACCCGGCCGGACGTGATCTTGATGGACGAGCCGTGCTCTGCCCTAGACCCGATCGCGACGCAACGGATCGAGGACCTCATGCAGGAGTTGATCGAGGACTACACGATCATCATCGTGACGCACAACATGCAGCAGGCCGCGCGCGTGTCAGACCGGACCGCCTTCTTCACCGTCGAGGTCGACGAGGCGAATGGGCAGCGGACCGGGGTCGTCGTCGAGGTCGCCCAGACGCACGCGATCTTCACGAACCCTTCGGACGAGCGGACCGAGGCCTACGTCACGGGGCGGTTCGGCTGATGCCGCGGGCGCACTTCCACCAGGAGCTCGAGCGGCTCGAGCGCGAGCTCGCTTCGCTCGGCGACCTCGCGGCGACCGCCGTGCGGAGCGCAACCCGCGCGGTGACGGACCACGACGAGGTCCTCGCCCGCTCGGTCATCGCGGGAGACGACGCGCTCGACCATCTCTACCTCGAGCTGGACCAGGGGGTCATCGCCCTGCTCGCGCTCCAGGCACCCGTCGCCGCCGACCTGCGGCTCGTTTCCGTGATCCTGCACTCGAGCCTGCACCTGGAGCGGGTGGGTGACCAGGCCGTGAACGTCGCGAAGATCCTCCGGGTCACCCGTGACCTACCGGCCAACCCGACGATCGTGCAGCAGATCGGGGAGATGGGCGATATCGTCGTGGAGATGGTGCTCACGGCGATGGAGGCGCTCCGGGCCCGGAGCCTGGAGCTGTGCCTTCGGCTGCCGACGATGGACGACCCCGTGGATCGCCTCAACAGGAACATGCACTTCGAGGTGGCGAAGCTCGCGGGCGATCCGAAGGCGCTCGACTGGGGGATGCACATGAACCTCGCCTCTCGAGCCCTCGAGCGCGTCGGAGACAACGCGGTCGACATCGCCGAGCAGGTTTCGTTCCTGCTCACGGGGGAGTTCCGGGAGTTCACCGACGCCTCGCACCCCGGCGGCGTCGTCGCCGATGTCGACTGAGAGCGTCCGGATCCTCGTCGTCGAGGACGAGGTCTCCCTCGCCGATACCGTCCGGTACAACCTCGAGCGCGAGGGGTACCTGGTCAGCCTGGCGACGGACGGCCGGAGTGCCCTCGAGCGGTTCCGCGCCGAACCGCCGGCCTTGGTCATCCTGGACCTGATGCTGCCGGAGGTCTCGGGACTGGACCTGTGCCGCACGATCCGGTCGGGCTCCGACGTCCCGATCATCATCGTCACCGCGAAGGACTCGGAGGCCGACAAGGTGGCGGGTCTAGAGCTCGGCGCCGACGACTACGTCACCAAGCCCTTCTCGATGCGGGAGCTGGTCTCGCGGGTGCGGGCGAACCTTCGTCGCGCCCGGTCCGCGGTTCCGGCGGAGGCGACCGCGGACGTGCTGTCGGTAGGTCCGGTCGTGATGGATATCGGCCGCCACGAGGTCGCCGTCCGGGGCGAGACGGTGCCGATGCCGCCCAAGGAGTTCGAGCTCCTCGAGGCGTTCCTACGTCGGCGGGGGCGTCTCCTCACGCGGGACTTCCTGATCGAGGAGATCTGGGGGGCCGACTACTTCGGCGACACGCGAACCCTCGACGTTCACGTGAAACGCCTGCGGCGCAAGCTCGAACAGGACCCCCACCGCCCCGAGCACCTGCTCACCGTGCGGGGCCTCGGCTACAAGTTCGTGGACTGACCCGGCTCGGGTTGCCGGGGACGCCGTCATAGGTGTAGACATGCGCGGCCCGACCGTCACGAGAGAGGGGGAACCGAAGCCATGCCGCGCTTCCGGTTCCGTCTGGTGCCGCGCGACGAGAGCTTCTTCGAGCTGTTCGTGCGCCAGGCGACCAACATCGAGACCGCCGCCCAGGTGCTGTACGACCTGATCGCGGTGTTCGAGGACGCCCCCGCGAAGGCACGCCGACTCCGCGACCTCGAGCACGAGGGCGACGAGATGACGCACGAGATCCTGAAGCGGCTGAACACCGTCTTCATCACCCCGATCGACCATGAGGACGTCCACAAGCTCGCGACGACGCTGGACGACGTCCTGGACCACATGGAGGCCGCGGCCGACCTGTTCATCCTGCACAAGATCGAGGTGCCGCTGCCCGAGATGAAGGCGCAGGCCGACGTGCTCGTCCGAGCGACGGGCGAGATCCGGGCGGCCCTGGCCGTGCTCCCCAAGTACGCGCAGCTCGGGCCGCACGAGGTCGAGGTCAACCGCTTGGAGAACGAGGGCGATCGGGTCTACCGCCAGGCGGTCGCCGACCTGTTCAGCGGCAACAAGCGGGCCATGGACGTCCTCAAGGCGAAGGACATCATCGACGAGATGGAGGCGGCCATCGACAAGCTCGAGGACGTGTCGAACGTCCTCGAGGGGATCGCCCTGAAGCAGTCCTGATGCCCCTCTGGATCGTCGTCCTCCTGGCGTACATGTTCGAGTTCGCCAACGGGTGGACCGACGCGCCGAACTCGATCGCGACCGTGATCTCCACCCGGGTGCTGAGGCCGTTCACCGCCGTGGCGATGGCCGCCGTCTTGAACCTCGTCGGCGCGCTCGCGGGAACGGCGGTCGCCAAGACGATCGCGTCCGGGATCGTGAACCCCGACTACGTCACCCTGGAGACGATCGCCGCCGCCCTGTTGGCCGCGATCATCTGGGCCCTCGGAGCGCAGTACTTCGGGTTGCCCTCGAGCGAGTCCCACGCGCTCATCGGGGGCCTGCTCGGCGCGGGGTTCGCCGCGGGGGGGCTCGAGGCGCTCGAGTGGTCGGGGACGGAGAAGGCGTTGAAGGGTCTGGTCATCTCCCCGGTGGGCGGCTTCCTCGCGGGCTTCATCCTCATGGTCCTGATCTACCGCATCTTCCGGCGGGTCCGACGTCACACGGTGTCGCGCGTCTTCGGTCGTGCGCAGGTGTTCTCCGCGGGCTTCATGGCGTTCAGTCACGGCACCAACGACGCCCAGAAGTCGATGGGGATCATCACGCTCGCGATCCTGATCGCCGAGGGCGGGACCGTTCCCCAGGAGTTCGAGATCCCCACGTGGGTCATCGTGTCCGCGGCCCTGGTCATCGCGGCCGGCACGATGGTAGGTGGGTGGCGCGTGATCCGCACGATGGGCATGCGGATGACGCACCTAGAGCCCGTCCATGGGTTCGCGGCCGAGACCGGTGCGGCGAGCGTGATCACGGCGGCGGCGCACTTCGGCATCCCCGTCTCCACGACCCAAGCGATCGGCACGGCGATCATGGGGGTGGGCTCCACCAAGCGGTTCTCGGCCGTTCGGTGGGGGGTGGCCGGCCAGGTCGTGAGCGCTTGGGTCTTGACCTGGCCCTCCTGCATGGTGATGGGCTTCGTCCTCGGCAAGGTCTTGAACGCCGTCTTCTGACCGTTCGGGGCCTTGCGGCGGAGGCGTTACCCCCGTAGCATCGGCATCCTTCCCCGATGGATACGACGCTTCCGCCCGACGAGTTCACCAGCCGCTTCCTGAACCGCGAGCTGTCCTGGCTCGAGTTCAACGCGCGGGTGCTGGCACTCGCCGAGGACGCCGACCTCCCGCTGCTGGAGCGGGTGAAGTTCGTGGCGATCTTCGGGGACAACCTGGACGAGTTCTTCCAGATCCGGGTGGCGGGGCTCCAGGAGCAGGTCGAGGCGGGTGTCACCAAACGAACGCCCGACGGGAGAACGCCGGCCGAGACGCTGGCCGCGATCCGAGACCGGGCCCAGGAGCTCGAGATCCGGGTCGCCGACCTGTTCGCGACCGAGCTCATCCCCGCCCTGGAGAAGGAGCGGATCCGCGTCGTCCGCTCGCTCGAGGGGCTGGAGCCCAGCGACCTGACGTTCCTGGATCAGGAGTTCGCGGAGCGGATGTTCCCGGTGCTCACGCCGCTCTCGGTGGACCCATCCCATCCCTTCCCGTTCATCTCGAGCCTGTCACTGAACCTTGCCGCGATCGTGCGCGATCCGATGACCGGGGTCCGGCGCTTCGCCCGGGTCAAGGTGCCGCCGCTGCTCCCTCGGTTCATCGAGCTTCCCGGCGTTGACCGGTTCGTGCCGCTCGAGGTCGTCATCGCGGCCAACCTGGACCGGCTGTTCCCCGGGATGGAGATCGTCTCGCACCATGCGTTCCGTGTGACCCGTGACGCCGACGTCGAGATCGAAGAGGACGAGGCCGAGGACCTGCTCGAGGCGATCCAGAGCGTCCTTCGCCGCCGCCGACGGGGCGCCAGCCCCGTGCGTCTAGAGGTCGACGAGACGATGAGCCCCGAGGTGCTCGGGCTCCTGCGGCGCGAGCTCGACGTCCGCGAAAACGAGGTGTTCGTGACGCCGGGATTGATCGACCTGACGGCGCTCTGGACGCTGGTACGGCTCGACCGGCCCGAGCTCAAGCACGAGCCCTGGATCCCCGTGACCCAGCCGCGGCTCACGTCTGGTCGGGGCGCGCCCGACCTCTTCGGGGTGCTCCAGGCCGGCGACGTCCTCGTGCACCACCCCTACGACTCGTTCTCCTCGTCGGTCGAGGCGTTCGTTGAGCAGGCGGCTCACGACCCGGCCGTGCTCGCGATCAAGCAGACGCTGTACCGGACCTCCACGCAGGAGAGCAGGATCCTCCACGCGCTGGTCCGCGCAGCCGAGCTCGGCAAGCAGGTGGTGGCGCTCGTCGAGCTCAAGGCTCGTTTCGACGAGGAGGCCAACATCAGCTACGCCCGCGAGCTCGAGCAGGCGGGCGTCCACGTCGTGTACGGGGTGGCCGGGCTGAAGACGCACGCGAAGATCTCGCTGGTGGTCCGCCGCGAAGCCGACGGCGTTCGCCGCTACGCGCACGTGGGCACCGGCAACTACAACCCGGTAACCGCCCGGCTCTACGAGGACATCGGTCTGCTCACCGGGGATCCCGAGGTGGGCGCCGACCTCACCGACCTGTTCAACGTGCTCACCGGCTACAGCCGGCAGCGCGACTACCGGCGGCTCCTCGTCGCCCCGCACGAGCTTCGCGCCCGGATCGTCGAGCTCATCCGAGGCCAGGCACGGCCCGGCGGCCGGATCGTGTTGAAGCTGAACTCGCTGGTCGACCCCGAGGTGATCGACGGTCTGTACGAGGCGTCCTCGGCCGGTGCCGACGTCGATCTCGTCGTGCGAGGGATCTGCTGCCTCCGTCCGGGGGTCCCGGGCATGTCGGAGCGGATCCGCGTCCGTTCGCTCGTCGGCCGCTATCTCGAGCACTCCCGGATCTTCCGGTTCGGCGAGCGTGACGAGGCGACCTTCTACATCGGATCGGCGGACCTGATGCAACGCAACCTCGACCGTCGGGTCGAGGCCCTCGTACCGGTCTCCGACCCCGGGCTCACGGCGCGACTGGACGAGATGTTCGACGTGCTGATGCAGGACGACACGCTCGCCTGGACCCTCGGGCCGGACGGCACCTGGACGAAGGTCCCGACCGAGCGCGGGCTCGACGCGCAGCAGCGGCTGCAGGAGATCGCCGTCGAGCGGGAAGGGTCGGAACTGCCGTGAGCCTCGAGCGCGAGGTCAAGCTCCACGTCCCTCCCGGATTCGCGCTGCCCGACCTCTCGGCGGAGGATCTATCCGCGTCCGTTGGAGAACCGCGGAAGGTGCTCGCCGTGTACCACGACACCGAGGACCTCGCGATCGTGCGCTGGGGGTGCAGCCTGCGTCACCGCGAGGGCGAGGGCTGGACGGTCAAGCTGCCGACGAGCGGCGATGGCGAGGTCCTGATCCGCGGGGAGCACGACTTCCCGGCCGCGCAGGGGGCGGGGACGCGCAGGCCCCCCGAGGAGGCCCTTGACCTGGTGCGGGCGTACGTCCGGGGCCGTCCGGTCGCGCCCGTCGTACGGCTGCAGACGCAGCGGCGCACCGTGGAGCTCTCGGACCTGCTGGGACGGCCTGCCGTCATCGTGACGGACGACGAGGTCTCGGTGATGCAGGGTCGTCGGGTCGCCTCGCGGTTCCGCGAGGTCGAGGTGGAGCTCTCGCCCGGCGCGCCCGACGAGATGCTCCAGCCCGTCGTCGACCGACTGCTGGAGGCCGGCGCCGGTCCCGTGGACAACGTCCCGAAGCTCCGGCGAGCGCTCGGGCCGAGGGCCGACGCCAGCCCCGACGTGCTGGTTCCCGAGCTCGGCGAGGAGGCTGTGGTCGCCGAGGTCGTCCGACGTGCGCTCGCCGCCTCGGTCGTTCGGCTGCTGCGGCACGACGCGGGCGTTCGCCTCGGCGGCGATCCCGAGGACGTCCACCAGGCCCGCGTGGCGACGCGCCGGCTGCGTTCGGATCTGCGGACGTTCCGCGACGTCCTGGAACCCGACTGGGCGGGCCCGCT
>Ga0209342_10007901_pt1 | contig 10670 bp, 10 predicted proteins | sample RifCSP16_2_FD_184023 | JGI IMG/M metagenome (GOLD analysis project Ga0209342, IMG submission 184023) | Soil microbial communities from Rifle, Colorado - Rifle CSP2_sed 16_2 (SPAdes) (version 2) | ecosystem: Environmental > Terrestrial > Deep subsurface > Rock core/Sediment | place: Rifle... | reverse complement strand
ATGCTGCGCAACTTCGGAGTCGCGGTGCACGCGCTCGACCTGCGGGCATGGTGGGATTCCCGCGGTCCCCGTCGCCTCGGCCGTGTGGTTGCCGACCTCCGGCCCCAGGTGCTCCATTCCCACCTCAAGCACGCCGACGTCGTCGCCGGGCGGGTCGCCGCGTCCACCGGAATCCCCCACGTGTCGACGCTGCACGTCATCGAAGACGAGGTATCGGGTCTGGCGAGGCTGAAGCGGAGACTCGCCACCCGGTCGCGGCGTCGCACCGCGGCGGTGACGATCGCGGTCTCCGACGCTCAGCGCAACTGGTACCTGGCGGTGTCGGGGGAGGACCCGCAGCGGGTCGTCACGCTGCGCAACGGGGTACCTGACCCGGGTCCCGTCGACCCGGGGATGCGGAGTGCGGTCCGCAGCGAACTCGGCGTTGCGCCGGACGCGATAGTGGCGGCCATGGTGGCGGTGATGCGTCCGGGCAAGGGTCACGACGTCCTGCTCGACGCCGTGCCGCACCTCGACCGCAGCGTCGTCGTGGTCCTGGCCGGTGACGGGGAACTCATGGCACATATTGCGGAGCGGGCCGGGCGACATCCGGGCCGCGTTGTCGTCGCCGGGTTCTGTGAGGACGTGCCCCGACTGCTCGCCTGCGCCGATCTCGTGGTCCATCCCAGCCTCGCCGACGCCCTGCCGACGGCGTTGGTGCACGCCGCCGCCGCCGGACTGCCCGTCGTCGCCTCGGAGGTTGGGGGAATTCCCGAGATCGTGACCGGGGAGAGCGGCATCCTGGTGCCTCCGGGTGACCCCGGAGCGCTGGCCGACGCGGTAAACCGCCTCGCTGCGGATCCCGACGCGCGCACCTGGATGGGACAGGCAGCGCGACAGCGTTACGAGGCGCTCTTCTCCTCGTCCGTATGGGTGGGGGAGCTGAGACGGATCTACGGCACCGTTCTGCGCGCGGCGCGCTGATCACCTCGCTAGCCTGCCGCGCGACGCCGTTCCGAATCGAGGGCCTGTGGCCGCTTCCATCTATGTGATGCCGATCCGTCCCGGGCGGCGCGACGACTTCCGCGCCTTGGTCGGGGAGCTGATGGGGCCGCGGCGCGTCGAATGGGCCCAGTCGAAGCGGCGGCGCGGGGTGACCCGGCAGGTCGTCTTCCTGGGCAAGGACGGCGACCGGCAGCTGGCGATGGTGTACTCCGAGGCGCACGACCCGGATCGCGCCTTCACCGCCATCGCCGTCTCCGACGACCCCTTCGACCGTTGGCTCGCCGGGAAGATGTCCGAGTTGCTGGAAGCCCGGATCGCGGTGGAAGTCCTCGCCGACACCGCACCCAAGCCGGGTCCGTGGCGGGGGTGGAGGAGGTTGCGCGGATGAGACGGTTTGCGGTTGTTCTCCTGGTCATGGGGATCACGGCGACGGCGTGTGGCGACGACAACGGGAACCCGCTCGTGCCCTCCTCGACGACGACCCAGGCTCCGGCGACGACGGTCGCCACCGGCGAAACGTACCCCGCAGAGATGGTCGAGGCCTACATGGACGGGTGCCGTCCCGACGGCGGCGAGGAACTGTGCCGCTGCACCATCGACCAGTACCAGGAGCGGCTGAGCCTCGCCGAGTTCATCGACTACACCTCCAACACCGATATCGCCAGCGACCCGCTGGCCCTGGACATCATCGACTTCTGCCTGCGCAACGTGGACACCACCGTCACCACCGTCGTCAGCGGCTTCACCGACCTCGACGGTGTGATCGACGCCACCCTTGCCGATCTCGACATCTATTGGGCCGATGCGATGTTGGACGTGTGGGGGATCCAGTATGAGCCCCCCATCGTGAACGGCCCGTATTACGTCTCCCAGGGCGACGCGCCGGAATGCGGCGGTCCCATGGACCCGGCCTCGTACATTCAGAACGCCTTCTACTGCTACCCCGACGACACGGTGCAGTGGGACCACGAGGGGCTGATCGTGCCGTTCTACGAGAATTTCGGCGACTTCACCGTGGCCCTCGCTCTGTCCCACGAGTGGGGGCATGCCATCCAGGCCCGGTACGGCTTCGACCGCGTGAACAGCCCCACGGTCGTCTCCGAGTTGCAGGCCGATTGCTTTGCCGGGGCATGGACCGGTTGGGTCGCCGCCGATGAGAGCGAGTTCATGCACCTCGCACCCGGTGATCTCGAGGAGGCCATGGCCGGGTTCCTCCTGATCGGGGACCAGCTCGGAACCGCCCCCGGCGGCGCCGGCGCCCACGGCGGTTCGTTCGACCGGCTCACCGCCTTTTTCGACGGGTTGTCCGTCGGGGCTGGACAGTGCGCCACGTATGAGGCGACCCCGCCCACCGTCATCTTCATCCCGCTCTTGGAGACCGACGACCCGGTCGAGGGCGGCGACCTCCTGCTCGCCGACGCCCCGGCGATCCTGGTCGACGCCCTCGAAGTCTTCTGGGGTTTGGTGTACCCGGACGTCTTCGGCGTGCCGTGGGTCCCGGTGTCGGCCGCCATCCCCTACGACCCGGCCAGCCCCGATGTGGCCGCTTGCGGCGGATTCGTCGGTGAGCCCGCGTTCTATGAGGGCAACGCCTTCTACTGCGCCGCCGACGACTTCGTCGCCTGGGACGCCGTGGGGTTGTTCCCCGGCCTGTACACGGACATCGGCGACTTCGCCATCGGCCTGGTGCTCGCCGACCAGTGGGGCCGAGCGGTGCAGACCCGGGCGGGCCTTCCCACCGAGGGTGAGGCGGCCCAGTTGCAGGTGGACTGCATGGCCGGGGTGTGGACCGCGGCCCTCACCTTCGAGGACAACCCCATGCAGCTCTGGCTGTCGGCGGGTGACCTGGAGGAGGGTATCGCCGGGTTCCTGGCGCTGTCCGCCACCCCCGGGGTCGAGGGCGAGACCACCGCTTTCCAGCGGTTTGTGGCGTTCAAGAGCGGGTTCTTCGACGGCATCTCCGTCTGCGGCGTCGCCTGAGGGGTAGGTCGTGGCACGACCGACGGCCGCCGGCGGGGTCCTCAGGCACCCGCTGTACCGCCTCTATGAGGAGCGGCTCCTTCGTGGGCTCGACCGGTCGCGTCTCCCGCGCCACATCGGCGTCATCCACGACGGTCACCGTCGTTACGCCCGGCAGACCGGGCTGGCCGATTACGCCGACTCCTACCGGGCCGGCATGGGAAAGTTCGTCGAGTTCCTCGGGTGGTGCCGCGACCTCGAGGTGCCGGCTCTCACCTGTTGGCTGCTCTCCCGGGAGAACCTGGAGCGGCCGGCGAGCGAACTCGAGCCCTACTTCGATGTGCTCGCCGACCTGTTCGACCGGCTTCCCGACACCCGAGGCGGGGAGGGGCTGCGCTTCGGGGTGATCGGCAGCCTCGATCTGCTTCCCGACCGGTTGCGGGACGCCGCCGGCCGGCTCGCCCGCCGCTCCGGCGACGGTGAGCGCCGACTCACCATTGCCCTCGCCTACGGGGGGCGCCAGGAGATCGTCGACGCGGTGAGAGACCTCGTCGGAAAACTCGCCGCCGAAGGGGTGGCCGCCGCGGACATGGCCGAGGCGATCGATCCGGCCTCCATCGCCCGGCACCTGTACGTCGCCGACCTCCCCGATCCCGACCTCGTGATCCGCACCAGCGGCGAGTCGCGGCTCTCCGGCTTCCTGCTGTGGCAGGCGGCCTATGCCGAGTACTCGTTCGTCGATGTGCACTGGCCCGGGTTCCGCCGGGTCGACTTCCTCCGCGCGCTGCGCGACTTCACGAGGCGCGAAAGAAGGTTCGGGAAGTAGGTATCAGGCATCAGGCATCAGGTGTCAGATCCCACATCAGCGCTTCGTTTCTGGCGCCTGGTCTACACCTTCGACTTCCAGACCACCGACGGTTGCCAGTTTCCCGTTACCCGTTTCTCGCTCGGGTAACCGGTAACGGGCAACGGGTAACCGAGTTTCGCTCTTCGCCAATCGCCAATTGCCAATTGCGGGAGGGGCCCGACGGGCCCCGACCGTTATTGTCCCGCCCGTGAACCTGGTCGTGGCACGCTCGCCGTTTCGGTTGATCCTGTTCCTGCTGCTCGGGGTTCCGGCGGTCCTGCTCTCCGTCGACATGCTGGTGTCGTACCGCTGGGTGCCGGCCCCCACCACCTACGGGGCGGTGGTCGGATCGACGGTCGACGAGAGCGGCAACACCGTCGACGTCACCGTGCCCGTGCTCACCGTCGACGGCGAGGCGCAGCGGCGCCGCGACCTGGCTTTCGGCGGCGTGCTCCTGCTCGGCGGGGTGACGACGATGGCGTACGCGGTCGGCGGCCTGCTCCGGCCCAGGCCACTGCTCCGGGCGACCGACGAGGGCATCTCGGTGCGGGTCGACGGCAGGCGACGCTCGCCGCGGCTGCTGCCGTGGGAGTCGATCGTGGAGGTTCGGTCCGGAGTGCGCGACGACGAGGGGGCCGACATGCCGGTGCTCTCCATCCATCTCGACGATCCCGCGATGGTTCCGCTCGATCCCGCCGGCGGGGTCGCCGACCCGCCGTGGCTGCACCTGTGGGCCGACGACTGGGACCGCCCCGCCCACCACGTCGCCGCCCTGCTCGATCCCCGGGCTCGCCGCCGGAGGGGCCCGAGCTCGTCGTGATCCGGGTCGGTGCCCACGTGCCCTCGGACGAGCCGCTGACCGAGGCTGCGGCGCGCAACGCCGACCTGGTCCAGTTGTTCCTCTCCAATCCCCAGTCGTGGAAGGCGCCGTTGCCCCGCCCCGACGCCGACGTGCTCCGCTCGGCGACGACGCCGGTTTATGTGCACTCCCCCTACCTGGTGAACGTCGGATCGCCCAATAACCGCATCCGCATCCCGAGCCGCAAGATTCTCGCCGACACACTGGCGGCGGCGGCGGCGATCGGCGCCGCCGGGGTGATCGTCCACGGGGGCCACGTCGGCGACGACGAGGACCTCGCCGTGGGGTGGGAGCGGTGGCGCAAGGCGCTGGAGTCGGTTGACCTCGCCGTTCCGGTGTTGCTGGAGAACACCGCCGGCGGGGGCAACGCCATTCTCCGCGAGTGCGACAACTACGGACCCCTGTGGGAGGCGATCGGATCCTTCGGGGTGGGGGCGGTGGTCGACACCTGCCACGCCTGGGCGGCGGGGGAGGACATGACGACCCTGGTCGACCGGGTGAGCGCCGCCACCGGGCGCATCGACCTGGTGCATTGCAACAACTCGCGTGACCCGCACGGCTCCAACCGCGATCGCCATGCCAACCTCGGCGACGGCGAGATCCCCGAGGACGTGCTGGTCGCCGTGCTCCGCTCGGCGGGGGCCCCGATCGTGGTGGAGACCCCGGGGGGCGCCGAGGAACACGGGGCCGACATCGCGTGGGTGCGGGAGCGGCTGTAATCGTCGCCCGTCGGCAGTCTCTCTGACACTCACGGCGGGGTTGTCCAAGCTGCAGGCTGCATGCTTCACTCGTCTCTCGCCCGCAACAGATCGCCGGGATCCGCCTGATCCCAGCGGCCTCTTCGGACCTTTTCGCGCCCCGGGATTCCTCGAAATCGCGAAAATTTCCCGTGTCCCTGAGTTGACAACCGCTATATCGGACCGATATAACGGGTGACACATGCTCGACATGGCAGTCCTAGGTTTGCTCCGCGAGGGGCCCATGCACGGATACGAGTTGAAACAGCGACTCGTCGACCTGGGGTTCTGGCGGATTTCGTTCGGTTCCGTGTACCCGGCGCTGCGGCGCCTGGAGCGGGCCGAATTCATTGAGGGGACCCCTGGGTCGGGCCGTCGCAAGGAGTACCGGATCACCGCCGATGGCAAGGAGCACTTCCAGCAGATCCTGGAGGATGGGGCCTCCGAGGTGGAGAACACCAGCGCTTTCCGCGTCCGGCTCGCTTTCTTCAGGTACATGAATCCGGAGACCCGGATCGAGTTCCTCGAGCGCCGTAAGACGGTGCTGCGGGTACGGATCGCGGCCGCCCGCAATTCGTTGCGCCGCACTGCGGATCGGGTGGACCGGTACACGCATTCGCTCATGGAGCACGGGGTCCGCTCCGCCGAGGCCGACGTGGCCTGGCTGGACGAGCTCATCGCCTCCGAGCGGACCCATGACGAGGGGCTCGACGCCCCCGAGAAGTTCTGATCGAGGGAGAGGACAAGCAATGGCCAAAGTGAAGGTCGCGATCGCCGGCGTCGGCAACTGCGCCAACTCGTTGATTCAGGGCGTGACGTACTACGCCGATGCCGATCCGAGCGCCCGGGTCCCGGGTCTGATGCACGTCGAGCTCGGCGGGTACCACGTTCGCGATGTCGAGTTCGTCGCCGCCTTCGACGTCGACGCCGCCAAGGTGGGCGTCGACCTCTCCAAGGCGATGTGGGCGAGCATGAACAACACCTACCGGTTTGCCGAGGTCCCCGAACTCGGGATCGAGGTCATGCGCGGGCCGACACTCGACGGCCTGGGCAAGTACTACCGGATGACGGTCGAAGAATCCGCCGAGGAGCCGGTGGACGTCGTCCAGGTGCTCAGGGACTCCGGCGCCGACGTCCTCGTCGGCTACCTGCCGGTCGGCTCAGAGCTGGCCGTCCGCTTCTATGCCGATGCCGCCATCGAGGCGGGTGTCGCCTACGTGAACGCGATCCCGGTGTTCATCGCCAGCGATCCCGAGTGGGCGCGGAAGTTCTACGACGCCGGCGTGCCGATCATCGGCGACGACATCAAGTCGCAGGTTGGAGCCACCATCGTCCACCGTCAGCTCGCCCGCCTCTTCGAGGACCGCGGTGTCGTCGTCGAGCGCATGAGCCAGTTGAATGTGGGCGGCAACATGGACTTCAAGAACATGCTCGAGCGGGAGCGTCTCGAGTCGAAGAAGGTGTCGAAGACCCAGGCCGTGACCTCGCAGTTCGACCGTGAGCTCGACGAGAAGAACGTCCACATCGGCCCCTCCGACTACGTGCCCTGGCTCACCGACCGCAAGTGGGCGTACATCCGCATCGAGGGCCGCGCCTTCGGCGACGTGCCGCTCAGCGCCGAGCTGAAGCTCGAGGTGTGGGACTCGCCCAACTCTGCTGGTGTGATCATCGACGCGGTGCGCTGCGCCAAACTGGCGCTCGACCGGGGTATCGGCGGTCCGCTGATCGGACCGGCTTCGTACTTCATGAAGAGCCCGCCGGTGCAGTACCGCGACTCCGAGGCGCACGAGCTCGTCGAGGCGTTCGCCGCCGGCGAAGACCTCACGAAAGAGGCGCTGACGGAGTTCTTGGCGCGATAGTCGTCGCCCGTCACCTGTCGCCCGTCGGAGTCTCGGCGCGGTCGGGCGTCGGGTGTCGGGCGTCGGTTCAGTACTCGCCGCCGAGCTTCCGGTGATCCCACGACACCACCCGGCGCGGCTCCACCACCACCGCAGTGTTCTTGGGAGCAAAGCGGCCGAAGGCTGCCTCGAGGGCATCGGGGGCGAGGTCGACCGGGTCTGGTCCGACCATGGGATACCTGGCGGCGAGCCGGCGATATGACTCGAGCAGGAATGCGGGATCGTCGGCGCCGTCGACGAGACGGGCGGTCCCCTCGATCAGGACGGCCTGCAATTCGGCATAGGCGACTCCGCGCTCCACCAGCACCGTGATCCGGGGGTCGCGGCGCAGGTTGACGATCTTCTGCGACTTGGAGAAGGAACGGAAGACGACCTTCCCGTCGTCCACGAAGTACCACATCGGTGCGCTGTGAGGATGACCGTTCTTTCCCAGGCTGGTGACGATGAGCGTCGTTCCGGACTCGAGAAACGCCTCACGCTCCCCGGGGGTCATCGAGATGTCCTTGCGTGCCATGAAGGCGAAGTTAGCGGCGTCCCCGTAACGGTACCGTGACGATGCTTTGGCATCGTGGGGTGGTCACGACTTCCCCCGGGAGGATCTCACGATGAACGGTTCGAGCACGACGCACCTGCGGATCCGGAGCGCACTCATGCTCGCTCTCGTCGTGGCGGCGACCGCATGCCGCACCGCCCCGCCGGAAACCGGATCGACCACCTCCGCGGCGACGACCACGTCGACCGCCCCGGTCGATCCGCGCCGCCCGGTGATCTTCGACTACTCGCCGACGGTGTCCGACCTGGGCGCGCTGACATTCCTCGCCACCCATTCCGATGTGAGACTGATCGCGGTTACCCTCCCCGGCACCGGCGAGTCGTACTGCGAACCGGGGGTGGCGCACACCAGGGGGGTGCTCATCGAACTGGGGCTCGGCGACGTGCCGGTGGCGTGCGGTCCCGATCGCACCTTCGGGCGGTACAACTCGTTCCCAATCCAGTGGCGTCTGTTCTCCAACGACATCGACCTTCCCGAAGCCGAGCCGAATGAGGCGCGCTCCGCCCCCGACCTGATCATTGATCTCCTCGCCGCGTCGCCCACCTCCGTCGACATCGTCGCGGTGGGCCCGCTCACCAACCTCGCTCACGTGCTCACGCGACGCCCCGACCTGATCGGTCGGGTGGCGGGGATCACCATCATGGGGGGCGCCGTCGACGTTCCGGGCAACGTGTTCCGCAACCCACACGGGGAGTGGAACATCTGGGTAGATCCGACCGCGGCCGACGCGGTGCTGGCTTCGGGGGCACCCATCACCCTCGTGCCGCTCGACGCCACCAACTCCGTTCCCACCGGTCCCGTGTTCTATGAGGCGTTGATCTCCGAGCCGGCCACGACGGCGTCGCGCTTGGTGGGTGAGTTGTGGACGACACACCCCGACTGGATCGCCACCGACAACGGTTACTTCCTGTGGGACGAGCTGGCGGCAGCGGTGCTCGTGGACGAATCGCTCGTGACCTTCGAGACCCGCAACCTGGTGGTCGACGACGACAACTTCGGGAACGAAGGATGGACCCGGGAGGATCCCGCAGGGTCCCCGGTTCGGGTGGCGATCTCGGCCGACCGGCTCGCCTTCGAGACGCTCTTCCTGTCCACGCTGTTCGGCCGCAACGCCGAACCCGGCTATCTCGAGGCCACCCCAGAGGAGCTCGCCTACTTCGACGCGGTGGCCGAGATCAACCGGGCGTCGTCCGCGAGCATCGACGCGCTCTTCGCGGAGGCGTCGGCGGAATTCGGACTCACCGAGGACTCCACAGAAGAGGACTTCCTCGGTGTGGTCGCGATCATGTTCCCCCGGTTCCTCGCCGGCCCGTTGCCCGAACAAACGGATCGGTTGGCGGCGATCACGGCACCGGAACGCCTGGAGCGGGCGCATGCCGCTTTCGTTGCTGCCAATCGGTCATTGCTGGAGTCGGCGGGCGATGCCGTCACAGCCTTCATCGCCGAACCCAGGTTTGAGCTCTTGGAGCCGTTCCTCGGTCCGGTGGAGGTTGCGTGCGCCGCGGTGCAGTACGAGGTCGGTGTGCGCTTGCTCGACATCGACCTCGCGTGCTTTGGGGGTTGATCGTCGCGGTCGCCCTATCATGTGGAGGCCAGGGAACCGGCGACGATTGCGCTGGATTCCCGAGAAGGCATCTGATGACGAGGCCGCGCAACGTTTCCTCCAACCCGTGAGGGTGGAGAGAAGGGAGAGAGAATGCGCGACAAGATCACTGCTCCCAAGGTTCACGCCGCCAAGGGCGGTCCCAAACTCCGGATGATCACGGCGTACGACGCGCCGTCGGCCCGCATCGCCGAGGCGGCGGAGGCCGACATGATCCTGGTGGGTGACTCGCTGGCCAACGTCGTGCTCGGCCGCGACACCACGCTCACGGTGACGATGGACGACATGGTGCACCACACCCGTGCGGTCACCGGGACCGCCCCCCGGGCTCTGGTGATCGGCGACATGCCGTGGCTGTCGTATCACGTATCGGTCGAGGACACGGTGCGCAACGCCGGTCGCATGGTGCGCGACGGCGGGGCCGAGGCGGTGAAGCTCGAGGGCGGGCGGAAGCGGCTGGCGATGATCCGCGCCGTGCTCGATGCCGAGATCCCGGTGATGGGGCACCTCGGGCTCACCCCGCAGTCGGTGCACGCCATGGGCGGGTACCGGGTGCAGGGCAAGCAGGTGGAGGCGGCCCGTGAGTTGATCGCAGACGCCAGGGCTCTCGACGAGGCCGGGGTGTTCTCCATCGTGCTCGAAGGGGTTCCCGACCTCCTCGCCGAACTGATCACCAAGGAGGTGTCGGCGCCCACCATCGGTATCGGCGCCGGCGCCCGCTGCGACGGCCAGGTACTCGTGTTCCACGACGTGGTCGGTCTCACCGGCGACGCCCACGTCGCCAAGTTCGTCCGGCGCTACGCCGACCTGGAGTCGGTCGCGGTCGAGGCGGTTCGTCGTTTCTTCGCCGACGTGCAGAAGGGTGAGTTCCCTTCTGACGACGAGAGCTACCACATGTCCGAGGAGGCATCACGGGCGCTGCTCTCCGACGGCTGACGCTCGCCGTCCTCGTCGCCACCGCGTGCGGGGGAGACGGCGAGGTCGCAACCACCACCACCACCACCACCGTGGTCGGGACGACGACGACCACGACGACGACCACTGCGGTCGCGGTGGATCAACTCGCCGGGTTTGCCACCATCACCGTGAACGTGTCGGCAGAGGCCTGGACCGTTGCCATGGCCGACACCCCTGCGTTGCGGGCCCAGGGTCTGATGGGGGTCACCGATCTCGGTGGGCGCGACGGGATGCTGTTCGTGTTCGCCGAGGATGTGTCGGGTGGCTTCTGGA
>Ga0209342_10007898_pt1 | contig 10671 bp, 10 predicted proteins | sample RifCSP16_2_FD_184023 | JGI IMG/M metagenome (GOLD analysis project Ga0209342, IMG submission 184023) | Soil microbial communities from Rifle, Colorado - Rifle CSP2_sed 16_2 (SPAdes) (version 2) | ecosystem: Environmental > Terrestrial > Deep subsurface > Rock core/Sediment | place: Rifle... | reverse complement strand
GCCGTCGCCGCAGGTCTTCTCCCGCGGGTACTCCTTCTTCTCCACGAGCATGACCTCGTGGCCGGCCCGGGCCAGCCAGTGCGCCGCCGCCGACCCACCGGGGCCGCCGCCGACGACGAGGACGTCGATGGTGGACATGAGGTGAGGGAGGCTAGACAGTCGCAAGAAGCAAGTGGCAAGTAGCAGGAAGGAGCCCATTCTCGCAATGCGCTCTGCGCAATGCGCCAAAGAAGGAATCCGTCCGAGGTCCAAGGTCATCGAGGCGCGAACCGTCGACTCGGCGCGATCCGCCCGAGCCGCGTATCGTCCGCCCCGTGATCGACCTCTTCTCCGACACCCATACCGTTCCCGATGAGGGGATGCGCCGGGCGATGGCCGCCGCCGAGGTGGGCGATTCCCAGATGGGCGAGGATGCCGCGACCCGTCGACTCGCCGAGCGGGTCGCCGCCTTGTTCGACAAGGAGGCGGCGCTGTTCCTCCCCACCGGGTCGATGTGCAACAAGGTGGCGATCGCCGCGCTGACCAGACCCGGCGATGCCGTGGTCTGCGACCACCTCTCTCACCCGTACCGCTTCGAGGGTGGGGGTCCGTCCGCCCTGTGGGGCGTCGTGTTCGAGCCGATCGTCACCCCGAAGGGACACTTCACCCCCGAGCAACTCGAGGCGGTCCTGAATCGCGGGAGCCTGTATCAGCCTCGCACCTCACTCGTATGTCTCGAGCAGACCCACAACTTCGCCGGTGGAACGGTGTGGCCGATCGGGCAGTACGAGGCCGTGTGCGCAATCGCTCGCGAGCACGGGGCATCGGTGTACACCGACGGCGCCAGGGTCCTCAACGCGGTAGCCGCTTCGGGCATCGCCGCTCACCGCTGGGCGGCCCCGGTCGACGCCATCTGGCTCGACTTCTCCAAAGGTCTCGGCGGCCCGGGGGGTGCCGCCATCGCCGGATCGGCCGGGTTCGTCGCCGCCGCAACCCGCTTCATGTACCTGCTCGGCGGGGCGATGCGCCAGTCTGGGTTCCTCGCCGCCGCCGCGCTCTACGGCCTCGACCACAACGTCGACCGGCTCGCCGACGATCAGGCCAACGCCGCCCGTCTCGCCGCCGGTCTCGCCGACCTCGGCCTGGCGGTGTCACCGCCCGAGAGCAACATGGCGTTCTGCGAATCGCCAACCGGCATGACGCCCGCGGAGTTCGTCGCCGCACTGGCCGCCGCGGGGGTGAGAGCGAGCGTGGTGGCGGGGCGCATCCGCATGGTCACCCACCTCGGAGTGTCGGCTTCTGACGTCGAGCGTGCGCTCGAGGCGATTGCCGGCGTGGTGAAGGCCCGCTAACCGCCAGGCGCCGACGCGGCGGGGTCTGGGGGTCCCGGGCAATCTTCGAGTCCGGTCGCCAGATCCTCGCCACCGAACGCGACGCGTTCGAACACGACGACGGCGCGTAGCTCATCGGCGGTGAGCTCCGTACCCCAGGCCGGCATGACCGCACCCGATCCGCCGACGGGCTTGTTCGTTGCCCCATAGGTCGAACCCGGCCAGCCGTTGGTTCCGAGTGTCACCCACTCGATCTGCGCAGCACACTGGCCGGTGGGAAAGGTGGTGAGGAGGGCGCCGCCGGTGAAGGCCGGGAAGTTGCCGCCGCCGGCGCCGCCGGCGCCGTGGCACGCGGCACAGCCGACGGTCTGGTACACGGTCTGTCCCACCGTGTACGGATCTCCGCCTGTCGACCCAAGAGCCGACCCGTCACAATTGGCGACCTCACCCGTCACCTGATCCACGCCGAGCCGCCCGGCATCCCCACAGTTGGGCCCGTTGGGCAGGAAGGTGAGATAGGCGATGGCGAATGCCGGGACCACGAGGAACAGCGCGGCCAGCCACCGGGGCAGTGCCCCGACGGGGACGATCCGCTCCTTCTTCGCAGGCGTGGCTTGGGGAGGGGACGGTTCGACGGGCTCGGAGACCTCGCCGATGACCTCGACGGCCGGCCCGGTGGTCGCCGCGGCGACCGGGACGGCGGAGCTCGCCGCCGGGGAGGCGGCCGGCGCCGCTCCAGCCGCAGGGGCTTCAACCCCGGCCCACTCGGCGAGGATCGCCTCGGTCGACACACCCTGCGCCTTGGCCTTCGCCTCCGCAGACCGCTCCACCATCTTCGCCGGCATCTTCATCGCCACCGCGGCCGCCGCGAGGAGCGCGCCGGCGTCCGGCGCAGGCGGAGCCGCCGCCGTGGCCGGTGCGGCCGTCGCCTCGGGGGCGGGCGGGGCGGCCGGTGCCGCCGCCTGGGGCGCCGCAGCCGCAGGGGCGTCGACCCCCGCCCACTCGGCCAGGATCGCCTCCACGGAGACCCCCTGCGCCTTGGCCTTCGCCTCCGCAGAGCGCTGCACCATCTTCGCCGACATCTTCATCGCGGCGGCAGCGGCGGCGAGCAGTTCGTCCATGGTCACTCCATTCCCGCCACGTAGGCCGTCAGCGCCGCCAGATCGGCATCGTTCAGATATCGATACGACGGCATGATCGACCACTCCCGTGACGCCGTCGGGTCGATGAGATGCTCGCCGAGCGCGGAGCTCCCCCCGTCGTCACGCGCCCCGAAGTGCGCCAGGTCGGGTCCGAGGCGAGAGGCACCGAGAAGTCCCGTGGCGTCGTATGCGTAATCCCCCGGGGTCGACACCGCGCCGAGGCCGACATCGGTGATGATCGGTCGCACCTCACGGGTGTGGCAATACCAGCACCCCTCGGTGCGGTACAGCTCCTGGCCACGATCGAAGATGGCCGGAGATGCCGAGCCGTGGGATGCCTCTGCGCTCAACGAGGCCTCTGCCTTGCTGTCGATCGCAGGGAACACGAACGCTCCGAGGGCGGCGACGACGAACACGGCGAGCGCACCCCGCAGGACGGCCGGCACCGGAGCGGTCGCCCCCGGCTCGGCCAGCCTCGGTGCATCGTCGACGGCGCCACCGAGAGCATGGCGCAGACAGAACATGGCGAACAGCACCACGGCGAGCAGGATCAGGGCGAGACCGCCGACCTGGACGACGTCGGCACCGCGCAAGGGACGCACCGACTCACCGAACCCGTCACCGGTGTTCAGGTAGGCGCCGGTCTGCACACCCGCCAGCCAGGCGAATCCCTGCTGCAGCCCGGCCACCAGCCGGCTGCCGACGGATGCGACCAGCCCGACGACCGCCGGCCACAGGATCGCGGCACCCGAGCGGGTGCCGATCGTCCGCCCCCGCTCCGCCGGGAGGGCGTGGGCGAGGGCGCCCATGGTCAGGAACGTGCCGACCCCGAGCAGGACCAGTTGTTCGTAGCCGGCCTCCCACTGGGTGAGCCCGACCACCGCCGACACCGAGTGGAGGCTGCCGAGGAAACCGATCGCCGTCGTGACGAGAAGGAGCCCGACTCCAACGGTGACGAATCGCAGGGGTGCCGAATCGGCAAGCGCCTGCCAGCGGCCGCGCATCGCCTGCACGAAGTCGGTGGCGATGGTGATCGAGGCGAGGATGAGCCCCGCGCCGAAGACGATGGGCAGCGTCCCGTACCAGTCGTTCGTGGGGCCGTACTGAAGCGTCCGGCCCGCCGTCCACGCCCACGCGAAGGCGAGCGACCAGAACCCGACTCGGCCCAGCCGGGGATGAAACCGGGCCTCGGGGACCACCACCGACACCACGTAGTAGGCGCCGCCGACCGCGGCAGCGACCACCCACAGACCGAAGATCGCCGAACCAGAGAAGGCTGCCTGCACCCCGGAGGACAAGCCGTCGACGAGGGGTGCTGCTCCCGCGGCGAGTGAGAGCAGGAGCCACCATGGAGCGGCGATCAGGTACCAACCGGCGAGCGGAAGCCGATCGCGATCACCTCGCAACGCGGTGGCGGTGAGGACCGATGCTGCGATGAACACGCCGGCGATGAGCGCTCCATCGGCGACGAGTGGGTACTCGAGCCACCGACCGCCGGCGTTGTACCCGGCGAGGACGGCGACGGTCCCTCCGGCGGTGCCCGCCGCGACGAGTCCGAGGGCGCCGAGGGCCGCGAGTGGCGAGGCAAGGGGCTTCCCGCTCAGCCGCGGCACGGCATGCATGGCGAAACCCATGAGGCCGATCGTGAGCCAACCGAACAACAAGGCGTCGGCACCGGCGGGCAGGACGCGTCCGTAGGTGAGCATGGCCTGGTCGGCGCCGAGGTCGGGCCACACCAGCTTGGCCGCTGCCAACGCGTAGAGGGCGGCGCCGACGAGGAGGAACGCCACCGCGATCAGCACATGGCCGCGGACGACGAGCGTGGTGCGGAACGAGCCGCCGGCGCGACCCGGGTCCCGCTCCGACTTCGTCCCTGTCGCTGAGGTCACTCCCCGCACCCCTCCGTGCTCCCTGATCGCGGCGGAGGTTAGCCCCCCGAAGGGCGACGTCCCGTCGGGCGGCGCACGGATGTCGTACCCTCGCCTCCCGGGAAACTCGACCCACGGACGCCGGCCGGGCCGAGGCCGGCGACGATTTCATCACAACCCGCTCCCGAATACAATGCCACCCGATCTGGAGGAGGAGTCCGGCCGGTGACTGATCAAAAGCGGCAACGGATTGGCGCGATCGGCGTCACCTTTGGCGTTCTCCTCTTCGCGGCCGGCGTCGCGATCGCCCACTTCACCGGCTTGCCGACCACCGACACGGTCGGCCGGGAGATCTACCCCTGGGTGCCTCGCTGCATCTGGGCGGAGCACAACACCAACACGTGCTGGGTGCTCCCCACCGTCGGCCAACTCACCGGGTTCCTCGGCAGCCAGATCATCATCGCCGCCGTGGTGTTCGGCTGGATCTTCGACCGCCCGCTGACCTGGGCGCGCGCCACGGTGGCCGCCTTTCTCTTCACCCTCGAGATGATCATCGTCTTCGGCATCGTCCCCAACCAATGGCTCGGCCTCACCCAGGGAAAGCTCGATTGGAGTGGTCAGCGGACTGCCTTCGACATCCCCCGGTGGCTGGTATTGAACAACCAGGTGTCGATCTCGTTCGGCGTGCTCAAGGACGCCATCGCCGGTGGGTACGCGGCGACCATGCTCGGGATCGTGCTGGTCGGCACCTACAAGGCACAGGTGTGGTCCCACAGGCGCGGCCAGCCGAAGGCGCCCTCCACCTCGGTCTACGGCCGACCCCTGGTCAAGGGGACGAAGTAGATGGCACGCTCCGACGTCTGGCAGGAGACGCCGCCGTTCCGCGACGACTACCAGCTGACCCTCGTCGAAGGCGCCTACCTCATCAACGCGGTCAAGCCCAAGCAGTTCCTCCACATCGACCAGGCGGAGTGCATCCTCTGCGAGGGGTGCGTCGACATCTGCCCATGGAAGTGCATCCACTACCTCTCGATGGACGCGATCGCCGAGGCCACCAATGTCGACGATCCGCGAGCCGATGCGACCAACTTCGGCCTGTTCGTCGTGGACGAGGACGAATGCACCCGGTGCGCCCTGTGCATCGATCGGTGCCCCACGGGGGTCATCTCCTTGGGCAAGTTCGAGGGCTCACTGACCGACCAGGTCGGCCAGATCGGCGTGACGGCGCCGTGGGAAGTGGACAGCGGGCAGCGCGACTTCAAGAACGGTTACGCCTACGGGATGCGATTCTGAGCCGACCCGGCCGGAGCGAGAGATTTGACCCGGCCGCCGGCCGGGGCGGAGACTGAACGGACGGAGGGACCAGCGGAAGTGCCGACCAATGCAAGCGGCAACGGGAAGACCACCCTCGGCGACCGCGTCGCCAAGGCGGGCGAACGCGTGCGGGGCAGCGAGGCGTGGGAGTCGATCTTCCGCCCCGGTTCCCCATTCCGCAAGGGCTATGCCGACAGCCCCCGCAACCGCTCCTACGTGATCATGAACAACGTCCTCTATCACCTCCACCCGGTGAAGGTGAAGCGGCACGGGGTGCGCCTCTCCTACACGCTGTGCCTCGGAGGCCTCTCGTTCTTCCTCTTCATCCTGCTGACGATCACCGGCATCTTCCTGATGTTCTATTACACGCCGGCGGTCCCGCAGGCCTACAACGACATCGCCGCGCTGTCGACCAACGTGGCGTTCGGTCAGTTGGTGCGCAACCTGCATCGATGGGGCGCCCACCTGATGGTGATCACGGTGTTCCTCCACATGACCCGGGTCTTCTATCACGGCGCCTACAAGCCGCCGCGTGAGTTCAACTGGGTGGTCGGCGTGGTGCTCCTCTTCCTCACCCTGCTGCTGTCCTTCACCGGCTACCTGCTCCCCTGGGACCAGTTGGCTCGCTGGGCGGTCACCGTCGGATCGAACATGGCCGGCTACACGCCGGTGTTCGGGCAGCAGGTGAGCTTCGTGCTGCTCGGAGGAATCCAGGTCGGCGCGCCGACGCTGCTCCGGTTCTACGTGCTCCACGTCCTGGCATTGCCCTTCCTGATCGTCATCTTCATGGCCGTGCACTTCTGGCGGGTCCGCAAAGACGGCGGAATCTCGGGACCGCTGTAGGAGAGACGCATGGCAAACATCCCCGACCATCTCCTCAGACGATCCGCCGAAGCCAAGGCGAAGGCCACCGGCATGCTGGTCGAGCAGGTCCTCGCCGAAATGGCCGGTGGCGCGGTGCCGGCTGCAGCCGCCGCCGGCGGCGCCACTGCGGTCGCCAGCGCTCCGGCGACCGCGCCCGCCCAGGCGATCCCGGCGGTTCCCGAAGGAGTGCGCACCCAGCGCATGCTGACGGTCGTCAAGGCCAAGGCGATCCAGCAGGTCAAGCGCGAGCCCACCGACAAGGTGAACGTGTGGCCGCACCTGCTCGCCATCGAATTCGTGGCGTTGCTGGTCGTGACGGCATTGCTCGTGGTGTTCTCGGTGTTCCAGAACGCTCCGCTGCTGGAGTTGGCCAACCCCAATGCGCAGCCCAACCCGTCGAAGGCGCCCTGGTACTTCCTCGGGCTCCAGGAGCTGTTGTCCTACTTCGATCCGCAGGTGGCCGGCGTCCTCATCCCCGGACTCGGCCTTGCCGCCATCGCCGCCATCCCCTACGTGGACCGCAACCGATCGACCCGGCCGTCGGATCGCAAGTTCGCCATCATGATGTTCACCTTCTTCGTCGTGGCGGCGGCGATCCTGACGATCATCGGGTCGTTCTACCGGGGCAAGGGCTTCACCTTCACCTTCCCGTGGCGTGACGGGATCTTCTTCGACCTATGAGCACCACGCAGATTCTCATCCTCGCCTTCGCCGCCATTGGGGTGCTCGCCATCCTGGCGATTGCGTCGATCGCTTACCGGCGGGGCGAAGGAATGCCCATCGTCGGCAAGACCGATCGCAAGGCGATGCGACGCGACCGGGCAGCGGCCACGGCGGCACGCCCCGAAGTGGCCCCGGCTGCGGCCCACGTCGAAGGGCCTCCTCCGATCGACCCGCTGGCGAACCGCGAGGTCGTCGACGAGGCAACCTTCGGCGTCACCCGGCGGCAGTTCTTCAACCGGGGGATCCTCGGCATCTTCGGCCTGTTCCTCGCCCAGTTCGGCATCGCCTCGCTCGCCTTCATGTGGCCCAAGCTCAAACCGGGGGGATTCGGCTCCAAGGTCATCGCCGGATCGGCATCCGATCTCATCGAGCAGGTGTTCCTCCCCGACGGCCGGATCAGCCCGCTGTTCGTCCCCGCTGCGCAGAGCTATCTCGTTCCGTTCCAGCAGGATCCGGCCGGCAGCAGCTTCGCCGGCCTTCCGGTCGTCGCCGGGGGCCTCATGGCCCTCTGGCAGCGCTGCGTGCACCTCGGCTGCCGGGTTCCCCAATGCGACGCATCCCAGGGTTTCGAATGCCCCTGTCACGGCTCCCGCTACAACTACCACGGCGAGTACGAAGGCGGCCCGGCGCCCCGCAACCTCGACCGGTTCATCGTCTCCATCGACGACTCGGGCCAACTCGTCATCGACACCGGATCGGTGATGCAGACCTCACGTGCCTCGGTCAAGACGATCCAGTATCCGCAGGGCCCGTCGTGCCTCTGATGAGGAAGGACTGACCCGTGGGACTCGGCTCAGTGGCCCTCGTCATCGCCGTGCTCGGCGTCGCCTGGTGGATGGCGTATCTCATCGCCCAGTCGCGCGTCGGTCACCGGCGCGAGGGTGCTCCGCAGAATCTTGCGCCGTACCTCACCGACGACGAGTTGGAGGGCCCACGGCTCAATCGGGTGCTGCTCTCAGCGCTCCTCGCCACCGCGGTCCTCGCCATCGTGATGCCGGTGTACTACCTCAACGAGTCGTCCCGGCAAGCCGACTCCGTCGCCGCCTTCGACCAGACGGCGATCGACCGCGGGTTGGAGTGGTTCACCGAGTACAAGTGCGGGAACTGCCACGGCGCCGATGGCGGAGGCGGCGGGGCCCGGTTCATCGAAGGACGCAGCGGTGTGACCACCACATGGTCGGCGCCGTCACTCACCGACGTGCTCTACCGCTACACCACCGACGAAGCCCGCTACTGGCTGGTCTACGGCCGCCAGGGCACCCCGATGCCGGCATGGGGAGCCGAGGGTGGCGGTCCGTTGGACGGCCAGCAGATCGACGAATTGCTCGCCTACCTCGCCTCGATTCAGGTTCCGCAGCCCGACATGCTCGCCACGGTCGACGGCAGAGTGTCCCGGGAGATCTCTCGCCTGCAGACCGCCGACGAGACGGTGGCCGAAGCCATCGCCACTCAGCAAGCCGCTCTCGACGCACTCGAAGCCGCCCCCGGCCAGCATGCCGCGATACGAACGATCCCCGACGAGCTGAAGGCGGTCCTCACCGGACCGGGTACCTGCACCGACGAGTCCGCAGCGCTCTACGGCCAAGCGTGCTCGGCAAGAGGCGTGGACTCAGATCGAGATCACCTCACCGACCTGGCCGAGGCCACACTCACCGATCTCGTGGCACGGATGATTTCCGACAGCCCCTCGTCGGACGCTCACACCGCACTCGGCACCCTTTCCTTCGACCACAACAATGCATTCACCACCTCGGACGGCCCCACGCCCATCCCCGATCTGACCGAAGCCGCGGCGGTGGTGACCGAGTTCGGGACGATCGAGCGCGACCTCAGGCTCGCCACCGAAAACAACGACCGACTCGTAGCCGCCGCGCAGGAGGGTCTCGACTTCTTGAGGGCGGTGCAGGAGACCCGCCCCTATGACATCGACATCCCCACCCTCGCCGCAGAGGCGTTCGACGGCAACGTCACCCGGGCACAACGCGCCGTCGGCCTGTTCAATGCCTATTGCGCCCGGTGTCACACCGCGGGCTACTCGGCCGGGATCGCATTCACCGGTCCGGCCGGTTCGGGCGCCGTGGGCCCCTCGCTGCGCGACGGTCGTGCCGAGCTCCAGTTCCCCGACGAAGCCGCGCACACGACGTTCGTGATCAAGGGGTCCGAGGACGGCAAGCAGTACGGCATCAACGGCATCGGCCGTGGTTGGATGCCCGGGTTCGGTGCCATGCTGTCCGAGGAGGACATCATGCTCATCGTGACGTTCGAGCGATCGCTATGACGGGCCTCATCCGTCGCATCGACGAAGACGAACGGGGCCTGTCCCGGCTCGAGTGGCTGGGAGTGATCCTGGCGGCGTTCGTCCTGTTGTCCCTCGTTCCCCAGTTCCGCCACGCCCTCGACGTGGCCTACGAGCACCTCGTCGGCAAGAACAACGTCGACGCCGCCGGGAACCCGGCGCCCGGTGTCTTGGTCCGCGGCCTCATCGTCGCCTTCGGATCGATCGCGGTGTTCGCCGGAACGATCTTCGTGATCAACTACACCAACCTGGGCAGGAGGCTGGCGTTCCTGGTGACCGGTGCCGCGTTCTTCGGGTTCCTGGCGATCGTCGGGCTGCTCTACACGCTGTACGCCCCACGCGGCCTCAAGCCGTCGCTCATCGAGGGGCTCAACTCGTTCCAGCTCCGCATCTTGCCCGGAGCCCTCATGATCTCCTCGCTCATCCTGTTCGCCATGTTCGTGGCAGCGATGAGTCGCATGGAGGCGGAGGAGAAGTAGGAAGGGCCGAGCGCCGCTCGACCCCAAGTCTGCAGCCGGCAGCATGCAGGCGCGGCCCCCCCTCAGGTTCCCTTCAAGCTGCAAGCTGCAAGCTGCAGGCTCGACCGCACCCATCCCGCACCGAGGGCTTGACGCGTCGACGACCCACCGCGCGACGCCCGCGTGGTTCCGCGAGCGGAGCGAGCCCTATACCCCGCTGTGATTGAGGTAGAAGGACAGCACCTGGAGTTCCATCGAGAGGTCCACCCGGCGTACGTCGACACCTTCGGGCGCCCTGATGACCACCGGCGCGAAGTTGAGTATGGAGCGGACGCCGGCTTCGGCGAGTTCGTCCGCCACCTCCTGGGCGGCGGCTGCCGGGGTGGTGATGATCCCGATCGAGGCGCGATGCTCGCTCACCGTCGCGCCAAGGCGATCCAGCGGCTGGATGACCTGACCATCCACGTCGGTCCCCTGTTTGGCGGGATCGTTGTCGAACAGACCGACGACCTGGAATCGGCGTTCGATGAAGCCCGCGTAACTGGCGAGGGCGCGGCCCAGGTTTCCGATACCCACGATCACCACCGACCAATCGCGCTCGAGACCGAGCTCGAGGCCGATCTGCAGCCTGAGGTGATCGACGGCATACCCGACGCCTCGCACACCGTAAGAGCCGAGGTAGGAGAGGTCCTTGCG
>Ga0209342_10007896_pt1 | contig 10672 bp, 11 predicted proteins | sample RifCSP16_2_FD_184023 | JGI IMG/M metagenome (GOLD analysis project Ga0209342, IMG submission 184023) | Soil microbial communities from Rifle, Colorado - Rifle CSP2_sed 16_2 (SPAdes) (version 2) | ecosystem: Environmental > Terrestrial > Deep subsurface > Rock core/Sediment | place: Rifle... | reverse complement strand
CAGACGGGGGTGGGGTGCTGATCCGGCAGGTCGAGGCTCACACCCTGGCCCGTCTTGAGCCGGGCTGACCCTGGAAGGAGCTGGCACGGTGGCTGAACAGACGAAGCCTCGCGCAGACCACGACCCGGTGGAGATCGCCCTCCCCGTCAGAGGGATGTCCTGTGCCTCGTGCGTGGCGACCGTCGAGGGCGCGCTGCACGGCATCGACGGCGTGACGGCCGCCGTCGCCAACCTCACCGCAGAGAAAGCCTTTGTGACCTTCGACCCGTCCAGGGTGCGCCTGGCCGATCTCGAGCGGGCCATTCAGGACGTCGGCTACGAGGTCGGCAGAGAAGACCTGACGCTGCAGGTCAGCGGGATGAGTTGCGCGTCATGTGTGGCGGCGATCGAGACCGCGGTCGGGGCTTTGCCGGGCGTCGCGTCCATCGCCGTGAACCTGGCCGCGGGGACGGCGCAGGCGACCTACTATCCCGGGGCGGTCACACCGGCCCAGATCAAGCGGACGATCCGCGATCTGGGGTACGAGGCCGCCGAAAAACTGGAGGGCGCGGCCGCGCTCGACCGGGAGCGGGAGGCGCGCCAGCGGGAGATCCGACGGCAGGGGCGGTGGATGCTCATCGCCTGGCCGCTGGCGCTCATCGTCATGCTGGGGACGTTCCAGGATGTGTGGATCCTGCCGCGTTTCGTGCCCAAGATTCTGGGTCATCCGTTCCTGCTCTTCGTCATCACCACGCCGATCGTCTTCGGTCCCGGGTGGCAGTTCTTCGTCAACAGCTACCGGGGGCTGCGCCACGGCGTCACCGACATGAACCTGCTGTACGCGACGGGGATCGGCGCCGCCTACCTCATCGCTGTGATCAACACCTTCTTCCCCGATGCCGGCTTCGGCGGCCCGGAGGCGACCTTCTTTGAGGCCGCGGCGCTGTTGACGGCGTTTATCATCCTGGGCCGCTACCTGGAAGCCCTGACCCGCGGGCGCGCCTCGGAAGCCATCCGCAAACTGATGAGCCTGCAGCCGAAGGTCGCCCGCGTGCTCCGCGACGGCGCGGAGGTCGAGATCCCCGCCGATGAGGTCGAGGTGGGCGAGACGGTCCTGGTTCGCCCCGGCGAGCAGATCCCGGTGGACGGTCTCGTGGGGGACGGCTATTCGGCGGTGGACCAGTCGATGATCACGGGGGAGTCCATGCCCGTGGAAAAGCGGAAGGGCGATGAGGTCATCGGCGGTACCATGAACAAGACCGGCGCCTTTAGGTTCCGGGCCACCAAGGTCGGCCGCGACACGGCGCTGGCCCAGATCATCAAGCTGGTCGAGGACGCCCAGGCCAGCAAGGCGCCCATCCAGCGGCTGGCGGATCTCGTCGCCGGCAAGTTCATCTTCTGGGTGCACGTCCTCTCGCTCGCGGTCTTTCTCTTCTGGTTCTTCGTCGGGTACGGGCTGTTCTTCGATCCGGCGACACGGCTGATGCTGACCCCGTACGGCCTGGGGGCGATCGGCGTCTTCGGCTTCGCCCTGCTGATCTCCGTGGCCGTGCTCGTCATCTCCTGCCCCTGCGCCGTCGGCATGGCCACCCCCAGCGCCATGATGGCGGGGACCGGGAGGGCGGCGGAGCACGGCATCCTGTTCAAAGGGGCCGATGCCATCGAGAACGCCAGCCGGCTCACCCACATCGTCTTCGACAAGACGGGCACGCTCACGAAGGGCGAGCCGTCCGTCACCGACGTGGTGGCCGCGGAGGGCTGGCCGGACGACCAGGTGCTGCGGCTCGCGGCGGCCGCGGAGGTGAACTCGGAGCATCCCCTCGGCGAGGCCATTGTGCAGGCGGCGCGCGGCCGCGGCGTGGCGGTGGACGATCCGGAGGCCTTCAACGCCATCCCCGGTCACGGGGTCGAGGCCCGTGTAAGTGACCGTGCGGTGCTGCTGGGGAACCGGCGTCTGATGCGTGACCGCGGCGTGGACATCGCCGGCCTCGTCGAGCGGGCGGAGCGGCTGGAGGGGGACGGCCAGACCGTCATGTTCATGGCGGTGGACGGGCAGGCGGCCGGTCTGATCGCCGTGGCGGACACCCTGAAGGAGCACTCCACAGAGGCCGTGCGCATCCTCCACCGGCTCGGCCTACGCGTGGTGATGATCACCGGCGACAACCGGCGCACCGCGGAGGCGATCGCCCGGCAGGTGGGGATCGACCGCGTTCTGGCCGAGGTCCTGCCGCAGGACAAGGCGCTGGAGGTCAAGGGCATGCAGATGCGCGGCATGCGCGTGGCCATGGTCGGTGACGGCGTGAACGATGCCCCCGCCCTGGCGCAGGCCGATGTGGGAATGGCCATTGGCTCGGGGACGGACGTGGCCAAGGAGACGGGACACGTCGTCCTGATCAAGGACGACCTGCGGGATGTGGTCACCGCGATTGAGGTCGCCAAGGCGACGATGCGGAAGGTCAAACAAAACCTGTTCTGGGCGTTCGTTTACAACACGGTGACCATTCCCATCGCCGCCGGACTGCTCTATCCCTGGACGCGCCAGGTGGTCAGTCCGGAGATCGCCGCATTCTTGATGGCGATCAGTTCCCTCACGGTGACTTTGAACACCACCCTGCTGAAGCGGTTTATCCCGAGCCTGAAGGCAGGACGGGAAGTTACCGGCCTGCGGACGGAGTTGGCGCCGGTCGCCGGCGTCGGACGTTGAGGTGAGTCGATGAAACAGGAGAGCACGATTCGCCAGGCGGGGTTCTACGGGCTGCTCGTCGCCCTCGGTGCGGCGGTCCTCTTTCACGGCCTGGCCGCCCTGACAGGTGCGTACCCGGCGGTCGCCCGCTACGGCGGGTCGGCCTGGGTCTTCCTGCTCACGTGGATCATCACGATGCCGCTGCTCGCGCCCCGGCTCAAGCGGGGGACCTGAGATGGGAGAGCTCTGGCAGGCCTACGGAAGCTGGGTTCTCTGGGCGGGATTCGTTGTGTTGATGGTCGGGCACCACTTGCTCATGGGGCGCGGCGGACACGCAGCCGGTCAAGGCAGGCACGCCCACGATCCTGAGGACGACGCCGCAGCGAGTGATGACCGATCACGGCGCCATGGCGGCGGGTGTCATTAGCACTCCCTGCCGTGAGGGGATAGCGCGGTGTGGCACGCATTGCTGCTGGCTGTCCAGTCGGCGGCGTGGTTCCTGGTGATCGCGGGCGTGGCCCTCGGCGTGTTCTACGTCATGAAGGCGCTGGTGAAAGCGCGATCACCCCGGAGAGCATGACCGAGCACGGAGGGTGACATGAAGAGACACTTGCGTTGGGTGGCGGCGGGCATCCTGGCCGCCGGTCTGGTCGGGCTGGCGGCGGGAGGGGCGTTGGCGCACAAAGGCAAGCTCCCGGAGGACGCGCTGACCCTCGTACGTCAGGCCGCCGCGCTCCTCGCGCAGAACCCGGGGATGACCGGCGAGGTGCGGGAGCGTCTCCAGGCGGCGCTGAAGTCCAAGAAGCCCGCGGGGGTGCATCTGGACCAGGTCGCCGAAGCGCTCAGGGCACTGGACAAGAAGGACATCGGCACGGCACGCCGGTTGCTCCTGGCCGCGATCATGCCCGCGGGCATGCCGATGCCCCCGGAGGGCCCGGGGCGCCCGGCTGCTCAGATGCCCGCCCCTCCGGAATCCGCCGCCGCAGCGCCCGACCGTCCGCCGGCCGCGCAGCCGTCACCGCCGTCGGTGGACGAGACGATGCGGATGGGCGAGCCGCTCCGGGCACGCTTCACCGGCTCGGCCGCAGAGGTCCTGGTTGCCGCCCTGGGCCTGGCGCTGATCGGCGCCGGGGTGCTTTCGCTGTGGAGCGGCCGGGAGGCAGGGCGATCATGAGCGCCCGCAACGGCGTCTGGCGGGCCGTGGACGAGCGCCTCGGGCTCTCCGACTTCGCCTACTCCGTGCCCCGGCACGCTAATTCGCTGCCCTATTCCCTGGGCGGGATCACGGCGATCGGCTTCCTGGTCCTCATCGTGTCGGGCATTTTGCTGTCGCAGTACTACCACCCGATGCCGCAGTTCGCCAACGACAGTGTGCGGGCGATGATGCAGGGAGTGCGCTTCGAGCGGATTGTCCGCGGGGTCCACTACTGGGCGGCGCAGGTCGTCCTCCTCACCGTGTTATTGCACATGATCCGCATCTTCACCACCGGCGCGTTCAAAAAGCCCCGCGAGGCGAACTGGATCATCGGGGTCGGCCTGCTGGCCGTGACCGTCGGGCTTTTCTTCAGCGGGACGGTCCTCAAGTGGGATCAGGAAGGGTTCGAGGCGCTGGAGCACAACACTGCCATCGGCGAACTGCTGGGCGGCCTGGGGCACTGGTTTGCCCACGCGTTCGCCGAGAACGTCTCCCTCCTGCTGCGGCTGTACATCGCCCACGTCAGCATCCTGCCGGGAATTCTCGTGCTGCTGCTGGCGGCGCACTTCTGGCTCGTTAAGAGGCACGGCATCTCCCAGCGGCCCGGCCGGCCGGTGGGCGAGATGCTGCCTTTCACGACACACCTGAAACACCTGGCGAGGTACGGCCTGGTCCTGCTGGGGATCATCCTTGTCCTGGGAGTCCTGCTCCCGCCCGCCGTCGGACCGGCGCCCGTGGAAGGCATCGAGGTGACGAAGCCGCCCTGGCCGTTCCTCCCGTTGTTTGCCTTCGAGAATTGGGTGGGCGTGCCGGGGCTGTTCTGGGCCAGCGTCGGCCTCTTCATCTTGCTGCTGCTGATTCCGTTCGTCGACCGCTCGCCGGAGGCTCCCCCGGCCGCGCGGCGCGCCCGCCTGGCGTCCGGGTTCATCCTGCTCCTGGCGTTGGTGGGGCTGGGATTGCTCGCCTGGCTGACGCCGGGCGCGGTACACGTCGGAGGGTGAGGTTATGAGACCACCACGGGGCAGCAGCCTTCAAGACATGCCGACGGAGGACCGGCTGCTGGCCGTGCTGCTGATCCTGGCCGCGGGGGCCTTCGCCCTGATGCTGATCTGGCTGGTGGGGCGATGACGGATCCGCTGAAGCGGATCGGGATTGTCGGGCGGCTCCGCACCGTCCGGGGGCACCTCCACGCCGTGGAGCGACTGATTGCGGAGGACCGCGTGTTGGACGCGGCTCTGCAACTGCGGGCCGTCCGTGGCGCCGTTACGCGCGTGTTGCTGGAAGCGTGCCGCGCTCAGGTCGAGCGCTGCCGCACCGAGGGGGTGCCACCCGAGGCCGTGGAGGACCTGGTCGCGATGGCCCGCCTGGTGACGGCCCCCGCGAAATGCACGCGGCGGGTCCGCTGGAGAAGCATGTCGATCGCCCTGCACGCCGAGCGCCACAACTAAGGACATCTGCGATCGTCAGGCCACGAGGTATAGTAGGACGTAATGAAGATCCTCGTGGTGGACGACGAGGAGACGATGGTGCGGTCGCTCTCGACCCTTCTCACCGAGGAGGGGTACGAGGTCGCCGTGGCCGTGGATGGCGCGCAGGCGCTGGAAGCCGCCCGCGCGGAACGCCCCGACCTAATCCTCCTGGACGTCATGCTTCCAGCGATCGACGGCATGGAAGTCTGCCGGCAGATCCGCACCTGGTCCGCCGTGCCGATCATCATGCTCACGGCGAAAATGGGCGAGGTGGACAAGGTCGTCGGTCTCGAGGTCGGCGCCGACGACTACGTCACCAAACCCTTCAGTTCGCGGGAGCTGGTGGCGCGGATCAAGGCCAACCTGCGGCGCGCCCAGATGCAGGCGCAGCAGGCACAGGGCGAGCGCCTGGCGGCAGGCGAGGTGCTGATGGACGTGGGCACCCGCCGGGTCGCGGTGCGCGACCGGGCGGTCACCCTCTCCCCCAAGGAGTTCGACCTGCTGAAGGTACTGCTGAGTCATCCCGGGCGGGTGCTGGGGCGCGATTTCCTCCTGAACCAGGTCTGGGGCGAGGATTTCTTCGGGGATACCCGGACGCTCGACGTGCACGTCCGCTGGCTCCGCGAGAAGATCGAGCAGGACCCGAGCAAGCCGGAATACATCCAGACCGTGCACGGCGTGGGGTACCGGTTCTCGGGTAGTCCCTGACGTGTTTCGGCGCATCCGTTGGAAACTGCTCGCCACGTATCTAATCGTCGTCTTCCCCACACTGATCTTTCTGGGAGTCCACCTGACGCGGCAGTTCGAAACGGCCTACGCCGACCAGCTCAAAGCGGACCTCCTCGAACTGGCCCGCGTCATCGCGGCGAACGCGGCAGACGGGCTCTCTTCCGGTAACCCGGAGACCGTCCGCCGTCACCTGCAGGATGCGCGCGGCGCTGCGGAGGGACCCGCCGTCTTCGTCACCGATGCGCGGGGGATTGTCATCGCCGCGCGGGGTATGTCCGCGCCTGCGGTCGGCGGTGAAGCGGACGACCCCAGTGTCCGTGCGGCGCTGGAGGGAAGGGAACTCGCCGCGGTGGGTCGGGTACACGGACGTGAGGAGGCCGTCTATGCCGCGGTGGCGGTGCAGTTCCACGGTCGGGTGTTGGGCGCCGTGCACGTGGAGCGTCCCCTGACCTACCTGCACGCGCAGATCCAGCACCTCCGCTGGGTGGTGGCCTGGGCCACGGTCGTCGCCCTGCTCATGGCCTCGGGTCTGGCCCTGCTGCTCGCGCGCAGCATCGCCGGCCCCGTCCAGGAGATGCAGGTAGTGGCCAGCCACCTGGCGGCAGGCCGCCTCGGCGAGCGCGTCCCCGCGCGCACCCGCGACGAACTGGGTGACCTGGCCCGTTCCCTCAACTACATGGCCAGCGAACTGGAGCGGATCGATTCGCTGCGGCGGCAGTTCGTCGCGGACGCGTCCCATGAATTACGCACCCCCGTGGCCAACCTGGCGGTGGCCGTGGAGGCCCTCAAGGCCGTCGTCGGCAAGGATGAGGGGAAAGCGGCGATGGTCACCACCGATCTGGAGCGCGAGGTGGAGCGACTGCGCCGCCTGGTGGAGGACTTGCTCGACCTGTCCCTGGTGGAATCGGGGGAGGTGCGCCTGAACCTTACCCAGGCAGCCCCCGCGGATCTTGTCCTGCGTGCCGTGCAGCCGTTCCGGCCGCGGACCGACGACGCGGGCGTGACCCTCACCGTTGACCTTCCCTCGCGCCTGCCTCCGGTCAAGGCCGACGCCGACCGGACAATTCAGGTACTGACCAACCTGCTGGACAATGCCCTGAAGCACACGCCGCGGGGCGGCCAGGTCGTCGTCAGTGCCGCCGAACGCCGTGGTCACGTGCTCCTCAGCGTCGCGGATACCGGCCCGGGAATCCCCGAGGCCGAACTGCCGCACATCTTCGACCGCTTCTACAAGGTCGATAAAGCGCGCAGCAGCGCTCGCGGGGGCGCCGGGCTCGGCCTGGCCATCGCCAAACGCCTCGTGGAGGCGCAGGGCGGGATCATCATGGTGGAGAGCCAGGAAGGCCGCGGCGCGCGCTTCGTGATCGCCCTGCCCCGCGCCGGGTAACCTCGGATCCGCCGTCCCGGCATATCGGGTCATCGCCCGATGGCCCGTAGTTCCTTAGAAGGATAAAGTCAAGGCAACCCATCCCGGGGCGCGGGTCATCTGCGCGCATATCTCGGGACGGAGTGCCATCATGGCCATCCTAACGCGGTTGCCGCTCCAGCGCCGGATCATGCTCCTCGTCTCCGGCGGACTGGGCCTCACGCTGCTCGCCGCGGCCCTCATCGGGTTGCCGGTCATTGCCCAAAGCACCGACAGGATCCTCGAAGAGCGGCTGGTGCTGGCCCGGATGCAGGCGGCGCACCTCGATGAACGTCTCGGCGTCGCCGTGGCCAGACTGGAAGGTCTTGCTTCCACCATCCCCGGGGATTTTGCTCCCGGGCCTACCACGCGCGCCAGGGCACTGCTGGAAGCGTCTGCCGCGCGGCCGGGGCTGTTCTCGGGCGGGTTCATCGTGTTGGACGCGGTCGGTCGGGCCGTATGGCCCGAGCGCTACAGCGGGATCGTCTTCACGGATCCCGTCATGCAGGTGGCGCTGGGCGGTCGCCCCGTCGTTTCCGGTCTCCTGCACTTTCCTCCCGAGGGCTATCCCGCTGTCGTCATGCTGGTACCCTTGCAGAACGCTACGGGCGCGAGCGTTGGTGCGCTGGGAGGCATCATCGACCTGCGGCAGGATACCCTGACGCAGCTGATCGCGCCACTGGCCTTCGGGCGGACGGGCCACGCGGTCATAGTCGACCGGAACGGCATCGTTCTCGCCGGCACGGAGGTCCACGAGCGCTTCACCCGCGGCGAGCATCCCGATTTCTTCGGCGCGTTGATCAGTACGCGCCGGGCAAACATCGGCCGGACCCCCGAAGTCGAGGACGGCGTAGCCAAAGAGATGCACGTCATGGCCTTTGCCCCGCTGGCCGCCGGCAGCTGGGGGCTGGGGTTCGGCCAGTCCGAATGGGAAGTGTTTCAGCACGAGCGGCATCTGCAGCGCCAGATTCTCCTGCTCGGGTTGGGTCTGCTGGCGGTCGGCATCTGGTTCGGCTGGCGAGACGCCGGAGTGATTACGGCCCCGCTGCGCCGGCTAACCGGCGTGGCGCAACGCATCGCTCGCGGCGACCTGGAGAGCCCCATTCCTCCGGAAGCGGGACACGAGGTCGGCCTGCTCGCCGGCGCGCTCGAGACGATGCGTGACAGCCTGCAGCGCACGCGTGCCGAATTGCAGCACCGCGCCGACGTGATCGCGCGAAAAGAGCGTGAGGCGCGGGCGCTCTACGACGTGAGTCGGGCGATTCTTAGCGAGCCCGACGTCACGGCCGTGCTTTCGACGATCGCGTCCTCGGCCCGCTCGCTGCTGGGCAGTGACGTGTCGGCGGTCTGCCTGCGGAACGCAGAGAGCCGGTTGGTCCCCGGCGCATTTGACGGGCCGGCGGAGGCCTTCCAGTGGGGTGACGATCCCGCGGCGTGCGAGCAGCTGGCGCCGGACGGGGGCTGGCAGCCCGGGCGGGAGTGCCTCTTCATCCGCGGCGAGTTCCGGCAGATGCACGTGACCGCCACCCTGCGTGCGGGGGATCGGCTCGTGGGCTACATGTGCGTGGGCCGCGCTCAGCCCGGGGCCTTCAAGGAGGAAGACGCGGGTCTCCTCACCGCACTGGCCAGCCTGGCCGCCATCGCCATCGAGAGCGCACAACTGCGCGAGCGGGTGCAGCACCTGGCGGTGCTGGAGGAGCGGGAGCGCATCGGCCGCGACCTGCACGACAGCATCATCCAATCACTCTACGGCATCAGTCTGGCGCTGGAACACTGCCAGCAGCTGATCGCCTCCAGATCGGGGCAGGCGGTGGCCAGGCTCGACGGCGTCATCGAGGCCCTGACCCGGGTCATCCAGGAGATCCGCTCGTACGTGATGGGGCTGCATCCTGCCGGTGAGGAGGAGTCTCTGGAGGCCGCCCTGCTGCGGATCGTAGAGGAGTTCCGGGTCAACACGCTACTGCCCGTGGAATTCCAGCGCGCCGGCGGGTACCCCCGGCTCAGCCGTGAGCAGAGGGTGCACCTGCAGCTGCTCCTGCGCGAGGCGCTGGCCAACGTGGCCCGGCACGCCGGGGCCGGGCGTGTCGTCGTCAAGGCCGGGACACAGGACGGCGAGTTCCAGCTGGCGGTGACCGACGACGGGCCCGGATTCGACCTAGAGGCCGCGTCTCGCGGGGACGGGTTGGGACTGCGCACCATGGTCGAGCGATCTCGCCGGCTGGGCGGCCGGCTGCACATCGACACCCTGCCGGGCGGCGGGACGACCGTGGAGGTGCGCCTCGCCGTGCCCGCCGAAGAGAAAGCAGTGCGATGAGCACGCCGATCACCGTGCTGCTGGTTGACGACCACGAGGTCGTGCGCGTGGGCCTGCGCACCCTCCTGGCAGCGCAGCAGACGATCAAGGTTGTGGGCGAGGCGGCTACGATGCGCGAGGCGGTCGCGGAAGCGGCCCGTCTGACCCCCGACGTCGTCATGATGGACGTCCGCCTCCCGGACGGTGACGGCATCGAAGCCTGCCGCGCCATCCGGGCGGCCCGACCGGAGTGTCGCGTCGTCATGCTCACCTCCTATGCGGACGACGAAGCGCTGATCTCGTCAGTCATGGCCGGGGCCTCAGGATATCTACTGAAGCAGACCCGCGGCCTGGAGGTGGTGCGGGCCATTGAGGAGGCCGCCGCCGGGCGTTCGCTGCTCGATCCCTCCGCCGCCGAACGCCTGCTGCGGCATTTCCGCGACCTGGCGCGCGGGCGGGAGGAACTCTCGCAGTTGACCGACCAGGAGCGCCGCGTCCTGGAGCTCGTCGCCGAGGGGAAGACCAACCGCGAAATCGGCGAGGCGCTGAGCCTGGCCGAGAAGACCGTCAAGAACTACGTGTCCAGTATCCTCTCCAAGCTGCAGTTGCGCCGGCGGACCGATGCCGCCGTCTACGAGGCACAGCGCCGTACCCGGCTCGGCGGATCGGTCGGCCGGGATCCGGGCTCAGACCCCCCTTAAGGCCGCCAGGCGGCGCTGCACCGAGCCGGGTCCCGGGCCGTTTGATCCGCAAAGGCGGGTCGAACGCCTCTGGACCTGTGCCCCCATCCACCTACTCTGAAGACGCGCGCTGTCCATAAGTAAGCCATCCCAATGGGAGGTGCCTGGATGAGGAAAGTCGTGGTGATTCTCGCCATGGTGTTGTTGAGCACCAGCCTCGTGTGGGCTGCCGGGGATTT
>Ga0209342_10007894_pt1 | contig 10676 bp, 8 predicted proteins | sample RifCSP16_2_FD_184023 | JGI IMG/M metagenome (GOLD analysis project Ga0209342, IMG submission 184023) | Soil microbial communities from Rifle, Colorado - Rifle CSP2_sed 16_2 (SPAdes) (version 2) | ecosystem: Environmental > Terrestrial > Deep subsurface > Rock core/Sediment | place: Rifle... | reverse complement strand
AAGCCCGTGATCTTGAGCTGCCCCGCGCCGAGCCGCCGCTCCATCGGGCCCAGGCACGCCCGCGCATAGCAGGCGTGGAGCGTCTCGTAGTGGGGGCCGACCCGCGGCACCACCACGTCCGCATCCCCGGCGCGCGAGGTTACGAGGCGGCAGACGGCGGGGGAGAGGAACGGCATGTCGCAGGCGACCGTGAAGGCGGCCTCCCCGGGCGCCGCCTTGAGCCCCGAGTAGATGCCGCCGAGCGAGCCGCAGTCGGGGAAGACGTCCGGCACCATGGGCAGGCCCATCCAGTCGAAGAGCTCGGGCGTGTTGGTGACGAGCAGGAGATCGTCGGCGACCTGCCCCAGCACGTCGGCGACGCGCTCCACGATGCGGCGGCCGCCCACCTCCAGCAGCGCCTTGGGCTCTCCGCCCATCCGCACGCTCCTGCCGCCCGCCTGGATCACGCCGGTGAGCCTCACGGGCGGCCGAGGGCCCTCTGGCCGATGTCGCTTCTCCACTGCATGCCGTCGAACCGGATGCGGTCGACCGCTTCGTAGGCGCGCGCGACGGCCGAGCGGATATCGGGCCCCAGCGCCTGGACGCCGAGAACGCGGCCTCCCGCCGTGACGAGGCTGCCGTCGCGGCGGGCCGTGCCGGCGTGGAAGACGTTGACGCCGGGGAGCGCCCCGGCATCGTCGAGGCCGCTGATCGGGTCGCCGACCTTCGGCGCGGCGGGATAGCCGCGAGAGGCCAGCACGACGCAGACGGAGGACTCGGGGCGCCAGCGAAGCGACGCGGGCAGTCCCCGTCCCCGGGCCACGGCGTCGAACACCGGCAGGATGTCTTCGTCGAGGCGCGGGAGGATGGCCTGGCACTCGGGATCGCCGAACCGGCAGTTGAACTCGACGACGCGCGGCCCGTCCTTGGTGATCATGAGCCCGACGTAGAGGGCGCCCGCGTAGGGCGCGCCCTCCTTGGCCATGGCCGCGATCGTCGGCGTGACGATCTCGTCCATCACCCGGCGGTCCGTCGTCGCGTCCATCACGGGCGCCGGAGAGTACGCACCCATGCCGCCCGTATTCGGCCCTCGGTCTCCGTCGAAGATGGTCTTGTGGTCCTGGGCCGCCTGGAACGGCAGCGCGGACGTCCCGTCGGTGACGACAAAGAAGGACGCCTCCTCTCCTTCCATGAACTCCTCGACCACCACCGTCCGGCCGGCCGAGCCGAACGCACCCTCTTCGAGGCACAGCCGGATCGCCCGGTCGGCGTCATCGAGCGTGCGGCAGACGATGGCGCCCTTGCCGGCCGCCAGGCCGTCGGCCTTGACGACGAGCGGGGCGCCCCACTCCCGGCAGAAGCGCCGCGCGGCGGCCGCGTCCTGGAAGATCTTGAAGCGCGCCGTCGGGATGCCGTAGCGCGCCATGAGATCCTTCGAGAAGACCTTGGAGCTTTCCAGCCGCGCCGCCGCCTGGCTCGGACCGAACACTGCGAGCCCCGCCGCTCGAAGGCGATCCGCGAGACCGAGTGAGAGGGGCAGCTCGGGACCTACCACGACCAGGTCCGCGCTCTCGCGCGTGGCCAGGGCCACAAGGTCGTCGATCTCGTCGTCCCTGACCGCGACGCACTCCGCGTGTCGCGCGACGCCGGGGTTGCCGGGCGCGGCGACCAGGCGGCCGAGCCGCGGGCTCTGGGCCAGCTTCCACGCGAGCGCGTGCTCACGGCCGCCGCCGCCGACCAGGAGCACCCTCACTGGCCGGCCTCGGGGCGGTCGTCCCCCGCGTCCACACCCTCGCCCGGACCCCCGTCGGCCTCCTCGAGGTGGGAGCGCGCGATCCTGGCCCACGGGCTGCCGAGATCGAGCTCGAGGTAGCGCCGCCAGTGGAGCGCCGCCGCATCGGGCTGCCCCGCCTTGCCGAGCACCCCGGCCAGGTTGAAGTGCGCATCCGCGTAGTCGGGCTCCATCTCGAGCGCGCGCCGGTACCACCCTGTCGCCGTCGAGAAATCGCTCAGGTCCTCATGGAGCGAGCCCAGGTTGAACGCGGCCTGGCAGCAGGAGTCGTCGGCCTCGAGCGCGGCGCGGTAGCAGACCTGGGCGCGCTCGTAGCGCCCCATCCGGTGCTGGAGCAGGCCCAGGTTGTTCCACGCCGCGGCGTAGCCCGGGTCGAGGTCGACCACGCGCTCGTACGCCTCGACGGCCGCCTCCCAGCGCTCGGGGTCGCCGTCCCACGCCGACGCGCGCGCGAACCAGATCTCGGCGGCGTCAGCGGGCGGGATGAGCGGGCGGACCATGCCCATGAGGAGCGACTCGCGGGTTTCACGCTCCAGGTCGCCGCTCTCGAAGTCCAGTAGCGCCTGGCCCGTGCGCGGGTCGAGGCGCAGCCGGTCCTGCTCGACCACGATCTTCTGGTCCTGTACCACCAGTCGGAGCTCAGCCAGCGGCGCTTCAGCGTCGGGCGCAAGCCTCCTGGCGCCATCGAGCGCCTCACGCACCTGGCGCACCGTGGCGCCGCCCTCGAGGAGGGCCGAAGCCGCGCGGGCCGCCACGAGCTCGCGGAAGCGGTAGCCGGCCGCATCGCCCCGCAGCAGGCCGAGACGCTTGAGCTGCCCGGCGCGCTTCGGTGTCAGCCTCAGGAGCCGTGTCAGCTCCCGCAAGGTGAAAACCCGTTCAGGCCGAGCCATGGTCTCCCGTGATCAGTGCTTGAAGTGCCTGATGCCGCATACGACCATCGCCATCCCGTGCTCATCCGCGGCCTTCTGCACCTCTTCGTCGCGGACCGAGCCGCCCGGGTGGAGCACGGCCGTGGCCCCTGCCTCGGCGACCACGTCGAGGCCGTCCCTGAACGGAAAGAAGGCGTCCGATGCGCAGACCGTGCCCTTGGTTTCGAGGCCGTTGGCGCGCGCCCGCATGACGGCGATCCGCGCCGAATCCACGCGGTTCATCTGCCCCGCCCCCACTCCCACGACCTGGTCGGCGCCGGTCAGCACGATCGCGTTGGACTTGGCGTGCTTGGCCACCCGCCACGCGAAGCGGAGCGCCCCCATCTCCGCCTCCGTCGGCGCGCGCCTCGAGACGACCTTGAGCGCGGCCGGGTCGAGGTCGGTGAGATCGGATTCCTGGACCAGGAGGCCGCCCAGCACGCTGCGGATGTCGCGCATCCGTCCCGGGTAGTCGGCCGCGTGGCACGGCAGCCGCAGCACGCGGCACTTCTTCTTCGTGCGCCTGAGCTCCTCGAGGGCGTCGGGAGCGAAGTCGGGGGCGAAGAGGATCTCCAGCAGGATGCCGGAGAGCTCCTTGACCACGCCCATGTCGAGCGTGCGGTTGACCCCCACGATGCCGCCGTAGATGGACACGGGGTCACAGGCCTTCGCCCGGCTCATCGCCTCCGCCACGTTCGCGCCAAGCGCTACCCCACAGGGATTAGTGTGCTTGATCACGACGGCCGCCGGGTCGTCGAACTCGATCAGGAGCCCGAGCGCGGCCGACCAGTCGAGAAGGTTGTTGTAGGACAGCTCCGGCCCGTGCAGCTGTTCCGCGGCCGCCAGCCCCTTGGCGGGCCCCGCCGGACGATAAAACGCGGCCGACTGGTGCGGGTTCTCGCCGTAGCGGAGGTGCTGGAGCCGCTCGGCGACGATGGAGATGCGAAGGGGAAAGTCCGAGGCGGCGCCCGCGAGATAGGCGGCAATGGCGGCGTCGTACTGGGAGGTGCGCCTGAAGGCTTCGAGGGCCAGGCGCGCGCGCGTCTCGGCCGAGAGCGCCCCGCCGCTCTTCCTGAGCTCGTCGAGCACGGGGGCGTACTGCGAGGGATCCGTGACGACGCCGACGCCGCCGTGGTTCTTGGCCGCGCCGCGGATCATGCTCGGCCCCCCGATGTCGATGTTCTCGATGGCCTCCTCGACGGTCACGCCCGGCTTGGCCACGGTCTGCTCGAACGGGTAGAGCGCCACCACCACGAGATCGATGGGCCCGATACCGTGGGCCTCGAGCGCCTGCATGTGAGCCGGCACGTCCCGGCGCGCCAGGATGCCGCCGTGGACCTTCGGGTGCAGCGTCTTGACGCGGCCGTCGAGCATCTCGGGGAAGCCCGTCACCTGCGCCACGTCCACCACGGGCACGCCTGCGTCCCGCAGGAGCTTGGCGGTGCCCCCCGTTGACAGGATCTCGACGCCGAGACCCGTCAGCCCCATCGCGAAGTCCACCACCCCGGTCTTGTCGTGCACGCTCAGAAGCGCGCGCTTCACTGTGCTCATGGACTCTCCCTGATGTGGACCCTGCGTCCGTCGATGGTCAGCCGCCCTTCGGCGAAGAGCCGGACGGCTTCCGGGTAGATGCGGTGCTCCTCGGACAGGATGCGCCGCGACAATGTCTCTTCGGTATCCGCCGGCAGCACCGGCACCGCCGCCTGGAGCACGATGGGGCCCGTGTCCGTCCCCTCGTCCACGAAATGCACCGTCGCGCCGGCGACCTTGACGCCGTGCTCGAGGGCCTGGCGCTGGGCGTGCAAGCCGGGGAAAGCGGGCAGCAGCGAGGGGTGGATGTTGAGCAGCCGGCCCTCGAAATGCCTGACGAACATCGCGCCCAGGACGCGCATGTAACCCGCGAGGCACACGAGTCCCACGCCGCGCTCGTCGAGGGCGGCGATCACGGCCTTCTCGTGGGCCTCGCGACTCGGATACTGCCTGGGATCGACGAACAACGCTTCGACGCCATGACCACGGGCGATTTCGAGGGCGCCGGCCGAGGCGCGGTCGGTGACCAGCGCCGCGACCACGGCGGGCACGCGGCCTGCCTCGACGGCCTCCACCAGCGCTTCGAAGTTCGAGCCCCGGCCCGAGGCGAGGACGCCGATCCGGAGCGTCTCAGGCATAGACGACCGACCGGGCGCCGGCCCGGATCTCGCCGACCTCGAACACGCGCTCCCCCGCCGCCGACAGGGCCTGGCCCGCGCGCGCCGCATCCTCGGGGCGCACCACCAGGAGATAGCCCAGGCCCATGTTGAAGGTGCGCCTCATCTCGGCGTCCTCGACCCCGCCCGCCTCCTGGATGATCCGGAATATGGGAGGCACGGGCCACGCGCTCGGATCGATCACAGCCTGGCAGCCCTCGGGCAGGACGCGCGGCAGGTTTAGGCTGACGCCGCCCCCCGTGACGTGGGCCATCGCTGAGACCGGGACGCTCTTGAGAAGCGCCAACACCGGCTTGACGTAGATGCGCGTGGGCTCGAGGAGCTCATCGGCGGCGGATCGCCCGAGCCCGGGCACTGCGTCCCCGGGCTTGAGACCCAGGCGCTCGAAGACCACCTTGCGCGCCAGCGGGTAGCCGTTCGAGTGGAGCCCGGACGAGGCGAGGCCCAGCACGCGGTCTCCGGGCCTGACCTCTGCGCCCGTGACGATCCGGGCGCGCTCGGCCACGCCCACGGCGAAGCCCGCCAGGTCGTACTCGCCGGGGGCGTAGAGCTCGCCCATCTCCGCCGTCTCGCCGCCGACCAGCGCGCAGCCCGCCATGCGGCAGCCCTCGGCGATGCCGGACACGATGGTCTCGATGCGCGCGGGGTCCACGCTGTGGACGGCGAGATAGTCGAGGAAGTACAGGGGCTCGGCGCCGTGGACGAGGAGGTCGTTGACCCCCATGGCGACCAGGTCGATGCCGACCGTGCCGTGGCGATCGGTGGCAAAGGCGACCTTGAGCTTGGTGCCGACACCGTCGGTCGACGAGACGAGGACGGGCTCGCGGTAGCCCGCCGGGATCGCGACGAAGGCCGCAAAGGCGCCGATGCCGCCCAAGACCTCGGGGCGCGTCGTGGACGCGGCGAGACGCGCGATCCGGCGCACCGCTAGCTCGCCGGCGCCGATGTCCACGCCGGCCGATCGATACGTCAGTGGGTCCATGAACTCCGGTCTACGAGTCGAAGAGCTTCAGCTGCGCAAGGTCCCCGGTCTCGAAGCCGACCTTGTACTGCCCCGTGAAGCAGGCGTGGCAGAAGTTGGCAGGGTCGTTGCCGGTGGCCTTCAGCATGCCGTCCAGCGAGAGGTAGCCGAGCGAGTCCGCGCCGAGATACCTCTGGATCTCCGACACCTCGTGGCTCGACCCGATCAGCTCCTTGCGGGTCGGCGTGTCGATGCCGTAATAGCAGGGCCACTGGATGGGCGGCGACGAGATGCGCATGTGCACCTCGCTGGCCCCGGCGGCCCGAACCATCTTGACGATCTTGCGGCTCGTGGTGCCGCGGACGATCGAATCGTCCACGACGACTACGCGTTTGCCGGCCAGCACCTCGCGGTTCGGGTTGAGCTTGACCTTGACGCCGAAGTGCCGGATGCCCTGCTTGGGCTCGATGAAGGTGCGCCCAACGTAGTGGTTGCGGACGAGCCCGGAGTCGTAGGGCAGCCCCGTCTCCTCCGCAAAGCCGAGCGCCGCCCCCACGCCCGAGTCGGGCACGGGGATGACGAGGTCGGCGATCACGGGGTGTTCCTGCGCCAGCTGGTGTCCCAGCGCCTTGCGGACGACGTGCACGTTCCGGCCCCAGAGGACCGAGTCGGGGCGCGCGAAGTAGACGTACTCGAACACGCACTGCAGCTTGTCCTGTGGCCGGAAGGGCTTGAAGCTCTGCAGGCCCGAGTCGTCCACCACGACGATCTCGCCCGGCTCGATGTCGCGCACCACCTTCGCCTCCATGAGGTCGAGCGCGCAGGTCTCCGAGGCCAGCACCCAGGAGTCCGCGAGCTTGCCGAGGGACATGGGGCGGAAGCCCGAGGGGTCGCGCACCGTGATCATCGAAGTCGGCGTCAGGAGCAGAAGCGTGTAGGCGCCCTTGACCTGGCTGAGCGCGCGCGCCAGCTGGTCCACGAGGGTCCCGCCCTCCGCGCGCGCCAGGAGGTGCAGGATCACCTCGGTGTCGGAGGAGGACTGGAAGACGGCGCCGTCGGCCTCGAGCTGGCGCCTCAACTCCTCGGCGTTGATCAGGTTGCCGTTGTGCGCGATCGCCACCGGCCCGTGGGACGTGGTCGCGGTGATGGGCTGCGCGTTGCGCAGGTTGGAGCTGCCCGAGGTGGAGTAGCGCACGTGGCCGATGGCGCGGTGGCCCGGGAGACGCCTCAGGCGGTCGCGGCTGAAAACGTCGGCGACCCACCCCATGGCCTTCTCCACGTGGAAGGCGTGCCCGTCCGTCGCCGCGATGCCCGCCGACTCCTGGCCGCGGTGCTGGAGCGCGTAGAGCCCGAGGTAGGCAACGTTGGCCGCCTCGACGTGGTTCCAGACGCCGAAGAGGCCGCACTCGTCGTGAAACTTGTCGTCGAGCCCGAGCTCCTCGTCCTCAGGCGACATGTCGCTCAAAGCCGGCCCTCCACGCGTGAGCCATCCGATCGAGCGGCGCGGCGATCGCCACGGCACCGCCCCAGGTCACGACCAGAGCCCCGCCCCCGACCCGCCCTATCCAGCGCCACGGCAGCGCGAACTCGCCCATGAGCCGCTCGAAGTGCCGCTCGCCCTCCGGCGGCACCGACACGACGACGCGCGACGGCCCCTCACCGAAGAGTACCAAGTCCGCGCGGCGGCCGTCACGCTCCAACTCGACGCTGGCCCCGATGGGTTTGGGCCCGGACACACAACTCTCGGCCAGCGTCACGGCGAGCCCGCCCTCCGAGCAGTCGTGGGCCCCCCGCACGAGCCCGGCGGCAATCGCGGCGCGGCAGGCCTCGTGAACCCGGCGCTCCTGCTGGAGGTCCAACGGCGCCAACCTGCCTGCCATCTTGCCGTGAATCGCCCAGAGGAACTCTGAGCCGCCGAGGCTCACGACCTCCGGACCCAGGAGCGCGATCCGGTCGCCCTCGCTCTCGAACCACTGCGTACGCCGGCTCTCGGCCTCGTCGATGAGCCCCGCCATGCCGATGACCGGGGTCGGCAGTATCGCCTGCCCCATGGTTTCATTGTAGAAGGAGACGTTGCCGCCGACCACAGGGATATCGAGGGCGCGGCAGGCCTCCGCGATCCCCGCGACCGCCTCCTTGAACTGCCAGAGGATCTCGGGCCGCTCAGGCGAACCGAAGTTGAGACAGTCGGTCAGACCGAGGGGCCGGGCGCCGGTCACGGCCAGGTTCCTCGCCGCCTCGGCCACCGCCATGGCTGAACCCAGGCGCGGGTTCAGATAGACGAAACGAGCGTTACAGTCGGTAGTTACGGCGACCGCCTTCCGAGTTCCCTTGATACGAAGAACTCCTGCGTCCGAGCCCGGCATGACGAGCGTGTTGATCCCCACCTGCTGGTCGTACTGCCGGTAGACCCACTCCTTGGACGCGATGGCGGGAGAGCCCATCAGCGCCAGGAGCGTGACCGCGAGATCGAGCGGCGCCGGCAGCGACAGGGGATCAAAAGCCTCGAGCCCGTCCAGCCACTCGGGCCGCGAGGTCCGTTTCTCGTAGACCGGCGCCTCGTCGGCCAGGGCGCTCACCGGCACCTCGGCGACGACGCGCCCGCCTATCTTCACCCTCAGGATCCCGTCGTCGGTGACGTGGCCGATCTCGACCGCGTCGAGCTCCCACTTGGAGAAGACCTTCTTGATCTCCTCTTGCCGGCCGCGAGCGGCGATGAGGAGCATCCTCTCCTGCGACTCGGAGAGCATGATCTCGTAGGGCGTCATCGCGGTCTCGCGCTGCGGCACGCGCGAGAGCTCCACCTCCATGCCCGTCCCCGCCCGCGCGGGCATCTCGGAGCAGGCGCAGGCGAGCCCGGCCGCGCCCATGTCCTGGATGCCGACGATGGCGCCCGTCTCCATGGCCTCGAGGCAGGCCTCGAGCAGAAGCTTCTCGGTGAACGGATCGCCCACCTGCACGGTCGGCCTGCGCTCCCCGGCGCCCTCGTCGAAGGTGGCCGACGCCATGGTCGCCCCGTGGATGCCGTCGCGCCCGGTCTTCGCGCCGACGTAGAAGACGGGGTTGCCCGGCCCCTCGGCGCGGGCGCGGAAGATCCTGTCCTTCCTGACGAACCCGACGGCCATCACGTTGACAAGGGGGTTGCCCGCGTACTCCGGGGCGAAGCCGACCTCACCGCCCAGGTTCGGGACACCGAAGCAGTTGCCGTACCAGCTGATGCCCGAGACCACGCCTTCGATGAGGCGCCGGCTCTTGGGGTCTTCCGCGGGAGGGAAGCGGAGCGAGTCGAGCACGGCAACGGGGCGCGCGCCCATGGTGAAGATGTCGCGAAGGATGCCGCCGACGCCGGTCGCCGCGCCCTGGAAGGGCTCGATGAACGACGGGTGGTTGTGGCTCTCGATCTTGAAAGCCAGGGCCAGCTCGCCGCCGAGGTCCACGATGCCGGCGTTCTCGCCGGGACCCTGCAGCACGGCCGGCCCCGTCGTGGGCAGGCCCCGCAGGAAGACGCGCGAGTGCTTGTAGGCGCAGTGCTCGGACCAGAGGGCGGAGAAGAGGCCGAGCTCGGTAAAGGAGGGCTCCCGGCCGAGGCGCCGGATGATGCGGTCGTACTCCTCGCCGGTGAGGCCCGAGGCGAGGGCGAGGTCCAGCGTGACCTTAGGCTCGGCCCCGGTCACCCCGTCTCCACCCCAGGCGCATGCCTCCTACCGCTTGAGGAACGAGCCATCCTCGACCAGGCTGCCGAGGAGCGAGTGGAAGATCAGCAGGCCGTCCGTGCCGCCCATGGCGTTCTCGCCGGCGCGCTCCGGGTGGGGCATGAGGCCGAGGACGGTCCCCTCCTCGTTGACGAGACCCGCGATGTTGTCCAGGGAGCCGTTGGGGTTGGCGTCCTTGACGACGCGGCCGTCCTCTGTGCAGTAGCGGAAGACGATCTGCTTCTGATCGCGGATCCGGTGAAGCGTGTCCGCGTCGGCGTAGAACTTGCCCTCGCCGTGGGAGATCGGCATCTTGAGCACCTGCCCGGGCCGCATCGCCCGCGTGAACGAGGTCTCGGCATTCTCCACGCGGAGCCACGTCGACTGGCAGCGGTACTGGAGACACTCGTTGCGCATGAGCGCGCCGGGCAGGAGCTTGGCCTCGCAGAGAATCTGGAAGCCGTTGCACGAGCCGAGGACGAGACCACCCTTTGCCACGAACTCGGGCAGCGCCTCGACCACCGGGGAGCGCCCGGCGACCGCGCCCGCCCGCAGGTAGTCGCCGTAGGAGAAGCCGCCGGGGAGGATCAGGCAGTCGAAGTCGGCCAGCGGGGCGTCCCGGTGCCAGACGTAGCGCACCGGCTGGTGGAGGACCTCGCTGACGATGTAGTGAAAATCGCAGTCACTCCAGGTGCCCGGGAATACCACGACGCCGAAGTTCATGGGACTGAGTCATCCTCCCTGTGTGGGTGCAACCCCACTGTACCCTGCCCGTCTCCATCTTACAAGAGGTACCGGGTCAAGTTGCGAGCCAGACCAACCCAGCTCTCGCCTCGGGGCTACGCCCCTCAGCTCGAACAGCCACGCCCGAGGGAGCCAGTGACGCGAGGCGTACGTGGGTGTACGTTGAGCGTCGCTGGCGACCGAGAACATGGCTGTTCGAGCTGAGCGGCCATGCCGCGAGGCGAGGGCTGAGTAGATATGGCGAAGCAAATTGGCCCGGTACCGGAGGCTAGCCCACCATCTCGACCGTAAAGTCCTCGATCACCGGGTTGGCGAGCAGCTTCGAGCACATCTCCTCGACCCGCCGCCGCGCCGCTTCGGCGCTCGTCCCGGCGACCTCGAGCTCGAGCACCT
>Ga0209342_10007888_pt1 | contig 10679 bp, 10 predicted proteins | sample RifCSP16_2_FD_184023 | JGI IMG/M metagenome (GOLD analysis project Ga0209342, IMG submission 184023) | Soil microbial communities from Rifle, Colorado - Rifle CSP2_sed 16_2 (SPAdes) (version 2) | ecosystem: Environmental > Terrestrial > Deep subsurface > Rock core/Sediment | place: Rifle... | reverse complement strand
CGAATCCACATCCATGTTCCGCTGGGAAGCGAGTACTCGACGGTCGACTACCTCCGTTCCCTCGGCACCGTAACGGTGGTCCGACTTGAGAATCTGCTCGCCCAGGTCGCGGGGCCGCAGGCGGGCTCCGCCTCCCTCCACCGTCCGGCCCCGCTCCATCCCGGCCAGATCGCGGTGGTGGCCGTGGCGCCCGGGCAAGGACTGGCCCGGGTCTTTTCCAGCCTGGGGGCGAACGCGCTTCTCGAAGGCGGGCAGGCGATGAACCCTAGCACCGCGGAGATCCTGCGCTCGTTTGAAAACCTCCCAACCGACCATGTCATCCTCCTGCCGAACAACAAGAACATCTTGCTGGCAGCACGGCAGGCGGCGGAGCTGACGGTGAAACATGTCGCCGTTGTACCCAGCACCTCCGTTCCGCAGGGTCTGGCGGCGATGCTCGCCCACCGCCCGGACGGTGACTTCGATCCGACGGTCCGCGAAATGACCCAAGCTCTGGCCCATGTGCGCACCGCCGAAATCACCACGATGGCGTGCGCCTGCGGCGGCTCGTCGGTGATGGTGATATCGACGCGCGCCACCATGCCCGGCGGCGTGATGTCGCGCAGCCGGGCAAGCGCGCCGCCGGTCAACTCCAGGCTGGGTTGGCCGCCCGGCCGGTTGACCACCCCCATGTCGCGCCAGAACACCCCCTGGCGGAGACCCGTTCCGAGCGCCTTGGCGCACGCCTCCTTGGCGGCGAAACGGCGGGCATAGGAGGCGGCGCGATTGTGGCGCGGCTCCGAGCGCCGGCGCTCGATCTCGGTGAACACGCGGCGGAGAAAGCGGTCGCCGAAGCGCTCGATTGGCTCACCGGACATGTCAGCTAGGACACCGATGAAAAAAATTTACCTTGCCGGTTATGTTTTCTTTTTAGCGGCGCTGCTGTTGAGCGGGTGCGGCCGGGACCTCGGCACCGCCCAGGGCGTGGCCGAGGAATTCGTCGATCAGCATTATGTCCAAATCGACCTGCCCAAGGCCAAGGCCTACGCCGTCAGCGTTGCCCTGGCCAAGATCGACGAAGAAATCCGTCTCACCACCGGACAAAAAATCGACGCATCGACGCAAAAGCCCAAGGTCAATTATCAGCTCTTAGAAAAAAAAGAGGGCGAACGAAGGGCGACCTTTCTCTACGAGGGGACGATTCGCTCCGAGGACGGCTCATCGTTCACGCGCAAATGGCTCGTCACCGCGCGCAAAGACGACGACCAGTGGCGCGTGTCGAACTTTACCGAGTCCGACTAGCGCCTAGGCGCCCGCCGGCTGCACGCTCATCGCCGGCGGCGCCGTTTCCTTCGGCTTTAACTTGATCTGCAGCGCCAAAGCCGCCGCGACCATTGCAATCATCCCGCCGGAAAGGAAAGCATAGTGATAATCGCCCAGATAGGTGCGGACCGCGCCCGCGGCCGAAGCCATGATCGCCGCGCCGATCTGGTGCGACATGAAAATCCAGCCGTAGACTTTGCCGACGTTTTGCCTGCCGAAGGTGTCGGCGGTGATCGCCATCGAAGGCGGCACCGTGGCGAACCAGTCCAAGCCATAGATGACGGCGAAAACCACCAGCCCGGAAAAATCGCGCACGAAGGGCAGGACCAATAACGACAAGCCGCGCAATGCGAAAACCAGAGCGAGCCACCTCTGCGGTCTGACCCGGTCGACCATCCAGCCGGAGAAGATGGTGCCGACCATGTTCAGCCCGCCCATGATGCCGAGAATCGAAGCGGCGGCGATCTGCGGAATGCCGATTTCGATCTCGTGCGGGATCAGATGCGTGCCGATTAAACCGTTGGCGGTCCCACCGCAAACAAAAAAAGTGCCGGCGAGCAGCCAAAAGGTCGGATGACTGATCACCTCCCAAGGCGTAATCGTCGCGTTTTTCGCCGACATGCCGCGCAGGGATGCGGCGCCGCCGGGGCCGGCCGTCGCGGCTTGGCCGGCGCCGTAGGGCTCCAAGCCGACCTCGGAGGGATCGTCGCGCATGAAAAAAAAGATCAGCGGCAGCAAAGCCAATGCGACGACGATCAGGGTCATCGAACCGATGCGCCATCCCGCGTAGGTGATCATCGCCATGAAAAAGGGCAGGAAGATAATCTGCCCGGTGGAACTGGCGCTGCCGAGAATACCCAGCGCCAGGCCGCGCCGCGCGATGAACCAGCGGTTGCCCACCGTTGCCGTCAGCACCGAACCGACTCCGCCGGCGCCGAGTCCGACGATGATCCCCCAGACCAGAAAGAACTGCCAGAACTGCGTCATCGCGATGGTGCCGCTGACGCCGCAAATCAGCAATGTCAGGCCCCCCATCATCACTTTTCGCGGCCCGAACTTATCGATGAGCCACCCGCTAATGGGCCCAGCGACGCCGAACAATAAAAGATTCATGCTGACCGCCGAGGCAATCATCGTCCGGCTCCAGCCGAACTCGGCTTCCAGCGGATGAATCAGCACCGATGGCGAGGAACGCACTCCCGCGCTGGTCAGCGTGGTTAGAAAACAGAGCGATATGACCAGCCAGCCGTAATAGAAAGGCAAAGAGAGCGGCGGCCGTTTTTGGCTTTGGTCCGAGCTGGTGTTCTGCATTGGATTATTTAGCCCGATTCCGAGGAAAATGACAAACGCCCCCAGCTTGATATCCATCGCCCTGGCAACGAAGCGGACGACGCTTTTTCCGGTTCAAAACGCATGCTATGAATGGCGTCCATGAAACAGCTATGCGCCGCACTGATCGCCGGATGGGTGATGATATCCGGCGCACTCTCCGCCCAGCCGCTCGGCCCCAACGAAGAAATCCCCTTCGTGCCCACGCCCATCGAGGTCATCGACAGGATGCTCGAACTTGCCGAAGTCAAAAAAGGCGACGTGGTTTACGATCTCGGCAGCGGCGACGGCCGCATCGTCATCCGCGCCGCCAAGAAGTACGGCGTGCGCGCCGTCGGCATCGAGATGGACCGACAACTGCTCGCCAAGGCCAGGCAGTCGGCCCAAGCCGAAGGCGTCGCTCATCTCGTCGAGTTCCGCGCCGAGGACGCGCTCAAAACCGACCTGTCTCCCGCCACGATCGTCACGCTCTACATGCTCCCCTGGTTCAACGAAGCGATGAAGCCCAATTTTCAAAAAATGTTAAAACCCGGCGCCCGCATCGTCGCCCACGACTTCGGCATCGAAGGCTGGCCGCCGGACAAGACCGAAAGGCTGCCGGGGTTCGAATTAAAACCCGGCGGGCTCAAACACCAACATGTGATTTATTTGTGGAAAATCATTGGCCCTGCTCGCAATCGACACTAGCCGATTGACAAACGTTTTTGGCACTGTGACTTGAATTGACAATAATCGCTGCGGAGAGCGGTCATTGTCGCGGCCCGTGTCGCGCCGGGTGATTTTTTTCATCTGTCAGTAAAAAGTTCCCAAGACGGCGGCGTGAATGCTGTCCATCGTGGCACTGACTTTTCCATGATGTCCTGATTAAAGGCAGAATTGGCGTTGTCCCTTGTGTCTGATCGCGCTTGGAATGGGTATTGCTCCACTCCCTCCCCAAATCTAAGAAGGAGGGTTCATGAAATCGAAAATTTTAGCGATTGTGCTTGGAGGTCTTTTGGCGGCGTCATTGCCGCTGGGTTCAACGTCGGTAAGTCTTGCGTCCGGCAAGGGCAAATCCAGTTCAAAGCCCGTCGAAACCAAATTGCAGGCGAAGCTGCTGCCGGCACCCGAAGCTTCGGTCGGTGATCTCGAAGGGAAGGTCAAGTATAAGAAAAAGTACAGTTCCAAGAAAGGTACGGAAGAAGAAATCGAGGCGAAAGTAGAATCGTCCATTCCCAATGAGAGCTTGGGGTTGGTGGATGAAAGCTCCGCGGCGGATGCCAGCTTTTTGTTGACAATTTTCCAGGGGACAACGACCACCGAGAAGGGACACTGCATGCTCCTGATTAAGGAGATCGAGTTCAAATACGATCAAGGGGTCGATCTCGTCGGCATGGAGGCTGATTACGCAGCCAAGGTCAAGGAAAAGACCCCCATCCAGGGGAGTGCATCTCTCAAAAACAAAGTCGGCACCTGCCAAGCCGTCGCAATGGTCAATAACGTTTCTACTCTTGTAGATGGCGTTCCTGACGTCAACGAGGGCGATGGCGCGGCGATATACGCTCTGACGCCGATACCGGGTGTAACTCCGCTGCTAAGCGGCATATTTCAGGCCGGCCACGGCGATGATGATGACGACGACGATTGATCGAGCAACCGTCGGGACATTTGCCACCGCCGGGGTGCGTCTTTATGACGCACCCCGGCTTTTTTATAACCATCACACCTAGCCACACCCTCCTGAACACATACTAGAGGACCCATCAGCCGGCAGCTCACCTATTTTCGCGGCCTAGTCACCAACTGGGCCCTCGTGACAGCGGACTCGGCCTCACTTCCAGAAAATGGCGCCTCCGCTGCATCATTGCCGACTTCTTCGGCGTCGGAATCTGGCCACCGGACACGACCGAAAAGCTGCCGGGGTTCGAGATCAAACCCGACAGGCTCAAACACCAGCATGTAATTGCTTGTAGCGGATTAACGGACGGTAAGAATCCAGCTTAGTATCGTAACGTGGGGTTGCCTAGTCTACATGATGAGCTTCCAGAAACATTGCTCGGGAGAGTGCCACAAAAAATTGCTGGTAGGGTTCAGGATCCTCGACCTGTTGTATGTTAAATTGAGCGTTGGCTCTCACTAGGAGCTGATTTGCACCTCTCGGTCTAATAGTGACCGTCATTTTGAGAGAATAATTGTTTAACTTTGTACCGGTGACAGATCCTAGGGTACTATCCGCATGGTTAACGACAAAACCCAAATCTTGCAAAGTCGCAATTATAGTTCGGAGCGTTTTCTCACGATCCGTCGTGTCAAAGGCCCGTTGTTGAATGCTTCGTAATTCTAACTGGGTTTTTTCCGAGGCTAGAATCGCGTCCTTTGATGTTGTACAACCGCCCATCCAAAGGGACAAAAATATAACCAGGCTCAGTAGTACCCAGTGGTCTTTCAGTCGATCATAATTCATTGGCATCAAGAAATACTGCTTTCGATAACTTCTCAAAAAATTCTTGGTAGAGTTTCGCTTCGTTTAATGGTTCAGTTTTTGTTACTCTACCCTGGTTGTTCCACACCACTCGCTGGAACGTTACTCGTACTAAGGTATTTTCACTATTTTCACCGCTTAGTCTGGTAGTCAGAGAGACATTAACCTTTTGCTTGGAATCCCACGGCATAACGACCGGAGCTCCTCCAAGTAAGGTGATCGCCGCGACAAGAACAACTGCGGCTATCTCTCCCGGTTCTACAGCGGATAAATCTTTAGCAGCAACGACTAGGCCGAGCTCGGTTGAACTCGCTTCTAATGTGAATCCGAGATCTTGTAAAACAGCAACACTTGATGCGAGAAGAGCTTTTTCGCCCTTAGTAACAAAGCGCCTTGTTTGCCGTTGCCTATCGGCGAGACTTTCGGGAGTAAGTTCTAGAGCTTCCTTCGGAATTTGTTGCACACAGCCGGCAACTACAAAGACCAGTGCTAAAGCAATAACGCTGACTTTTCGCACATTCAACACGTTGAAACCCAGTCATCAGAAACGAGATGTGTGATACGCAAAATCGCGTACTCTCATTTGTTCGTCATACTTGATAATGACAGTTAATGTTCTCTGGCTTGTGCTACTTGCCCCGGCGGATGAGCTGTATGAAGGACCGCCGGCACCGCCGACTATTCCACCGCCAACTGCTGCGCCTCCTAGTATAAGCGCTGAAACCCCGCCAGAACTCGTGGAATAAACTCTTTCAGTTGCGATTTTGTCGTACACCCAGACTTCACGTCGATTTTCATCTGTCGTAACAATATTTGGAGAACCGAGAATGCGAGCTACTTCCGACCCGGGCATCCCCACACGAATCTCACGCTGAACTGTTCCAACTGTCAGCTGGGAAGAAGCATCATCTCGCACGGCTGCTCGATGTTCTGCAGCTGTCATGCAACCCGATGATAGCAATATTCCAACCAAGGAAAAATAAAAAGATGCGTGCCTGAGCCGCATCCACGGAGAACAAGCTAAGAGCATTTCCATTATGGATACCTCCGCGCTTTGTTATGAACTCTAGTGAGGATATTAGGCTATCAAATGAAGGGGTTCCGAGCAATCAAGAAAATGGCAGAAGATGTCTAGGGTTGGCATTAAATGGCAGGTAGGTAAAAGCTATACAATTACAATACAAAGCATTTGATTGACCTCTTTTTCTTCATCGTCGGGCGCGATTTTTCTTGCCTTCCCCGTTCGCAGGCTCCGCAGGTTCCGGAAACCGCTCAGAACAGCGGATAGAGAAACGGCGCCAGGGCGCTGCTCTGGGTGAAGATAATCAGCAAGCCCAACAGCAGCAGGACCACGACGATCGGGATCAGCCACCACAGGCGGCGCGCCCAAAGAAACTGGATCAGCTCCGACATGATGGAGAATTTATCCGCGAGCCGGGTCAAAAAGCGCATTGCCATGGCAAAACCTCTCTGCCTTGAGAAATTTTCGAATCGCATCCGCCCGACTTGCTTACCCGCTTCGGTCCGGCGGGCGGCGCCGATTTCGGCGCGGATCAGACCGCCTCTTACGCCGATTTGGTAATCACACAATTTTCCAAAACCAATAGATCCAAGCCGCTATTGAAGAAAGTTTTCACCGCGTCGGCGGGCGTCGTCACGATCGGCTCGCCGCGCAGATTGAAAGAGGTATTCATCAGCACGGGCACGCCCGTCGCCGCGCCGAATTTTTCGATCAGCCGATAGTAGCGCGGCTCTGTGTCCCGCCGCACGGTCTGGAGCCGGGCGCTGCCGTCTACATGGGTGGTGGCCGGAATCCGCGCCTGCGCGCTGTCATGGACCTTGGCCACGTAGAGCATGAATCGATTGGGATAGTGCCGTTCGGGCGCCGGCAGCGCGAAGAATTCTTCGCTGCGCTCCTCGAGCACGGAGGGGGCGAAGGGACGGTAGGGCTCGCGAAATTTGATCTTGACGTTGACGATATCCTTGGCATCGTTGCGGCGCGGATCGGCCAGAATGCTTCTGTGCCCCAGCGCCCGCGGCCCCCATTCAAAGCCGCCCTGGAACCAGCCGGCGACCTTGCCGTTCTGCAGGGCGTCCACCACACGGTCGAGCAGCTTCTCCTCGTCGTCGAAAACTTCGTGGCCCAGATTCTCACGGGCAAGAAAATCCCGCACGGCGCCGGTGCCGAACTTTTCGCCCCAGTAGGCATGCTCCATCACGAAGCGGCGCGGCTGACCCAGGAGCGAGTGGTAAACGTAGAGCGCCGCTCCCAGGGCGCCGCCGCTGTCGCCCGCCGCCGGTTGGATATAAATTTCCTCGAAGGGAGTTTCCCGCAGCAGGCGGCCGTTGGCGACGCTGTTGAGCGCCACGCCGCCGGCCATGCAGAGGCGCTTCAAGCCGGTTTCCCGGTGCAGCGCCTGCGCCATATGCAGCATCACCTCTTCGGTTACCACCTGGATGCTCGCGGCGATATCGGCGTAGTGCTCGTTGAGTTTCGCCAATGCTGCAAAGTTGGCCGGCCGTTCGCCGAAATAGACGGGGTAGCCGCTGGCGGCGGTGAAAAACAGCGACTCGGGCTGCCTCGGCGCGCCGAACAGATCGACGAACTTCGCATTGAAAGCCTGGTCGGGGGAGTGATGGTAAGAAAAATAATCCATGTTCAAGCGGAAGCTGCCGTCCGAATAGAGCTGGATGAGTTTGTAAACCTTGTCGATATATCTCGGCGTGCCATAGGGAGCCATGCCCATGACCTTGTATTCGCCTTCGTTGACCTCGAAGCCGAGAAACGCCGTAAAGACGCTGTAAAGCAGCCCCAGGGAATGGGGAAAACGGATTTCTTTCTTGAGATGAATTTCGTTGTCCCTGCCGACGCCGGAGCTGGCGGTGGCCCACTCGCCGACCCCGTCCACCGTCAAGAGTGCCGCTTCCGTGTACGGAGAACAGAGAAACGCGCTGGCCGCATGGGAGAGGTGGTGCTCGGAAAAAAGAATTTTTTTGCTCTCGACGCCCAGCTCGGACTGAATCACGCCTTTGACCCATAACCGGTCCACCAACCACGACTTCATCGCCTGGCCGAAGAGCTTGAAGGATTTCGGCGCCGTTTGCAGCGAGGTCGTCAAAATCCGCTCGAATTTGACGAACGGCTTTTCGTAGAAAACGACATAGTCGAGATCCCGCGCATCGATGCCGCCCTGGCGCAAACAAAAACGGATCGAGTGTGAGGGGAAACCGCTGTCGTGTTTTTTACGGGAGAAACGTTCCTCTTCGGCGGCGGCGATGAGAATGCCGTCCTGCAGCAATGCCGCCGCGGCGTCGTGATAGAAGCAAGACAGACCGAGAATATTCATCAGAACTGTCGCTTCGCTTCTTCGAGCCGGCGCTGGTCGGCGGCGCGTTCAACCCAATTCGAGGCCGAGCCGGGCTTCAAGCGCAGCGGGTCGGAGAAGAGCCGCAGCAAGTAGCCCATGGGCAAGACGAAAAGAACATAGACGATACCGAGCAGAAGGCGCGCCTGAAAGTCGCCGATCTTTTTCGACAACCGCACCCAGCGAGCCCACAGTTGCATGAAAAAACTTTTCATCGAGCCGACCTGCCTGAACCTGCCGCCATTTTCTTGAGACTATCGAGATTCTACCGCCGCGAAGGAACATTAAAACCACATTAAACTACATTTTTCCACCGAGCTGGGATACGCGCTTGCCTTCTCCCGGTTGTTTGATGATTTAGCGGAGACGGCGCTAGCCGCCGAAGTTCATCCAGTGCGGCCATCCTGCCCGAGGCGATGTTGGGAATTCGGACCGCGCGGGCGACCTTGCGGATCTCAGCGAACTTCACTCCCGCGCTCGTCCCGTCGTGGTTGATGCCAGAACAGATACTACGAGCTGCGCCGTTTTTCTCCAGCGCGACGGCGTCCATCGTTGCGGACCGCCACCCACACCGAAACGCATCTTTTCCCCAACAATGATTGTAAGCAAAATATATTTCCGGTATCTTCCGAGTAATTCACCTTTTTGCCTGGGGCGGGAGCCATTTCTTGACTGCCTCCACCAATACTTCGCATGCTGTTTAACAGTCTCCCGTTCCTCTACGGCTTCTTCCCTGCCACTTATATTGTCTTTTGGCTGCTCAAATCAAAAACGCAGCGCTATTTCTGGCTGACGGTCACCGGCTATGGATTTTACTCGGCGTGGAACTACAAGTTTTGCGCGCTCATGGCGTTTTCGACCCTGGTCGCCTACCTGGCGGGTTTGGGCATGCTGCGCTGGCGGGAGTCCTGGCAGCGACGCCTTTGCCTGATCATTCCGGTGACGACGGATCTCGCGCTCTTGGGGTTCTTTAAATACGCCAACTTCGCGCTCGAGACGACATCCCAACTCGGATCCTGGTTCGGCTGGCCGCTCGCCCTGCCCCGGCTCGACGTTGTCCTTCCGGTGGGTATTTCTTTCTATACCTTTCACACCGTGACCTATATTGTGGATTCCTACCGGCGCGTGATCGTCCCGACGAGGAATTTTTTCGAGTTCTCATGCTACGTGTCACTGTTCGCACAGCTGGTGGCTGGACCCATCGTGCGCTTCCGCCAGATCGAGGCCGACCTCGAGCGCATCGACCGGGCCGACCGCGCGAAGAATCTCGACATCGGCACCTCTTTTTTCGTCATCGGCTTGGCTAAAAAAGTCCTGATCGCCGACACCATCGCCGCGGTCATCGATCCGGCATTGTCCCGCTACAACGAACTCTCGTCGCTCGACGCCTGGTTGTGTGTTTTAGGATACACCTACCAGCTCTATTTCGATTTCTCCGGCTACAGCGACATGGCGGTCGGACTGGGGCATCTGTTCGGTCTTCGTCTGCCGCAAAATTTCAATTCCCCCTACCAAGCCCTCGACATCGCCGACTTTTGGCGGCGCTGGCATATTTCTTTGTCTTCGTTTCTACGCGATTATCTTTACATTCCGCTGGGGGGCAGCCGGCGCGTTACGCCGGTGGTCTATCGAAACATTATGATCACGATGATTTTGGGCGGCTTGTGGCACGGCGCCAATTGGACGTTCGTCATCTGGGGTTGCTATCATGGTCTGCTCCTGGTGCTCTATCGTATGACCCAAAGCGGCTGGAATTTGTTGCCGGCACCCTTGCGCGGGGCGCTGACCTTCGTCCTGGTTGTCATTGGCTGGGCGATATTCCGCTCCACCGATATCGCAATGGCAGAAACGTTGTTGCGGTCCCTGTTTTCATGGCAACCCGGAGGCGGGATCGTCGGGGGAAATGTCTTGTTGCTAAGTCTCGGTTTGGCGGCGTCGCTCGCCCACCTGGGGCCCAACACTTTTGAGATCCATCACCAGTGGTCGGCCGCAACCGCAGTCGGTATGGCCTTGTTGTTCGGCCTGTCGGTGTTCGTCATCTACGGCACGCGCTCGACGCCGTTTCTGTATTTTCAATTTTGAATCCGGGTAGTGGCGCGGGAAAATGATGCGATTTGGATTACGCTGCAAAGTTGGCTATCTGGTAGCCGGGCTTTTGCTCTTTTTTATTGTCACCGATGTAACGCTGCGGTTTATCCAAGGGACGTTGGGTGTTTTCAGCG
>Ga0209342_10007887_pt1 | contig 10681 bp, 9 predicted proteins | sample RifCSP16_2_FD_184023 | JGI IMG/M metagenome (GOLD analysis project Ga0209342, IMG submission 184023) | Soil microbial communities from Rifle, Colorado - Rifle CSP2_sed 16_2 (SPAdes) (version 2) | ecosystem: Environmental > Terrestrial > Deep subsurface > Rock core/Sediment | place: Rifle... | reverse complement strand
GGGGGGGGCGAGACCTCTGGCGGCGTCGACTTGGGGACCTCCGCCTCGGGGGGCGGCAGGTCCTCGCCCTGCGCGGGCGCGATGGGCCCGGGAGGGGCGGAGGGTGCCTCGGCTACCGGGGCGGCCGGGCGCAGCAACAGGTAGGTGACGCCCGCCACCGCGGCTAGAACGAGCAGCAACAGGGCGGCGATTCCCCCCAGCAGCAGGGCAGGGGAAGGGCGCCGGGAGCCTGCTGGCTGCGGGCGGGCGACGGGAAGCGGGACGGTGGCCGGACCGACCGGACCAGTGTCGTCGGGGCTCTTGGCCGTCGGTGCAGCGGACGACACCTTGGCCGGAATCGGAGGAAGGGGCACGCCCAGCGGGCCGGTGTCGTCGGGGCCGGTGATCGCAGGCTTGGGGGGTGGCACGATTAGAGTCGCCTCCCCGCCAGCCTCTGCGGACCTGGGTGGGGGCACGATCAGAGTCGCCTCCCCGCTAGCCTCCGCGGACCTGGGCGGGGGTACGATCAGGGTCGCCTCCCCATCCGATGCCGCCGGATCGAGTGGTGGAGCCGCGGCCAACGCCTTTGCGTCCTCGGCAGGAGCGCGCCGGGCTCGCAGCTTGGCCGTCCGTTCCGCGGCTTTGGGATGGCGGCTGGCGGGACCCCAGGTGCTTTCCCCGGAGAGTTCCACCCTCATCTGGGCTCGCGGGGGTACGGTCAGGGCCGGGATCACCGCGGTCGTCTCCCCAGCGGCGCTGGAGGTTGGTGGACCTGGGGCCGGCGCCAGGTTCTCCGCCTCCGGTCCCTGCATGATGAAGGTCGTGGCGGCCGGCTCTTCGGTCGCCGCCTGCGGGCCCTCGGTCCCCGGCGCGTGCATGATGAAGGTCGCCGCCTCCGGCTCCTCCGCCTCCGCCGGGGGCGGCACCACCAGGGGCACCAGCGCATCCAGAGGAGAAGGCAACTCGTCGCCTACCTCGCCCGGCGGCGCCGGCACCGGCGCGGGCTCACCACGGAGCGCCAGCACCGGATCCCGGTCCGCCCACTTCTTGAGCGCCAGCTCGCTCGCGAAGTCGCCGGCCCTCGGGTAGCGGGCGGCAGCCTCCTTGGCCAGGACCTTGGCGAAGATGTCGTCGTAGTCCGGCGGCACGTTGAGGTCGACGCCGTGCGCCGATGGTGCAGGCTCTTGCACGATCTTGTAGAGGATCGAGGTGATCGAGGGGCCGGCGAAGGGCCGCTCCCCGGTCATCAGCTCGTAAGCCACCACACCTAACGCAAAGATGTCGCTCCTGGCGTCGGCTCGGGCTCCCAGCACTACCTCCGGAGCCATGTAGGAAGCCGAGCCCAGGATCTCCCCGGCCGCGGTCAGGGTGGAGGATTCGATGCGGGCCAGCCCGAAGTCCATCACCGTCACGCTGCCGTTGCTGCGCATCATGATGTTGGCGGGCTTGATGTCGCGGTGGACGATCCCCTGGGCGTGGGCAGCGTCCAGCGCGCTGGCCACCTGGGCCACCATTTCCAGGATCCGGGAGAGCGTGAAGCGAGTGCGGGCCTGCAGCAGCGCGTGCAGGCTCTGCCCCTCCACCAGCTCCATCACGATGTAGTCGGGGCCCAGGTCGAAGATCTTGACGATGTGAGGGTGGTTGAGACCCCCGGCCACCTCGGCCTCGCGCCGGAAGCGCTCGTAGTACTCGCCGGCGGAGATGCCGAGGTTCTCGATGTAGGCCTCGTTGATGGCCTTGATGGCCACACTGCGGCCCAGCAGAGGATCGGTGGCGCGGTAGACCACGCCCATGGCGCCTCGGCCCAGTTCTTCGGCGATCTTGTAGCGCCCGAAATCGCGGCGGCCCAGCTTGCCTCCTCGTCGCCGGTTGAGCGCCCTATGGTACCGTAGAAACTGGCCGGGCTCGGCTTTACTCAGAGCGCCTCTCCGGACTAAGATCCGCGCTGCAACTTCAGAATCACTGCACATGCACCCACAGAAGTTCGGCCGCTACGAGGTCTTGGCCGAGATCGGCGACGGCGCCATGGGGAGGGTCTACCGGGCCTTCGATCCCCTGGTCCGCCGCCCGGTGGCCATCAAGACCGTCAAGTCCGAGCACCTGTCGAAGGACTCCGCCGAGGAGTACCTGAAGCGATTCCGGCGCGAAGCCCAGGCGGCGGGGGGGCTGAGCCATCCCCACATCGTGAGCGTCTTCGACGTGGGCGAGGACTACTTCGTCATGGAGTACCTCGAAGGGGTGACGCTGCAGGCGCTGATCAAGGAGAGGGGCCGGTTGGAACCGGCCGATGCCCTGCGCATCCTGGCCCCGGTGGCGGATGCCCTCGACTACGCCCACCGCACCGGCATCGTCCATCGTGACATCAAGCCCGCCAACATCATGGTGCTGCCCGACGGGCGTCCCAAGCTCATGGACTTCGGGGTCGCCCACCTGGAGGAGTCGGTGATGACGGCGGCCGGGCAGTTTCTGGGTTCGCCCTCATACATGGCCCCCGAGCAGATGACGAGCGGAGAGGTCACCGCCCGGAGCGACTTCTTCTCCTTTGCGGTGGTGGCCTACGAGGTGCTGACCGGGCAGAAGCCGTTCCCGGGCGAGAACATCACCTCGGTCATGTACAAGGTGATCCACGAGGTGGCGGCCCCGCCCCGGAAGTGGAAGTTCGACCTGCCTGCCCGCTACGACGACGTGTTCGCCAAGGCCCTGGCCAAGAACCCGGCTGATCGCTATGCGACGGCCGGCGCCTTCACCGCCGCCCTGGACCTCAAGGAGCTGGATTCGGCCATCGCCAGCGCCATCGAGGACCTGGTGGCCATCCCCGAGTCCACCGCAAGCGGCTCGCCGGCGCCTCTCGACACCGTATTGGGCGGGGTTTCGGCGACCACCACCCTCTCCCAGCCGCCCGGAGCCGGGCCTGCGCGGTCAAGCCGTCTCTGGCTGGGCCTTGGCTTGGCGGCAGTGCTCGCGCTGGGGATTGCGGGTGGCGTGGGGCTCACCCTCCGCCGGGGCCCAGGGGTCAGACCCGCCCAGAGCGAAGAGGGCGCGGCGGCCGTGCTGACCCTGCCCCCCGCCCGTCCCAGCCTGCGCATCGAGACCGACCCGGACGAGGCGATGGTGTTGGTCGACGGTCAAGAAGCCGGCCGCACGCCTCTCTCCCTGGCCGATGTCGCCGTGGGCACCCACCAGGTGCGGGTGACCTCCGAGGGCTACGCCCCGACCGAGCTGAGCATCGACGTGGTGGAGGGCAAGGAGCCGGCGCCGCTACGTTTTGTCCTGCAGCCGATCGCCGCCAGGCTGGCGGTGGCGTCGGAGCCGAAGGGGGCGACCCTGCGCGTGGACGGCAAGAAGCACGGAACCACGCCGATCGAGTCCTTCTGGGTGGCTCCGGGCAGCCACGAACTGCGCCTGGAGCTCAAGGGCTTCAAGCCGTTCGTCAAGAAGCTGGAGGCCGCCGCCGGGGACACCCTGAGCGTCGACGCCCACCTGGAGTCGGTGCAGAAGACAGCCAAGGTCACGGCCCCCCCGTCGCCCACCCCCGCCCCCCTGGTCGAGGGGGCGCTGGTCGAGCTGGGGCCCGACGTGGTGGCGCCCAGGCGGATCTCCGGCAGCGCCGCCCGCTATCCCGAGGATGCCCGCCGGGGGAAGAAGGCGGGGACGGTGGCGATCGAGATGATCGTGACCGAGAAGGGCGAGCCCACCGAGATCAAGGTGGTGGAATCGGCGGGCGAGGCCCTGGACCAGGCGGTGCTGGAGGCGGTGCGCACCTGGCGCTACGAGCCGGCTCAAAAGCAGGGGATCAAGGTCAAGGTCCGCTTGCAGTCCCGTCACACGTTTCGTTAGGCGAGCGCGCCTCCCCGCCAGCCCTCGATGGTCCGCCGGATCTCCGCCTCGGCCCTGGCCAGGAGCGCCTCCCGGTCTTCACCCTCGGTCCGAGCTATGGGATCGCCCAGTCGCACCCGAACCCGGGTCCCGAAAGGCACCGGCCGCATTCCGTGGCGCAACAGGTTCCAGGAGCCGTCGATGGAGAAGGGCACCACCGCCAGATGGGGGGCCGCCTCCAGCAAGCCCAGGGTCCCCGCCGGCTTGAAGGCCTTGAGCTCGCCGCCTCGGGCCCGGGTGCCCTCAGGGTAGATCACCACCGACACCCCGCGGGCCTCCGCCCGGCGACCCAACTCGGCGATCGCCGCCAGCGCCTGGGTGCGGTTTCCCCGGTCGATCAGGGCGTTGCCTCCACGGCGGAGATTGAAGGAGATGCTGGGGATGAAGCGAGCCAGCTCCCGCTTGGAGACGAACTTGGGGAAGTTGGTGAGAAGCAGAGCACCCGCGATAGGCACGTCGAACATGCTTTGGTGATTGGCGATCACGATGTAGGGCGTGAATCTCCTGATGGCCGGCGAGCGTTCGACCTCGAAGCGGGTCCCGCAGATGCGGAGTGCGGTCAGCAGCGACCACTGGAGGCCGGCCACCACCATCTCGTGGGGCCGCGGGCCGAAGAGCCGGGCCAGCCGCTGCAGCGGGTCGAACCCGATCAGGATCAAGCCGAAAGCGATCAGGAAGGGCGGGGTGAAGATCCAGCTCAGGGCTTGCTGCAAGACGGCGTCTCCTTCCTGCGGCCGCCCCTCGAGGGGCGGGGCAGAGATTGTAAGGGATGGCGGCGGAGTACAATCCGTCATGGCCTTTGAAGAGCTGCGCGTCGCGCCCGATTCGAAGTTCCGGCTGGGCGATATCGATTCCGGCTACACCGGCAAGTTCGAGTCCAAGAAGCAGGCGGAAGAGCGTTTGCGGGAAGGCACCGAACGCCTGCGCGAGCTGCAAGAGAAGCTCTACGCCCAGGACCGCTGGGCGGTGCTTCTGATCTTCCAGGCCATGGACGCCGCCGGCAAGGACGGCACCGTCGAGCACGTGATGTCGGGGGTGAACCCCCAGGGCTGCCAGGTGTACTCGTTCAAGGCCCCCTCTTCGGAGGAACTGGACCACGACTTCCTGTGGCGCACCAACCGCTGTCTGCCGGAGCGCGGGCGTATCGGCGTTTTCAACCGCTCCTACTACGAGGAGGTGCTGATCGTCCGCGTGCACCCCCAGATCCTGAGGGCCCAGAAGCTGCCGCCCGAGCTGGTGACCAAGGACATCTGGAAAGAGCGCTACGCGGACATCTGCGCCCTCGAACGCTATCTCTCCCGCAACGCCACCGTGATCCGCAAGTTCTTCCTTCACGTCGGGAAGGAGGAGCAGAAGAAGCGCTTCCTGGCCCGCCTCGACCAGCCCGAGAAGCACTGGAAGTTCTCACTCCAAGACGCCAAGGAGCGGGAGCACTGGGACGCCTACATGGAGGCCTACCAGGACATGCTGCGCGCGACCTCGACCGAGCAGGCCCCCTGGTACGTGATCCCCGCCGACCACAAGTGGTTTACCCGCATGGCGGTGGCCGACATCATCGTGGAAACGCTGGAGGAACTGAAGCTCGAGTTCCCTTCCCTCGGCAAGGAGAAGAGGGCCGAGCTGGCGGAAGCCCGCAAGCTGCTCGGCAGTTAGTTAGGTGTCGGATTCCGCCGTCTCCAGGAGCCAGGGGGGCAGGTGCTTCTTGGCAATGCGGGCGTGGAGCTTGGGTCGCCGCTTCTTCAGGTAGGCCAGGAACTCCTCGGGCCGGGTGAAGATCAGCCCGCCGTGAGGCGAGTTGGCCTCGCAGGTGTTGGCGTCGAAGTTCCGACAGATGTGGGGCCGTTCGGCATAGATCGCGCAGTGAAGATCCTCCCCCAAGTAGCGGCACCGGCTCTCGAAGAGCACCGACCACTGACCGGTGCCGTCTCGATACACCACCACCTGCGGGTGGTACAGGTGCCAAACGATGTCGGTGGCCAGGTGGGGCGTGGTGGGGGCATTGATGGCCACCGCCACATAGCTGCAGCAGCGAGCGCAGGTCACGCAGGTCAGACGCGGCTTGGCGGCTTCGCCCGCCGCCAGCGGCAGCGTCACTCGGCTCACGCCGGGTCCTCCTCGCGGCGCTTGCGGTGGATGTTGTAGACGCCTCGGCCCTCGGCTACCAGCGTCCCCGACTGGGTCACGCTGACGCGGACGTGACAAACCCGGTTGCCCTTGCGAATCAGCTCCGCCTCGGCTCGAAGCGGTGCGTCGAGACCCGCCGGCTCCAAGTAGTCGATGCGCAGGTCGACGGTGGAGACCGAGTCGCTCTCAGGCAAGGCCGACCAGGCCGCCGCCCCGCCCACGGTGTCGATCAGGGACGAAACGACACCCCCGTGCAGGGCGGGCCGGCGCGGATCGCCCACGAAATCCTCGCGCACCGCCAAGACCATCACCGCCCGGCCCGGCTCGATCCACTCGCCCTTGATTCCCAGCAGGCGATTGAAGGGCGAGAAGTCCTCCATGGCCTTGAGCAGCTCCATCGGCTTGGTGGTCATTCGGTCTCCTTCTGGATCAGGCCATCCGCCAGGTGCAGCACGCGATGGGCGTGCACCATCACCTTGGGGTCGTGGGTAGAGAAGATGAAGGTGGTGCCGTCCCGCCGGTTGATCTCCAGCATCAGCGAGATGATGGCTTCGCCGGTGGCGGAGTCGAGGTTGGCGGTGGGCTCGTCGGCCAGCACGATCACCGGATCGGTGACCAGGGCCCGGGCCACCGCCACCCGCTGTCGCTGCCCGCCGGAAAGCTCGTCGGGCCGGTGGTGGGCGAAGCCGTCCAAGCCCACCTCCTCGAGCGCCCTTTGGGCACGGGCCCGTCCACCGTGGTTGCCCCCGCGCAAGAGCAGGGGGAACTCGACGTTCTCCAGGGCCGAGAGCACCGGGATCAGGTTGAAGGTCTGGAAGATGAAGCCGATGCGGCGGGCCCTGAGGTCGGAGAGGGCGTTGTCGTCTAACCTTGCCACGTCCTGCTCCCCGATCAGAACCCGGCCCTGGCTGGGGTGGTCCAGGCACCCCATCAAGTTGAGCAGCGTGGACTTGCCGGAGCCGGAGGGGCCGGCCACCGCCATGAACTCGCCGGGCTCAACGCTGAGGCTCACCCCCCGCAGAGCCTGCACCCTGGTGCGACCCAACTCGTAGTCCTTGGTGACGTCCTGGACGCGAACCGCGCTCACAACCGCACCTCCAAACCGCAACCCCAAGGACCTAGCGCGGCCAAGGTCGCACCGCACGGATTCACCACCAAGACACCAAGGACACGAAGAGCGGAAGTCGCAGTGCAGGGGACAGCGATCGACCTGCGGGATGAGCATCGAGGTGTCCGACGCGCGACTCGCGAGGCCCGAATCGAAGTCAACTGACAATGGCCGAGCGTCGGAGCGCGGAGCGGCACCTCGATGCCAGCGCGGGCCGGGGACGACGCGGTGACCCGGGTCCTTCATGATCGTCTCCGTGTCCATCGGGCTTTGGTTCACCTTCAGAACAGCAGCCTGATGCGGGTTTGCAGGCCGCTGCGGATGGGCGCCAGGCGAAACTCACTGTCTTGTGGCCCCAGGAGTACCAGGGCGTCGAGCTGCAGCGTGAGGTCGCCTCGGGGAGCGAAGCCGAGGCCCGGGGTGAAAGCCAGGCCGCCGTCGGCGAGGCCGACCACCGCCCGGGCCGCCCCCGTCCATCGGGAGTCGCGGCTGCTGCGGGTCCAGGAACCGTGAAGGTAGTGGCGTCTCAGGCCCAGGCCGCCCGAGAAGGGAAGCGCGGCGGCGACTCGGTAGGCATCCAGGGCCGCCTGGCGGGCCGGAGGCGGAAGGCGCGGATCCTGGGCGGCGGCGTAGGTGTCGTCGAGGTTTCTACGGTAGGCGGCCATCGCCTGCCCGTCGTAGCCTTCGCTGTTCCAGAAGTACTCGAGGGAGAGCGACTGGCTCTCGCCCCTCAGGTAGAGGAGTCCGGCCGCCAGGCGAAAGAAACGCCGATCCGCCCGGGCTGGAACGAGCTCGGCGCCCCGGTAGGTGGCGCCCTCGAGGTGGACCGACACCGATCCCCCCAAGCTGCGGCCCAGATCGAGGCCGACCAGGCTGCGCCCCCCGGCGCCCCCCGAGAGAACCAGGGCCAGGTCGGTATTCCACACCAGGAAGCGCGCCCTTGCCGCGCCGATGCGGCGGACCCGTCCCTGCGTCTCCAGCGGGAGGTCGGCGGCGGCAGCCTGGTCCCGGGCCGCCACCAAAATCAGGCCGACCCAGGACGCCGGAACCACGTCCATCCGGACCGCCCAAGAGCCCGCTTGCTCCAGTCCGGTGTTCAGCGGGTTCTTGGCCGGCTCCAACCGGTTCGTGGGGTTCCAGGCGAAACCGGAGCCCCAGGCGATGCGCTGTTTGCCCGCGCGCAGGGTCAGGCCATCGCCGAACGAATACTGGAGATAGGCCTGGCGCAGCGTGGCCTCGGTCCGGTCTTGGCTGCCGATTCGTCGCTCCAGATATCCCTTGGCCACCAGCCGAGCCGAACCCCAGGTCTGCTTGACGCCGAGGCCTCCCCGCAGCAGGTCCTCGCTGGGATCCAGCCCCAGCAGGTTGTCGCGATTGAGGCGCGTGCGGGCGGTCCGATAGAGCAAGTTCTCGAAACCCAACTCGATCTCGGGCTGCCCCGCCGCCGCCGGCGCCCAGGCCAGAGCCAGCAGGCCAACGCCCAGGAGGGCTCGTCTCACTCCCCCTTCTCCAGCGCGCTGGGCGTGAATAAACGGTCGTCCAGCTTGGCTTCGTCCTCAATGGCGAGAAAGCGCAGCTCGGTCTTGGCTCCCGCCTCAAGAGCGTTCTCCATGGCGAGGACGGTGGGCCGGAGTCGGCCCCCCAGCTTGCCCACTTCGCCCAGGCTCAGCCACTTCAGTCTCTTGCCGGAGATGGTGTAGTACTCGGCGCGGACCGGGAAGAAGCTGCCGTCCGTGCGCACCCAGTAGAGGACCCGATCGTAGGCCACCGAGCGGTTCTTGGCCCGAAGCTCCAGCTTGAAGCAGGCCTCTCCGCTCATGGCCTCCTCGCCCAGAAGCGTGGGATCGTAGTCCTTGATCAAGGAGAGGCGGAAGATGTCGCCGTTGCTGAAGTCGCCCCCGCCGAAGTTCTGCTTGGCCCCCACCCGCACCACCTTGGCTGCCGAAGGGAGGTAGAGCCAGGTGTTCTCTCCCGAGCGCAGGTAGGCAGTCCCCCGTTCCTTGGGAGGCGTCGTGTAGCGCACCAGACCCTGCTCGTCGCCCTTCTTGAAACCCCTCATCTCCACCACCCGGTCCCGTTTCCCGGGACGCTGCACCGTCATGCGCACGGTGTAGGTGGTCGTCTCGCCCAACACGGCGCGGTCGGCTCTCTTGACGATGGCGGCGGCATCGGGAGCCATCGCCAGCAGCAGGCAGGCCAGCAGGTTAGACATGGTGCAGCGCCTCCCGCGGTTCCAGCCGGCTGGCGACCCAGGCCGGGTAGACGGCGGCCAGGATGGAGAGCGCCACGATGGTGGCGGCGGTCCGGGCCAGGCTGGCTCCGGTCAGCACCGTGAACAACCGGTCGCCGCCGGCCATCCAGGTGAGGCTGGTGTTGTTCATGGGGATGCCGTAAGCCGCGTAGTGCAAGACCGCGGCGCCGCCGGCCAGAATCCCCAGCCCGGCCGCCGCGGTGCCCAGGACCAGGCCCTCCAGGACGAAGAGGCGGACCACCGCACTGCGCCGCATGCCCAGGGCTCGAATGGTCCCGATCTCCCGGGTCCGCTCGTGGACGCTCATCAGCATGGAGTTCACGATACCGACCGCCGCCGCCGCCAGCAGGAAGGAGGAGAGGACCAGCAGGGCGCCCCGGTTGGCCTCCATGATCGAGAAGGCGAAACGGCCGGCCTCGGGAAAGGTCTCCACCAGCACCCGCTGGTCTGGGTCCAAACCCGGAAGCGGCGTCTGCCTAACCAAGGCCTGGATCGACGGGCGCGCTTGCCTGGCCGCCGCCTGGCCGCCTCCCTCGATGGTGATCTTGATCGAGGTGGCGTCGCCTGGCCAAGCGAAGAGATCCTGGGCGGGTCCGAGGCTCAGGTACAGGGCGTGGTCGTACCAGGGCGCACCCTTCTGGAAGACCCCAACCACCACGCCGTCCAGCGAGTTGACAGCGCCTTCCGGGGTCTGCACTACGAAAGACACGGCGTCACCCACCCCCACCCGGAGCTTCTGCGCCAGCGGCGAGGCCAGGAACACCTCCGGCTCGCCCCCCGCCCTTCCCGTCGCCGACAGGAAGGTCCCCGCCTGGAGGTGGTGGGCCGCGCGCAACTCCGGCTCGCGCTCCGGCTCGATGCCGATGATCGAGGCCATGCTGGAGCGGCCCCCGGCCATGGCGGTGCCCCGCCCGTAGAGCAGCGCCGCCGTCCGCACCACGCCCGGCAGAGCCTCGAGCCGACGAGCCAGGGCCTGGGCACCCGGTAGGCGCAGGGGGCTGTAGGCGTCGAAGGGGCTGTTCTGGGGCTCGAAATCCCCGGGGCGGGCCACCACCTGGAGGTGGCCGGTCTGCACCGCCACCAAGTTGGCGGTGAGTTGGCGGGCGATGCCGTCCGCCAGGCCGTTGCCCAGGACCAGGGCGGCGGTCCCCAGGGCCATGGTGCCTCCGGAGAGCAGGCTGCGGCGCCGGGCTCGGAGCAGGTTGCGCACGGCCATCGAGGTCAGGGTCGGCATCGGTTACACATAACGCAGTGCCTCGGCGGGGCGCAGTCGAGAGGCCAGCAGCGCGGGTCCCAATGCTGCCAGCAGGCAGACCCCGACCATCAGCCCCGGGACCGCCAAG
>Ga0209342_10007882_pt1 | contig 10685 bp, 7 predicted proteins | sample RifCSP16_2_FD_184023 | JGI IMG/M metagenome (GOLD analysis project Ga0209342, IMG submission 184023) | Soil microbial communities from Rifle, Colorado - Rifle CSP2_sed 16_2 (SPAdes) (version 2) | ecosystem: Environmental > Terrestrial > Deep subsurface > Rock core/Sediment | place: Rifle... | reverse complement strand
GGAGGTCTGGCAGGCGCCCTGGCGTTTCTACAACTGGGAGTCGCTCGAGCGCTGGGACACGCTGCTGCGCAAAGGCGAGCGCGTGGTCGCCGTCGGCGGCTCGGACACGCACTCGATCCCGCCGGCGGAGCCTCAGCACCCTCACGGCCTCGGGAACCCGACGACGTGGGTCTACGCCGAGCCCTGGGAAGCATCGGTGCTCGACGCGATCCGCGTGGGGCACGTCTTCATTACGGACGCGCCGAATGATACGCAACTCATCCTCACCGCCGACGCCGATGGCGACGGCCGTTTCGAGACGCTGATGGGCGACACGATCTCGGCCGGCGACGGGCGGCCGGTGCGCTTTCGCGTCGAGGTGCGGGGCGGGATGGACCGCCGGCTGTGGCTGATCGCCGACGGCGTGCCGGTCGACATCCGCCCGCTCGACAAGGTCGAATCCACGCACGAGTTCAGGCTCGACATCGTGAGCCGCCGCCACGTGCGCGCTGAGCTGCGCGGGTACAGGGGGCGGCCCGAGCGGGGCGAAGTCGTCTGGGCAATGACGAATCCGGTTTGGGTGACGGGTGAAGGGTGACGTGCGCCAGCGGGGCGTGATCGCTCCGCTCGTCCTACGAGTGCTTCTCCGGGCCGAAGCATCGGAGTCCGCAGAGCGGACAGGACGAGCGGGAAGAGGCGCTGTTCCCGCTCGGAGTCAGGTGCGTTTCGGTACGGCATTCACCGACGATTGGTTAGCTCGCGCATGACTGAAGAGGTCGGTGGTGGTTGGTATCGGAGCGTACCACTTCTTGAGGACGAACGGGTCATCGACGAAAGGACGCGCGATATGGTGATCGCTGGTTCAGATCCCGGGGCAAGTTATTCCTCACGGACAAGAGAATCATCTTCTGTCCGGTGATGAACCGTATCGGTACAAGCTCAGCGCCTATCACGCTAGAAATCGCCATAATAACAGCGGTTGGAAGACGGCACGGCTCTTGGATTCCACTGTTCATTTGGGGGTTGAACGCCGATGCAGTCTTTATAGACAGCAACGCAGGTCAGCGCCATTGGATCGATCTCGGCCTGGGCTCGAACACGATGTGGTTGGAGAAGTTGTCGAAACGATTTGGTATGGCCATAACGACAATCGATGACTAGACCTGGCCGCACCCTGGTGGTCGTTTCGCACACCCACTGGGACCGCGAGTGGTATCTGCCGTTCGAGGCGTTCCGCGCGCGGCTCGTGCGCATGATGGACGCGCTGCTCGACCTGCTGGATCGCGACCCGGAGTACCGGCACTTCGTGCTCGACGGGCAGACGGTGCCGCTGGACGATTACCTTGAGATCCGGCCGGAGCGCCGGGCCGACATCGAGCGGCTCGTTCGCGAGGGGCGCTTGGTCATCGGGCCCGGGTACGTGCTGCCGGACGAGTTCCTCATCGGTGGCGAATCCCACATCCGGAACCTGATGACCGGCATCCGCTCGGCGCGCGCCTACGGGAAGCCGATGATGGTGGGCTACGCACCGGACGCCTTCGGGCACATCGCGCACCTGCCGGCGATCCTGCGCGGATTCGGCATCGACTCCGTTCTCATCTGGCGAGGCGTCGGGGCCGAGGTGACGACGTCCGAGTTCCGCTGGGCAGCGCCGGACGGCTCGGAGGTGCTGGCCGTCCACTTCCCGTACGGCTACGGGATGCTGCCCGCGCTGCCCGAGGACCCCGAGATCCTGCGCGGCGCCCTGAACAACATCCGCGGACTGCTCGAACCGCTGGCGACGACGCGATACATCCTCGTGCCCAACGGCACAGACCACCTGCCCGCGCACACGGGCCTTTCGGGCGTCATCAAGCACGCGAACGAGATTCTCGACGGCGCAGAGATGGTGCACGGCGATTACCCGTCGTTCGTCGAGAACGTGCGGAGCGAACTGGGCGGGACCATCGCCTCGCTGCCACGTCACGAAGGCGAGTTTCGGTCATCGCAGCGCTCGCACGTGCTCGCGGGGGTGCTCTCGACCCGCATCTGGCTGAAGCAGCGCTACCAGGAGTGCGAGGACCTCCTGGCGCGGTATGCGGAGCCGCTGGCGGCGTGGAGGTGGATGCTGGCGCGAGGAGCCAGGAGCAAGGAGCCAGGGGACGCGGAAAGTGGTGACTCCGCTCGTTCCTTCGATACCTCAGGACGAGCGGGAAACAACCTGGTCGCGGATTCGAGTGACGGAGCGACGCGCGGGCTACTGCGGCATGCGTGGGCGCTGTTGCTTCAGAACGCGCCGCACGATTCCGTGACCGGCTGCTCCGTAGATGAAGTGTACGAGGACGTGGGCGCGCGGTTCAACCGTTGTCAGCAGGTCGCGGAGTCTGTGATCTACGAATCGCATCGGTATATCGCCGACCGCGCCGCGCGCCCCGGGGAGGACAGCGTCGTCGTGTTCAATCCGGAGAACGGGCCGCGGACTGACTTCTGTACCGTGCGGCTGCCCGTGGAGCATCGGAAGTGGCCGGCGAAACTAGTGCCGGACGATGGCACCGCGGTGGCCCTCCAAGTGATCGAGTGCGGTGGGCATTCACCCCTGGATCTCCGGGAGCGGGTCACGTTCGGATTCGTGGCCGCCGCTGTGCCTACGTTTGGATATCGCGCGTTTCGGGTCGAATACGGCGAAGCCACGGTAGGGGCGAGGCTTCGGGTCGACGATCCGTCCACAAAGGTGAGTCCGAAGAACGGAACTCCATCGGTTTCAGACACTGCACCGGACGCCTCCCCCCTGCGCCCCGCGGTCGAAAACGAGTTCTTCCACGTGACCGCCGACCCAACCGACGGAACGCTGACGGTCGAAGACCGCCGCGCCAGCGCTGTCTACCACGCCCTCAACCGCTTCGTCGATGGCGGCGAACGTGGCGACGAATACACATACTGTCCGCCGACGAGGGATCTCTTCATCGATGGCCCCTCGACGGAACCTGTGGTCCGGGTTATCGAGAGCGGCCCCGCGCGTCAAACCCTTGAGGTGCGCATGACGTATACGCTGCCGGCGCGCCTAACAGAAGACAAGCAGGGGCGTTCAAACGATCGCGTGGACCGCGAGATCACAACTCGCGTGTGCCTCTACCCCGGCGTCGCGCGCGTTGACATTGAGACCGAAGTGGAGAATCAAGCCCGGGACCACCGGCTGCGGGTGCACTTTCCGACGGGCATCCGCGCTGAACAATCGCACGCGAAGCAGCACTTCGGCGTCGTCTCGCGGGCGGTAGGCGTGCCGGAGCACAACGACACCTGGTTCGAGACGCCTGTCGCGACGTACCCGCAGAAGGCGTTCGTCGACATCTCTGACGGCGAGCGCGGCCTCATGCTCGCAAACCGTGGTCTGCCGGAGTACGAATCGCTCGAGGAGCCGGACGGCAGGATCACGATCGCGCTCACGCTTCTGCGATGCGTCGAGTGGCTGTCGCGGGACGACCTCTCGACGCGCAGGGGACATGCCGGCCCCGGAATGCATACGCCAGGCGCGCAGATGCAGGGACGATGGACGTTCCGGTACTCGCTGATCCCGCACAAGGGCGGCTGGGAGAATGCGTTCGCCGAGGCGCCTCGCTTCCTGCGGCCGTTGCGCGCGCTGCGTACATGGCGCGGCGACGGGACGCTCCCGGCGAGTGGGTCGTTGCTCGAGATTGAGCCGCCCGAGGTGGTGCTTTCGGCCTTGAAGCTTGCAGAAGATGACGGCGGCGTGATCGCGCGGTTGTACAACATCGCGGACCGACCAGTGATGGGCAAGATTCGTCTGAACGCACGCCACGGCGGGGTCGAGCGAGTCAATCTGAACGAGGAGGAGCCGTCGACGGTTGACGTGCACGACGGTCACGTGGAATTATCGCTACACCCGAACGAAATTGCGACGCTGAAGTTCAAAGAGAATCGCCCATGACTACCGAAATCCGAAAGCTGCCCGGCTACCCCGAGCTCCCCGTCAAGGCCGGCGCTCCCGAAGGATCGGCCTGGGGGCTCTTCGGCGACGATGACCAGCTCGGGTGCCTCAACCTGCTGACGCCAGAGCGCGTCGTCGCCGCGGCGGAGCTGGTTCGCAAGGGGGCGGTGTTCCCGCTGAACCTGCGCATCGACGAGCCAAACCCGCCACTCTTCGGCCGCGGCGCGCCCAGCGTCCACCTGCTGGAGATGGGCGAGGGCATCGCGCGAGACGATTACATCGACAACTTCTATCCGCAGGCCTCGAGCCAGTGGGATGGCTTCCGCCATATCCGTCACCCTCGTGACGGCTTCTACAACGGCGTTACGAACGAGCAAGTGATCGAGGGCGAGGGCGGCAAGCTCGGCATCGAGCACTTCGCACGCAAGGGGATCGTGGGTCGCGGCGTCCTTCTCGACGTGGGCCGCTACCTTGAGTCGAAGGGCGCCCCGATCGATTGCAATAGCAATACTGTGGTCGCGCCGGACACGCTCGACGCATGCGCGACGGCGCAGGGGGTGGCGATTCTAACGGGCGATATCCTGCTGATCCGCACCGGCTGGCTAGATTGGTACCTGAACAAGACGACGCCCGAGCAGCGCAAAGCGATGGCGGGCGACGCGATGACGCAGTTGCGCACGCCGGGCATCGGTCCGCCGGACGAGACGGCGAGCTACCTGTGGGACCTGCACGTCGCGGCGGTCGCCGGCGACAACCCCTCGCTGGAGGCATGGCCGCCCTCGCCGGAGTCCGGCTTCCTGCATTTCCGCATGCTGCCCCACTTCGGCATGCCGATCGGCGAGATGTGGTACCTGGATGACCTCGCGGCGGACTGTGCGGGGGACCGCGTCTACGAGTTCTTCCTCACCTCAGCGCCGCTCAACGTACCGGGCGGCGTCGGTTCTCCGCCGAATGCGATCGCGATCAAGTAAGGCCCCGATCCGTGTCATTCTGAGCCCCAGCTAACCGAGGAACATTGCCCGGACGGTGCCCTTCGGGGGCGCCCGGACATCTCGCTCTAGAGGCGAAGAATCTCGGCGGCACCGGTGTCAACAGACCCTTGTGATCTGGCCCGGCGTTCGGTAAACATCTGATCCAGAATGAGGGACTACTACGTCTACATCATGGCGAACCGCTCGCGGACGCTCTACACAGGACTAACCAGCAACCTGCCCAAGCGTGTGTATGAGCACAAACACAGCTCACAGACGGGTTCACTCGGCGTTATCTGATAGACCGGTTGATATACTACGAGGCCACGAATGACATCGAGGCGGCTATCCGGCGGGAGAAGCAGATCAAGTCGTGGGTGCGGCGAAGGAAGGTGGCCCTCATCGAGTCAATGAATCCGGAGTGGAAGGACTTGAGCGAGGACTTGTCTTAAGGGTGATCGCCGAGATTCTTCGCTCTGTCACGGGGGCTGCACGACGGTCTCCAACGGCCGTCGGCAGCACAGGTTACTCGGTTATCGGAGGGTCAGAATGACAATGGAATCCGCCAAGTCCGCCGCCAGGGCCGCCGTCGAAGACGCCCGCGGTGAACTCATCGAGATCTCACTCGACATCCACGCGCACCCGGAACTCGCGATGGAGGAGACGCGCGCGAGCGGGCTCCTCGCGGACCGCCTGGAGGCGCGGGGCTTCGCCGTTGAGCGCGGTGCGTTCGGTCTCGAGACCGCGTTTCGCGCGCGCTGGGGTGAAGGGCCCGTCACGATCGCCTACCTGTGCGAGTACGACGCCCTGCCCGAGATCGGGCACGCCTGCGGGCACAACCTGATCGCGACGGCGGGCCTCGGCGGAGCGCTTGGCCTGAAGGGAGCGGTCTCGCCGGACGCGGTCACGCTCCTCGTGCTCGGAACGCCGGCCGAGGAGGATATCGGTGGCAAGGCGATCATGATCGAGCGCGGGGCTTTCGAGGGCGTGGACGCGGCGCTGATGGCGCACCCGGCGCCGTTCGACATCGACGCCCCGCCGATGTACGGCGTCGAGCAATGCGAGGTCACATACAAGGGCCGCGCCGCACACACATCCGTCGCGCCCGAGACCGGGATTAACGCACTGGACGGCCTGGTCACCGCCTATCAGGCGATCGCGCAACTGCGACAGCACATGCGCCGCGATGCGCGCGTCGCCGGGATCATCACCTACGGCGGCTCGGCGCACAACGTCGTGCCGGACCGGGCGGAGGGGCGATTCGAGGTGCGCGCGCTGAGGCCCGCCTACCTGGCGGACCTCAAGGCGCGCGTCATCCGCTGCTTCGAGGCAGGGGCACAGGCCAGCGGCGCCGACCTAGAGGTGAAGTGGTCCCAGTTCGTGTACGAGCCGATGAACAACAACGCCGCCATCGTTGACGTCTACAAGGCGAACGCCCTCGCGCTCGGACGCAAGTTCCTCGAGATACCGGTGGACTCGACCGGCAGCAGCGACATGGGCAATGTGAGCTGGACGGTGCCCTCGATCCACCCGACGTTCGCCATCGGCGCGATGGCGCTTAACCACACGCCCGGATTCACTCAGATCAGCGCCACGGACGCCGCGCACGAGGCGATGCTCCAGGTCGCTCAGGCGCTCGCGATGACTGGCGTCGACCTCGTCCTCGACGCGGACCTCCTCAGCCGTGCCCAGGCGGAGTTCCGAGGGGTGCCGAGGCCATAGCGCGAACGCCAACGCGACTGAACCACTAAGGCACGAAGACCGAGATCTTTGTGCCTTAGTACCTGTGCGGTGGAAGGGACTTTTGCCTCTAACTGAGCGCCATTTGCCCCCTTTAGATCGCCCTCAGATTGACGATCATGTAGCCGATGATGTTGGCGGGGAAGTGGGTGTGGTCGTGGAACTGGCCCCGATGTGTCGGGGAGGGTGGCGACGCCTCCCACGTGGCCGAGCGCCTGAAGAGCGTCGGCTGTAAAGGCGCGCTCCTGAAGGCGTTTGACGGCCCGCGGTGGTTTGACCAAGAAAGGCCATGGCGGGATATCGGTGCGGAGCTGAAGGCGAACGGCGTCTCTGTGAGAGGCTGGGGCTACTGCTACGGGAGCGACCCCGTCGACGAGGCGCAGCGCGCAATCGAGACGGCGCGGTACGGCCGGTCGGACCTGCTGGTGCTCGATGTCGAGGCAGAGTTCAAGGGACGCCCGCAGGCGGCGGAGGAACTGTGCCGCCGCATCCGCGATGCCCTCGGCCCGGAATACCCGCTCTACTTCAGCAGCTTCGCCATCGCCCGCTACCATCGCTCGTTCCCGTTCGAGGTGTTCCGCCGCCACTGCGACGGCGCAGCGCCGCAGGTGTACTGGAACGCCTTCCGCTGGCCCGTCGAGCAGTCGCTGGGGTGGATGTACCAAGACTACGCAACCTTGGGCATCCCGCCGGAGCGCATCTTCCCGGTCGGAGGCCTCTATCAGGAGGGGACCACGCGTTTATCCGAGGCCGGAAGAAGTGCGCGACTTCGTGCTGAGGACGACAGCGCGCGGCTCGCGCGGGGTCAGCTTCTGGTCTTACGAGCACATGAGCGACGCGATGTGGCAGGCGGTCGCTTCGGCGGCGATAGGCGAGGAGAAGGAGGAAGATATGTCAAGCGCAGAGTTCGCGCAGGTCGGCGCATGGATCTCAGCGCTGTCGGACCGGCTCGGGCGGCTCGAGGCGCAAGTAGGAGCGCTGCTTGCAGCGCCGACCGCGCCGCCGCGACGAACCTACACGGTGCAACCCGGCGACACGCTCTCCGGGGATCGCCGCCAATCTCGGCCTCGGCGGCTGGCAGCGGTTATACGACGCCAACCGCGGCGTCATCGGCGGCGATCCGAACCGGATCTATCCGGGGCAGGTGCTGGTGGTGCCTTGAGTGCTGCGAGGCGTGATGGCACCGCTCATCCTTCGAGTGCCTCAGAATGAGCGGAAGGGCGTACTTTCATAACGGCTCGCGCTCCCGGTCGCCCACGCCGTCTACCCACGCCGTCTACCCACGCTCAATCGAAATTGTAATCAGTCACCGCGGGATCATCCGGGCCAACGAGGCCAAGACTCATCTTGAGAGCCCGAGAAACAAACTTCACATCCTCGATATCGCGAGGGCTTATGTAGATGGCATCAGTAAGCGGGATGCAATCATCCGTCGGGCAGGAGTGTTCAGCAAGCAGAAGACCCCACCTCCTTGACGAGCCGAAGACTCGCTCTATGTCCGCCTTGGGCACTATATAGAGGAACAGCGCATCGCAGCTCGGATGCTCCACAAGTTTGCTGTCCCAGCCTGATTCCCCTTCAAGTAAGGCGGGCTTTGTTGAGCAGCGTTCACGGACGATTGGCGGAGGGTCAGATGGGAACTCCGGCGGCGGCCAGTAGGGACTCTTGGTCCCCTCAAACAAAGCGGCCTCGACTACATCCTTCCCCAATCGTTCTTCCTGAGCGCCGGCTTCGGCTGGAGCCACTGAATCCACACAGATTGCGAGCCGGTCTCTAGGTGCGGGCTGGCCGTCACGGCATGCGACGATTGCGACGATCACTAGAGAAAGAAACAGCCATCTCATAGCGCAATCATCTAACGCCCAAACTCCCCACCCTTCACCCATCACCCATTGCCCCTCTATAATCGCCCTATGCACCCCAGCGAGGCCGCTTCTCGACCTTGACTCTGGACTGCGATGTCGCCGTCGTCGGCGCGGGGCCGGCGGGCTCGCGGACGGCGCGGAATCTTGCGCGCGCCGGGCTGCGGGTGCGGCTCCTCGAGGAGCACCGGCGCGTCGGCGTTCCCTCTCACTGCTCCGGTTTGATCAGCCCGCGCACGCTGCGCGAGGCGGAGATCGGCGAGGATGCGATCATCCATCGCATCACGGGCGCCTTCATCCATACGGAAAACGGCGGGGAGGCCGCGCTCGGCGGCGGCGCAACCCGGGCCGTGGCCATCAACCGCGTTCGTTGGGACGAGACGCTCTCGGAGCAGGCGCAGGCCGCGGGTGCGGAACTGGTCCGCGCGCGCCTCGTGAACGTGGAACGAAGCCCTTCGACAGGCTCAGGGCGAACGGAAGGGCGCGACTCAGGAATGACGGGTGTGGTGCGCCTCCACACGCAGACGGACGGGCGGGACGCCTCTTTCACGGCTCGCGTCGTCGTTGGCGCGGACGGCGCGCACTCGCGGGTCGCGCGCAGCCTTGGGATGGCGGGGCCGAGTGAGAAAGTCTATTGTCTCGGCATCGAGGGGAAGCTCAAGACGCCGCGAGAAGAGTTCGTTCACGTCTTCGTCGGCAGCCGCCTGGCGCCGGGCTGGTTCGGCTGGATCATCCCTACTGGCGACGGGGGCGTTCGCGCGGGCATCGGCTCGCAGAACGGCGCTAAGCCGATCGCCTGTTACCGGAGAATGACGGAGCTGTTTCCCGACCTCTTCGCTGGCATCGAGGCCTGCCGCCTCTACGGCGGCACGATCCCGCTGGACTTCGCGCCCAAGTCCTACGGCGACAATGTGTTTCTGGTGGGCGACGCCGCCGGGCAGGTGAAGCCGTTCTCAGGCGGCGGAATCTATACGGGCCTTGTCGCCGCCCGCCACGCCTCCGCGGCGGCCCTGCGCGCCTTCGAGCGCGACGACGTGAGCGCTGAGGGACTCGCGCCGTACGAGCGCGGCTGGAAACGCGAGATCGGCCGCGAGCTTCTGCGCAGCCTGCGGATCCGCCGCTTCGGCCTCGCGCTTAGCGACGGCGAGGTCGAGCGCGTCGTGGGAGCACTGCGGAGCGAGGGGCTCCAACAGCTTGCCGCCCACCACGGCGACATCGATTACCCCTCGCGGGTGCTGTTGCGGCTCGCGCGATCGATGCCGGCCCTGGGCCTGCTGGCGTGGGTCACGCTGCGCCGACCGGGTGCGGCGTGGAACCTGGTGCGGGCTAGCCTTCCGTTCGCGCTGTAGACACGACTGGCGCACCTGAAGGTGCTGGGCTACGAGCGACGGTGGCCTGTGCTACCCCTTCCGCCAGCGCGTCCCTTCCGCGCCGTCCTCCAGCGTAATCCCTGCCTCCGCAAGCCCTGAGCGCACGCGGTCCGCAAGTTCGAACTGCTTGGCCTCGCGCAGGTCGTTACGAAGCTGCACGAGCAGGTCGATGAACGGCGCGGCGCCCATCGCGGCCTCGGGCTCCCGCAGCGTTAGCCCGAGTACTCCCGCCAACTGACGCAGCGAATCTTGCGCCTCCGCGATTCCACGTCCTTCGTCTCGGGCGCGGTTTATGTCTCGGGCGAGGTCGAAGAGCGCTGCCAGCGCCGCGGGAGTGTTCAGGTCCTCGTCCATAGCCTCTATGAAGCGCTCGCGGTAGGTCTCGACAGCGATGTCGGAGGGAGGGCCATCGCCGCCGGCGATCGTCGCCGCCAGACGCAACCGCTCGGCCGCCCGCTTCCCCGACTCGAGCGCCTCTTCCGAGTACGTAAGCGGCGAGCGGTAGTGCGAGGTCAGAACGAATATCCGCAGGCCGTCCGAGCCGTAATTCTCGATGCCCTCGCGAATTGTGATGATGTTGCCGAGGCTCTTGCTCATCTTCTCTTCGCCGAAGGTGAGCCAGCCGTTGTGCAGCCAGTAGCGGACGAACGGTTGCTTGCCGCTGTAGGCCTCGCTCTGGGCGATCTCATTTTCGTGGTGCGGGAAGATAAGATCCTGGCCGCCGCCGTGAATGTCTAGCGTCGTGCCCAGGTAGCGATAGGACATCGCGGAGCACTCGATATGCCATCCCGGGCGCCCGGGACCCCAGGGGCTCTCCCATGCGGGTTCGCCTTCCTTC
>Ga0209342_10007881_pt1 | contig 10685 bp, 13 predicted proteins | sample RifCSP16_2_FD_184023 | JGI IMG/M metagenome (GOLD analysis project Ga0209342, IMG submission 184023) | Soil microbial communities from Rifle, Colorado - Rifle CSP2_sed 16_2 (SPAdes) (version 2) | ecosystem: Environmental > Terrestrial > Deep subsurface > Rock core/Sediment | place: Rifle... | reverse complement strand
TGAACAAAATCAATCTCAATTAGAATGAAATCACATGCTCTCACGATTGCGGCAAGCTTACATCCCCCTCTTCACCCAGATCACCGTGCCATATATTTTGTTGGCGCTGATCATTGCTTCCGGGGGGACCTATCTGGTTACGCGGCTTATCTTCGATTCGCTGGAGGAACGCTTCGCAAACCAACTCATTGAAACGGCGGTTTTGGCCAAAGAAAGTCTGGTGCGGGTTGAAGAGGACCTGCTTGAGGCCGTGCGCCTGGCCAGTAACATTCAAGGCGTCGATCGGGTGGTGCGTCAGGGAACGGTAGAGGTGCTTAGCGAACTGGTGCTGCCCGGCGCCTACAATACCGGAGTGGAAGCGCTGGCTATCCTGGATGGGCGCGGGCAGCGGTTGTTGTCGCTCTATCTAAATCCCGAAACACAAGATTACGAAGTCTTACGCGAGACCGCACCTTATGGCGACCTGGCACAGGTGCAGGCCGTGTTGGCCGAGGAAGTGGACCCGGCTGGGGATAAGTTTGGCGGCATTGTGGCCACCGCGCTGGGAGACTATTTTTTTGTCAGCGGTCCGATTACCGACACGGAAGGTAACCTCGCCGGTGTGGCCCTGGTGGGGATCTCCGTGGAATCGTTAGCCGCCCAAGCCCGGGCTGCGACCCTGGCTCAAATCAGTTTCTATACAATTGAAGGTGAACCCCTAAGCAGCACTCTGTTCGAGGCCAGGAACCTTCCGGCTGATCTGGCTGAGGAAACACTCCAACGCCAGGACGAGGCCAGCCTGACCCGCAGCCTGCAGGACAGCGGCATTAATTACAACGAGATTATCAGCCCCTGGGAGATCCGCGCCCAAGAGGACCTGGGGTTGATGGGCGTGGCCCTGCCCACAGCCATTCTGGTGCAAGCCAGCCAGTTCACCCGCCAAAACACACTGTTGTTGTTGGGGGCAGCTCTCCTGTTGGTGGTACTGGTGGGTATGCTGGTTGCCGGCCGCATTGCGCGGCCTATTCAGGCGCTGAAGGAAGCTTCCTTGCAAGTCACGCGCGGCAATCTGCGCATGCAGGTACCGCAGCGCGGATCGAATGAGATTAGTATCCTGACGCGGTCATTTAATAATATGGTGGATAGCCTGTATTCCTCTGAGCAGAGCTTATTGAATGCCTACCAGAAGACTATTGAAGGCTGGGCGATGGCTACCGATCTGCGCGACCACGCGACCGAAGGCCACAGCCAGCGGGTGGCCACGCTGGCGGTGGAATTGTCAAAGACGATGGGGTTTAAAGGCGATGACCTGGTCCATATCTATCGGGGAGCATTGCTTCATGACATTGGCAAAATAGCCATCCCCGATAAAATCCTGCTGAAAAAAGGGAAGCTGACTGCCGCCGAGCGCAAAACGATGCAGCGGCATCCCGAACTGGCCAGGAAGTTTATGGAGCAGGTCGAGTTTTTGGAACCGGCGTTAGACATCCCTTATGCGCACCACGAGAAATGGGATGGGAGCGGTTATCCGCGCGGGCTAAAAGGCAAGGAAATCCCTTTGGCGGCGCGTATCTTTTCGATCGTCGATGTATGGGATGCATTAACCACCGAGCGGCCCTATCGCGCGGCGCTGAGTGTTGACGAGACGATCAACTATATCGAAGCGGAAGCTGGCGGACATTTTGATCCGGATGTGGTGAAGGCTTTTAAGACACTAATGGGGTGAAAAATCCTAGGGTGCTTTTTCCCGGATCCTGGATGGCAAATCAGGGGTTAGTTGAGTAAAGGTGGAATCAGTGTAGGCACAATGCTTGTAGGAACGGCAACAGTCGGAGCAAGCAGGGTCGGAACAGAGACAGGCGGAACAGGCAGGGTCGGACCAGGGACAGTGGGAATGAACAGGGTCGGAATAGGGGCAGTCGGAACAGAGACAGTCGGAACAGGCAGGGTCGGACCAGGGACAGTGGGAATGAGCAGGGTCGGAATAGGGGCAGTCGGAACGGGGTGTGTTGGAACAGGCGAGGTCGGATTGGGTGGAGTAGGTAAGGTGGGAACTGGTGGCAACGTGGCGGTTGGTGGCGGTAAGGTCTGGATCTGGGTTGGCAAGACCGTGGTTGAGGTTGGTAAGGGCAAGGTGGCTGTGTGCGTTAGAACCTGGGTCGCAGTTGGGCTCGGTGTGTTTTTTGCCTCTGTGGACGTTGCAGAACCCGCGCTGCTGGGGAACGACAGGCGGGCGGTGTTCGCTTGATTAATGATGTCAGGGTCAATGGGTGGAAATGCTAGACTCACCGGGTCCGGGCTGTAATCGGCGACGCGGTTGGCGTGCACGGCAACCGGCGCGAAGCCTTGCAGATTCAGCCTGGGCGGGCTGGTGATGCCCAAGTCCACCAGGATGCCGACCAGGATGAAGGCCGGCATTAGGTAGCTAAGTTTCAGTTCAAAGGGGGCTTGATGGGGATCGGGGGACACAGCGGGGCTCTACCTGAGGAGTAGCATGAGAATACTAGAATAAAAGGGACTTGGCAAGGCGCCAGCAAACCGCCAACTGGAATTGAATCTGTATCCAGGTGATTCCACTTCGATTCGTTCTTTGCTTAAGGGGTAAGGGCCAGCGTTGACAGAATGGTAACTTCTACTGTAAGCGGCAGCACAGTAATCTCTACCGTTGGAATTCCTGTAACGGCTGCCGTTGGCATTGCAGTTGCAGCTAAGGTTGGGTTGGCGGTAACTCCTGCAATGGGCAGCAAACCGCTCTTGGCTGGAGACATTGAGGTTACCGACAGAGTCGGCGCGCCACCCAGCTTGGCGGTAGGCACCGGCGTGGATAACAGACTATTATCGGCGGGCAAGGTCGCTTCAACGCTAGGCAGCACTTCATCCCCTTCAAGCTGGGTGGGGTCCACGGGTAAAGGGATTTCTGTACCTCCGTTTGAGCCGTTGTCCTTCCCTGGAGGCTCTTCGCCCCGCATAGGAATGGTGCTGAAGAGCTCTCCCGGATCGGGCAGGTCGGCTTGCGAGTTAGCGAAGAAATCGCTCAAGGCTTCCTTGTGGGCGGCAAGCACCTGGTTCACGGCACTTACCCGCCCCTGATCAGTTTCCAAGTCGCTGCGAAGCTCGCGCAACAGGTCCGCATATTCACTCACTCCCAGTATTTCCAGTTCGGGTAACCCCTGAATGGCGTGTAATTCATTCAAGCGCCGGTCCGCCAGGATGAGATCTGCGTCTACTCGATTGGATTGGATACTGCGCCACACGCGCTCGCTGGCGAGTTTCCAGGAATAAAGCACATCTCCCGGAAGAGCTTGCTGGGCCAGGGCTGTTCCGGCGGTCGCCAGCGCGAAAACCAAAGTGGCTAAACTGGCTGCATAGCGTAAGGCCAGGGGGCCAAACCGGGAAGATCGGCGACGGGGGTGGTTGCGTATGTGTTCCAGCAACCGGGCTCGGCCACTGGCGCGAAACTCTGGCCTAACCGCCAACTGTTTTAGGGGCTCTAGTTTTTGAGCAGCAGCCAAAAGGGGCCGCAAACCCTGGCTTAATTCCGGGTATAGCGCCAAGCATTCTTCGGGGGTCAATTCGCCAAGCTCGATCCGCGCCAGGCAGGTTTCTAAAACGTCCTTCATGTCACTCACCATCGGTCTTAATAATTTTAGCCAAGGCTTGTAGGCCGCGCATTTGGAGCGCCCTTACTGCTCCCTGGCGCTTGCCTAAAGTCTTGGCTACTTCTTCCGTGTTAAGTCCATGAACGAGTTTAAGGGTCAAAACGTTACGCTGATCCTCGGTCAATTGCTGCATAGATTGCATGACCCCTTCTGCTTCTATTCTTAACCCCACCTGCTGGGATACTGGCAGATGTTGCTCATCACGCGTATTGATCACAACCTCCAACGGGGCGGTTTCTTTGCGGGTGCGGTAATGGTCGATGACCGCATTACGGGCAATGCGGAACAACCAGGCGCGGAAGGGAACACCGCGGAACTGGTAATCCCCCAATTTTTCCCAGGCACGTAAAAACACATTGGAGGTGATGTCTTCGGCAGTTTGCTGGTCTTCCACCCGTAAGTAAACAAAGCGATATATATTGTCCAGGTAAGTGTCGTAAAGGTCGGCAAAGGCTTGTTCGTCGCCGCGGGCTGCTGCTTTAACTTTCTGGTCTTCCGGGGAAACCGCTCTGGATTTTCGCACGAGTCCTATGAGTATTTGACGTGATATGCTTGTCTAGCCAACCTAATCTGACTACAGCTTTGGCGTTGGCTAGATACCGTAATAGAACGAACGTTTCCTCGTTGGTAAATTTACAAGGAGGACGCCTTATGATGCCATGGAAGCAACCAATCGTAAATAGCCTGTTTATCTGTCTGGCATTAGTCGCCAGTCTATTGAGTGCGTGTAGCGGCCAACTGGATATTGACTTTTCCATGGGTGGGGAGGGGGAGTCGAGCGGGGGAGCGATATCCCAGAATAATTTATTTATCGTGCTTCTGGTGATCTTGTTCGCAATATTTGTGCTGGTGGTGGTGGCTGCCTCCAGCCGAGGGTAAATCCCTAAGGAGAAAACCATGCCTAAATACGGAAAAGCTGCACAAAAAAGTGTGGAGCGCGCTATGAAAAAGCGCAAAGCCGGCACCCTGAAATCCGGGCGGTCGGGCAAGAAGGTGACCAGCAAGAAGCAGGCGATTGCTATAGGCTTGTCCGAGGCGCGCAAGAAGGGCGCCAAGGTGCCGCGCAAAAAGGCAACAAAGAAATCCAAATAAATCGAGGGTGAGGAATCTTCACATAACGGAGATCAGCGTTAATCGTTTTTGGGGATGACCAAGGAGGAAGGTATGAGCTTGAAAAGAAATATTCGCAAAGGTGTCATTGCACTGCTCATCGTTGGCCTTCTCGGCACTTTGGCCTTGGCGGCCTGCGATACTCGTGCGGTCATCGATGTTAATTTCGATGCCACGGAAGGCGTGGGCAATATCATCGTTACCGGTGACCAGGATCAGCAAAGCGCTGATCAAACCCAGACGGATAGTACACTGGATACGTCTCAGGTATTGTTGTTTGGCTTGATCGTGGCGCTGCTGTTAGGAACGATTGCCATCGTAATTTCCCTGGCCCGCCGGCCTCGATACGAGTAAGGAGGTTAGTATGCCTCGCCAAGAAAGAACAACTCGAGAACGTCCAGTGAATGAACCTGTGCAAGAAAATGAGGTGCGCGCAGCGCAGGATCGCAAGTTCCGCGAAAAGCAACTCACCAAACGCCAGATCGTATTGCGCAAAACCACCAATTTCGTGTGGTGGTTTACCGGCATTGTGGAAGGCCTGATCGGCTTGCGCGTGGTCTTGCGCATGATGGCTGCCAATCCGGGCAACCCGTTTGCCGATTTTGTCTACGCGCTGAGCGGCCTCTTCCTGTGGCCGTTCCAAACCCTGGTCAACAACCTCAGCGCGGAGGGCGGCGTGGTGCTGGAAGTCTCGTCCATTATCGCCATGATGGTGTATCTGCTGCTGGCCTGGGTGTTCGTGGAACTTTTGTGGCTGCTGCTCGGCCGCGAACGCATATAATCGAGCGCAGTTTCTCACGTCCATTCTTGTAAGGAAAGGATAAGGAAAACGATATGACCTTAATTGAGCTTGTCATTCTTCTCGTTATCGCCGGCCTGGCCGGCTCCATCGGGCAAGCCATCGCCGGTTATTCCACAGGCGGCTGCCTGACCTCGATCGCAGTAGGCTTCATCGGCGCGCTGATCGGCATGTGGCTGGCCCGCCAGTTCGGGCTGCCGGAACCTTTCCCAGTAAGCGTGGATGGAAATACCTTCCCGGTGCTGTGGTCTATCATCGGCTCGGCCTTGTTTGTGGCAGTAATCGCCTTTATCTCCCGCAGCCGTATTGGGGCATAGCGAAGAACCAAATCAAAAACAAAAAAGAGGCTGCTTAAGCCTCTTTTTTGTTGCTGCCATAAATTCGTGCGCATGCCCAGGTGAGGGGGGCACCCGAACACGCGCATAAACATTGTAAATCAGATTCTACGTTTAGATAACGCCTTTTCGCTAGGACAACTGCTGTTCAACCGTCTGCATAAAGCTGCTTAGGCGGTATGGCTTGGAAATAAAGCCGTCAAAATGTTCGTCTCCCTGGTTGAGTTCCTGTTTGAATGCGGCGCTGCAAACCACCACTTTGATATTCTTTAATTCCTTGTTTTTACGTAATTTCTTTAATAAAGCGCGGGCGTCCAGTTCCGGCAACCAATAATCGCAAATGATGAGATCGGGGAAAAATTCTGCGGCGAGGTCCAAGCCCTTGTCGGCGTTACTGGCAATCAGGACCTCATGCCCATAGCGGCGCAAAATTTGCGCAGCCAGATCTGCGCTTTCCGGCATGTCTTCAATTACTAGAATTTTGGGCATATACCCCTAGACTTGCTGGAATCGTAGCACGACCCACCACCCCCAGACCTAACAGAATTGTTAGCCCGGGAAAACGAGTACAAAGTACTCACTTGTAATTACGCCCTCTGAAAATGCTTCAGTTTGCCACTCCGGTCGTCGATGAATAGTGAGGTGAAATAAGATGGAAGGGCACTGTCAAAGATAGAGCGGTAAAGAGCGGGCTGGCTGCCTCACTTCCCGTTTGGCCCGAGCAGTATCCTCGTTTGACAGGCGTAAATTGCCCATGCTAGAATCTTTGTGTTGCAAGCAGTCGTTCTAAAACAGTGGAACCGTTCCATCTGATCAGGGACCTCTAGCAGAATATGACGAAAGGAGAACCCGGATCATGGCGGAGCGCGTGACTGGCACGGTGAAGTGGTTCAACGCCACTAAGGGCTTCGGCTTTATCAAGCAGGATGAAGGCGAAGACGTGTTTGTCCACTACAGTGCCATTGTTGGCGAGGGTTATCGCACGCTTGAAGAAGGCCAACGAGTTGAATTCGTTGTCGTCCAGGGCCAAAAAGGCCCGCAAGCCCAAGATGTAACCCCCATGGTGCAAGTGTAAACAGCAGGCATTAGATACACAATGATGAAAGAGGCGCAGGATTGCGCCTCTTTTTTTTCCAGCTGGGGCAGTCGCCCCGCGACTACCCCTTCTTTTTTGAACTCAGCAAGGATCCGTTTTGTTTGGCGACTAGGGCGATCCAGGCATCGACATAGCGGGGCTCAAATTGGCTGCCGCTGTTTTCCCGCAAGTATTTCAGCGCTTCGGCTTCCGGCCAGGCTGTCCGGTAGGCGCGGGCTGAGGTGAGCGCATCCCACACATCGATCACGCTGAGCACGCGTGCCAGCTGAGGGATCTCCTCTCTGGTGAGGCCGTCTGGGTATCCCTTTCCATCCAAGCGTTCGTGGTGGGAGCGAACGATGCCCAGTTCCGCGGGCATAAAGCCCAGGCGGGCGCAGAGTTCATATCCGCCCACGGCGTGGCTCTCAATGGCCTTGCGCTCTTCCTTGTTCAAAGGCCCGGGTTTATTCAAGATCTCATCCGGCACCTGCATTTTTCCCACGTCATGCACAATGCCGCCTTGCACCAGCACGCGCAGATCTTCGGGCGGCAGCTTGAGGGCAGAGCCCAGCTCGAACGCGCCGTGAGCTACGCGATAGGAATGGCCGGCCGTGTAAGGATCGCGCGCCTCCGTGGTATGGATCAGGTCACGTACGCTGGGTGAAATCCCCGCGGCCAGGCGTTCATTGGGGTCATTGGAAAACAAACCCAGGATGGAGCGCACGATCGAGTCGCCGCGACGGTATTGCACCACCAGGGAGGCTACCGCCACGATAACCGATAGAAGCAGCAGGAAATGGTAGGTCCACCAACTTAGATTCCATACGATGCCGGTGGTGATAATGATCTGAGTGACGGCGATCCAGCCGCTGATATAGGCGATACCGAGTTGGAACGGGAAGAGTGAATAGCGGTAGGACTGCCAATAGCGGTATCCGGCAAACCCAGCCATAAAGATGGTTAACGCCGCCGACAGGTATTTGAGCGGTTCATTGGTTATCGGCAAAAAATTGGCGATGGAAGGAGTGGACAAGGCGAGCAGCCCGATCAAGATGATGGCTGGCGTGTATAGCGGCAACAGGAAACGCGTGTAGCGTGCGAACCCTGCGCTAAATGGCGCGTCCACCGGCAACGAGGAAATCAGCAGCCAAAAGCTCATGGTGAGCACGCTCAACTGGGCAGCTACACCAACCACCGCGGTGAAGTCTGGGATCAGGAACCCGGGAGTGGCGAGCCCGTGGACGCTGAAGAAAGCCGCCAGGGAGACAAATGCCAGCGAAACATAAATGACTTGCTGGTTGCGTTGGCGCAGCCCCACAATGCCAACCACAACGGCAACCAGCAGGGCAACCAGGGAGGTCGCTGACACAATGTTGAAATGGTGCAAGGGGACGATAATGGCAGGGTCAAAGCTGGGGTACAACCGGAGGAAGATGTACAACGCCAGGGGCAATAGGATCCAGAAAGTGGGATTACGAAAAGAAACTAGACTGGTATGGATTTTTTGTTGTTGCACAGGCTCTCCTGAGAATGCCGCATTATATCGATGGTGGCCGGCCATTCTTGCCTGCCAGCTATGATTTTAGTACTAAATGTCTATCAGGACGTCCGCATTGGTTCAACGCCACCCACCAGCCTGTTAGGCAGTAAGAAACCTTTTGAGCAGGCTGTGCCAGCACCTTGCCCTATATCTTAAAAGGCAAGGTGTCAGCACAACCTTCATTTTTGGTTTGACATTCGCATTCTTGGGGGCTATTATGGCAGGGTTGCGCCCGGCGTGCCCGGGCCCAGGTCGTAATTTAAGCGCGGCCGTGGAGTGAACTACGAATGGAGCTCAAACCCATGAAAAAGATCTGGCTGTTTTCAATGCTAATGCTTGCCCTCACCTTGGCTGCGGTGCAGCCCGTGTTGGCGGCGGCCACCTATAACTTGAACGTCCATAACAACACCGAGGAAACCGTAAAGGTCGATCTTACCGGTCCTAAAAATTACAGCTTCGATGTTGACCCCGGCAAGATCATCAAGCCAGTAGCGGAAGGCACCTATAAATATAAGTACGGGGCTTGCGGAGAGAAATTTAGCGGCGAAATAACCGTGAAAGATGACTTGCAGTGGCTGGTCATCGAACAATGCCCTGGCGCCAAGATCTACACCAAGTTCGTCGTGGATAGCCACCTGCCTGACCCATTGACCGTCAGCCTGGTTGGCCCGGTGAATTACAACCTTTCGGTGGAACTGGGCAGCAACAAGTACCTGTCCATGCAGACCGGCTTCTATACCTATTCATACACAGCTTGCGGCGGTACTTACGGCGGAGAAGTGCGCATCACCAAGAACGGGGCCGCCCGCCTGACCCTGTACGGCTGCGAGGTGGTCGATTTCAAGCTGGCGTTCGCCACTCCGGATGCACCCACCAACTTGCGCATCGGCAGCCACTATGGCTTTCCCATCACGATGAGCCTGCAAGGGCCGCGGGTCTACTCCCTCCAGGTCCTGCCAGGCCTCAACCGCTTTGACCTCTTCCCCGGCACCTATTCCTACTCCTTCACCGCTTACGGCGTTTTCAAGACAGGAAGCTTTACCATCGGTGAAGGTACCGTCGCCTTCATCATCAGCCCGAATAGATAACCCAATCGGATCGCTAAACATAACAAGAGGCGCAATTGCGCCTCTTGTTATGTTTATAGCAGCCCAGGATGAGCGCATGGGCTGGGCGGTATAATCCGCCCAGGCGTGTTAATTCCAGTGCAGCCTGGCATCGCAATCTCAATTCACCCACACTGCCTACCCGATGTTCTTAATATTCCCCAATCTGTTGAACCTGCATCCAGCTTCTTGCTGACCGCTGCCGATGAGTAGACCCGCGACAAGCGCCCTTGAAGGCTTTCGCTTCGACATATCGGAACTTTCCGGGTCCCTGGGGGATTTAGGTGTGATGCTGCCTCTGGTGGTGGCGCTTATCTCTTTGAATGGCGTGAACGCCACCAGCGCCTTCTTCGTCATCGGCCTGGTTTATTTTCTCAATGCCTTCACCTACCGGCTGCCAGTCCCGGTGCAGCCGCTGAAAGCGCTGGCTGCTACAGCCCTGGCACTAAACCTTTCATCCCCAGTGATCACGGCTGCCGCCTGGTGGGTTGCCGGCATATTCCTTGTGTTGTCATTTACGGGCGCAGTCCGCTGGCTAGCCAGCCTTTTCCCGACCGCAGTGGTGCGCGGCATCCAGGTGGGCCTGGGTTTGCTCTTATTGCGTTCCGCTTGGGGATTGATTACCGTGCCCGGCGAAGGCTGGACAGTGGCCTGGTCGCTGGCTGGCCTCAACGTGCCGCTGGCCTGGGTGGCCGCCCTCGGCGCGGTGTTGGTACTCCTGCTTGGCTTGTGGTTGCGTCCATCCTGGGCAGGCCTTCTGGTAATTTTGTTTGGGTGTCTGCTGAGCTTGGCTGCCTTTGGCATTCCGCATGTGGAGCTGGCTTTCACGTGGCCGGGTCTGGTTCAGCCGCGCCTGGAAGATTTTTGGCCTGCGTTTTGGCTGCTGGTTGTGCCACAGATTCCGCTAAGCCTGGCGAACTCGGTATTTGCCACGGCAGATGCAGCCCGGCAGTATTTTGGCAAGGCCGCGGAGGTCGTTTCGCCACGCCGCTTGCTGCTGACCATGGGGTTAGGCAACGTGGCTGCTGCCGCCTTTGGCGGGGTGCCCGTGTGCCATGGCAGCGGCGGGTTGACAGCCCACG
>Ga0209342_10007880_pt1 | contig 10687 bp, 14 predicted proteins | sample RifCSP16_2_FD_184023 | JGI IMG/M metagenome (GOLD analysis project Ga0209342, IMG submission 184023) | Soil microbial communities from Rifle, Colorado - Rifle CSP2_sed 16_2 (SPAdes) (version 2) | ecosystem: Environmental > Terrestrial > Deep subsurface > Rock core/Sediment | place: Rifle... | reverse complement strand
GGCGCCCGCGCTGACCGACGTGACGCTCGAGCTGCCCGCGGAGGCCGGCGCCGAGGTCCTGCCCTCGCCCATTCCCGACCTCTACGCGGGCGAGCCCGTCCTGGTCGCGCTCAGGGCCCGGACGCTCCCGGGGCGCGCGGTGCTCCGCGGCCGCCTCGGCGCGCTCGAGTGGGAGCGCACGCTCGCGCTCGCGCCGGAGCCCGAGGGCGCCGGGCTCGCGGCCCACTGGGCGCGGGCGAAGATCGCGGCGCTGCTCGACGGGCGGCGCGCCGGCGTCGCGGAGGACGAGGTGCGGCGCGCCGTGGTCGAGGTCGCCCTCGCCCACGGCCTGGTGAGCCGCTACACGAGCCTCGTCGCCGTGGACGTGACGCCGGTCCGCCCCGACGACGCGCGGCTCTGGACGCACGCCCTCGAGACGAACCTGCCCGAGGGCTGGGACTACACCGCGGTCTTCGGCCTGGGCCAGGGCGCGACGCCCGCGCCGCTCCACCTGGCGCTCGGGCTCGGCGCGCTCCTGGCGGCGACGGCGCTGCTCGCGCTCCCGCGGTGGCGGCGTGAGCCGTAGCCGGGGCCTCGCCCTCGGCGCGGCGCTCCTCGCCGCCGTCGGCGCCTGGCAGGTCGGCGAGGGCGCGTGGATCCACCTGAAGGCGCGCCTGGCCCAGCGCCTGCTCGCGCGGGCGTGGGCGCGCACGCTCGCGGGCGAGCGCGCGGCGCGGCCGTGGCCCTGGGCCGACACGTGGCCGGTGGCGCGCCTGCGCGTGCCGGCCCACGGCGTCGACCTCGTCGTCCTCGCGGGCGTGAGCGGTCGCACGCTCGCGTTCGGCCCGGGCCTGGCGCCCGGCCCGGCGCCGGGCGCGCCGGGCACCGCGATCCTGACGGGCCACCGGGACACGCACTTCCGGTTCCTCCGCCGCGTGCGGGCGGGCGACGAGATCGTCCTCGAGGTGCCGGGGGCGCCGCCCGCACGGTTCCGCGTGCGGGAGCTCCTCGTGGTGGACGCGCGCACCGCGGTCGTCGCGAGCGCGGCGGACGCGCCCGGCCTGGTGCTCCTGACCTGCTATCCCTTCGACGCCGTGGTCCCGGGCGGGCCGCTGCGCTGGGCCGTCGTCGCCGAGGTCGTTCCGTGAGACCATCGCGCCACCCCGAACAAGGAGGGCGCGCGATGGCCGAGAGCGAGAGCATGCGGAAGGGCCGCGAGCTGCGGCGGCAGCTCATGGGCGACGCCTACGTGGAGCGCATGAACCGGACCGTCTACGCGGACCCGATCATGACGAAGTTCGTGGACCTCGCCGCCGAGACGGTCTTCGGCGCGCTGTGGACCCGGCCGGGCCTCGACCTCAAGACGCGGACGCTGGTCTCCGTCGTCTCCGACGCCGCGACCGGCCGTGCGCCCGAGCTGGCCATCCACCTACGCATGGCGCTCCGCCAGGGCTGGACCGAGGATGAGCTGGTCGAGGTGCTCCTGCACCTCTCCGGCTACGTCGGCGTGCCCCTGGTCCGCGAGGCGCTGCTCACGGCGAAGGAGGTCTTCGCCGAGACGCGCGCGGAGCGCGGACGCGCTACGTCCTGATCCCGAGCCGCGTCTCGAGCAGCAGGCGCACCTCGGCGGCGGCCGCGCGCCAGAGCGGCGCGCCGGGGACGTCGTACTCGGCCTGGACGAGCTTCCGGTACTCGGCCATCGCCGCGTCCTGCTTGTCCTTGGGCGCGACGTCGAGCGTCCGGGCGCGGATCCCGGCGACCTTGCCCGTCGCCGCGTGGGCGCGCTCGATCCAGCGGCCGAGCTCGTTCCAGTCCCGGTCGAAGAAGACCACGACGGGGATGGACTGGTAGCCGTTGTTCAGGAACGTGTCGCGCAGGTCCGGGTTCTGGTCGCGGAGGAACACGCGCAGCTCCGCGCCCGGCATCGCCTCGCACACGCGGGCGATCAGCGGCGAGTTCCGGTGGACGTCGCCGCACCAGTTCTCGGCGAGCATCAGCACGTAGCGCACCTGCGTGATCCCGCCGAAGAACTTCCGTTCGTCCTCGCTGAGCGCCGCCTTCGCGTAGTTGTCCTCGGTGCGGGCCCGCGTGTCGCCCATCTGGGCCACGTACTCCTTCCAGGTCAGGCCGGTGGCGAACCGGGAGGTGTCGAGAGGGATGCTGAGCTGAGCCATGGCGTCCTTGCCCTCCGTGAGTGTTCGGGTGCCGCCCGTTATACACCCAAACCGTCCACACGCAAGCCGGCGGCCGCGCCGCCGGTGTGGTAGGAATCTCGGGATGCGCCCCGCCGCCCGCCGCTGGCTGATCGTCGCCGCGCTGTTCGTCGTCACCTACGGCACCGCGACCCCCCTCGCGGCGTACGGCGTGTTCCTGCCCGTGCTGGCCGACGCCTTCGGCTGGAGCCGCGGCGCGATCGCGAGCGCGCTCTCGCTCAACCTGCTGCTCGGCGGTGCGGCCGGCTTCGGCATCGGCGCGCTCGCCGACCGCCACGGCCCGCGCCTGCTGCTCGCCGCGACCGTCGGGCTGGCCGGGCTCGCCTTCGCGCTCGTGGGCGTCGTCGACGCGCTCTGGCAGCTCTACCTCTTCGTCGGCGTGCTGGGCGGGCTCGGGATGTCGGGCTTCTACCTGCTCGCCGCCGCCACGATCACGCGCTGGTTCGACAGGCACCGCGGCCTCGCCCTGGCGCTGGTCCTGGTCGGGTTCAACCTCGGCTACATGACGGCCGGGCCGCTCGCGGCCTGGCTCGTCACGGCGCTCGGCTGGCGCCGGGCCTACGGGCTTCTCGGCGCCGGCGCGGGCACGGTGTCGGCCCTCGCCGCGCTCAGCGTGCGCCTGCCGCGCCCCGGCGAGGCGCCGCCGCCGCGCGCGACGCCCGCGCGGGGCGGCGAGGCGGGCGCGCGCGGGGGCGACCCGACGCTCGCCCGCGCGCTCGCGGACCCGCGCCTCTGGTGCCTCTGCGCCTGCTGGCTGCTCCTCGGCGGGCTCGGGCTGATGGTGAGCGTGCACGTCGTGCCGCTCGCGCGCGACCGGGGGATCGACCTCGCGGGGGCGTCGCTCGCGCTCACCGCGTACGGCGTCGGCGCCGTGGGCGGCCGGCTCGGGGCGGGCGCCGTCTCCGACCGTCTCGGCACGCGCGCGACGATCCGCGCGGCGTTCGTCCTCGAGGCGCTCGGCCTCCTCGTGCTGCTCTGGGTGCCGTCGCGCCCGGCGCTGCTCGCCTCGCTCGCGCTGTTCGGGATCGGCTTCGCGGCGTCGGACACGATGGTCGTGAAGGTGATTCCCGATGTCTTCGGGCTCTCCGCGCTCGGCGCGATCATGGGCGTCCTCGGGCTCGGCTGGCGCGCGGGCGCGGCGCTCTTCCCGGCCGCCGCGGGCTTCCTCTACGACCTGACCGGCTCGTACGCGCTGCCCTTCGGTGCGGCGCCCCTCGCGGTCCTCGCGGGCTGGGGGCTCTACGCGCTCGGGACGCGGCCGGCCCGCCGCGCCGTCGACGATTGGAGACATTGACGGTCCGCGACCGTACGGCGTAGGCTCGGCGGCACGGCGACCTCCCCGGTCCGCGCGCGCGTCCGGGTCGGCGACCTCCTGCCGTAGCGCCGGCGGCGCTACATCGCGCGCGCGGCGTCCGCCTCGATCCCGAGCGCGCGGAGGGTGTCCGCGGTCGGCACGCCCGTCGCCGCGTCCCAGCCCTGCTCGACGTAGTAGTCGGTGACGATCTGCTCCTGCTGCTCGCGACTCAGGCCCGCGTGCTTGGGCAGGGGCTCGCCGAAGCGCGCGGGGAGCCGGTCGTCGGCGCGCGTCAGGCCCTCGCGCAGGTTGAACAGGCGCGCGAGCGTGAGGCCGCGGTGGGCCGTCTGGACCAGCTCCTCGGCCGTCAGGTCCCAGCCCGTGACGGCCCGGAGGATCGCGAGCGTCTGGTCGTCGTCGTAGGCGAGGAAGTGGCAGAGCCCGACCTGGTTCCGGAGGCCGTTCCGGTTGCCGGTCTGGCGCATGTGGTCCCCGCCGGTCGGCGCGAGCAGGTACGAGGCGCGCATGATCGGCATGTGCCGCGGGTCGTGCATCGCCATCTCGAGCCCCTTCACCGTCGTCAGGAACGCCTCGGACCCTCGCCCGATCTTGCGGGCGGCCCGTTGCGAGCCCTCGGCGAGGAGGTCGCCGACGCCCTCGCGGCGGGCGACCCGCTCGACGAGCCTCACGACCGCGTCGGCGTCGTGGAAGCGGAGCGGGACGCCGCCCGTGTCGTCGAGCGTGAGGAGCCCCTTCTCGAAGCACTCCATCGCCCAGGCGAGCGTGGCGCCGAGCGAGATCGTGTCCATCCCGAGGGCGTTGCACAGCTCGTTGGCCTTGCAGATGGCGACGAGGTCGTCGAGCCCGAGGTTGACGCCGAGGGCGGCGAGCGACTCGTACTCGGGCCCGCCGTGGCGCGGGTCCACGCGGTAGCGCCCGCGCGGGTCCACCGCCACGCGCGTCCGCCCCTTGTACACCGCCTCCTCGGCCGCGCGCGCGGCCGCCGCCTCGCGCTCGACGTGGACGACCTTCTTGCAGCGCACCGAGCAGGCGTAGCAGGACGTCATCTTCACGCGCACCTCGGCGCGCACGGCGACCGCGTCCACCCGCCCGACGGTGTCGGCGGCGCCCAGGCGGTGGTTGAGGACGGGCATGCCACCCTCGAGGTTCTTGCCCTGCATGGCGGAGCCCGTGCCGAACTCGTGGTAGGCGCGATGCTTCTCGTCGAGCGTGGACGCGACCCACTTGGCGAGCGCGAGCAGCGCGGGCGGGTCGGCGATCCTGACCGCGCCGTGGCCGCGGACGGCGACCGCCTTGAGCTTCTTCGACCCCATGACCGCGCCCATCCCGGTGCGGCCCGCGACCTCGTTGAGGTCGTTCACGATGCAGGCGAAGCGCACGAGGCGCTCGCCCGCGGGGCCGATCTGCGCCACGCGGACGCGCGGGTCGCCCAGCTCGGCGAGGATCGCCTCCTCGGCCTCGCCCGTGGGCTTGCCCCAGAGGGCAGCCGCGTCGCGCAACTCGACGGCGCCGTCGTTGATCCAGAGGTAGACGGGCGCGGACGCCGCGCCGTGGACGACGAGCGCGTCCCAGCCCGCGCGCTTGAGCTCGGCCCCCCAGTAGCCGCCGGACTCCGACTCGCCGAACGCGCCGGTGAGCGGCGACCGGGCGCCGACCGAGTGGCGGCCCGCACCCGGGACGGGCGCGCCCGTGAGCACGCCCGGGGCGAACACGAGGACGTTGTCGGGGCCGAGCGGGTCGGCGCCCTTCGGCACGTGTCGGAGGAGGTAGTGGGCGATCACGCCGCGCCCGCCGCCCAGGCGCCGGAAGAAGGCCTCGCCCGGCTCCTCGATCCAGGTGCGGCGGTCGCCGAGGCTCACGTGCAGGACCTTGTTCCAGTAGCCGTTCATCCGCCCTCCATGGGACTGAGCAGCATGACCTCCGCGCCGTCGCGCAGCCTCGCGTCGCGCGCCGCCAGCTCGCCGTCCACCGCGGCCGTCAGCTCGGCGTCGGGCGCCACCCCGAGCGCGGCGAGCAGGTCCGCGAGCGTGGCGCCGTCGGGGAGCGCGAGGCGCTGCGGCCCCTCGGCGCCGCGCGGCAGGTAGCGCCTGAGATCGGCGAAGAGCGTGACGGTGACGTGCATGGTTCTCGACCGCGACCCGAGCGGAGTATACATCCGGAGCCATATCGCCATCCGGCACCATGCGCTAGAATTGCGGACTGATGTACTTCCGCGCGATGACGCCGCATGTCGATGGACTGCCGATGCGCGGACGGTCGGCTCGCACGCTGGGCGTTCGCGTGCCCCAGGATGTCAATCCTGATGCTGCCGGCTACGTGAACCCTGGCACCGGGGGACTGTCGGTCGCGCCGGACTCGATGTGGCACGTACCCAATCACCGGCGGCCTCGGGGAATGGGGCACGGCTCGACGGGACCGGTCCAGGACCACGTGTTTTCGATCGCGCCGGTAGCCTTGCACGACAACAGGCTGGTCGCTCGCCGCGATCCGGTCGCGCCCGTCGTGCATGCGCTCATCGAGCCCGAGCAGAGGGTCCGCCTCGAGGAGTTCGAGCGCTCGCTTCATGCCACGAGGCCGTGGTGGCAACAGGCGTGGCCATGACCCCCCGGCTCCGCCGGTACCTGGAGCTGGAACGGCTGATGCTGATCCTGGACGAGGAAGGGGACCGTGGCGCCGACGCCCTGCGCGATCTCATGGATCCGATCTGGTACTCCTTGAGCGAGGAGGAGCGGCGCATCCTCGACGAGCGCACGATCGGTCGGATCAAGTCCGTCGAGGAAATCCGGGTGCCCGCGGGCCCCGGGCTCTTCGGACCGGCACCCGGGCCTGTGCCGCACCGGGCGCTCCCGGAGAAGCCGATCCGCGGCTGGGCGTCGGCCGCATGAGCACGGTGCTCCTCGGCCGGAACCGGTTCGTCGAGTGCGGGAGCATTCTCGCGTACAAGGGCGTGCCCCTGCTCAGCGTCGCCTTCGATCCGTTGCGTCTGGAGCTCGCCACGCCGGAAGGGCTGCCGTCGGGTCGGGCGGTTCATGTCGATCCCAAGGGAAAGAGCCCCGAGGACCGCGTGCGCGTCGTGGCCACCCCCCACTCCTTCGCCATCTTCTGGGGGGAGGATGCCCTCGCGGTGGCGACGCTGCTCGAGGCCGGGACCGTGCACGTCAAGCTGGACCTCCGCCCTCTGGGGATCAACATCTACGACGACGCGGATGGTCTGCACATCGGCCAGAATACTTTTTCCGGCAACGTCGTGAGTCGGAGCGCGGTCGCCATCAGCCTGGCAGACTGAGGACCACGCCCCTTTTCTGACCGAAGCGGGCACGACACGCCCGATCGCCGGCCGTCTGGTATGATCTCGCCCTGGCCAGCGATGAACATCACGGTGCTCGACGATTACCAGGACACGGTCCGGACGCTCGCGTGCTTCGCGAAGGTCGCCGGCCACGACGTGACGGTCTGGACCGACCACACCAAGGACGTGGACGAGCTGGCCCGGCGGCTCGAGGACACCGAGGCGCTGACGCTGCTCCGCGAGCGCACGCCGATCCGCGCGCCGCTCGTCGAGCGCCTGGAGAAGCTCCGGATCATCAGCCAGGTGAGCGTGTACCCGCACATCGACGTGGACGCCTGCACCCGGCGCGGCATCGTCGTGTCGTCGCTGACGGGCCCCGCACGACCGTCCTGGGCGACGGCCGAGCTGACGTGGGGGCTCGTCCTCGCCGCGATGCGGCGGATCCCCCAGGAGGCGGCGGCGCTCAGGGCGGGGCGGTGGCAGGCCTGGCCGATCGGCGTTGGGCTCCGCGGCAAGACGCTCGGGATCTGGGGCTACGGCAGGATCGGCGCCGTCGTCGCCGGCTACGGGCGCGCCTTCGGCATGAACGTGCTCGCGTGGGGGCGCGAGGCCTCGCTCGCGCGGGCACGCGCGGAGGGCTCTCCCGTCGCGGCGAGCCGGGAGGCGCTGCTGGAGCAATCCGACGTGCTCTCGCTCCACGTGCGGCTCGTGGACGCGACGCGCGGCATGCTGACGGCGGCCGACCTCGCCCGGATGAAGCCGACGGCGCTGCTCGTCAACACGAGCCGCGCCGGGCTGATCGCGCCGGGCGCGCTCGAGGCCGCGCTGCGCGCGGGCCGGCCCGGCCTGGCGGCGGTGGACGTCTTCGAGGAGGAGCCGGTGCTCGGCGCCCGGCACCCGCTCCTGGCGCTCGACAGCGTGGTCGCGACGCCGCACCTGGGCTACGTCGAGCGCGGGCAGCTCGAGAGCATGTTCGACACCATCTTCGACCAGATCCTGGCCTACGTGGCCGGGGCGCCGATCAACGTCGTGAACCCCGAGGTCCTGAAGCCCAGGGAGGGCGCTCGATGATCTACGAGATCCGGACGTACCGGCTCAAGACCGGCAGCCTCGCCGAGGTCGAGAAGCGGTTCGGCGAGGGCTACGAGCACCGGAAGAAGTACTCGCCGCTCGCCGCGTTCTGGCACACCGAGATCGGCCCGCTCAACGAGATCGTCCACGTGTGGCCCTACGCCGATCTCGCCGAGCGCGCGCGTATCCGGGCCGCCGCCGCGAAGGACCCGAACTGGCCGCCGAAGATCGCCGACTTCATCCGGGAGATGCAGTCGGAGATCGTGGTGCCGTTCCCGTTCGTGCCCGACCTGACGCCGGGCAAGCTCGGCCCGGTCTACGAGCTGCGCTACTACACGATCAAGGCCGGCACGCTGCCGGACGTCGTCACGCGCTGGGAGACGAAGATCGCCGAGCGCACGAAACTCTCGCCGCTCGTGCTGGCGGGGGGCGTGGACCTCGGCGAGGCCAACCGCTTCATCCACGTCTGGGCCTACGGGAGCCTCGACCAGCGCGCGGCCGTCCGGGCCCGGGCGCGCGAGCTCGGGGTGTGGCCGCCGGCCGGCGGCGGCGAGACGGTCCTGACGCAGGCGAACAAGATCCTGCTGCCGGCGGCGTTCTCGCCGCTCCAGTAGCGCGCCGTCGAGGCGAACGTCGAGAGGAGGCCGTGATGGCACACGGGATCGCGTTGTTCGCTGGCGTGGCGCCCGAGGTCGTCCGCGCCGCGGCGCGGGAGGCGGAGGCGCTCGGCTACAGCTCGTTCTGGGTCAACCACCCGGGCGCGACCGACGGGCTCGCGGCGCTCGCCGTCGCGGCGCGGGAGACGACGCGCGTCGCGCTCGGCGTCGGCGTGATCCCGCTCCACACGCGCGGGCCCGCGAGCATCGTCGAGGGCGTGCGGGCCCACGCGCTGCCCCAGGACCGCCTCCTGCTCGGTGTCGGGAGCCCGAACCCCCGGTCCCTCGCGCGCGTGCGCGAGGGCGTCGCCGCGCTCAGGGCCGAGCTGGGGACGCGCCTGGTCGTGGCGGCGCTCGGTCCCCGGATGTGCCGCCTGGCCGGCGAGGTCGCCGACGGCGTGCTCTTCAACTGGCTCACGCCCGAGCACGCGCGCCGCTCCGCCGAGTGGGTGAGCGAGGGCGCCTCGGCCGCCGGCCGTCCCGTCCCGCGGCTCTTCGCGTACGTCCGCCTCGCCGTGGGGCCGGCCGCCCTCGCCCGGCTCCAGCAGGAGGGGGACCGCTACGCGGGGATCCCCGCGTACGCGGACCACTTCGCGCGCATGGGGGTGAAGCCCCTTGAGACTGCCATCGCCGCGCAGGGCCCTGAGGCGATCGCGCCCGCGCTGACCCGCTGGCGGGGCGCCGTGGACGAGGTCGTCCTGCGCGCCGTCCCCGCCCAGGACACGGTCGAGGAGACCGTGGCGCTCGCCCGCGCAGCGCGCCCCGCGACCTAGGGAAGCTTCACCGCGTGATAGTCGCCGAATGGATTGCCTGTCACCTCGAACAACTTGGCGGGCAGCGCCGTTTCCTCGGGCTGGCCGCGAAAGCGCCGGTCGCGTCGGCGGTGACGGTGAGGGGCGCGGCGGCGTCGCTGACGAACAGATCGACGCGGGCTCCGGGGAGGGTCGTGCCTGTCACGAGGGCCGGCGACTGGTTGGTGAGGGCTGGCGCGGTGACCGCCGGCGCTGGCGGGGCGCGGAAGCGGAGGACGCGTCCCGAGGGGCCGTCGGCCACGTAGAGACTACCGCCAGGATCGAAGGCCAGCCCTTGGGGCTTCGCGAGGTTCTCGGCGTAGAGGGTCACCACGCCCGAGGGGTGGAGCTTGGCGACGGCGCGCCGGGAATGGTCCTCCTGGAGATCGAGCTCCTTGGTCGTGAGGAGAGGGCGCCCAGGCGATCGCGCTCCCGTCGGCCAGGAGCGGGATCTGGAAGACGACGCCGTCCACGCGCGCTTCTCCCCGGAACCCCTGGGTGGCGGCGAAGAGGGCGCCTGGGGTCGCGACGAGGCCCTGGAGGTGCTTGAAGCCGTCGGCGAAGACGCGGAGCTGGCCTGCGGGGGTGAGCTGCAGGATCACCTCGGGCTCGGCGGACTCGTCGTCGGGCTCGGGGTCGGTGTCGCGCGTCAGGCGCCGGGCGGAGACGAAAAGGGTGCCGTCCTCCAGGGTGGCGAGCCAGCGGGGCTGCTTGACGCCGGAGACCAGCACCGTGCGACTGCCGTCCGCCTCCACGCGGACGACGCGCGCGGCCTTCTCCTCGGCGACGAGCAGTCGGCCCAGGGGATCGAAGGCCAGGCCGATCGGCCGCTCGAGGCCCGAGGCCGCCGGCGTGCGCGAGCCGTCGGGGGTGATCCGGGTCACCGACCCGACGGCGCGGTCGGCGACGAAGACGTTGCCTGCCCGTCCACGGCGATGCCGCGGAGGTCGCCGAAGCCGTCGGCGAAGATCTCGACGGGGTCGAGCGCCGTCAGCGTCGGCACCGCCCGGGCCCGGGGGAGGACGGCGAGGCTCGCCAGCAGGAGGGCCCCGGCGAGCAGGACGATTTCCGGAACCCTGCGGGCCCTGACCAGGACACCCATAATTGGCCCAGGCCATTACGCCGGCCCCTGTCGTCCTGTCAAGAGCAATAAGTACTAGTGTCCCGAGTCGGAGTGATGGAACTGGCCTTCGCCGCGCCTCAGAGCGCGGAGGGATTGTCGACGGCGAGCTTCGCGGCGACCGTCTCGCGCACGCACGCGAGCACGCGCGCGCGCCAGGGCTCGGCGTCGGCCTCGCCGCGGCGGATCCGCTCGCACAGCTCGCGGGCGGCGTCGAGCACCGCCTGCCGGAGGGCCGCGAGCGTCTCGGGGG
>Ga0209342_10007878_pt1 | contig 10688 bp, 12 predicted proteins | sample RifCSP16_2_FD_184023 | JGI IMG/M metagenome (GOLD analysis project Ga0209342, IMG submission 184023) | Soil microbial communities from Rifle, Colorado - Rifle CSP2_sed 16_2 (SPAdes) (version 2) | ecosystem: Environmental > Terrestrial > Deep subsurface > Rock core/Sediment | place: Rifle... | reverse complement strand
GCGCGGTACGCGCGCCGGCGACGAGGCCGGCAGCACCTCGCCGCGCATGATCCAGACCTTGCAGCCGATCTTGCCGTAGGTGGTCTTCGCCTCGGCGAACCCGTAGTCGATGTCGGCTCGCAGCGTGTGGAGCGGAACCCTGCCCTCGCGGTACCACTCGTAACGCGCCATCTCGGCTCCGCCCAGCCGGCCCGAGCAGGCGACGCGGATGCCCTTCGCCCCGAACTTCTGCGCGGTCTGCACCGACTTCTTCATGGCTCGGCGGAAGGCGATGCGGCGCTCGAGCTGGGTGGCGATGTTCTCGGCCACGAGCTGCGCGTCCGTCTCGGCCTTCCGGACCTCGACGACGTTCAGGTAGACCTCGTTCTCGGTGAGGCCCTGGAGGTCCTTCTTGATGGTCTCGATCCCGGCGCCGCGCTTGCCGATGACGATGCCGGGGCGCGCGGTGTGGACATTGATCTTGACCTTGTTCGCGGCGCGCTCGATCTCGATCTTCGAGATGCCCGCCTGGCCGAGCTTCTGCTTCACGAACTCACGGAGCTTGATGTCCTCGTGGAGCCACTTGGCGTAGTTCTTCTCCTCGTACCACTTCGACGCCCAGGAGCGGATGACGCCCAGACGGAACCCGATCGGATGGACTTTCTGACCCATGTGCCCTTTCCTTTCCCTTACGCGCGGGCGCCGGTCCCGAGCTCGACGTAGACGTGGCTGGTGCGCTTCTCGATGCGGAAGGCACGGCCCATCGCGCGCGGCATGAACCGCCGCATCTTGGGGCCGCCGTCCACGGTGAGCGTCCTCACGTAGAGCGCGTCCACGTCCACGTGGCCGCCCTTGTTTTCGGCATTGGCAACCGCTGAGCGGAGGAGCTTCGCGAGCGGCTTGGCGGCGGACTGCGGGGTGTACTTCAACATGGCCAGCGCCGCGCCCACGGGCATCCCGCGCACGTTGTCGGCCACGATGCGCACCTTGCGCGGCGCGATGCGCAGGAAGCTCAGGCTCGCGTGCGGGCCCGCTTCGACCTTGGCGCGCGCGCCCTTCCTCGGCGCGGAGGGGGCCGCCTCCGGCTTCCCGGGCGCCGCCTCGGCGCCCTTCTTCTTCTCTGTCTCGGCCATCTCGGGCTCCTTTAGCGCTTCGGGGGCGGCGCGGCGGGCGAGGCGGCTACCTTCTTCTCGGCCGAGTGGCCGTGGAAGGTGCGCGTGGGAGAGAACTCGCCCAGCTTGTGGCCGACCATGTTCTCGGTGACGAAGACCGGCACGAACTTGCGGCCGTTATGGACCGCGAAGGTGTGACCGACGAAGTCGGGCAGGATGGTGCTGCGCCGCGACCAGGTCTTGATGACCGACTTCTTGGCGCCCTTGTTTGCGTCCTCGACCTTCTTGGCGAGGTGCTTGTCCGAGAAAGGGCCCTTCTTGATGGAACGCGCCATGATGGTTCCCTCGTCCCGCTAGTGCGGCGAGTTGCGCACGCCCGGGCGGCGGCGGCTCACGATGAGCTTGTCGGTGCGGCGGTTGTTGCGAGTCTTGAGGCCCTTCGTCTTCTGCCCCCACGGGCTCACCGGATGCGGATTGCCCTGTCCCGACTTCCCCTCGCCGCCGCCGTGGGGGTGGTCGACCGGGTTCATGGCGAGGCCTCGGACGGTCGGCCGGACGCCGAGCCAGCGGGTCTTGCCCGCCTTTCCTACCCGGATCGAGGCGTTCTCGATGTTCGAGAGCTGCCCGATGGTCGCCTTGCAATCCTGCATGACCATCCGGACCTCCCCGGACGGCATGCGGATCTGGGCAAAGGTGCCCTCCTTCGCCATGAGCTGCCCGAAGGAACCCGCGGCACGGATCATCTGACCACCCGACCCGGGCTGCGTCTCCACGCCGTGGATGACGGTCCCGACGGGGATCGACCGGATGGGCAACGTGTTGCCCGGCCTGATGTCGATGCCGTCGCCGGAGAGCAGCGTGTCACCGACGTTCACGCCCACCGGCGCCAGGATGTAGCGCTTCTCGCCGTCCTTGTAGTGGAGGAGCGCGATCCGCGCGGTGCGGTTGGGATCGTACTCGATGGAGGCGACCTTCGCCGGCACGCCGTCCTTGTCCCGCCGCCAGTCGATGACTCGGTAGCGCCGCTTGTGGCCGCCGCCCACGTGGCGGGTGGTGATGTGGCCGTGAGCGTTGCGGCCACCGGACTTCCGGAGCGCCCGGGTCAGCTTCTTCTCGGGCTTCGCCTTCGTGATCTCGGCGAAGTCCGAGACAGACATGAGGCGCCGCGCCGGGCTCGTTGGCTTGTAGGTCTTGAGGCCCATGGTCCCGTCCCCTGCCTACGCGCCTTCGAAGAGCGAGATCGTCTCGCCTTCTTTCAAGGTCACGATGGCCTTCTTCCAGTTGGGGCGCCGGCCGACGTTCCGGCCGACGCGCTTGTTCTTGCCGCGGGCGATCGAGGTGCGAATGGCCGTCACGTGGACGGCGAAGAGCTTCTCGACCGCACCCTTCACCTGGATCTTCGTCGCCTCACGGTGCACCTCGAAGGCGTACTGCCGCGCCGCCTCACGGCCGCGCTCCGACTTCTCGGTGATGAGCGGCCGCTTCACCACGTCCTGGTCAGTGAGCATCATGACAGGGTGGCCTCCAGCTTCTTGGCGCTCGCGGCGGTCAGGACGAGCGCGTCGTGCTTCAGGATGTCGTAGACGTTGAGGCCTTCGGCCGCCAGGAAGTTCGAGCCGTTCAGGTTGCGCACGCTCTTCGCGAGCGCGGTGTTCTCGGCGCCGTCGACCACGAGAACCTTCTTCACGCCGAGCTTCTGAAGGACCTTGGCAGCGGCGGAGGTCTTCGGCGCCGCCGGCTGCCACTTCTCGACGATGAGCAGCTTCTGATCGCGGCTGCGGAGGGAGAGGGCGGAGCGCAAGGCAGCCTTGCGGACCTGCTTTGGAACATCGTACCCATAGTCGCGGGGCTTCGGGCCCATCGCCTTGCCGCCGCCCACGAACTGGCTGGCGCGGGTGGAGCCCTGCCGGGCGCGCCCGGTGTGCTTCTGCTTGTAGGGCTTCTTGCCGCCGCCGGAGACGAGCGAACGGTTCTTCACGGCGTGCGTGCCGGAACGGTCGGATGCGAGCTTCGCCTTCACCACCTCGTAGAAGAGGTGTTCGTTCACCTCGCCCGCGAAGACGGGGTCGGCGAGCTCGATCTCGCTCACCTTGTTCTTCTCGAGGTCATATACGTCGAATTTGGCCATGGTGGTCCTCGGCTCTCGGCTGGGGTCGAAACCGCTGCGGGGACTGAGCCCCTCGGACGGAGCAGTCCCGGCGGCGGGGACAAGCCCCTGCCCTACTTGATCTCCACGTCCACTCCTGCCGAAAGGTCGAGCTTCATGAGCGCGTCTAGCGTCTGCGGGGTCGGCTCGAGGATGTCGAGGAGCCGTTTGTGCGTGCGGATCTCGAACTGCTCGCGCGACTTCTTGTCGACGTGCGGGCTGCGGAGGACGGTGAACTTGTTGATGCGAGTCGGCAGCGGGATGGGCCCGGCGACCTTGGCGCCGGTCCGCTTCGCCGTCTCCACGATCTCGCCGGCCGACTGATCCAGCAGCTTGTAGTCGTAGGCCTTGAGCCGGATCCTGATCTTCTGAGTCGCCATTGAAGAACCTTTTGTTCGTCGTTCCTGGCGCTGCGCGGCGCTGCCGCCCGGTCCCACGAGCTCCGGACTGCAGCGCAGCCGTTCGCCACGGTGCGCTTCCTGGCGGCGGGACCACCCGGCGGCGCGCACAACGAGCGCGCCACGGGTGTCGGCCCCGCCGTGCGGCTACTCGATGATCTCCGTCACGGCGCCCGCGCCGACCGTACGCCCGCCTTCGCGAATGGCGAACCGGAGCCCCTTCTCCATCGCGATGGGGGTGATGAGCGTCACATCCATCGTGATGTTGTCGCCTGGCATAACCATCTCGACGCCCTGCGGCAGCATGAGCGACCCGGTCACGTCGGTGGTGCGGAAGTAGAACTGCGGACGGTAGCCGTTGAAGAAGGGGGTGTGCCGCCCGCCCTCCTCCTTGGTCAGCACGTACACCTCGGCCTTGAACTTGGTGTGCGGGGTGATCGAGCCCGGCTTGGCCAGCACCTGCCCGCGCTCCACCTCCTCACGCTTCAGACCCCGGAGGAGGCATCCGACGTTGTCGCCCGCCTGGCCCTCGTCGAGGAGCTTGCGGAACATCTCGACGCCCGTGACGACGGTCTCCCGCGTCGCCTTCAGACCCACGATCTCGATCTTGTCGCCCACGTGCACCCGGCCGCGATCGATGCGACCGGTGGCCACGGTGCCGCGGCCCTCGATCGAGAACACGTCCTCGACCGGCATGAGGAAGTCCTTGTCGAGCACGCGGGGCGGCTCGGGAATGTAGTTGTCGAGCGCCTCGAGCAGCGCATCGATCGACTCGACGCCTTCCTTGCCGCCGCTCTGCATCGCCTTGAGCGCGCTCCCGCGGATGACCGGCACCTTGTCGCCCGGGAAGTTGTACTTGCTGAGCAGCTCGCGGACCTCGAGCTCGACGAGGTCGAGGAGCTCGGTGTCGTCCACGAGGTCGCACTTGTTGAGGAAGACCACCAGCGCCGGTACGTTGACCTGGCGTGCGAGCAGCACGTGCTCGCGCGTCTGGGGCATGGGCCCGTCGGCGGCGGAGACGACCAGGACCGCGCCGTCCATCTGCGCCGCGCCTGTGATCATGTTCTTGATGAAGTCGGCGTGGCCCGGGCAGTCCACGTGGGCGTAGTGCCGCTTCTTGGTCTCGTACTCGACGTGCGACGCGGCGATGGTCAGGATCTTCGACTCGTCGCGGACGGTGCCGCCCTTGGCGATGTCGGCGTACGACTTCGCCGTCGCCAGACCCTTCACCGCCTGGGTGAAGGTGATGGCGGCCGTGAGCGTGGTCTTCCCGTGGTCGACGTGCCCGATCGTGCCAACGTTGACGTGCGGCTTCGTGCGCTCGAACTTTTGCTTAGCCATGGTCTTTCCTCTCTTCTCCTCAGCGGAGCCCTTCCCGGGCTACCTGGCCGCGACGGCGATGCCCCTGCTCTTCGTGACGATGGTCTCGGCGATGCTGTTCGGTACCTGGGCGTAGTGCCCGAACTGCATGGTGTACGTTGCGCGGCCTTGTGTCTTCGACCGCAGATCCGTCGCGTAGCCGAACATCTCGGCGAGCGGGACCTGGGCCGTGATCGCCTGGACGCCGGCGCGCGGAGTCATACCGTGAATCTTGCCGCGGCGCGAGTTGAGGTCGCCGATGACGTCGCCCATGAACGGCTCGGGCGTAACCACCTCCACGTCCATGATGGGCTCGAGGAGCACCGGGGCCGCCTTGGCGGCGCCGTCCTTGAAGCCGATGGACCCGGCGATCTTGAACGCCATCTCCGACGAATCGACGTCGTGGTAGCTCCCGTCGAAGACCTCGACCTTGAGGTCCACCATCGGGAACCCGGCCAGCACCCCGCCCTGCATCGCCTCGACGATGCCCTTCTCGATGGGCGTGATGAACTCCTTCGGGATGACGCCGCCCACGATGGAGTTCTCGAACTCGAAGCCCTTGCCCGGCTCCTGCGGGTGCAGGCGCAGCCAGCAGTGGCCGTACTGGCCGCGGCCGCCGGTCTGCCGGATGTAGCGGCCCTCCGCCTCGACCGAGCGGGTGATGGTCTCGCGATAGGCGACCTGGGGCTTGCCCACGTTCGCCTCGACCTTGAACTCCCGGAGCATGCGGTCGACGATGATCTCGAGGTGGAGCTCGCCCATGCCGGAGATGATGGTCTGGCCGGTCTCCTCGTCGGTCCTGACGCGAAACGATGGATCCTCCAGCTGGAGCCGGCTGAGCGCCAGGCCCATCTTGTCCTGGTCGCCCTTCGTCTTCGGCTCGATGGCCACCGAGATGACGGGCTCCGGGAACTCCATCTTCTCCAGGATGACCTTCGCGTCCTCGTCGCAGAGCGTGTCGCCGGTGGTGGTCGAGCGCAGACCCACGGCGGCCGCGATGTCGCCGGCCAGGACGTCCTTGATCTCCTCGCGCTTGTTGGCGTGCATCTGGAGCAGCCGCCCGATGCGCTCCTTCTTGTCCTTGCCGGCGTTGTAGACGTAGGAGCCGGCCTCGAGCTTCCCCGAGTAGACGCGGAAGAAGGTGAGGTTCCCCACGAACGGGTCGTTCATGATCTTGAACGCCAGCGCCGCAAAGGGCTCGCTGTCTGCGGTCTTGCGCACCTCCTCGATCCCCTTCGGATTGATGCCCTTCACGGGAGGCACGTCGAGCGGGCTCGGGAGGTAGTCCACCACGGCGTCCAGGATCTGCTGCACGCCCTTGTTCTTGAAGGCGGTCCCGCAGATGACCGGGAAGAAGTGCATGGCGATGGTGCTGTTCCGGACCCCCTGCTTCACCTCGTCGTTGGTGAGCGCATGGCCGTCGAGGTACTTCGCCATGAGGACGTCATCGAACTCGGCGACGCTCTCCTCCAGCGCCGCGCGGTACTCCTTCGCCTGCTCGACCAGCTCGGCCGGAATGGGGACCTCCTGGTACTTGGCCCCCATCGTCTCGTCGTCGAAGGTGATTCCCTTCATCTTCACCAGATCGACCATTCCGCGGAACTTGTCCTCTGTTCCGATGGGGATCTGGAGGAGGACCGGCTTCGCCCCGAGCTTTTCCTTGATGGTCTGGACCGACATGAAGAAGTCGGCCCCTACCCGGTCCATCTTGTTGATGAAGCAGATGCGGGGGACCTGGTACTTGTCCGCCTGCCGCCACACCGTCTCGGACTGAGGCTCGACCCCGTTCACTGCGTCGAACACGGCGCACGCACCGTCGAGGACGCGGAGCGAGCGCTCCACCTCGATGGTGAAGTCGACGTGGCCGGGGGTGTCGATGATGTTGATGCGGTGATCGCGCCAGAAGCAGGTCGTCGCGGCGGAGGTGATGGTGATGCCGCGCTCGCGCTCCTGCTCCATCCAGTCCATGACGGTCGTGCCCTCATGGACCTCGCCGATCTTGTGAGTGACCCCGGTGTAGAAGAGGATGCGCTCGGTCGTGGTCGTCTTCCCGGCGTCGATATGCGCCATGATACCGATGTTGCGATAGCGCTCGAGGGGATTGGAACGGGGCATTTCAGTTCTCTTCTCGCTTGCTTCAACGGAGCCCCGGCATCGTGGCCGGGGATTTCCCTGGGACCTTGAGCGTATGGCGCCTCGGCCGCTGGGCGGCTTCGAAGACCTGACCGAGCTGTCAAAGAGCGGGGCGCTGCCTCGGCGGGACGCATCTCCCGCGGCGGGGGACAAGCCCCCGCCCTACGTTTCTCGAATCGTCTCCTCTATCACCACCTGTAATGTGCGAAGGCCTTGTTGGCCTCCGCCATCTTGTGCGTGTCTTCCCGCTTCTTCACGGCGTTGCCTCGGTTCGAGGCCGCATCCATGATCTCTCCAGCGAGCTTCTCGACCATCGTCTTCTCGCCGCGCGCCTTCGAGTAGTCGATGAGCCAGCGCATGGCGAGCGCGACGCGGCGATCCTGGCGGACCTCGACCGGCACCTGATAGGTCGCACCGCCCACGCGCCTGCTCTTCACCTCGACCACCGGCTTCACGTTCTCGAGGGCCTTCTTGAAGATCTTGAGCGGGTCGTCCTTGAGCCGCTGCTCGACCTGATCGAAGGCGCCGTAGATGATCCTCTCACCCACCGACTTCTTGCCCTTGCGCATCAGGTTGTTCACGAACTTCGCCACCAGCCGGTCCTGGAACTTCGGATCGGGCAGGATCCTGCGTTTCTCGACTTCGCGACGACGAGGCATCGGCTCTTCCTTGCCGTTAGCTGGGGCGCTTGGCGCCGTACTTGGACCGGCCCTGCTTACGGCCCTGGACGCCGACCGCGTCGAGCGTCCCGCGAATGATGTGATAGCGCACGCCGGGGAGATCCTTCACACGGCCTCCCCGGATGAGGACCACCGAGTGTTCCTGGAGATTGTGGCCCACGCCCGGGATGTAGCTCGTCACCTCGAAGCCGTTGGTGAGCCGGACGCGCGCCACCTTCCTCAGGGCCGAGTTCGGCTTCTTCGGCGTGGTGGTGTAGACGCGCGTGCAGACGCCACGCTTCTGCGGCGACTCCTTGAGCGCGGGAGCCTTTTTCTTCGTCTGGAGCTGCTCGCGGCCCTGCCGCACTAGCTGGCTGATCGTCGGCATGAGGAAGAAGTTTTCCCTTAATGAAAACGCCCTGGTGTGGCTCAGGAGGGCGCCCGAAACTACAGATGCCCTTCCCGGTGAAAGGGCGCGAATTATACGGGGGCGCCTTCTCGTGTCAAGGGTTTTCGGGCGGATCGGGCAGCGCTCCGCTTCGGCGCTCCGCTTCGGAAGGAATACCATCTCCGTGGAGCGCAGGCTCGCCCGAACGCTCGGCTTGGCCGGGACCTCGGCCAGGGTCATCACCGTGGCCGACATGGCGATCGTACGAGCGAATCGCGCGATCCGAGACGACCTCGTGCGCGGCACCATGGAACGAGTTCGTCGAGCAGCGCGCGCATGGCGCTCGAGAGGGCCAATTCGCCCATCTCGTCGCGCCTGACCATGCGAAGCGGTGCGCCCTGGGGGAGCGTCGCCACGCTGGCCTGGCAGCGATAGGCGACGAGGCGGAGCTCGCGATGCGTGAGCGTACGTTCCACGGTGGCGAGCTCCTCCCGCGGGGCGACGCGGAACGCGAATCGTTGCCATAGGCTGTCGCGAAGCGAGCAGCGCGCGTCATCCTCGGGGCCGACCACCACACTCGGCAGCTCCCAGAGCCCGCCGAAGAGGCCGCCAGATGGACGGCGCGCGAGGAGCAGCGAGTCCCGGCGCGCCACCACCGCGCAGGCCATCTCGAGGCGCGGGCGCGCGCGAGGCACCGGCGCGGCCGGAATCGCGCGCTCGCGCCCGGCGCGCAGCGCGGCGCAGAGCCGCGTCACGGGGCAGCGCTCGCAGCGAGGTAGCTTGCCGCACACGGTCTCGCCCAGCTCCATGAGCGCCTGGTTGAAGTCCCCGGGAAGGTCGCGCGGGACGAGCTCACCAGCGAGCGTCCATACGCGCTCGCGGACCGCTCGCGGGCGACCCTCGACGAGGAACAGGCGCGACAGGACGCGCACCACGTTGCCGTCCACGCACGGCGTCCGCTGCGCGAACGCGATGCTCGCCACGGCCCCAGCGGTGTAGCGCCCGAAGCCTGGCAGCGCCAGGAGCGCGCCGTACGACGCGGGCAGCCCGCCGTGGCGCGCCAGCGCCTCTCGCGCTGCCGCGTGCAGGCGCCGGGCACGCGCGTAGTACCCGAGCCCGCTCCAGAGCTCGAGCACCTCCTCCTCGCTGGCCGTCGCCAGGTCCGCGAGGGAGGGGAAGCGCCAGAGGAACCTCCGGTAGTACGGGATCGCCGTGACCACCCGCGTCTGCTGGAGGATGACCTCCGCCACCCACACCCGATACGGATCCCCGGTGCCCTGCGGAAACCGCCATGGCAGGTCGCGATGGCCGGCGTTCCACCAGGCGAGGAGCTTCCTCAGGATGGCGCCACGGCGGGCAGCTGGGACGAGTGGGCCCATGGGCGGATCGCTGGGCGGACGGCGGGCGCGCGCGGCCCAGCTCTCGCGCCTCCCTGGGCGCGCTTACAGCCCGGACGCGCGGCGCCCGAGCCGGAGCGTCTCGTGCCGGGGTCGGCGAACGCGCTACTTGAGCCGCTTCTCGCAAGCCTCCCAGTCGATGTTCTTGAAGAAGGCGTCTACGTACTTCGCCCGCTCGGTGGCCTGGTAGTCGCGCATGAAGGCATGCTCCCAGCCGTCCATGACGAGGATGGGAGCGTAGCCCGCCGGATTGCCGTCGTTGTGCAGGGTGACCCAGTGGTTGGAGAGCCAGCCGGTGCTCGGATCCTGATAGGTGATCGCCCAGCCCACGCCCGGCATGGTGGCGATGGCACGGAAGTCAGCGAGCCAGCTGTCGAACTTGCCACCGAAGGCGGACTCGATCGCCTTCTTGAGCTTGCCGCCCGAGGGTGGCTCGGCTTGCGCCCCGCCGCTCATGTTCCCGAAGTAATACTCGTGCAGGATCATCCCGTTGTACTCGAACCCCATGCGGCGCGTGAGCTCCGCGTAAACCGGGTCCGCGCCGGACGCCTTTCCGTCGGTGCACAGGCCGAAGAGCTTCTCGGTGAGCGCGTTGGTGCGTTTCACGTAGCCCGCGTAGAGCTTGAGGTGCTCGGCGATCTGGTTGTCCGAGATGCCGTTGAGGCCGCGCACCTTCGAGAAATCGCGCTCCGCGTATTTCTTCACGTCTGCCATGGGTTTTCCCTCCCGGCCTCGACCGGCCTCGGAGAAGCATTCAGGAGCTGCCCCGCTTACCGGCGGCTCCCGGTCGGGTCAAGGAACCAAAAGGGCCCGTCGTCCGAACGTGCGCGCGCCGCCGCCAGCACACCGCCCGCCCCCGCCGCGCTCGAGCGGATGGTGCCGAAGGGCCGTAAGCGAGCGAGGAGCTTGCGCGGCGCAGCCGTTTACGAGCTTCCGTGTGAAGCAGGCTGCGCCGCACATTGCAGACCGCGGCGAGCTCCCGTGTGAAGCCTCGCGCGAGCTGGATGGCGGCGCGTAGTAAGCTGCAGCCGTGCGCCGCATCCTCTTCATGCTGGTCGTCACCGCCGGCGTGCTCGCCGCGACCGTGGCGGCCCTCTGGGTGACGCTCCCCGACCCT
>Ga0209342_10007877_pt1 | contig 10688 bp, 8 predicted proteins | sample RifCSP16_2_FD_184023 | JGI IMG/M metagenome (GOLD analysis project Ga0209342, IMG submission 184023) | Soil microbial communities from Rifle, Colorado - Rifle CSP2_sed 16_2 (SPAdes) (version 2) | ecosystem: Environmental > Terrestrial > Deep subsurface > Rock core/Sediment | place: Rifle... | reverse complement strand
GAGCAACGTCTTCGGTCGCGCTCCTCGTCGGAGAGGGGACCGAAGACGTTGCTCTCCAGGCCCCGGGGGTCGAGCCACTCGTGCAGCCGGTTGACGGTCTCGCCCTTGCCGGCGCCGTCGGCGCCGGCGATCACGACTACAACCGGAACCCCGACCTGGCGGATCTCGCGCTGAGCCTCCAGCAGTCCGGATCGAATGCCGGCGAGCCGGCTCTCGTACTCGGGCTTGGCGAGCTTGCGACCCAGTTCCGCAGCTTCGAACATGGGCCCTCCATGGCCGGCTGGAAGGCGACGCCGGCGCCGTGGCTGCCAGTATAGAGGAGCCCGCCGGGCGGCGAATGAGGCGAATGATCCATACTAGCCGGCGGCGGCGCTCATGGAGTCGAGAAACTGCTTGTTCGACTGGGTCTTGGCCAGGCGCTCCAGCATCAGCTCCATGGCCTCGACCGGTGAGAGCGAGTTCAGCACCTTACGTAGGACCCAGACGCGGTTCAGCTCTTCCTTGGAGAGCAAGAGTTCCTCCTTGCGGGTGCCGCTCTTGTTCATGTCCACTGCGGGGAAGATGCGCCGATCCGCCATCTTGCGGTCGAGCACGATCTCCATGTTGCCGGTGCCCTTGAACTCCTCGAAGATCACGTCGTCCATGCGGGAGCCGGTCTCCACCAGGGCGGTGGCGATGATGGTGAGGGAACCGCCGTCCTCGATCTTGCGGGCGGCGCCGAAGAAGCGCTTGGGCCGCTGCAGGGCGTTGCTGTCGACGCCTCCCGAGAGCACCTTGCCGGAAGGAGGCACGATCGCGTTGTAGCCACGAGCTAGACGCGTGATGGAGTCGAGCAGGATCACCACGTCCTTCTTGTGCTCCACCAGGCGCTTGGCCTTCTCGATTACCATCTCCGCCACCTGCACGTGACGGGTGGCCGGCTCGTCGAAGGTGGAAGACACCACCTCGCCCTTCACCGAACGCTGCATGTCGGTGACTTCCTCCGGGCGCTCGTCGATCAGCAGCACGATCAGGATCACCTCGGGGTGGTTCTTGGCGATCGAGTTGGCGAGGTTCTGCAAGATCATGGTCTTGCCGGTTCGGGGCGCGGCCACGATCAGCCCCCGCTGGCCCTTGCCGATAGGCGTCATCATGTCCAGCACCCGGGCCATCAGGTTGTCGGTGCCGGTCTCCAGTTTCAGGCGGGAGCTGGGGTAGAGCGGCGTCAGGTTGTCGAAGAGGACCTTGTCCTTGGCGGCTTCCGGCGGCTCGAAGTTCAGGGCCTCGACCTTGATCAGGGCGAAGTAGCGCTCGCCGTCTCGAGGCGGGCGGACCTGGCCGGAGACGGTGTCGCCGGTGCGCAGGTCGAAGCGACGGATCTGGGACGGTGACACATAGATGTCGTCGGGGCCGGGCAGGTAGTTGGATTCGGGGGCGCGCAGGAAACCGTAGCCGTCGGGCAGAATCTCCAGCACCCCCTCGGCGAAGAGAAAGCCGCTGCGTTCGGCCTGGGTTTGCAGGATCTTGAAGATCAGGTCGTGCTTCTTCATTCCCGCCGCCCCGGGCACGCCGAGGTCGCGGGCCAGTGCGTTCAGCGACTGGATGTTCATCTCCTTGAGGTCGGAGAGGTTCAGGCCCTTGAGGTCGTCGGGCCGTTCGTCGGGCTTGTCCTCGATCGGCCGCTCGGTCTTGTCCTGGACCGGCTCCACGGCCGGTTGCTCCAGGTCTCCCTGCTCAGCGTGCGACATGTCTTCTCTCCCGATGACTCTTGACAGCCGCGCGGATGGCACGCCAGAGGCCGTCCACGCCGGCTCCCGTCTTGGAACTCACCGCCGCCACCTCGATCGCGGCGCGGCCGATGCCCTCTCTGAGCTGGCCGAGTCTTTGGGACAGCTCGCCCCGACCCAGCTTGTCCGCCTTGGTGGCGACCAGCAGGTAAGGGAGCCGCCGGTGTTCCAGGTAGCCGCTCAGGGTCTCATCCCCTGAGCTTGGATCGTGCCGGGCGTCCACCAGGAACACGCAGAGGGCCAGAGCCTCGCGGCCCTCGAGGTAGGACTCCACCAAACGCTCCCAGCCGCGCCGCATGGCCTCCGGCACCCGCGCATAACCGTAGCCCGGGAGGTCCGACAGGCACAAGTCCTCGCCCACGCGGAAGAAGTTGACGAGCCGCGTGCGCCCGGGTTCCGAGGACACCCGCGCCAGACCCTTGACCCCGGCCAGCCGGTTGAGCAGGCTGCTCTTGCCCACGTTGGAGCGGCCCAGGAAGGCGACCTCGGGCGGGCCGTTCTTGGGGAACTGGTCGGGGGAGGCTGCGCTCCCCAGAAATGTGGCTCTTGGACTTTGCACGTTCTCGGTGGGGCCTCGCGCTCCAGAGGCCGGGTAGCGTGGTGCCTAATGGGCCATACCGTCCTGGACGCCCAGCTCCGCCGGTATCGCCTCCAGGACTTCCGGTTGGGGACTCGGCTCCGGGGGTACCAGGGCCAGTTTCACGACCTCCTCCACGTGCTCCACCAGCTCGACCTTCAGCACGTCGAGCACGACCTTGGGCACGTCGGCCAGGTCCTTCTCGTTCTCGCGGGGCAGGATCACCGTGCTCACGCCGATCCGGTGGGCGGCCAGCAGTTTCTCCTTGACCCCGCCGATAGGCAACACCTTGCCGCGGAGGGTGATTTCGCCGGTCATCGCCACGTCCCGTCGGACCGGGATCTTGGTCAGGGCCGAGATCAGGGCGGTGGCGATGGTGATGCCGGCCGAGGGGCCGTCCTTGGGGATGGCGCCTTCCGGCACGTGGATGTGGACATCGAGCTTGCGGTTGAAGTCGCGGGCGATGTCGTACTCCTCGGCGCGAGAGCGCACCCAGGACATGGCGGCGCGCGCCGACTCCTGCATCACGTCGCCCAGCTTGCCGGTCAGGGTGAGGGTCCCCTTGCCCGGCATCAGCGTCACCTCGATGGGCAGGGTTTCGCCTCCCACCTCGGTCCAGGCCAGGCCGGTGGCCAGGCCCACCTCGTTCTGCGCCTCCTGCCGTGACAGACGATAGCGGGGAATGCCCAGGAACGACTGCAAGTTCTCGACCGTGACCTCGACCTGAGCGCCCCTGCCCTCGATCACCACCTTGCGCGCCATCTTGCGGAAGACCGAGGAGATCTCCCGCTCCATGTTGCGGACCCCGGCTTCGCGCGTATAACGCCTGATGATCTCCTGCAACGCCTCGTCGCTGAAGCCCAGGTTCTCCGGCTGCAGGCCGTGCGACTCGATCTGCTTGGCAATTAGGTGCCGCTTGGCGATCTCCACCTTCTCGCGTTCGGTGTAGCCGGGAAGGCGCAGCACCTCCATGCGGTCTTGCAGGGCCTGGGGGATGGTGTGAAGCACGTTGGCGGTGGCGATGAAGAAGACGGAAGAAAGGTCGAACTCCACGTCCAGGTAGTGATCGGTGAAGCTGTGATTCTGCTCCGGGTCCAGCACCTCCAGCAAGGCGGCCGACGGGTCGCCCCGGAAGTCCGTGGACATCTTATCCACCTCGTCCAACAGGAAGACCGGGTTCTTGGCCCCCGCCTTCTTCATCATCTGGACGATCTGGCCGGGGAAAGCCCCGATGTAGGTGCGCCGGTGGCCGCGAATCTCGGCTTCGTCACGGACCCCGCCCAGCGACAGCCGCACGAACTTGCGGTTGGTGCAGCGGGCGATGGACTTGGCGAGCGAGGTCTTACCGACGCCGGGCGGGCCCACCAGGCAGAGGATGGGGCCTTTCGGTTTGGTGACCAGCTGGCGGACCGCCAGGAACTCCACGATCCGCTCCTTCACCTTCTCCAGGCCGTAGTGGTCCTCGTTCAGGATTCGTTCGGCGGCCAGGAGGTCCTTGCGCTCGCGGGTGCGCCGGGTCCAGGGCACCGCCAGCAGCCAGTCCAGGTAGTTGCGCGAGACGGTGGCCTCGGCCGACATGGGGGGCATCGCCTCCAGGCGCTTCAGCTCCTGGAGTGCCCGGTCCTTGGCCTCCTTCGGCATCTTGGCGGCTTCGATCTTCTTGCGGGTCTCCTCGACCTCGTTCGGCCGCTCTTCCTTGCGACCCAGCTCCTTCTGGATCGCCTTCATCTTCTCGTTGAGGTAGTACTCCTTCTGGGCCCGTTCCATCTGCTTCTTGACCCGGCCCTGGATGCGCTTGTCCACCTGGAGCTTGTCGGTCTCGGTCTCCAGCAGAGCCTGGATGCGCTGCAAGCGCTCCAGAGGCGAGAAGATCTCGAGCAGGTTCTGCTTGTCCTCGACCGGCAGCACCAAGTGCGAGGAGATGGTGTCGGCCAGCTTGCCCGGATCCTCCACCCGGACCGCCGCCAGCATGGCGTCGTAGTGGATGTTGTTGGAGAGCTTGACGTACTGCTCGAAGAGGCCGATGACCTGAGCCATCAGGGCTTCGGCGGCCCCGGCCGCATCGCCCTGGTGGGGGATCACCTTGACCACCACCTTGTAAAAGCCCTGGTCTTCCTTGAACTCGAGGGCCCGGCCCCGCTCCAGCCCCTCGACCAGGACCTTCACGTTCCCGTCCGGCAGCTTCAGGCTCTGCACGATGTTGCAGACGGTGCCCAGAGTGTGGATCTCCTCGGGGCCCGGGTTGTCGCGGGTGGCGTCGTGCTGGGCGGAAAGGAAGAGGCGCTTGCCTCGGAGCAGCGCGTAGTCGAGGGCGCGGATCGAGCTCGGACGCCCGATGACGAAGGGCATCATCATGTGCGGGAACAAGACCACGTCCCGGAGCGGCACCAGGGGCAGGGTCTCGATCACGTCGGTCTTGTCCTTGTCGCGTCCGAACATAGCTCTCTTCGTGAAGATCCGACCGAACGCCCGTCCTTTGGCCGCCTGACGTCTAACGATCTAGCCGGCCTTCTCGATCAGGGTGACGGGCTTCTCCCGATCCAGCACCACCTCACGGGTGACCACGCACTCCTTGATCTTCTTCATCGAGGGCAGGTTGTACATGAGGTCGAGCATCAGATCCTCGATGATCATGCGCAAGCCCCGGGCGCCGATCTTGCGTTGGATGGTCTGGTCGGCGATGGCGTCCAGGGCGTCCTCGGTGAAGCGCAGCTTCACCCCCTCGTACTCCAGCATCCTCTGGTACTGGCGGGTGATGGCGTTCTTGGGCTGAGTGAGGATTTCAATCAGGGCCGGCTTGTCCAGGTCGTGAAGGGTGCCCACCACCGGCAGCCGCCCCACGAACTCGGGGATCAGGCCGTAGCGGATCAGGTCCTGGGGCTGGATGTGAGACAGGGAGACCGAGGCCTTGGGGGCGGCCGGCTTGGCTTCGGTGACGAAGCCAAGCGTCTTCTTGCCCACCCGGCGCTCGATGATCTTGTCGAGGCCCACGAAGGCCCCGCCGCAGATGAACAAGATGTTGGTGGTGTCGATCTGGTAGAACTCCTGATGCGGGTGCTTGCGTCCGCCCTGCGGCGGTACGTTGGCGACCGTGCCTTCCAGGATCTTGAGCAGGGCCTGCTGCACACCCTCGCCCGAGACATCGCGGGTGATGGAGGGGTTCTCGTCCTTGCGCGAGATCTTGTCGATCTCGTCGATGTAGATGATGCCCTCCTGGCACTTCTCGATGTCGCCCTGAGCGGCCTGCAGCAGCTTCAGAATGATGTTCTCGACGTCCTCACCGACGTAGCCTGCCTCGGTCAGGGTGGTGGCGTCCACGATGGTGAAGGGGACCGAGAGCAAGCGGGCCAGGGTCTGGGCCAGAAGCGTCTTGCCGGTGCCGGTGGGGCCGATCAGCAGGATGTTGGACTTGGTCAGCTCGACGTCGTTCTTGCCCCGCTGCTTGGCGATCTCGATCCGCTTGTAGTGGTTATAGACGGCGACCGCCAGCTTCTTCTTCGCCACCTCCTGGCCGATCACGTACTCGTCCAGGAACTTCTTGATCTCGTGGGGGACCGGCAGGCTCGACTTGTAGGTGCGACCCTCGACCCGGCGATCGTCGGCGATGATGTCGTTGCAGACATCCACGCACTCGTCGCAGATGAAGACGGTGGGGCCCGCGATCAGCTTTCGGACGTCGTTCTGGTCTTTGTTGCAGAACGAGCAACGGAGGATCTCGGTCTCGCCGTTCTTCTTCATTGAGTTGGGAGGGTGCTCCGTCGCACCCCCCAAACCCCCCGCTCGCTCCGCGGGAGTGAATCCCGCTCCGCTCGCCGCCTGGCCCCCGTTGGGTGGGTGCTCCGTCGCACCCCCCGAGCTTGCTCGTGGCTCATCGCTCCCGCCGGCTGATCACCTGGTCCACGATACCATACTCCTTCGCCTGGGAAGCATCCATGTGGAAGTCGCGGTCGGCGTCGACCGAGATCTTCTCGATGGGCTGGCCGGTGTGCAGGGCCAGGATCTCGTTCAGGCGATCCTTCATGCGCAGGATCTCCTTGGCTTGGATGGCGATGTCGGAGGCCTGGCCTTGGGTGCCGCCCCAGGGCTGATGGATCATGATCCGCGCGTTGGGCAGCGAGAAACGTTTGCCCTTGGTTCCGGCCGCCAGCAGCACGGCGCCCATGGACGCCGCCTGGCCGACACAGATGGTCTGCACGTCGGGACGCACCAACTGCATCGTGTCATAGATGGCGAGGCCCGCGGTGATCGAGCCGCCCGGACTGTTGAGATAGACGTGGATGTCCCGCTCCGGGTCCTCGGCTTCCAGGAACAGCAACTGGGCGATCACCAGGTTGGCGACCAGGTCGTCGATCGCGGTGCCGATGAAGACGATGCTGTCCTTGAGGAGCCGGGAGTAGATGTCGTAGGCCCGCTCGCCCCGAGCCGTCTGCTCCACGACCATGGGGACCAGCGTGCCCGAGTACGACGCGTGCGGGATCATTCGAAAGTCAGTCTAGCATCGGCCTTGACCAAGTCAAGGGTCTTCTCCTCGCGGATCCGCGCGCGCAGCGCGTGGATCTCGCCTTCCTTCTCCAAGTGCGCTCGCACCTGCTCTTTGGGCTTCCGCAGGCGTTCGGCGTAGCGGCCGACCTCGGCGTCCAACTCCGCCTCGGTCGCTTCGATCCCTTCGCGTCGCGCGATCTCATCGAGGATGATGTCGGCCTTGGCCGACCGCACCGAGTCTTCCCGCTGACTGGCCCGGTAGCGCCGCCAGTCCACGCCGGCTTCCGTGGGGTCGGTGCCCTGCATGGCCAGGGTGCGGGCCGCCGCCTCGGTGCGCGCGTTCATGTGCCGTTCCACCAGCGCCTCCGGCACCTCGAAGCTGGCGCGCGCCAGCAGGGCATCGAGCAGCGCGTTCTTGACCTCGCGGTCGATCCGCCGGGCCTCGGCGGCCTCCAGTCCCTGACGAATGCGATCGCGCAGGGCGGCCAGGCTCTCCAGGTCGAGGTCCTTGGCGAACTCATCGTCGGCTGCCGGCAGGACCTTGGTCTTCACCGCCTTCAAGGTCACCTGGTAGTCGGCGCTCTTGCCGGCCAGCGCCTGGTTGGGATGGCTCGGCTCGTAGACCAGACGCACGTCCTTGGTCTCGCCTACCGACATGCCGAGGAGCGCGGCGTTCAGATCGGTGTGGTTGTCGGGGGAGCCGACCTCCACCAGCACGTTCTGGTCCTGGCCCCCCTCGCCGCCTTCGGCGGGCTTCCACCCCACGTCGAGAACCAGGTGGTCACCCTCGGCCGCCGGCCGGCCCTCCACGGGATCGAAGCGGGCGGCCTCCTCGCGCAGGCGGTTGAGCTCTGCGTTCACCGTTTCCTCGGTAACGTTAGGTGTACGGGCCTTGGCGGGCAGGCCGCGGTAGTCGGGCAGCTCTACGATGGGCAGGGTCTCGAACAGCGCGCGGAAGGTCAGGGGCTGGCCCTCTTCGACCTTGAGGTCCGCGATCTTGGGCGGGGCCAGGGGCTTCAGGCCTCGGCCCTCGATCTCGGGGAAGACCACCCGGTTGGCGATGGCCTCGATCACATCCTCCATGACCTGAGGTCGAAAGCGGCGCTTGATGACCTCGGTCGGGATCTTGCCCGGCCGGAAACCCGGGAGCTTGACCTTGCGGGCATACTCTCTGGCCTTGGCCGTGACCTCTTGTTCCACGACTTCGGACTCGATCTCGAAGGCCAGAGCCTTGCGGACCGTGGTTTCCTCGGTGTACTCGACTTTCAAGGGATGACCTCTTTCGAAAGGCGCCGGGAGGGCCCGGCGAGGGCCAGCACGATGCGGCCGACCGCTTAGAATAGCATGCGTCGGCGGCGGGCCCGGCGCCGGACTGGGTGAGCATCCCTCGCAGGAGGTGGTGCGGGCGGAGGGACTTGAACCCTCACGGGGTATGAGCCCACCAGATCCTAAGTCTGGCGCCTATGCCAATTCGGCTACGCCCGCGCGCTTCAGAGAATAAGGCGTCGAGGCCGCGCCGGCAAGGGAGGGGGGGGTGGCGGTCAGAGTCGCCATACAAGGGGAGCCGGGGGCCTTCAGCCATCAGGCGGCCCTGGCTCTTTTCGGACCGGACCTCACGCTGGTTCCGCAGCCGACCTTTTCGGCGCTCTTCGCGGTCATGGGTCAGGGGGCGGCGGACCGTGCCCTGCTGCCGATCGAGAACACCCTGGTCGGCTCCATCCACGAGAACTTCGATCGCCTGTTGGCGTCCTCGCTGTACGTCGTTGGCGAGACGCAGCTGCGCATCGAACACTGCCTGATCGCTCGCCCCGGGGTCGGGATCGAAGCGCTGCGGCGGGTGCGCTCCCACCCCGTGGCCCTGGGGCAGTGCCGGGACTTCCTGGCTCGGCACCCCGCCCTGGAGGTGATGCCGGCCTACGACACCGCGGGCGCCGTGAAGGAGCTGATGGTCGAGGGTGGCGGCCAGCAGGCGGCCATCGCCTCGGAGTTGGCCGCGGCCACCTACGGCGGTGCCGTGCTGGCGTTCGGCATCGAAGACGATCCGCAGAACTTCACTCGCTTCCTGGTGCTGGGGAGGGATCCGGCGCCGCCGGAAGGAGCTTCCAAGACCACCCTCGTCTTCGGCCTGGCTCACCAGCCGGGCTCCCTCCATCGTGCGCTAGGTGTCTTCGCTACCCGTGGCCTCGACCTGGCCAAGATCGAGTCGCGGCCCAAGCCAGGCTCGCCCTGGGAGTACCTCTTCTACCTGGACGTGCTAGGCGACGCGAAGGGGGCCGTGGCCGACGCGCTGGCCGCGCTTCAATCACTGACGCGGGACTTGCGCGTGCTCGGCTCCTACTCGGAGGGCATTCGTTAGGGCCGCGAGCAGTCAGCGAACAGCGATCGGCACTCAGCTGCTTCCCAGCCTCGGGCTGCTCCGTAGCTGATCGCCGAGTGCTGATCGCTGATTGCTGCTTTGCGCATCACCGAATGTGGAACTTCGTCTTCACCACCTGTCCGTCCTTCATGCGGCAGCGGTACCAGGCCGAGACATCGTTCATGGGAACCCAGCGACGCTCCTCCTTGCGGTAGTGCCAGTCCTTCTCCACCTGGAAGAGCACCTGCAAGCCCCGGGCTTCCAGGATGTTGGTGATCTCGTTGTCGTGGTGGTTCAGTTCGTCGAAGTCGGTGATGGCGCGCTGGCCCATCTCCGAATACAGCAGGTTCAGCTCCTGCAGCAGCTCGTCGACGCCGGGGGCCAGGTCCACCACGTTCAGCCCCAGCCGCCGCGCCTCACGACTGGTGATGGGGTACTGATGGGCGGGGTAGGAGGAGTTGAGCTGAGAGCTGATCCTCTCCACCTTCCTGCGGTCCCTCATGTGGTAGGAGAGGATCTCTCGGCACAGCATCAGGGACAGGCTGCTGGCTCGATCCAGGGCGCCCACGACCAACGGGTGCAGGTACTTGTAGAGCTCCTGGTAGGGATTCACCGGCTGGCGATGCCGGCCCGCGGTCTCCCTCCAGAGGCGGATGACCCGCTCCACCTCGTCGTTGGAGACCGCCACCAGGTTGTTGGTGTGGTCGACCGGGGACAGGTCGTGCTCCAGCGAGGTGTCGACGGCGGTCAGGAAGGAGAGCGCGCCCATGGCGACGGTGTCGGCGCCCAGCGCCAGCATGGTGGCGGCGGAGGCGCAGTTCAAGGGAGCAACCACCGTCAGCCGTTTGGTGTACTGGCGGAGCAGGTGCACCAGACGCAGGGCGGCCATACCGCTGCCGCCATCGGACTTGACCAGGAGCGTGAGCTGCTGCTGGGGTCCGGTGACTTCCAGCACGTCGTGCATGGCCATCACGTCGTTGTCGCAAAGGGAGCCGGAGGGCGAGGTCCAGTAGGTGAGGAACGGCCCCTTGATGCGCTTCTGGATGCGGCCGAGCAGGTCCTGGGTCCGATCAAAGAGAACGGGCGGCGTCTTGACGCGCACCCGGGTTCGAGCTCTGGGCATGCGGGGACTCTACATCGAAACCGCGACGAGTTCAGTCGAACAAGGTTCGCGCCGGCTCCAGACAGCCAGCGCCGTCGTGGCGGGCGTCATTCACCGCCGTGCTCACCGGGTGGGCGGTCATCAGGCTGGCGGCAAGAGGGTCAAGCAGGCCCCTCTGGGCCGCCGGGTCGAGAGGCCCGAGAGCCAGCCACAGGGAATGCTGGTCAGGGGGCACGATCAACGGCATGCGATCATGGATGGGTTTGACCAATGAGTTGGGCTCAGTGGTGAGGAGCACGCAGGCGCCACCGGGGGCGGCCGGCGGTCCGGGGCGCCACAATCCCGCCAGGGCGAACAGCCGGCCCTCGCGGTGGCGGAAGTAGAAGGGTTGTGGCGGCTTGGCCG
>Ga0209342_10007874_pt1 | contig 10689 bp, 8 predicted proteins | sample RifCSP16_2_FD_184023 | JGI IMG/M metagenome (GOLD analysis project Ga0209342, IMG submission 184023) | Soil microbial communities from Rifle, Colorado - Rifle CSP2_sed 16_2 (SPAdes) (version 2) | ecosystem: Environmental > Terrestrial > Deep subsurface > Rock core/Sediment | place: Rifle... | reverse complement strand
TGCCTCCCGGCACGGGCAGGCGCAGGACGTTCTTCACCTCTCCGAGCCGGGCCATCTTCCCGCCCACGAGCATCGTGTGGCGCCGATCGACGTCACGCAGGTCGACGCTGTAGGGCAGGTCGGAGGAACTCGGCGAGGGCGACCAGGCGCAGGCCCCGGCCACGCCCGCGAGCGCCGATCGCGCCTCTCCGGCGATCGCATCGAGGCGCTGGTGGAGGAGGGCGTAACGCCCGTCCGCCAGCCGCACCAGGCTCGCGACCATCTGCCGGGTGTTCTCGAGGACCTCCTCCACCAGGCCGGCGGCCCGGCCGTGCGAGAAGGGCCCCTCGCCCGACAGCACCTCGCTCAGGACCGCCATTCGCTCCAGCGCGCTGTCGTTGGACTCGAGCAGACGCTGGAACTCGCGGAACTTGTCACGGGCGAGCTGCTCGGGCGCCGTGGCGCCGCCGAGCGCCGCGCGGATGCGCGCAAAGAACCCCATTTCACGCAGTATACTGTGATTGCCTCCTCTCCGCGACGGCGCCCTGGATGAGCTTGAGGGTGACGAGCAGGGACATGCTGCCGGCCGCCGCGAGCACGACGTAGCCAGCCAGCGTCCCGATGAAGGGTATGTTCAGCAGGTGCTGTGCTTGCTTCAGCGACACGGAGACCCCCGCCAGGATGATCATGATGGCGAACAACAACCGGATCCCGTAGCCGCGGACGAACCGGGTCGCGAGCACGCCGATCTGAGCGCCCACCGCTGCCCCGGCGAGCATGACGAGGGCGGCGACGAGCTCCGTCCGGCCCTTCATCGCGTAGGAGAAGCAGCCGTAACCGGCCATGAAGAGCACGCAGAGAAGGCTGGTCCCGACGGCGACCGCCGTCGGGCAACCGATGAGATAGATGAGGGAGGGCAGGAGGACGAAGCCGCCTCCCACCCCCAGGAATCCCGAGAGGAAGCCGGTCACCAGGAAGATGGCGACGATGACGACGACCGAGACCTGATCGATGCCCGAGGTCGGCAGCGAGATCATCGGCGGTATGCGCAGGGAGTGGAGCCGATTGGACATGGTCTTCTTCGGGCGCGATGGGGCCACGGCTCCGGACCGCGCCGGGGGTTGCTGGCGTGTGGCGCGCCTGTAGTCGTGCGCCATGTACGCGCCGAGCCCGAACAGCAGGAACATGTAGACCCAGCGAACGACCGATCCGACGTTGCCGACCCGCTCGAGCGCCATCACCGACTGGGCACCGACCTCGACTCCCACCGTCGAGCCGATGATGGAGATTACGCCGAGCTTGACGTCGACGTTGCCCATGCGGCTGTGCTTCTTGGTGGCGATGATCGACTTTCCGAAGATGTGCGCGAGGTCGGTGCCGATCGCAAACGACATGTTGAAGCCGAAGATGTTGAGCGCGGGCGTCACGATCCACGCGCCCCCGACCCCGAAGAACCCGCCGAGGACGCCGACGCACAGCCCCAGCCCGAGCAGCAACGGGACGCTGAACGTCATCTCGGCGATCGGCAGGTAGATCTGATAGCCATCCATGACCCCTCCTACTCGCGGTGGTCCAGCTTCGAGACCCGCAGACCGAGCCGCCCGAGCACGACATCGACGACGAACGCGATGACGACGCCGCAGACGGCCATCGCCACGGTGGTCACGACGGCGTACAGGAGGCGGCGCTCGTTGTAGTAGTGCGCAAGCGTCAGATCGATGCCGCTGAGGCCGGCGGTGTTGACACGGTGCTCGAGCGCCGTGGCCGGTTCCTCGGATGCGAGGACCGGCCACGGCAGGAGCAGGAGTCCCACCGCGAGTGCGAGGAGGCGCCGCATGACCCCGCCTCCAGGGGCTACTGCGGCCCGCCGTTCAGCGATTGGTAGTACTGCATGAGGATCCGCGCGACCTCCGGGCGGCTGAACTCGGTCGGCAGCTCCTTGCCCTCCGACAGCATCTGGCGAACCTTGGTGCCCGACAGGTTGATGAAGTCCTCCGGCGCGTGATCGGGGGCGTCGCGCATCATCACGACGCGGCCGAGCTTCTTGCTCCACGCCGTGTTGTCCGCGCGGAAGATGCCGATCTCGAGCGCCCCCTTGGGCACCTGATCGTCGAAGACCGCCTGCGCGTCGAACGGCCCGTAGTAGCTGCCGACGCCGGCGTGATCGCGGCCGACGATGAGGTGGGTGCAGCCGGTGTTCTGCCTGAAGATGGCGTGCAGCACGGCCTCGCGCGGGCCGGCATAGAGCATGTCGAAGCCGTAGCCGGAGACCAGCACCGTGTCCTTCTCGAAGTAGAGCTCGACCATCTTGCGGATCGCGGCGTCGCGGACGTCGGCCGGGATGTCGCCGGGCTTGAGCTTGCCGAGCAGCATGTGAATGAGGATGCCGTCGGCTCCGAGCTCGCAATAGGCCATGCGGCAGAGCTCCTCGTGGGCCCGGTGCATGGGATTGCGCGTCTGGAAGGCGACCACCTTGTTCCAGCCGGTCTTCTGGATCTGCTCGCGCAGCTGGTAGGCAGTCCGGAAGGTGTCCGGGAACTCCTTCGCGAAATAGGAGTAGTTGAGGACCTTGATGGGACCGGACAGCAGCACGTTGCCGGCGCCCAGGAAGGTGGCGACGCCGGGGTGCTTGGGGTCGAGGGTGCCGAAGATCTTCTCGGCCATCCGCTCCATCTCCGCGGCGGGCACCTCCTCGACGGACTCCAGGTGCATGACCGCCAGGACCGGGTTGCCCTCGACGTTCGGATCGCGCAGCGCGACGAGCGTGCGGCCGCGGACGGCCGAGGCGTCACGCACGACGTTCAGGATCGGCACCGGCCAGAACAGGCCGCCGGTGGTGTGCATCTCGTCGGCGACCTTCAGGGCGTCGGCGCGGTTCATGTAGCCGGTGAGCGGGGTGAAGTAGCCGCCGCCGAGCATGACGGCGTTGGCCGCCGCCGCGGACGAGACGACGATCGAAGGCAATTGCTCGGCCTCCTGTGCGAGCGCCGCGCGCGCCCTGTCATCCATGACGTACAGCGGAGTCAGCGCGTCAGAACCATGTGGCTTGATCACTGGGGTCTCCTTTTTGCCGCCAGGCGCTCCTGCGCCATGGCGAGCGTGCGGTACAGCGCGTGGGCGAACTTCGAGTACGGAAACGTCACGAACAGCGCGAGCACGATGCCGAGGTGAACCACGTAGAGCCCGATGGCCAGCCAGGCCGGGAAGACGTAGCGCGCGATCTCCACGGCGACGCCGGTGGCCACGAGCACGGTCACCAGCCCCAGGAAGAAGGAGTCATAGGCCTGCGACGCGCCGGCCCGGCTCCCGAGGAGGCGGGTCGCGAGCAGCCAGGAGATCCCCACGACGAGGAGCGCCGCCGAGACGTTGCCGAGGATCTTGAAGGGATGCGCCTGGGGCAGCGGGAGCTCTTCTCCCAGGCCGTACATCGCGACGACGATGAGGCCCGAGGTGAGCGCAGCCCCGAGGAACCCCCAGAGGAGCGCCAGGTGGCCGAGCTGGCGCGGCCGTGCCTCGCGGCAACGTGCGAACCGGCTGTGGATGAGGATCTCCTTCGCGACGCCGGCGAGCTCCTTGAGCGGCGAGCCCCGCGAGGCCTCGTCGCTCCTCCAGGCGCGCCAGTAGCGGCGCGCCCCCGCGCCGGAGGCCGCCACCGCGAAGGCCGCGGCGGGGAAGAAGACGGCGTAGATCGTCCAGTGCGGCACCACCTCGCCGTACACGAGCGGGACGCCGGGGCTCCCGAAGCCGGTCGTCGCGAAGATGAGGGCGGCCCAGAAGAGGATGGGGAGCCCGACGAGCACCGGCCATGTCACCGCCGCCCTTCCGACGAGCCGTGCCATGAAGCGCGGCGCGGCCAGCCGTTCGATCATCAACGCCCTGAGCACCTGGAGGACGTCGCCGGGCCTGGCATCGCGCGGGCAGCGCGCGGTGCAGTCGTTGCACTGATGGCAGAGCCACAGGGTTGGATCGGCGACGAGCCGATCGACGAAGCCCCATTGCGCCCAGAGCATCTGGCGGCGCGGGAAGGTCGCATCCGTGGTGACCAGGTCGCACACGCTGGAGCAGGTGGCGCACTGGAAGCAGCGGGCCGCGCTCCCGGCGCCCCGACGTTCGAGCTCCGAGCGGAGCTCCACGTCCGGGCACATCACGGTTGGAGACGCCATCAGCTCCTCCGGAGACTAGAAACCCTTCAATGGGTTGGGGCCGAGCGCCGCGAGCGCCTCGGCGTACTCGTCGAAGATCGCTGGAATACGCGGGAGCTCGTTGCGTGCGAGCTCGACGACGCGCACCCGCTCCGGCTCCAGGGAGAGGCGTGTCAGGGTCTCTTGCACGTTCTCGAGGCGCTTGTGGGCGAGCTCGGACCCCTGGATGTAGTGGCACTGGTAGTCGCTGCCGCGCTTGCAGCCGACGAGCAGGACGCCGTCGATGCCGCGTGAGAGGGCGTCCGCGATCCACACGATGTTCACGGCGCCCAGGCAGCGGACGGAGATGACGCGCACCCATGGGTTCCAGGCGGCGCGCCCGAGGGCCGCGTCGTCGAGCGCCGGGAGGGCGTCGTTCTCGCACAGGAGGGCGAGAATCCGCGGCTTCTCCTCGTCCTCCTCAGGGACCTCGATGGCCTTGATCATGCCGGCGATCGCGTCGACCGAGTAGTCGGGGTACGACACGATGCGCTCGGGGCAGGCGCCCAGGCAGATCCCGCAGCGGCGACAGCGCAGGGGGTTGTACTGGGGTGTCCCCTTCTCATCCTCGTCGAGCGTGCCGAACGGGCACTCCTCGGTGCAGCGCTTGCACTGCGTGCAGCGCTGCAGGAAGAAGTCGGCGACTCCGATGTCGGCGGCACGCGGATGCACCGCCTCGCCGCGGCCGGCGGCCGAGATGACCTGGCTCGCCTTCATGGCGGCGCCCCAGCCGTCTTCGGCCGCCTGCGCCGCGTCCATCGGCCCACGCACCGCGCCTGCGGCGTAGATGCCGGTGCGCCGGGTCTCGTAAGGGAAGCAAATGAAGTGCGAATTGGGGAAGCCGTGGGCAAGGGCCGGCAAGTCCGGCCCCTGGCGATAGGTGAGGTTCAGGATCTCCGTGCCCTCGTGCCGGGCGAGGGACGCCGCCGTCTCCTCGGCTGCCTTGCGCTGCGTCTCGGACTCGTTCTTCTCGATCCGCCGCTTGGCATCGCGCAGCGCCCGGATGGCCTCGCCGTCGGCGGCGTTCGGGACCATGCCGGTCGCGAGCACCACCAGGTCCGCCTCGAGCTCCACCTGCTCGCCGAGCGAGCTGTCGCGCACGCTCACCTGCAAGGTCCCGCCATGTCCGGTGACGGACGCCACGGTCCCGCGTGCCAGCATGACGCGCGTCTGCTCCTGCACGGCCCGATAGAAGTGCTCGAGCTGGCCCGGGGTGCGCAGGTCGCGGTAGATGACGGCGCATTCGACGCCGGGCCATCCCTGGTGGATGGCGAGGACCTGGCGCAGGGTCGCCCCACAGCACTCGTTCGAGCAGTACGGGAGGTGCGAGTCGTCGCGCGAGCCGGCGCATTGCACGAAGAGGATGCGCCTCGGCGGCTTGCCGCCAGGCACCCGCGCGAGGTCGCGGCGCGCGAGCGAGAGGTCGAGCTCGCCCGTCGTGATGACGTTCCGGAGCTGGCCGTAGCCGAGATGGGAGAGGCGCGCGGCGTCGTATGGAAGGGCCCCGGTCGCCTGGACGATCGCGCCGGCGTTGAATTGCTCTCGAGCGTCCCCTCTCTCCACCTCGATCACGAACTGGCCGGGCTGGCCGCTGATGCGCGCGATCCGTGTGCCTGTGAGCACCCGGATGCGGGGGTCGCCGCGGATCGCGCTCACGAGGGCTGGCAGGGGGCTCGGCTCCAGCCGGTCGTAAGGCGGCGCCGCGGGCACCAGGTCGGTGAGGCGGGAGAGGTAGCCGCCCAGCTCCGCCGTCTTCTCCACCAGCACCACGGGATGGTCCAGGCCTGCGGCGGCTTGCGCCGCCTGGAGGCCGGCGAGGCCGCCGCCGACGACGAGCACGGTTCGCTCGACGTGGTCAGCGGCGCGCTGCGGCAGCCGGACCTTGGCCGCGCGGGTGATCCCCATGCGCAGCAGATCCTCGGCCAGCATCTGCGTGTCCTCGTGGCCGGATGGATGGGACCAGGCGACCTGCTCGCGCAGGCCGACGCGCTCGACGGCCACGCGGGCGGGGTCGAACGTGAACTCCGGCTGCTTGTGGCGCCCGGAACACGCGGCGATCACCAGCGCATCGACCGCGCCGCCTTCGGCTGTTGCGCGGAGGCTTGCGACCCCCTCTTGGGAGCAGAGACAGGCGTGGGCGGCGAAGTGGACCGCTCCACGACCCTTGGCGAGCGCCGCGAGGGCGCCGGTCTCCAGGCTGGCGCCGATGTCACACCCGGTGCAAAGGAAGACCCCGATCCGTTCCATCAGGAACTCCTCGCGGCGCAGAGCGCCTTGGCCGCTGCTCCAGTCGCGTCGCGGGTAGAGGCGGCCACGTCCTCCGGCCTCCGCGCGGTCCCCGCGGTGAACACCCGCGCCGCCGCATCGTCGAGCGCGAAGCCATCGACGTCGCGGCGGACGGGGAGAGGCACGTCGCCGAGGCTCGGCACCATGCCCGTCGCGAGCACCACCAGATCCGCCTCGGCTTCGAGGACGCGCTCCGCCTCGACGTCCTCGACGCGCAGGATCAGGCTGCCGTCCGGCCCCTGGCGGACGCCCCCGACCTTGCCCTTGACGAGCTGGACGCCGGCCGCGGCGGCATTCGCCAGCATCGACTCGTTGAGCCCGGGCGCCCGCCGATCGATGTAGTACACCGTGACGGCCGCGTCGGGCTGCTGCGCGCGCACGTACAGAGCCTGCTTGAGCGAGGCCAGGCAGCACACCGCCGAGCAGTAGGGCAGGTGCTTGACGTCGCGCGAGCCGGCGCACTGCACGAAGGCGACCCGCCTCGGCACCCGGCCGTCGGACGGCCGCGCGATCTTGCCGCCGGTCGGCCCGCTCGGCGCCGCCAGCCGCTCCATGTGCACGTTGGCGATGACATCGGCGAGCACGCCGCCGCCCAGCTCGGGGAGCTTGTCGATGGGGTAGGGCGTCCAGCCCGTCGCCAGCACGACGGCGCTCACCTCGAGCTCTTCGCGGCGCTCCTGGGCGTCGAGGGCGACGGCGCCAGCCTTGCAGACGTCGGCGCAGCGCTGGCAGCCTGCCGGACAGGCCGCCCGATCGATGACGTAGCGCCGGGGCCACGCGTCGAGGAACGGGATACGGATCGCCGGGACCTCGGAGAGTCCGAGGTTGACCGGGTCCGCGACCAGGGCCGGGCACACCTTGCTGCAGTCGCCGCACGCCGTGCACGCCGCGGTCACGTGCTCGGGACCCTGGCGGACGCTCACCCGCCACGAGGTGGCGCCTGCGCGCTCGGCGCCCTCGAGGCGCGCCTGCGTGAGCACGCGGATGCGGGGGTTCCTCTCGAGCCGGCGGACGTTGATCTCCATGCCGCACGCAGGGGGACAGAGCTTGGGGAAGTACTGGTGGTTGCGGAGCACGCGCCCGCCAACGCTCGCCGCGCGCTCGACGAGCACAACCTCCTGGCCTGCCTCGGCCGCCTCGAGCGCCGTCGTGATCCCGGCGATGCCCGCGCCGACGACGAGGAGCGGCGGGGAGCTCGCGGCGGTCACGGGCGCGCCTCCGCGCGGGTCGCGGCCGGCCGGCGCGACGGAAGGGTCGGCTCGCCAAACAGCGCGAAGCGAAGCCAGCGGAAGGCGAAGCGCAAGAGCGCGTGGTCGTCGGTGCGGAGCGCCTCGACGAGGTCGTGGTCCAAGGCGAAGCGCTGGAGGAAGCTGCTCGAGAAGACGAACTCGCGGAACGTGTCGAGGTCGTACGCCGCCGTGAAGAACATGTGCATGCGCTTGGGATCGAGCCGACGGCCGCCGATGAACCAGGGGTGCCCGACCAGCTCGCGGAAGCCCTGCTCGAGCGCCTCGGCCTCGCGGACGCCCTGATCTCGCTGCCAGGAGTCGACGGTCCAGCTTCGCTGCTCCTCGCGCCCGTGGCAGAAGTCGTCCTCGAGCAGGAAGTAGCCGGGCTCGGGCTCGACGCCCGCGCGCGCGGGCGGCAACCCGAGACCGAGCGGGTACATGCGGCAGGCCCAGGGGCGGGCCTCGTAGACGGAGCAGCCTGACGCGGAGACGAACGGACACCGTCGCTCGGACGTGTCGTCCATCCGCAGCATGACGACCGGCAGGTGGAGCTCCGCGGTGATGGGGATGAGCGTGTGGCGATCGAGGAACTGGCGCGTCGACATGCTCGTCCGGCGCGCCAGCGAGAGCACGTCGGCCGGCGTGAGGAGGACGTTCACGTTGGAGCAGCAGCTCGTGAAGCACGCGAGCCGAGGGTGGCAGGAGAAGCAGAAGCTCGCGTCCTTCGTCAGCTGGCGGCTCCGAAGGAGCTGCTCCGGGAGGTGCGACGGACCGGGGGAGTCGGTGCGCGATCCGGGGGCGGGGGGCGGCGGCATGGAATGCTGACTCACGACAGCTCCTTTCGCGCGCCGCTCGCCGGGCGATCCTCGCCGAGCATGCGGCTGCGAAGCGCCGTGGGCGACCAGACGGCGATTGGTGAGGCGTGCCCGCTCTGCGGGTCGACGCGATAGCGATACGAGGACTTCACCCCGTAGCGCTCGGACATCCACGTCCAGCCGCGGACGTAGTACGGACAGTCATCATTGAAACAGACGAGGTGATAGGGGTGAACAAAGGACGCGGCCTCGGGCAGCTCGACGCTGGCGAGGGTGGCCCCACAGTGTGGGCATGTGATTCTGTTCGTGTCGGACATGGGACCTTCGAATCGAAACCGGCGAAGGGCTGCTGCCGTGAGGTGAGCCTCCCCCGGCCGGCGCGCGTCGCCGCCGGTCGGGGGAGGCCAGGCCGAGCTTCAGGCGAACATGTGCTTGATGGGAACCTTGCGCATTTCCCACTGCTGGTTGTTCGGGTCGATCCGGCAGTTGACGAACACGTGCCAGTTCTGCTCGTCCATGCGCGGCTTGTCGGACCGGAAGTAGTAGCCCGGCCAGCGCGTCTCTTCGCGGAACAGCACCGAGCGCACGTGAGCCTCGGCCTGGTACATGCGATGGACGTTCTCCCAGGCGCGCATGAGATCGTGCGAATCCTTGGCGCAGATTTTGGTCGAGTCCTCCCGCAGCATCGCCAGCAGCTCGAGCGCCTTCTCGAGCAACGGCTTCGACGTCGTGAACTGCGCCGTCACGCCGCCGGCGTACTCGTCCATCAGCTTCTGCAGGCGGAACATGAACATCTTCGGCGTGATGTAGTTGGGGTTGACCGCTGGATCGGTCGTCTTGCCGGAGTGGTCCGAGTAGGTCTTCAGGGGCGTCAGGATCTCGCCGCGAAGCTTCTCGATCAGCCCCTCGTCCACGGTGGGTGCCGCCGGCTTCTCATTGATGAGGTAGCGGATGGCGCTCTTCCCCGCGAGGCGCCCCTCGGTGAGGGAGCCGGACGAGAACTTGTGCGAGGAGGCCCCCGACGCATCGCCGGCGCAGAACAGACCACTCACGGTGGACATGTTCTCGTAGCCCCAGAAGTACTCGGGCGGCGCCAGATCCTGCGGGCCGCTCACCCAGGCGCCGGACGCGCCGGAGTGCGAGCCGATGAAGTACGGCTCGGCCGCCGCGATCTCGGAGCTCTTCTCCTCGGGGGCGGTGTTGGTCGCCGCCCAGAGGATCGCCTGAGAGATGGTCATGTCGAGGAAGTCCTCCCACGCCTCGCTCTCGAGCTCCTTGAGCTTCTTCTTCACGGCCTTCTCGTCGCCTGAGCTGGCCGCGATCTTCTGGATCGCCTCCTCGGTGCGCATGTAGATGGGCCCCTTGCCCTGCAGGACGTCGAGCATGCCGAGGTAGTTGCGCAGGTTGGCCGGGATGGGCTTCACCTTTCCGTAGGGCAGCCAGTTCTCGAGCTCTGGCTTGCGCTCCACCATGTACTCGCCGCCGAGGGCATTGGTGGCTCGGCTCTTGAACAGGAGGAACCACGCGCCCACCGGGCCGTAGGCGTCCTTGAAGCGGACCGGGATGAAGCGGACCTCCTGGCAGGTGAGCTCGGCGCCGGCCTTCAGGGTGAAGTAGGTGGAGCTTCCAGCGTTCCAGGGCGGATACCAGGCGCGGCCAAGGCCTTCGCCGGAGGACCGCGGCTTGAAGATGTGGACGGCGCCGCCCAGGCTGACGAGCGTGGCCCTGGCCTTGAAGACGTAGAACTTGTTCTCGCGGACCGAGAAGCCCACCGCCCCGACGCAGCGATCGCCGTCGAGGATGGGGCCGACGATGAAGACCCGCTCGTAGATGTTTTCCTTGCCGAGCGCGGTCTTGGTCGCCTCGGCGACGATCACCTTGTAGCTCTCGCCGTTGATCATCAGCTGCCAGCGCCCCTCGTGCACGTAGGCGCCCTTCTCGTCCTTCCAGATGGGCAGCCCCCACTTCTCGAAGAGGTGCACGCTGCCATCGACGTGGCGGGCGATGTTCGCGACGAGGTCCTCGCGGGCCACGCCCATCAGGTCATTGCGCACGTAGTCGACGTAGTCCTTGATCGAGTTCTGGCCATCCTTCAGGCCGACGTACTGGTTGATCGCGGAAAGGCCCATGGCGACCGCGCCGGACCGATCGATGGCCGCCTTGTCGACGAGGGTGACCTTGAGGCCATCGATCGGTCCG
>Ga0209342_10007873_pt1 | contig 10690 bp, 9 predicted proteins | sample RifCSP16_2_FD_184023 | JGI IMG/M metagenome (GOLD analysis project Ga0209342, IMG submission 184023) | Soil microbial communities from Rifle, Colorado - Rifle CSP2_sed 16_2 (SPAdes) (version 2) | ecosystem: Environmental > Terrestrial > Deep subsurface > Rock core/Sediment | place: Rifle... | reverse complement strand
GCGCAACTGCATATAACAGCGGTAACAACGTCGCTCCCTTTGTTGATAAAGAAATTATAGTGGTCACTCAACGCTTTTGCTCACGTGTTGGTATTCTCTGTTTGCCAACCCTCATCATTTGTAGTTCGCAAACGCAGCGCAGTGAAAAACGTGTGCAAGTATGTTCGCCCGCCGAAATATTATAGCCTTTCAAGATCGGCGGGCTCACAAACTTTGCACACAAGCTCAGAAGCTCGCAACCACCAAAGGCTACAGGCACTCCATTCCGCTTCGCTCCATTCCGTGCGGCGGACATTTGGTAGTTGCTCGCTTGGCGTTTGCTCACGAGAAATCCCCCGCACGCGGGATAGTCATTTTATAGTTCGCAAAAGCGCTGCGTTGTTACCGCACACGTTATGCGCAAGCAAAGATACATTTTGATAGGGCGTTTTGCGGCACAACTAATCAACCCAGAGAACGGTTTTATCTGGAAACCATATAAACATAGTTAGGTGGGGTGAGTGAGGTATTACGGTCCGTGCAAAGTATTCGGCATTGTTTTAGTCCTGGATAATCTCGAACGCTCGTGGTTGTCGTGAGTAAAAAGATTCTCGGTTTGGATCAAAAGCAAAGTTCTCGCTTTAGGGTATTTGCTGAGTGTAGCTCCCACAGTCGTCTCGATCAGAAACGGCTGCACCGCAATGAAAAAGAGTCTATCGCGATAGACAGTCTGGCCCGTTGAGAGGTGTGTGGTAGTAAGATGTGGTAAACCGGAGAGTCGAATGCACCCCCCTAACAAGTCGCTCCACCGGACGCGACGCGTCTGTCACGCGGCTTGCGATGTGGGAATCCAGGCAAGCCGCGCGCCAGCCGCTGCGCCGGTGAGCTCTACCGTTAGACGTACTAGAAGTCAGAATCGAAATAAGGTGCTGTCCTAATTCGGGAGGGATTGTCCTAAATTAAAACATGGGGGGGCCGGGTTCCCCGACCTCACAACCACGTACTTGTGGCTGTTATCCGACAAACAGCCGGACCCCCTGATAACAACAAAAAGCCCAACCGAAGTCGAGCTATAATAGCAGTGGTTTTTCAACCCAAGATTCACGTTCTGATTGTCAGATCGATGTAATATATTTCCGGTCAGCCCGAACAAAATTTTATGTGTGATCAACATCACTGATTTACTTGAATATTTCTACAATTTACCCCCTAAAAACACGCAATAATAAGAACTTTTTCGTACACAACAGAACATCTGGTATAAATAATCATTTTAGCCTCCGTAAGTTTTTATATATGAATGAGTTAGGAAACCCCCGTTTTAGCTTGAGAAATATTGTTGTGTACGAAAAAGTTCTAATACGGAACCACCCCACTTGACTTTTAGGTTATAATATTGTAGTATTGCCTCCGTAAGACCTTGCTAATGCTTCAGGGGTGTCTCTGAATAGGGGATGCGTAAACTGAAGGGGCCTCGTTAAGAGGACATTAGCGGGCCACCTGTGTAAGTAAGTTGTAAAGACCTTGTTGGAGCTCACAGGTGCTTATTCCGACAAGGCAAACTCGACCGAAGAACTTGTAGGGGTTCGACGGATATAGTCGAGTTCTTTTATTTGATTATCCCAGAAGGCCAATCTCTTGAGGTTGGCCTTCGCCTTTTATCGCTTGATGTCGTTCAAGTATTTTGTCAGATTGATATATCTTGCAGCGCTAAGTCGTAATTCCGATGCAAGCCCCTCTTCAAAAAATGCCACCTCGACCGACCATCCGCAGTCTCTTCGTACTCTCTCGACAAGCCTTGCGTAGTCGCGATCACCAGAAACAAGAATAGCACAATCAAAATGTTTATTAAATCCGTCAATAAGCATATCCATTCCCAAAGCCATATCAACACCCTTCTCTTCGTATGTTTTCCCAACATTCTTCAGTGGAAGGATTGTAATCAAATAGCCTTTTGAACGTAAGAATCTATAAAACTGTGATTGTATCGCGATAGGCGGATTTCTCTCGCTTCCGTAGACTTTAACACTCGCGAGTTGTCTCCCTTCCAATAAAAGATTTACGAGCTTTGAGTAATCAATCCTTAGATTGGCAGCGATTTGCTTTGCCATCATATAGAGGTTGCTATTATCGATGTAAATCATTACTCGGCTCATATTCGATCTCCCATTTCTTGAAATTCGGTTAGGACAGAAACCAATTCAGGAGCATTCATAACCTTCACAGATAGAGGAACGGTAATGCTCGTGCGGAGCAATTCCCCTACATCGCATTCGTGCCCCCTCGCCTTTGAATTGATTTGATGATAGCATTGATTGCAGAGAACGTCTGCAAGTTGAATATTCTTCTGTTCATGAGATGTTGCACCATTCACAGAAACCCGTTGTGCTCGAAACTGTTTTCTCAATCTACTTTGTGCTCTTATGAAAAAAGCATTCGGTAAAGTATGCCTCCTATCAACCAGAATGGTGGCCGCATGGTCCGGCAGAGCTCCAATCTGAGCACTCATTGAGTAATAGAGCAAAGCTTGATGAATTTCATTCTCCGTCCAACTTCTCGGGTGGAACAATCGGTGATCAGAGATTAATGAATTCATGTGCAGTACTACCACATCGGCTCGAAAAGATGGATTAAATGACGACTTCATTTTAATACATGCACGCGACCGTTGCTCAATTGTAAGCGAATGGCCCTTAATCTCTTCACCTGTATAGCCATTCATCCTCAGTTCTTTATGCCAGCGACGCATAAAATTTTCTTGATTGTGCGGAGCATCAGTCCAGATGCTAAAGACGGTAAACAAGCCATTCTTTCTCAGATTTGGATTGCCCGATTCTTCATAGTACGCATACATTGGCTATTTAGGAGTCGGTGTATTTCCGGAAATAAATTCCGATGAATCGGGTGGAGCATTCTTAGATTTTGTTTGTCTTTCTAATTCTCGCTTCCGTTCCTGATACTGCTCAGCGAGGGCATATACCTTTCCACCTTTAGTCTCAAACCAAACGAATTTATCCTTCCTTGAACCAAGAAAAATAGCCAAGTTCTTGAGTTTGAGTTTTTTCTTCCATTCGGGAGGGAAGGCAAAATCCCCCTTCTCAAGGGCCTCTAATACCTCTTGGGCTGTAAGGGGATTCTTTCCGTATAACCGCATGACTTCCTTGACGGCTTCGGGCATATCCTTCCCTAAAAACCGTCGCGCTTGAATATCCTTCGAATTCCCCGATACTTCCGATTCAATGTCAGTATATTTGGGGCCGCTCCCGTTGAGGTATAAGAGCGAATTAATGGTTTTTTTGATCTCTGTGACGCGGAGGGTGATATTCTGCAACTCCACTTCCAGAGCCTCAATGGCTTTTTCTAACTCCTGCGACATGGGTAATCTCCTTATTGTCTCCACCACCAATATAGGTATAAAAATTCATCCTGTCAAGTGGGATAAGATAATTAATTTAACCCCTTGACAAGTTAGCAAATATTTCTTATCTTGTGGTAGAGGTTAAAATGACTACAAACAAAAAGGCAATCCGCAGACCGATAAATCAGGCGGATTGCCTTGAAAACGAAAGAGGGCGTTTACCCTCACGAAAGGGGCGGTGTATGAGTGAAACGCTAAAAATACCCATCTAACGCCCGCGTTAGCGGGCCTACCGGGTGCTTGAACACCCGATAAGCCCTGTAATCAACGCCCGCATGAACGAGCATTGACCCTACTCAAATATACGTTCATCGCAGGGACATTGTCAAGACCCCAACAGAAGGAATAAAGCGATGAACGTACTCCCGATTGGAAAGCAGACCCTAATCCTCTCCCTCCTTTCCGAGGGCAATTCCATCCGGGCCATTGAAAGGCTCTTCCGGTGTCCACCGCGACACGATTATGCGCCTAAGCGTATCTGTGGGCGAATACTGCCAAGAATTCCTCGACACTCGGATGGTCAATCTCAAAGTGAAAAAATTGCAGGTTGACGAAATCTGGACGTTTGTTGGGAAAAAACAGAAACAACTGACGTTGCAAGAATTGGATAATCGATTCATTGGCGATCAATACGTTTTTTACGGTATGGATGCCGACACAAAACTCATCCCCTCCTTTCGGTTAGCGAAGCGCGACGGTGAGGCCGCCAGGTTGTTCATGACCGATCTTGCTACGCGAATTGTGACCGAGTTTCAGCTTACAACTGATGCGTTCTCCGCCTACAATGATGCCGTGGACAGCGTTTGGGGAGCGGCGATCCATTACGCCCAAATCCACAAGTCTTATGACGGCACGGGGGAAGAAGCGACGAGACGCTACAGCCCGCCCAATATAATACGCATGGACATAAGGCCAATTTCCGGTAACCCGAACCCCAGGTATATCAGCACGTCCTACATCGAAAGAGGAAACTTGACAATGAGGATGCAGATGCGGAGATTCACCCGATTGACCAATGCGTACAGTAAGAAATGGGAGAATCTCAAGGCCGCGTTAGCTCTGTATTTCTGGCACTATAACTTCGCTCGCGTTCACGAATCGCTTAGGGTTACTCCCGCAATGGAAGCGGGATTGACAAAGCGGATTTGGACGTGGGAGGACTTACTCAGAAGGCAACAAGAAAGGAAAGCCGCATAATCGGAAATTTAAAAAGAGGGAGCCACGGAAATGCTTATCCGATGAGTCATCAGTTCATCGGGGGCAAATCAATATTGATTACCCTCCACCTAAGAGTCAGAGGTATGTTTTCATCGTCCGGTGATGACCCACGTCGATGGAAACCATTCTCTGCCCCCTCCTAAGCGAGGCGTGGCCACCTCAAAAGTTCTTTTAACATACCGGCTCCTTTCGAGGGGACATACTCCCTCTTTACAGACTCAATAAAATACGTTTTCTAATAATCAGTATCAAGCGTAAATTAGGACAATCCCTCCTTAATTAGGACAACACCCGAAATAAGAAATCCTATGAGAAAAGCACTAAATTTACTTTTGGCACTAGTCCTGTACTTCAGCATTACGATAATCAACGAACAGCTATTTCTTAATTCTTTAGTTCTACCGCTATTTCCTTCGGGATACATTGCAAAACACTTTTGGATTAGAGACTATATTCATCATTTTGTACAACTGTTTTTGCCTTTGGTGGTCATTGCCTTGATATTAAGAGGGCGTATTATAAACTATGGTTTAAACTTGCAAAATTGGAGCTTGTCCAAAAGATACATCCTATGGTTCTTTTTGGTTTACGGGGGTTTTACAGTGCTAACCTTTCTCCCGAATTTCCTAAAAGGAGAGCCGGAATCTGTTGGTTTTTCACTGACGACATTTAATATTTTAGGATGGTTTTCCTTTTCAGCGCTGATGAGTGGAACGTCGGAAGAAATATTCTTTCGTGGTCTTCTGCAAACATTTTTAAACAAGGCTTGGAAAGGTTCTGTTAAGATAATAAAATTAGATATTCCTACGGCAGGAATAATAGCAGCGCTTATTTATACCTTTGCTCATATGGAATTTAATTTCAGCCCTTTCACTGTTAATTACAATTTCCCTCAACTAATAGTTGCGTTTATCTTAGGGATATTTTTCAGTATTGCATACGACCGAACAAAAAGTTTGATTGCTCCCATTGTGGCACACAACTATGCCAATTCTATCATGTATTTTGTCGGATACTTAACAATAATATTGTTTTCATAAATCTTGAGGATCATTCAATTAATCAGGAGATAATCATGTCAGGCAAAATTCATTCTCGAATCAGTATGATATCATTTGTAGGTTTTATCTTGATTTCTTCAGCATTGGCTGATAGAAATTCCAAAGAAAGTATTTTGGTACAAAATATCGGACCAGAAATTTCTAAGGAAAACATCACCTTTATACTGGAACTCACAAAGAGACGAGAGGAACTTTCTTTTCAACAAGCATCCACTCTGCCAAAGTCTTCGGCAAAGTACAGCCCTGCTATCCTTGAAATGATTCGAACAAATGTTGAAAATATTTCAACAACCCTGGATGAGGTGAAAAATGACAGCGACATTATCAAAACAGCCGTTGTGTACGATGAAAAAGGTTGGACAGATGGCAATGTGATATTTTATATTCCGAACGCCGATGGATATAGAATAGTCTCTTCCTTTGAAGAGATCGAAACACTGGTTCACTGGTACGCCCCTGCCGGTTTCGAGGAAGGAATTCTCAAAGACGTTGATAATCTGTTAAGCGCAGCAAGAAAGGACAATGATGGTCTCAAAAAACTCCATAAAAAGAAAGTTACGGGAAAATCACTTGACGATGCTTTGGGAATCCTGGAAAGTGAGATAAGAAGACTGGGTGCAGAGGAGAGAGGACCGATATTGGAAAACGGTTGGTCTCCGAAGCTTACCCATGCTTTAAAAGACCCGATAATATTTCAGAAAATAAAAAACTCAAACGACTCTACTGTGAAATGGGCGTTTGAGTATTTAGAGAAAGAAAATGTAATTATGGTAAGATAGGGGCTGCTGAAAAAACGGGTATGTTTTGCTATTGCCGATTGCACCTTCAATGCGATTGCGCTTACGCTGCTTGCGCTTTCTTCTTGGTGTGCCCCAAAACGCAATTAATATAGAACTTTGCCAGCGCATAACAGCAGGCATTACGATGCTCAATCTTTTTGAAAATATGACATTAAAGTGTTCGCTCCATTTGTTTTGCCGCAGAACAATTGGTCATTTGATAGCGGCAAAACAAACGGCGTAATGCCTGCACACGTTAGCCGCAATGTCCGCCCGCGGTGGTGATTTGGAAAGGGAAAGTCAAGTTGGCGAGCGATTCAGAAATCTCAAAGCTTTAATGCAAATTCACGAACATCAAAGTAGGGTGCATGCGGGCGTCCACGTGCGGCTAACACGGCAAACAACGGCGCTGGTAAAATCGTGGTTAGAAGAGCCTCGCTCAACGCTTCCGCTCACATGAATGAGAATTATAGTTCGCTCCAGCGTTGCGTTGTTTGCCGAAACGTTAGCCGCAATTGCACTCACTTCAACTACTTCCAATAATAACGATGGATACCGTATTTGTCACCAACATACAGTCAGGAGGATGGGCAGAGGTTTGGTCTGCAATCGGAAGTCTAATCACGGCTCTTGCGACCGTTATCTTGCTCATCACAATTTACTTGTCGTATCGACAAATCCGACTTGCTGCTTCCTCCCAAAGCCTTGCGTCCCTCGATCGAGTTTATCAGTATCTCGACGCAATCAAACCACTTCAAGAGGAGATTTACAAGTGGAATACTGCCGTAAAGCCCCCTCACAAATTGCGCAAGGGGGAGAAGGAAAAAATCAGAAAAGTCAGTGTTACTCTAAACAGAGTTGGTTTCTTCGTCTTGAAGGGAGCAATGGACATCGACCATCTCACTGAGAACTTCTCCGATGTCTTCATAAGGAGTTTCCAGCACCTGAAACCCTACCTTGAATATGACAGAACCAGTAGGGGAGAGAAGGGAAAGGTGTGGTATATTCGGAAATACTTCCTCCTTATGATACCATTTTGCCAAAGCTATATGAGAATCCATCACCCAGAGACAGACTTCGGCAATCGAACAAAAACACCAAACCTTGTCTCAACCGATATGTTGGAGCCTTCATTGCTGGCCTGGCTAAAGAAGCAAGCTAAGCTTTTGACAGCTTACGAATTATGAGATTGTTCGTGCAACTGCGGCTAACAGGCAGCGCAACGACGCTCCCACATTATGATAAGGATTAAAGAGGTCGCTCAATGGTTTTTGGTGCATTTGGTATTCTCAGTTTAAGCGATGATTATTTTTCTTAGCACCAAAAACCACTGCGTTGCGCTGCCACACGTTGTGTGCAATGGGCTGTCGGCTTTCTGAAATAGTGTCGGTTATGAGAGAAGGAAATCGGAGGGCGGTTCCAGTTTAATGACATCCAGGAAATGAGATACGGCACACGAATCTAAAAACACCGCCATCCCACTGCACCCAACAGGCCAAAAAACGGCGCTCGCTGCTTCTGTTTTCGATCGATCGTTTCCCTTCGGTTCACGCTCGCTCGGTGTTTTTGTGCCCAAGGTAATTTGTTCCCATGCTGGAGCACAAAACCACCGCGTCTTTTGGCCAATCGTTATATGTAATTGCGCCATTCCCTTATTCCCGTTCGATTTGGACGGATCCCCCAACATAGCAGATTCCGATAGGATTCTTGATGCCAGACGACCAGAACATCATCTTCAGAATTGACGGACCGATAATAGGTGACGAGTATCCCCTGCACGACGTCATTGCCATTCTCGACGGTTTCCACTCCTTGCTCGATCAATCATATTTGGTACTGGTTTCTAAGAATCGAATGACTCGGGCAGAACGTGTCAATTTTCGAGTCCTGTCCTCTCGAGCAAGGCCTGGCTCACTCATTCAAGATTTGAAATTGGTTTATCAAGTCGTAGAGCCACTTTTACCTCTTTTCCCTCAACTTGCTTCCGCCGACATCTGGAAATCTGCTAAAGCAGCATTTGACTTTCTAAAAATGGTCACCAACCTCCGACGCAATGGAAAGGAGTATACTGTGTCAGCGCCCAACAACGAAGGCATCATCGTTCTAAACAGTACAGGTTCTGCATCTGTCTCAATCACTCAAAACGTGTTCAACATTGCCGAACGATCTTTGGACGGGTACAAGTCGCTCACAAACCAAATTGAGGAAGGTCGTATAGTATCAATCAGCGCCTTGGACAATCGAAGGGAAGGCATTATCCTCACGAACGAAGAGAAAAAACTCTTCAATCCTGAAACGAAGGTAGAGGACGATCCCGTGAACGTTACTGGCCGGATATTCGACTTCAACACCGAGAAGCTTTCGGGCAAGGTGCGTGTAGGCGATGGTCAGCCAATCCCCGCCCAGGACTACAATTTCCTCCTAATCGGGAACCAAGATTTCGTACCTTACATAATGGCAATGACCGTACCCGAGGTGACCTTGCGCTGTCTGCAAGAAATCGAGCAACACCCGACCGGCGCAAAATACATTTTCCGATTGCAGGCCGTTTCACTTGTACATAAATGAGCAACTGGATGAGTTCTTCTTACTCCGACATCGTCAAGAAGATTAAGGAAGCAGTTCTCGAAGCTGCTTCAACTCCCAACCATCCCGAAGCCAAACTCAGGGAGCGTGTTGCACCAATCTGGGATGACTACATCCGGTCGAAGCGAATCAATCTTAGCTTCCAGGCCCGAGACGAAAGGCAACTTGCCAACGGGCGGGCCGACACAGTATTCAACCAACTTATTCTTGAGTACAAAAAGCCCGGCGTTATCAAGCCCGACAACGTAAAGAACCGGCAGCTCATTACCCAAGTCAAGGGATACATCGAAGACCTCGCCAAAGAAGATCGTTGGAAAGAAGATCGCTTGCTCGGTGTTGCGTTTGATGGCAACTACTTCCTCTTCATCCGTAAGGTTGGCCGCTGGATCGAAGAGGAACCGGTTGCGGTTTCCGTAGAGAGTGTCGAGCGGTTCCTTCTTACGCTGGAGAAGCTCACCACCAAAGCGGCACTCGTTCCGGACAATCTCATCAAGGATTTTGCAGTTGGCGCAGGCTCACTGAACTATGTAGCCTCAAACACCATCAAGGCGTTCTACTTTGCTCTGACGAAGAACGTTGACCCTAAAGTCACAGTATTCTTTGAACAATGGGCGCTCCAGTTTGCCGAGGTGCACGGCGCTATCGAGAACAAGAAGTTCGATGCCGAGACGCTTTTCAAATCGTACGGCTTTAAGAAGGACGAGCAGAAGAATTTCAACTTCCTCGCCTTCTTCTTTGCGCTCGACACCTACTACGGCTTGCTGATGAAGCTGCTTGCCTATCAGGTCGTTGGCTTCTACACACTCAAGAACGTCGCCGGACTTCCTCTCACCGATTGGGAAAAATTTGATTCCAGTTCTTTCAAAGAAAAGCTCACAACGTTAGAAGACGGCGGGATCTTTCGGGCTGAGCCGCTTAACATCCGCAACTTCCTTGAAGGCGATTTACTTTCTTGGTATCTCAACGATTGGAACGAACCGATTGAGAAGGCAATCCGTGGCATCATTGAACGCCTCAACCAATACGACCCTGAAACAATGGAGTTGGTACCCGACGAGACTCGGGACATTCTCAAGAAGCTCTACCAGTTTCTTGTCCCAAAGCAGATCCGCCACGATCTTGGCGAGTATTACACACCCGACTGGCTTGCCGAGCGCTGTCTCAACCAGGTTGGGTATGGCGTGAAGGAACGAGACTTGCTCCAAAAGCGAGTGCTTGACCCCGGCTGTGGTTCAGGCACGTTTCTAATTCTTGCAATTAAACGGGCTAAGGAACATGCCCGACTCAAAGCCATTGATCCCACCGACACACTCACGCAGATTACCAAGAACGTCGTTGGCTTTGACCTCAATCCCTTAGCTGTCATCTCTGCCCGGACAAACTATTTGCTTGCCGTTGCCGACTTGCTCAAGCACAAGAAGAGCGAATTGACGATTCCGATTTATCTTTGCGACAGCATAAACCCGCCGAGCGCGAAGCATCAGGACGAGCTATTTGACAAGGAAGCCGGACACTACAAGATTTCCACCAGCGTCGGGCTGTTCCGTTTTCCCGAAGCACTTGTGCAGAGAGACTCGATTCAAAAGGTTACTGGAATTCTCGAGGATGGTGTCAAGAAGAAACAATCCACGAGAATTCCAGTAACCTTT
>Ga0209342_10007872_pt1 | contig 10693 bp, 10 predicted proteins | sample RifCSP16_2_FD_184023 | JGI IMG/M metagenome (GOLD analysis project Ga0209342, IMG submission 184023) | Soil microbial communities from Rifle, Colorado - Rifle CSP2_sed 16_2 (SPAdes) (version 2) | ecosystem: Environmental > Terrestrial > Deep subsurface > Rock core/Sediment | place: Rifle... | reverse complement strand
TCGGGTTGGAAGAGGCTACGGTCAGCTTCGGCGTCACGTACACGGCGGTCATCGTTGTATTGGCGCTCACCGTCACGCTGATCGTGCGCGAGGTGCCGGCCTTCTCTCCGTTCTTCTGCCATTCTTTAAAGATGTTGCCGCCGGCTGTTGCGGCAGCCGTAAGGGTCACTGCCGTGCCCTCGTTATAGGTGCGTGTGAACTGCGTCGTTCCGCTGCCCTTTCCCGTCGTATCATTGGGGCTGACGGTGACGCCTACGCCGCTGCCCGGGTTGGAAGAAGCGACGGTCAAGGTATACGTGGCTGCAAAGGCCGTCGGGATCGCAAAGGCAAATGCCATAGCTATGACACTGAGTACCGTTAAGACTTTCTTCATCTATTCCCTCCAGAGTTTATTTTGCAACTTTAAAATCCAGTGATCCAAAACTTTTCCGGCTCAAAGGCCGAGTGGAGATAACCCCGTTGCCACCTCCTTTCTCTACTCTACAACTTGTCGTTGTCGCACTCGATGACACTCATAACTCTTGAAGTACCAATTGCTTATCTGGAGATGCTCCGCTGTTCCGAAGAAAAAAAGGGGCTTGGACAGTATTCCGGCATTGAGGAACATCAAAGTTTATAGTATAAGCAACTCCTATGCCATTAATTAAACAAAGAAATCGGGACTTGGTAAAATTAAAGGTTTTAAAAAATATGCAAGCAGGACGGAGAGTTACGCAAAGATCATGAAGATAAATGCTGCGGCTTAGTTTGCAGTGTGGAACATTCCTTACAATGCCTCTGTAGGAAGTTCCATACACAGGGAACGGCTCGCGGGTACATTATGCTTAAAAATCAATCTTTTCCTTCTGCATGGATTTTCCTGCATCCTGTGTAATTTGTCCACGACCAAAAAGGGATTTATTTAATTAATTCAAGAAAAAAATGATCGTTGCGAGGGACGGACCGGATTATTTTAACGGGAATGAATAGTTTGGGAATGACGAAGGGATTGCGCATAGAAACTGCTGAGCTTGCGCAGCGCACAAAAAGGGGGCTGCCCCGGGATCATCGGGACAGCCCCTTGTTGAAACGGATCAGCTGTCTAACTAATCGCACATATGCGGTGCACCATCAAGTTCAATACGCCCTACCGCGAGAAGCTGTGGCAACTGGAGCAGTTAACTCTGCCTCTATGCCTGTCGTGAACTGAGGTGAAGCCAGTAGTTGATTCATAGCTATGGCAATCGTTGCACAGATCCGACGACGGTTTCGCCGTCTTGTAGCCGAGCTTGTCCAGCTTCGAAATGACGCTCGTGTCAAAGTTCGTGACATGGCACTTGGTGCAGTTATTGGCGGTTATTTTCGGGGCAACGCCATGGGTGATCAACTGGAAGGCCTTGTTGTTGGTCCAGGTGTAGGCGCCCGACTCTCCGATGTAGCTCAAACCGGAAATCGCCGCTTGGTCGAAGCATCCCGTCATGAATTGCTTCATGACATCGAAGTTGGTCTTACCGGAGCTGCTGTCGATCGGGTTCTTGGACGTATGCACCTTGAATGGATAGAGTTTACCATCGGCCATAGTGCCAAGAGGATATGACATCGCCAGGCCGCCGTCAATAAGATCAGTCGTCAATCCGGCGGTCCCGTTCCGGTCATAGACCCAGCTTGTTTTATTCCAGAACCTAAATTCCGGAATAACATTAGAACCTCTCACCTCATGGCCTATATAGGCTCCCTGACCTTCACAGCCTGCGGGGTTCCAAACCGGGGCGGTCCAGTCACGGCTCATTTCCGTGCTGACGCCTTTCCCAAAAGAATCAATATGGCAACCTGTGCAGTCAACCTTTCCATTTGCAACATGCCTGTTGGCGGCCTGACGTTGTGTTGTGCTCGTTCCATGGCCGGTGGAGGTGCCCATTGTAGCGTGACAATCAACGCATTTCTTGACCACTGCGCCGATGTCCTCGCCTCGCATATCATTGCCGCGGCCGGGAATCTGATGGCCGGTTCCGGCATGGCAGGAGATACAGGTCAGCTTTGCGGTGCCCGAGGAACTGAGATGGACATCCACCGTTGTAGAAGGATTTACCATATTGGAAGCGATGTCCCCGCGTTTTGCGCCGTCGCTGCCGCCTGCTTTGGCATGGCATTTCGTCACGCACGTGGCGTTATTCGGCCGGGTCACGGTCCTGGCCAGAGAAAGCGCGGTCTCGCCCGGCGCAAGATCCAGACGCATTACTTTGTGGATCTTGCCGTCAGCTTCCGGTGTAGGTACAACATAGGTGTGTGTCGAGTTATCGACACAGGAAATGTAATTTGTTGCCGTGCTTGGATTCGGCATAAAAGTTGCGAAATATTTGGCCTGATGGCACTGCAGACAGTCCATGTCAGCCGCGGTCAGCTTTGTCTTTGACATGTCCACTTTGCCCGCGGCATCCAGCGGTGCAACCAGGGACACATGGCATTTCAAACAGCCGTAGTCCGCCATCTGCGGGTCCGTGCAGTAGTTGTTGGTCTGTCTCCATTTGCCCGAGTCGCCGGCGATATTGGTGACATTCGGCGTTGGACCGATCCAGGAACCATGCATCGAATTAAGCACCGCAGTTCCGGCAGTGCTATGACAGGCTATACAGGTTGCGGGGCCGTTATACACGTTAATGCCCTTGTGCGAGGTATTGAGTGCGCCGGTACAGGAAGCATCGGTCGCGCAATCGGTATCAGCGCAGTCGATCTTGCCGTCCAGGTCATTGTCGATGCCGTCTTGACATGCTTCCGGCTTGGGCGCTGCTACGTATACCGCGGTCATTGTTGTGTTGGCGCTCATGGTGACGGTCATAGTCTGCGTGGTGGCATAATCCGTTGTGCCCTTCTGCCACTTTGAAAAATTACCCATGCTTGACGTTGCCGGCGCGGTAAGGGTCACAACTGTTCTACTGGCATACAATCTTGTAAACTGGGTCGTACCATTGCCGGCCCCGTTTTTATCAAGAGGGCTGACGGTAATGGCAACGCCGCTGCTCGGATTGACGGAAGCAACGGTCAGGGTGTAATTTTTCACAGCTGCAAAGCTCATGGAAATGCCCACCGCCAGCACCAAAGCAGTAATGCATAATACTGTTAAAACTTTCTTCATGTTCTTCTCCTTATTAAAATAGATTCGGATTTCTTGCTACAGAAAACTCATAACATCCTGCCCTTTATTCCTCCTTTCTTTTGGAATTGTAAAAATCAGCACCGAGCTTCTTGTGGCTAATACGGAAGATAAAACAAAATAAATGCTCTGATGGCTGGAAAAAATCTCAGCCGCAAAGAACCATGTTCTTTTTAACACCCGGAAACGAGCCGTCAGCTTGATTGAAAATGAACGGATGCCCCCGATTCCGGGCATCCATTCGATAGACTTCAGATATAAGATTCGTTAAGCTCTCTAAAACTTATGACAGGTCACGCAGCCGTATCCTCTTCTCACGTGACTGTTATGTTGCTTCTGGGTGTCGCTCCAGGTCCTCAGTTTGTGGCAATCGTTACACAAATCGCCCTTGACCTTCACAAGACCTGTCGGCTCAGTAGTATGACAGTTCGTACATTTCATAAGACTGGTGCCGGTATTATATCCGTCCCTGGCGTGTTTCGAATGCATGGTTTCCCAGGACGCTGTCCTCTGAACATGGCAGAGCGTGCAGGACTTGATCTTCGCCGGCCAGACATGATAGCCGAGTTTGTCGAACGGAACCATTTTGGTGCCGTCCGGCGTCGTTCCGTTGTAATCGTGACACGTCGTGCAGGTCGGAGCATTGGTCTTGGGCTCGACCCCGTGCGTGATCAGCATCTCGGCATCGGCGTTGACCATGGTGTAACTGCCGGTCAGGCCCTGCTCCTTCATGCCTTCCTGAACCGATATGTCGAAATCGCCGGTCATGAACATCCACATGATCACCGGAGGAACGATCTTTCCGCTCGAATGCAAGGGAACATTGCTGCTGTGGCGCTTGATCGGAACGATCTTCGATATACCGTCAAAGATCTTGCCGTTCGCTTTGGCCATGTTGTAGACGCCCAGCGCGTTCGGCTTGATGATCTCGCCGATATTGTAAACATATGAGGTCCCGTCGAACCAGACATACTCGGGTTTTACGTTGGCGGTTTTGATCTCATGACCGACGAATCCGCCCTGGCCGTTGCAGAACGGCGGGCTCCAGACCGGGACCTTCCAGTCGCGGGACATCTCGGTTTCGCCGCCTTTGCCGAATGTGCGGATATGGCAGACCTGGCAGGAGACCTGGTTGTTCGCGTGCCGGTTCAGTCTCGAGTCAGAATGCGGCTTCGTGGTATGGCAGCCCCAGCAGACCGGATTGGGCGCTTCGGTCTGGCGCAGATCGATGCCCCGGCCGCCGATCTTGTGGCTCGTCGCTACGTGACAGGAACTGCACGTGAGATCGCTCCGTTCCTGGGACATATGGACGTCCTGGTACGCAGTTGGGGCCGAGCTGTTTATCCCCATATCTCCGCGTTTCGCCCAGTCCGAGCCGCCGGCTTTCGCATGGCACCGAAGGCAGGAGTTTCTTGTAGGCCGATGGACGTTTCGCGCAATATCGACCATCGTTATATCCGGAGGCATCAGGAAGAAATCAGGCTCGGTCACATTATCGCCGTCCGGCTCGACAACGCCGAAATAGTATGTTTTCTTTATTCCGAGAACATTGGTCACGGTTACACCGCTGTTCGGGTCCACGACGAACTTCCGGACATAGGTGTCGTTGTGACACATCAGACAGTCCACATCGTTCACGGTCGGCGCATGGGGCGCATTTCCATCGGAGCGGACATGACAGGCGAAACAGGTACCCTTGGACGACATCGCATACGAACAGAACGTATTGATGCCTTTCACTGCTTTCCCGAGCACTGCGCCGCCCCCGTTTGTAACGAAAGGAGTCGGGCCGGCCCACTTCATATGGAGCGTGTTCAGCATGTCCGTGCCTGCCGTCTTGTGGCATGCGATACAGGTCGAGGGGCCGTTATATGATGTAATGGTCTGATGTGCCGTGAACGGGCTGACCCCGCCGGAGCCGCCCCCGTCGCCGTTTGCGGCCACTCGAATATTGGCCTGCCTGGTCGCTGTATACTGGCCGTCGCTGACCGTGCACTCCAGCCTCCAGAGACCGGGTTGTTCTGTAGACGGAATGGCGTACCTGTACGTCCCCGCGAGATCGTCCTCGCCATATGGCGGGTTGGACCGGTTCAGGGTCTCCATCAAAGCACCACTGTAGACCCTGACGCCTGAAGCATTCCAGAGGCTCATGGTAGCGCTCTGGATTTTATCCTTCGGCCAGTCCCCTGTTGCGATACAGATAAGCCGCACCTTTTTCCCGATGAGCGCAGGGTCCGGGTTGGCCTTCACGATAACGGACCTGTCCCCCGCATATGCCGTTGACGACAGGGCGATTACCGCGGCAAAAATCATGACTCCTTCAAAAAATCTTCTGAATATATTTCTTTTCATCTGTTTCCTCCTCTTTGATTTTCTAACTGTTCAGAACAACTTCACATAAGCTTTAGTGCGACCGACTTATTGTTAAAACCGCTCGTAACAGTTCAAATCTGTAGTTGAGCACGTTCTGGCATCAGGCATCATGGGGAAAGGATCAACCAAATTATCCGAACAGGCATCCAGGGCAGCATCAAAAAGCGGACAGAACGCGACAAGAACAAGGAACAGCACTAAGAGATACCGATAAATTCGGCTCTGCGGAACATGACTATTATTTATGTTGACTCTCAGCATACGATACTCAGCTTTGCCGCAGTCCGAAATGGAGTCATGAAAATGAACGTCAGTTTTGTTGCGACGAATACAGGAAATTGTAGCATAAAAATTCTCTGCTCATTTTTTAAAATTATCGCCCAACTGTATGAAACAAGCAAGAAATGTGCTCAGGCATGAATTTACAAGGTAAGCATTTAAAAACGTACGGTTATGAAATGTTCAAATATTCTAATTTATAGATAGGCGCGTGAAATAACCGCGTGATGGAGTTATTTCACCCCACGCACGAGCAGAAGGAGCGGGAATTATCAAAAAAGTGGATGATGCAGAGAATAGCAGATCGTTACATGAAAGAGAAGATCGCCGGAAAATCAGATGCGCAGGAAGATCGTGATCATCTGTCAAACAGGATCAGGACGCCGGCAGCGATGGCAAGCACGTCGAGGACGGTGCCGCTGCTCCGGAAGCTGAGATGAAGCAGCGGCATAAGGCCTTTCAGGATGAGCCATATCGCGAGCAGAAGCATCCCCAGGTTTTGAGAGAGTTTCATTACATTCTCCTTAAGCTTCGACAATAATTTGCGGCCTCGATCATATTTTCATTCAGAACGCGTACCCCATGGAAACAAGTACCTGGACTATGCCATTTACATTTTCCAGTTCCGGCATGGACAAATATCGTACTTCACTGCCAAAGATCAGCCTCCTATCCTCGGTCGGCTTTTCAAACGCCCCAAAACCAATGCCCCTCATCATCGTGTGGGCTTTCCAGTTTGTAGGCGGACTTGACGTGTAAAATGTTTCATCGCCTTTCCCGGCGCAGAAAACCACATAGGTGATATAGGTATACGTTCTTTTGACGCCGATCATAATGTCCAGCGTATGCCCCGACATTCTGGTTTTCGCGATCCCGGGCATAAGAACTCTATCCCTAAATGCGGCGGAAAAGTACGTGTAGCCTGCTCCCACCACGGGATAATCAACGTCATCATACAGATATTTTAACGAGAACCCTGAAAGAAAACCGACGGCTTCCGTATCGTCATTGTTCATGCCGAGAGGGGTCGCAAGCCCCGCGTATGCACTGGTCAGCAAGAACCCCCTGTTTCCCGGAGAAGGCGGCTGGTCGTCCTGCGCATAGACGGCTTGTGTCAGTGCAAAAAGAACCAGAATCAGCAGTATGAACCTTTTCATCACATCTCCCCCGTCACGATCAGGTGAGCACAACATGACTTCCGGTACGTCCTCCGAAAATCATCCGGCCCCCTTATTTTACTTTTTCTTTTTAATCGTTAAAACACTCGTATCATCTTCATCCCGTGTTTTTACGATACGGGACCGTTTGCTCTTTATGAATTTCTCTATCATGACCTTCACGGCCGCCGAATTCTCGATTCTCACCTGAATGGTGTCTCCCGGAGGGACCGCGGACAATGCCTCCAGAAGACGCTTCCTGTCCGGAAGACAACAGCCCACCATGATATCGACCGGCTCAGTCGGCTTCATGTATGAAGATTATGGTATTTTATAGGTGAATGTCAATCAAAATAATTTGCCCCGTTTTGCTCATGCCGCTGCGGGCAAGCGATTCTTGACAGTTCAGGACATTGAGTATATAATTCTAACTATTCTGATTAAGACGTCCTGCCGTTACCGCAGCCCCGTTGCAGAAGAATTTTAAGCAGTGCCGAAGATATGCGCGGAATGCATGTTCACATCCTTCAGGAGACACCATTGATGCGAAAAAAATTGAGCCGGGCAACGCTGTTCCTTTCGCTCCTTCTCGTCCTCTCAGGACTGGCGGGACTGGCGGTTTCAGCAGATAAGCCAAAAAGTAAAAAATCCGCTCCGCCTGCGGCCGCTTCTCCAGACATGAAAAAAAGCAAGACCTCTGATCCATCCAAGACAGCCCCCGCGCCAGCGGCAAAAAAAGTCTACCTCATCAAGATCGACGCGCCGATCACCCCGGTTGTCGCGGAATACATCATAAAGTCCATTGACAAGGCATCAGACCGGAAAGCCGAGGCGCTCATTATCCAATTGAACACTCCCGGCGGCCTTCTCGAATCAACGACCGACATTGTGATGCGAATGATAGCCTCGGAAGTCCCGATCGTCGTTTACGTCGCTCCGAGCGGGGGCCGCGCGGCCTCTGCAGGCGTCTTCATCACGATGGCGGCGAACCTCGCGGTCATGGCGCCGACCACTCACATCGGCGCGGCGTCGCCGATCCAGCTTGAGGGGAAAATGGACGAGACAATGCAAAGGAAGGCCATGAACGACACTGCGGCATGGGCCAGGGGCATTGCTGAAAAGCGCGGCAGGAACGCCGGTTGGGCGGAGGACGCCGTGCGGAAAGCCGTTTCGGCCACGGAGACCGAGGCCCTGAAACTCAAGGTGATCGACTTCATTGCGCCTGACGTGAAAGCCCTTGTCAGGGAGATCGACGGCAGGACCGTCGACGTGGTCATGGGCAAAAAGACGATCCATACCGCTGACGCGGTCGTTGAAGAGCTTCCGATGGGATTCCGTTATAAGCTCCTCGGCATCATCAGCAACCCGAATATCGCCTACATCCTCATGATCCTCGGCTTCTACGGCCTCTACTTCGAACTCTCGAATCCGGGCGCCATATTCCCCGGCGTGGCCGGCGCCATCTGCCTGATCCTCGCCTTCTACGCGCTCCAGACCCTGCCGATCAACTACGCGGGCCTCATGCTCATCATTCTCGGGATAGCGCTGTTCATTGCAGAGGCGTTCATTACGAGCCACGGCGTGCTCGGCATCGGAGGGACCATAGCCATGCTTCTCGGTTCGGTCATGCTCATTGACTCGTCGTCGCCGGCCCTGCAGATATCGTGGGCCGTGATCATCCCGGCCGTTGCGTTGTCCGCGCTTCTCTTCATTATCACCGTATCCGTCGCGGTCAAAGTGTACCGGGAAAAAGCGGACACGGGCAAGGAGGGGCTCATCGGGATGCAGGCATTGGCAAAAACCGATATTCTCGCCGACGGGCAGGTTTTCATGCGGGGAGAATACTGGAGCGCCTGGAGCGATGAGCCGATATCAAAGGGAGACAAGGTGACGATCATTTCCGTCGAGGGCCTGAAGCTCAAAGTAAAGAAAGGCGGTTAACCACGCCATACAGAGACAGACACGGAATACGTGTAAGGAGGCCACTATGGGTCAAATGCTAGCAACAAGTGTTCTGTTCACGGTAGTTATTGCGATGTTCATTTTATACAACATCGTCAAGATATTGAAGCAGTACGAGCGGGGCGTTATCTTCACCCTCGGCAAAGTAAGCGTGACCCACGGGGTCAAGGGCCCGGGCATCATCTTTCTCTGGCCGGGGATCCAGAAGATGGTGCGCGTTGGCCTGCGCACGGTCACCATGGACGTGCCGTCACAGGACATCATCACGAAGGACAACGTGACCGTCAAGGTGAACGCCGTGGTCTACTTCAGGGTCATCGACCCGCGCAAAGCGATCGTGGAAGTGGAAGATTTTTACTACGCCACATCGCTCATTTCCCAGACAACGCTCAGGAGCGTTCTTGGCCAGAACGCGCTCGATGACCTGCTCTCGAACCGTGAGGCCATCAACGCTGAGCTGCAGAAGGTGATCGATCTGCAGACCGAACCGTGGGGCGTGAAGGTCACCACCGTCGAGGTGAAGAATGTGGACCTCCCTGTGGAGATGCAGCGCGCCATCGCCATCCAGGCGCAGGCGGAACGGGAACGGCGGGCCAAGATCATCCATGCCGAAGGCGAGCTCCAGGCATCGGCGAAGCTGTCCGAAGCGGCATCGGTCATGAGCAAGAACCCGATGGCGCTTCAGCTCCGGTACCTCCAGACCCTCACCGAGATCGGCACGGAGAAGAATACGACCATCGTGTTCCCGTTGCCGATCGATCTCGTATCGACATTTCAAAAACTGCTGGAAAAGAAAAACTGAGGACGTATAAGGAGACGGATACGGGGTTCTGCCCCGTATCCGCAATTCCATGTTCACGCACTTTGAGAACATACTGCACCCGTTCTGGTTGAGCCTGATACCGATCATGGTCGCATTGGATGCGCCGGGAACGCTGCCGCTCTATGTGGCCATGACCGAGGGGCTCAAGGTGCGCGAGAGGAAAAGGATCGTTCGCCAATCCATCATCACGGCGTTTTTGATCACGATCGGGTTTGTCTTTCTCGGGAGGGCGGTATTCAGGGCGCTCGGAATCATGGTCGAGGACTTCATGATAGCGGGCGGGATCGTGCTGCTCATCATCGCGGTCATTGATATTGTCAGGGCGGGAGAAAAGAAGGTCACGATCAGTCCTACCATCGGCGTCGTACCGCTCGGGACTCCGCTCATCGCCGGTCCGGCCACACTTACCACAACCCTCGTGCTCGTCGGCAACTACGGATACGTTCCGGTCATCCTTTCGCTCGTCGTGAACATCCTTCTCACATGGCTGATATTCGCCCAGTCCGAGAGGATCATCAGGATCATCGGCATCCACGGGTCACGCGCCTTTGCAAAGGTCGCGGCCCTGCTCCTGGCGGCCATTGCCGTCAAAATGATCAGGAGCGGCGTATTCAAATTGTTAGGGGCATAGCGGGCAGCGCTGATGAGCTCAGGATTTTTTCGTCGAACGACACGCTCTTTGTTGTTTTGTTATTTTGAGAGCGACAGGCAATCCTTGCGCCAGAGGCAGCCACTCTGATCGCACTTTCCCGCCGTTGCGGTGCCATAGCAGGGGAAATTACCTTCCGCCTTCTGGATATCCCGGATGATGAGTGCCTGGTCTTTCTGGTTGCCCACCCTAATGCCCTTCGCCTTGGCCATCGCCTGGACTTCCTGAAGTTTCATTATGACCTCCTCCTTGATTCGCCTCCGGGATTCCGCTCGCAGTCTAATACTATAGTCGCTTGCTGAAAAAAGTCAACTCTCCAG
>Ga0209342_10007871_pt1 | contig 10694 bp, 7 predicted proteins | sample RifCSP16_2_FD_184023 | JGI IMG/M metagenome (GOLD analysis project Ga0209342, IMG submission 184023) | Soil microbial communities from Rifle, Colorado - Rifle CSP2_sed 16_2 (SPAdes) (version 2) | ecosystem: Environmental > Terrestrial > Deep subsurface > Rock core/Sediment | place: Rifle... | reverse complement strand
ACAAATTAGTTATCTGGTCCGAAACCAGGTCGCCTCCCGCCTCCCAGCCGAGCTCCAGGTGAGCCACCAACGTCGGCGGTCCCGCGGCGGGCCACAGCCCTCGCAGCTTGACGGCGTCCTTGTGCGTCATGACGACGTAGTCGACCCCGGAGGCAGCTGAAAATAGCCGCTCCACATCCCCAGCCGTGTAAGAGTGGTGGTCGGCGTGCGTCGCCGGCCGCACGATGGCGCCGAGTTGGGCCAGCTGGTGGGCGAAACTGTCCGGGTCCGCCACGCCACTGAGCGCCAGCACCCGAGCAGCTCGGAGCGAGGCGAGGTCGATCGGGCGGGCGGCCTCGAGCGTCGTCAGCGAGGCAAGATCGAGCCGCGCCACCGCGATCCGCGCTGGTGGAAAGCCCAACGAGGTGATTTGCTGGACGAGTCGGCGGGCACCCTCAGGGCCCTGCCGCTTTCGAGTGACCACGACGAGGTCGGCCCGTCGAATAGCGCTCCAAGGCTCCCGCCAGGGGCCGGCCGGCAGCGTCCACCGGGCGGTGTGGTCGGACTCCTCGGCGCTTGCCAGCAGCAGGTTGAGATCCCGGCGTAGATCGAGGCGCTGGAATCCGTCATCGAGCACGATGGCGCGGGCTCCCAGGCGGATGGCCTCGCGGGCGGCGCGCGGCCGATCCCGTCCCTCCACCACGACGGCCCCGGGCACGCGCTCGCGGTGGACCTGGCCCTCATCGCCGCCGTATCCACGCAACACGATCCCCGGAGTCAGGCCACGGCGCGCGCACTGGGCCGCGATCCAGCTGGCCATCGGCGTCTTACCGGTTCCCCCCACGCTCAGGTTGCCCACGGCGATCGTGGGAACCTCCACGTCGACGCTGGACAACAGCCCATGCCGGTATGCTTTGGCTCGGACCCTCGCCCAGCCCGAGTACGTCGCCGCGGCGGGGACCAACGAGGCCCGAGCGAGTCGTGCGGGCGCGGTCGTGGCGGACCAGAGCCAGCGGACCGCGTCGTGGGTTCGCATCACCCAGCCGCGCGCCGCGCCACCTGCTCGAGGCGCGCCTGCAGGTGACCGGCGCCGGGTGTCAGATCGCGCCTGGCAGGGGGCGGGACGGAAAATGGGGCGCCATACGCCACCCGGACGCGGGCCCACGGGGCCGGCACCAGGAATCCATCCCAGGAGCCCAGCCGCCAGGCGGGGCGGGCGGACACCGCGACCGGGATGATGGGGGCGCCGGTGCGCCCGGCGGCCGCCACGGCGCCGGGCTTGGCTTGCTCCCGCGGTCCGCGGGGTCCATCGGCCGCGATCGCCACTTGATCGCCGCGCCGGAGCGAGCGAATCAGGCCCAGCAAGGCGAACGCGCCGCCACGGGTGGACGAGCCGCGGAGCGTACGGTAGCCCAAGTGCGTCGCGACCCGGGCGAGGGCGTCGGCGTCCTGGTGGCGGCTGAGCAGCAGCGTGGTCCCGCCGTATCGGTGCAGCCAGAGCAGCGGGAGAAAGTGCCCATGCCACATCGCCCAGATCACGGGCCGCCGACCCGGCCAGAAGCCGGCGAGGTGTTCTTCGCCGACGATCTCAAACCGCCAGGTTGCCGCGAGTGCTCGGAGAATCTGGCCGATCACGCTACCAGCTCGAGGGCCCAGGCCGCCGTGCGCCGGGCGGCGCCGGGGCCGCCCAGCTGCATACGGATGCGTTCGTAGGTGGCGCGCTGCACCCGCGCCGCCGCTCCATTGGGATCCAGGAGCGGCAACGTGGCCCCCACGATGGGCTCCACGCGGGCGTCGCGCTGGATCAACTCCGGCACCACGGCCCGGCCGGCCAGCAGGTTCACCAGGCCCACGAATGGCACCCGGGCGACGCGGCGCGCCACCAAGTAGGACCACGGATCGGTCCGGTACACGACGACGCTGGGCACGCCCACCAGGGCGGCCTCGAGAGTGGCGGTGCCGGCCTTGCACAGAGCGCAGTCGGCCGCCGCCAGGGCGTCGTTTGCCCCGGCCCGTGACAGGCAAAACTCGTCCGACCCCGGGTACTCGCACCCGGAAACGGCCGCGACCACGACCTCGAGCCCGGGCCGCATCGTGCGCAGCCGCCGCGCCGCCCCCCGCATCACGGGCCAGAGGCGGCGCACTTCGGAGGGCCGGCTACCGGGAACCAGGGCGAGCACCTGGGACGCGGCGTTCAGGCCGAGCGCCGCGCGCGCCGCCGCCCGTCCCGGATACGGAACGTCCATCAGGGGATGCCCTACGAACCTGGCAGGCACCCCGCGTGACCGAAAGAACGCCTCTTCGAACGGCAGAATCACCGCCAGCCCCTGCACCGTGCGGCGCAGTCGGTCCGCGCGCCCCAGCCCCCAGGCCCATGCCTGAGGCGCGACATAGTAGAGCGTGGGGATGTTGGCGGCCGCTGCGGCTCGGGCCACCTGGAGGTTGAATCCCGGATAGTCCACCAGGATGACGAGGTCGTATTGGCGCTCCAAGAACCGGGTACGCAGGCGCCGGAGCACCGACGCGTGCGCCACCAGCCGCGTCAGCGGTTCGGCGAATCCCATGGCCGAGAGGGACTCGATCCGTTCGAGAAGGCTGGCGCCGGCGGCCGCCATGCGCTCACCGCCCACACCTTCGACCTGCACGTCGGGCCGCCGCTCCTGGAGCGCCTGAAGGAGCGCGGCGGCGTGGCGGTCTCCCGACGGCTCTCCGGCGGAGACGCACACCCGGAGCGCCCCGGTCGTCGTCACACCAGAACGCCCCGCTGGGAGCTCACCACGAAATCCACCATCCGCATCACCTCCGGCACGTCGCCGCTCTCCAGTCGAAGCCGCTCGGCTGCCTGGCCGAGGCTCAGATGGGAATTGAACAGCAGCCGGTACGCGTGCTTCAACGCGGCGCGCACCTCAGGCGGAAAACCGGCGCGGACCAATGCGAGCGAATTGATGCCGTACAACCGCATGGGGTTGCCCGCAGCGCGGGTGAACGGTGGCACGTCCTGCGGAACTCGCGAGCCGCCGCCCACGAGCGCGAACCGCCCGATTCGCACGAACTGGTGGATGGGAGCGAGGCCGCCAATGGTGGCGTTGGCTTCCACGTGCACGTGGCCCGCCAGCTGCACGGCGTTGGCGATCACGACGTCGTCCTCGACCACGCAGTCGTGGGCGACGTGCACGTAGGCCATGAGGTAGCAGCGTTGCCCCACCACGGTTCGGCCGGTCGCCGCCGTGCCACGATGCAGGGTCGCGTATTCCCGAATGCGGGTCTCGTCGCCGATCTCGAGCGAGGTGGCCTCGCCGCGGTACTTGAGGTCTTGCGGATCGGCGCCCAGCACCACGCCCGCGCCGATCGCGCAGCCGGCGCCCAGGGTGGTGTCCTGCTGGATCACCGCGTGTGGCCCGATGGTCGTGCCCGCGCCGATCCGGACGCCCGGGCCGATGATGCCATACGGGCCCACGACCACGTCGGGCCCCAGCACCGTCCCCGGGTCCACGATCGCCGTGGGGTGGATACGCGCGGTCATCGATCCATGACGCGCGCCATCATTTCCGCTTCGGCGACCACCTGGCCGTCCACGTAGCCCGTGCCTCGCATGCGGCAGGTGCGCCCGCGGAACTGGACCATTTCCAGCTCGAAGCGGACCTGGTCGCCCGGGACCACCGGTTTGCGGAACTTCACGTTGTCGAGCGACATGAAGTACACGATCTTCGTCTCCGGGTGCTCCACCGCGCCCATCAGCAAGAGCCCGCCCACCTGGGCCATCGCTTCCACAATCAGCACGCCCGGCATGATGGGATGCCCGGGGAAATGGCCCTGGAAGAACGGTTCGTTGAAGGTGACGTTCTTGATGCCCACGATCCGCTCCTGGCCCTGCACCTCCACGATCCGATCCACCAGCAGCATGGGATAGCGGTGCGGTAGGACGCCCAGAATGCCCTCGATGTCCATGGTGGGCGGCGCGGTGAGGGAGGTCACGCGCCGGAGCGCGCGCACCAGCGCCACGTTTCCCTGGTGCGAAGGCCGGAAGGCGACCACCTCGGCGCCGAGCCGGCCGCCGAGCAGCGCGAGGTCGCCGAGCAGGTCGGCGGCCTTGTGCCGGACGAACTCGTCGGGCCAGCGCAGCTTGGTGCCGACCACGCCGGACTCGGAGAGCAGGATGGCGCCATCCTTCGCCGCGCCCCGTCCCAGGCCCTTGGCCTTCAGGGCCTCGGCCTCGGCGATGAAGCCGAACGTGCGCGCCCGCGCCAACTCCGCCGCGAAACCCTCCGGGTTGATGTCGTAGCAGCCGGACTGGCGTCCGATCAGCGGGTGCGGCCACTCGATGGTGACGGTGAGTCGCAGGCCCTGGCGCGGCGCGACGACGTAGGTGGCGTCGCCTTCCCGGACCGTGAGCGGCGCGGACAGGCTCACGCCGGGCGCGCTGCCGCCATGCTCGGCGATGCCCGCCTTGGCCAGCGCCTCAAAAAACGATTGGGCGCTTCCGTCCCCGTTGGGCGGTTCCGGGCCGTCGAGGTCAATGAGCAGGTCGTCCAGGCCGTGGGCCGCCACCGCCGCCAGCACGTGTTCGACGGTGCTCACGGTCGCCTCGCCGGCCTCCAGGACCGTGCGGCGCTCGACGCTGGTGACGTTGTCGGCCAGGGCGGGAATCCGGGGCTGGCCGGAGAGATCGGTCCGCCGGAACGCGACGCCCTCCCCGGCCGCCGCCGGCCGGAAGGTCAACGTGGTCTTGGCCCCGGTGTGAATCCCGGTGCCGGAGATCTCCGCGGACCCGGCGATCGAACGCCTAGGGGTTGGCGTCATGGTGCGCGATGCGCTCCAATCGTTGGACCAGAGGGGTGAGCCGGCGCAGGGCGGCACTCTGGCGCAGCACGTCCCGGTGATTCCGTGCGGGGTAGCCCGACACGGTGGCGCCCGCCGGCACGTCGCCGATGACGCCGCCCTGCGCGGCGACCCTGGCGCCCTGGTGCACCGTGAGGTGGCCCGCCAGTCCGGCCTGTCCCGCCAGGATCACGTCGTCTTCGATCACGGTGCTGCCCGCGATGCCGACCTGCGCCATGATGACGCACCGGCTGCCGATCCGCACGTTGTGGGCCACCTGCACCAGATTGTCAATCTTGGTCCCGGCTCCCACCACGGTGTCCCCCACGCTGCCCCGGTCAATCGTGGCGTTGGCGCCAACCTCGACGTCATCGCCCAGCACGCACCGGCCCACATGGGGCAGCCGCTCGGCCCTGTTGCCGGTGGTCGTAAAGCGGAATCCCTGGCCACCCACACGCGCTCCCGCATGGATCACGACCCGATCGCCCACCGCCGTGCCGGCATGCAACACCGCGTGCTCGCTCACCCGGCACCGACTCCCAAGCCGGACGCCATCCCCGACCACCGCGCCGCCTGCCACCACGCAATCCGCTCCCAGCAGCACGCCGGCTCCGATGGTGGCCTGGGGCCCGACGGCGATTCGGCCCTCCCACCGGGTGCCCCGGCCCACGCGGGCGCTGGGATGCACCCCCCAGACCGGGCTCGGCTCCGGATACATCGCCGCCATCACCGCCCGCAACGCCCGGTGCGCGTCGGGCACCACGATGCGGGTAGCCGGGCCCGCCGCCAGGGCGCGGAACTCAGGCGTCATCAGCACCGCGCCCGCGCCGGAGCCGCGAAGGTAGGAGAGGTGTCTGGAGGAGGCAAGAAACGCGAGCTGGCCGGGCCCCGCGCGGTCCAGCGGGGCGACCCCGACGAGCTCCACATGTTCCAGCCCGATGAGCTCGCCGTGCACCAGGCGAGCCACCGCGCCGGCGGTGAGCGGCATGGCTACTGCTGCTGGCCGAGCTTCAACCGCTGGACCACCAGCGTGGTCATGTCCAGGGACTGATCGGCGGCGATGATGCCGCTGCCCGGCGCCGCGACGTCGAACATGATGCTGATGTTGCGCTCTGCCCGGATACCCTCGATCACCGCCTTGACCCGGTCCTCCAGTGGCTGAACCAGCTCCCGCTCGCGTTCCCTGGCCCGCTGGGTCAACTCGTTGGAGCGCTGTTCCACCTGCTGCTGGAGGCGGCGAATCTCGGCTTCCTTGGCCTGCCGCTGCGAGGCGGACAGCCCGACCGAGCTCTGCTGGTACGCGGCCACGGTGGAGTCGAAGCGCTGTCTCATCCGGACTATCTCACCCTGGAAGCCCTCGAACTCTTTGGTGTAGGTGGATTCCGCCGACGCGTAGCCGGGTGTTTGCTGCAGGATCGTTTGGGAGTTCACGAAGCCGATCCGAATGGAGGCCTGCTGGCGCGGCGCCGCCGCAAGTCCCACGACCACCAGGACTGCCAGGGCCGGTAGAGCCCAACGTGACATGATTCGCTCCAGGTACACGGAAAAAGGATCGGGTGCTTTGGCCCCGGGGATCAGAAAAAGTTGCCGAGTTTGAAGTGGAACTTCCAGCCGGGCTTGGGATTGCCGGACGGGTCCGTGCGGTCGAACCCGTAGGCATAATCGAGCCCCAGCGGCCCGAGCGGGGAAATCACGCTGACGCCGACCCCCGCGCCGCGGAACAGCCGCGTGGGATTGAACTGCGCGGGCGAAGCCCACAGGTTGCCCGCGTCCGCGAAGATGTTGGCGTAGAGCGCCTGGCTGACGCGGAGACCCAACTCCGTGGTTCCGGCGAAGTACGCCCGGCCAAATGCCTGGGGGCCCGACGTCGCGCTGAACGTACGGGCGTTGGGATCGAAGCCCTGCGGCGTGATGGAGAATTCGTCATAGCCGCGCAGGGGTATGCCGAACTGCGTCCCGCCCAGCGTGAACAGCTGGCGGAAATTGGGTCCGACGTCGCCCCACACCAGCCCGGTCTTGGCCGTCAGCCCCAGGACCACCTTGAGCGGGCTGCTGGTGGGGCTGGCGCCGCCCAGCTCGGCTAGTGGGACGTACCACCGGCCCTCGAAGTTCGCCCGCCGGAAATTGCCGCTCCCGCCCAGGGCGCCGCCGGCCTGGGTGAGCTGCACCTGGTGCATGACGCCCCCGGTGGCGAACGGCATTTCCACCCGGGTATCCCGCACCAGGTTCAATCCCACCGCCGACAGGATGCAGTTCCGGCAGAAGAACGCGCTGGACAGCGTCTCGGACTCGAGCTGGTTCTGCTCCAGCGTGTAGGATGGGTAGATGCGGGTGTATCGCGATCCCATCAGCGGAAAGCCCAGCTGGAGCGACACGCCGCGGGTCCGGTACCGCCCGAGATCGGCGATGGTATATCGCAGGCGCGAGCTGTGGAGGCTCACCGTGGCTGACGTGAGGCTCCCCCGGAAGGCCGGGTCGGTATACGAGATGTTGAAGTCGTTGATGTTCTGGCCGAACTGCCATTGCAGGGCCACCTGTTTGGCCCGCCCAAAGAGATTCTTCTCGTCCAGGCCGATGAACCCGCCCACGCCGGTGCCCTGCCCCAGCGAGGCGCCGAAGTTCACATTGCCGGTGCGCCGTTCCTTGACCTCGAAGATCACGTTGACGTCGCCCTGCTCGTTGGCCTGCTCGTACGTGGGCGGCGGCACGGGCTGCTCGAAGAACCCCAGATTGGTGATGTTCTGATACGATTGGATCAGGGCCTGCTGCCGGAACACGTCGCCCGGCACCATCAGGATGGCCCGCCGGACCACGTCCTCGTGGGTGATGGTGTTGCCCTTGATCGCGATCTTGTTCACGATGGCCGGCGTACCCTCGACGATCTGCCACCGAAGATCCAGGACCGGCTGGCTGTCCGGCGTGGCCCGGCGCGTCAGCACCGGCCGCACGTCGGCGTAGATGTACCCCTGGTTGTAGTACAGCGTGCGGACGTTCTGGGTGGCGTCCTCCCACTGCTTCTCGTCGAACAGCAGCGGGCCGCTGCTGCCGCCCAGGCCCAGGAACCCGCCGGTCGTCGTGTCGGCGAACGGGTAGTACAGCTGGAGCTGCGCGGTGGGGACCTGGCGGTTCCCGATGATCTCGAACGAGCCGACCCGGTACTGCGGGCCCTCCTCCACGTCCAGCACCAGGGTCGCTTTGCCGGTGCCCTCGGCCACGAGGAGGGAGTCCCGCACCACCCGGAAGTCCACCATGCCCCGCTGCCCGTAAAAAGCCGGCAACTGCTCGCGGATGTCGGCGTCGAGGTTGTCTTCGTTGTATTCGCCACGCCGGAACCAGAAGAAGCCTTCCGCCCCGGTCTTCATGTGGCCCGCGATCTGCTCCGCGGAGTACCGCCGGTTCCCGTTGATGATGATCTGACTGATCGCGACGCGCCGCCCTTCGTCGATCTCGTACACGGTGCGCACCGAGCCGTCGGGTTGATCCACTTTCCGCACCTCGACCGACGCCAGATAGTACCCGCGTTTCCGGTACAGCGAGTCGATGCTGGCCCGGGCCCGTTCCACCGCGGCGGGATCGTAGGGCCTGAGCGGGATCATCTTGATGCGATCCCGAACCGAGCCTTCCGAAAGCTTTTCCACCCCCCGCACACTCCAGCCGGACAGCAACGGGTACTCCAACAACTCGATCTGGAGCACTTCCCGCCCGTCGACGGTGCCCTGGAGCACCCGGATATCCTCGTATTGTCCGGTGGCGTAGAGGGCCTGGAGCCCGCGCTGGATATCGCGGTAGGAGACCGGCCGGCCGGTGGGGATGCCGGCGGTGGCCACGACGGTAGGCGTGGGAACCCGCGTGTTTCCCAGGACCGCGATGCTATCGAGCACCGTGGTCTCGTCCGGACGGATCTGCGCCTGCCCGACCGATGCGACGACGCCGAGCAGTGCCGTGAGCGAGACCCGGCGGAGGACCGGCACTACCCCTTCGCCTTGGTGCCCGACAGGGCCCGGAAGACCAGCTTGTCTTTTTCAGGGCTCACGTCCACCTCGATTTCATCGCCGGCGGAGAACTCGCCCAGCAGGATCTTGTCCGACAGCGGGTCTTCGACGTAGCGCTGGATCGCCCGCTTGAGCGGACGCGCCCCGAAGTGCTCGTCGTAGCCGTGCTCGACCAGGAACAGGGTGGCCGCTTCGGTCCGGCGCAGCGTGAGCCGCTCGTCCGCCAGGCGGGACTCCACTTCCGCGAACAGGATGCCCACGATCTGGGCGATGTGCTGCCGGTCCAACGGGTGGAAGACGATGATGTCGTCCAGCCGGTTCAGGAACTCGGGATTGAAGACCTTGTTGATCTCGTCTTTCACCTTCTCCGACATGCGATCGAACGTCACGCGGCCGTCCGGCTGCTCGAAGCCCAGGGGCTTGGAACGGGTGATCTCCCGCGCCCCCACGTTGGACGTCATGATCACCACGGTGTTCTTGAAATCGATGACGCGGCCGTAGTTGTCCGTCAGCCGGCCTTCGTCCAGGACTTGAAGCAGAATGTTGAACACGTCCTGGTGGGCCTTCTCGATTTCGTCGAGCAGCACCACCGAGTAGGGTTTGCGCCGGACGGCCTTGGTGAGCACGCCGGAGTCTTCGTAGCCTACGTATCCCGGTGGCGCGCCGATCAGGCGGCTCACGCTGAACTTCTCCATGTATTCGGACATGTCCACCCGGATCAATGCCTGTTCGTCGGCGAACAGGAAGCGGGCGAGCGCGCGAGCCAGCTCCGTCTTCCCCACGCCGGTGGGGCCGCTGAACACGAAGCAGCCGATGGGCCGGCGCGGGTCTTTGAGCCCGGCGCGGGAGCGCCGGATGGCCCGGGAGATCGCTTCGATCGCCTGCTCCTGTCCCACGACGGCCTTGTGGATTTCTTCTTCCATGCGCAGGAGGCGCTGGGTTTCCGCCTCTTGCAGGCGGGTCACCGGGATGCCGGTCCAGCGCGACACGATGAAGGCCACGTCGTCTTCGCTGATGGTGGGCCGGTGGGTCTGGCGTTCCCGCTCCCATTCCTCTTGCCGGCGTCGGATGTTGGACTGGAGCTCACGCTCCTCGTCCCGCAGCGCGGCGGCCCGCTCGAAGTTCTGGTCCCGGACGGCGCCTTCCTTCTCGCGGTTGATCCCTTCGAGCTGCTCCTTGAGGCGGGCCACGTCCGGTGGCGGCGCCTGGGCCGCCAGCCGCGCCCGGGCGGAGGCCTCATCAATGACGTCAATCGCCTTGTCCGGCAGGAACCGGTCCGTGATGTAGCGCTCGGACAGGTGCGCCGCGCCGTCCAGCGTGGCATCCGGGATCAGGACGTGGTGGTGGTCTTCGTAGCGCTGCCGAAGGCCCTTCAGGATCTCGATGGTTTCCTCCACGGTGGGTGCATCCACGATGACCGTCTGAAAGCGGCGCTCCAGGGCCCCGTCCTTCTCGATGTACTTGCGGTATTCATTGAGCGTGGAGGCCCCGACGCATTGCAGCTCGCCGCGGGCCAGGGCGGGCTTGAGCATGTTCGAGGCGTCAATGGCGCCCTCGGCGGCCCCGGCGCCCACCAGCGTGTGCAGCTCGTCGATGAACAGCACCACGTTGCGGTTCTGCGCGATCTCGTTCATCACCGCCTTGAGGCGCTCCTCGAACTGGCCCCGGTACTTGGTACCGGCGATCACCGCCGCCATGTCCAGCGCCAGCACCCGGTGGCTGCGCAGCGCTTCCGGGCAGTTGCCCGAGGCGATCAGCTGGGCCAGACCCTCCACGATGGCGGTCTTGCCGACGCCCGCCTCGCCGATCAGCACCGGGTTGTTCTTCTTCCGGCGCGACAGCACCTCGATGACCCGCTCGATTTCCTTCTCCCGGCCGATGGTGGGATCCAGCTGGCCTTCCCCG
>Ga0209342_10007865_pt1 | contig 10698 bp, 7 predicted proteins | sample RifCSP16_2_FD_184023 | JGI IMG/M metagenome (GOLD analysis project Ga0209342, IMG submission 184023) | Soil microbial communities from Rifle, Colorado - Rifle CSP2_sed 16_2 (SPAdes) (version 2) | ecosystem: Environmental > Terrestrial > Deep subsurface > Rock core/Sediment | place: Rifle... | reverse complement strand
CCCCGACGGCGGCGCTGGCGGCCATCGCCTGCGGCGCCGGCGCCGTGTTTCCGCCGCGAAGCGCGAACCAGCCGGCGCCGACCACCACCGCGGCCGACCCGAGCTCGACCGCGAGGCACTCGAACCCCTGCATCACGGCGAGCCCGCCCGGCGCCCCAGCCACGAGGGCGGCGGCCAGGGCCGCGACCGCCGCCACGCCCAGCGCGACGAGCGGCCTGCGGTGCGCGACGGCGGCGAGCCCGAGGGCCAGCGCGCCGAGGACCGCGACCGTGGCCCAGTCCCCACCCGTCCCGGCCCGCTCTCGCGCGAGCCCGACCAGCGCGAGGAGCGCCGCGCCGGCAGCCGCAGCCGCCGCGATCGCCCGCCGGCGGGACTCCCTTCGAAGCTCCTCGAGGATGGCCACCGAGGCTCGCTCGAGGGCCGCGGGCGCGAGCGGTGCGGGCTCCCACTGGGCCAGCACGGATTGCAGCCGCTCCGCCTCCTGCAGCGCCCGAGCGCACTCCGGGCATCCGCGCGCGTGTGACCAGGCGGCGAGCTGCTCCGGATCGTCCGGCGCGAGCGCGGCCAGCCCGGGGGCGTCGGCACGAAGGCGTTCGCAGCTGGTCATGGCGCGTCCTCCGCGACGAGGTCGGCGAGGAGTCGCCGCAGCTCCCCGTAGGCCCGGAAGGCCCGCAGCTTGGCCGCGCCCTCGGAGATGCCCAGGGCGCGCCCGATCTCGGCGAAGCCGAGCTCCTCGAACCGGTGCAGGTGCACGACGACGCGCTGCGGCTCGGGGAGGCGCTCGAGGGCGAGCCGCACGCGCTCGGCGCGCTCCTGCGCCAGCACGGCGCCGCCTGGATCGTCGCGCGACTCCGGGCCGGCGAGCGCCTCCTCATCCACCGCTTCCTCGGCCCGGCCGTTTCGGCGCAGCCAGTCCACGCGCACCCGCCCGGCGATGGTGAAGAGCCAGGGGCGGAGCCGCTCGCCGCGCCTCCAGGTCGCTCGCGCGGCGTGCAGCTTCAGGAACGTGGTCTGCAGGAGATCGTCTGCCACGGCACCCTGCCTCACGGACCGGACGAAGAACGCGTGCAACGAGGGGCCGACGGCGCGGAACAGGCGCTCGAACGCCCGCGCGTCGCCCGCGACGTAGGCCTCCATGAGGGCCTCCTCGTTCACCTCTCGTTGCATACGCGCGCCGCGGCCTCCCGGTTACGTCTCCGGGCGGACGTAACCGCCCGCCGGGATCGCGCGTACTTCGGAGGCAGCCACGTTGCGCGCAGGGAGAGGACCGGACAGGCCATGACGATGCACTTGTACCTGAAGCGAGCGCTCCGGGTGGCGGCCGCCGCGGTGGTGTCGGGGGCCGCGTGCGGTTCACCAGCTCCGCGCGCCGAGCCTGAGCGGGGCGTCACGCCCGGAAGGGCTCCGAACATGGCTGCTTTCACGAGGCCGACGGACGAGGAGCTGCGGAAACGGCTCACCCCCGAGCAGTACCGGGTCACCCGACACGAGGGCACGGAGGCGCCGTTCCGGAATGCCTACTGGGACGAGCACCGTCCCGGCATCTACGTGGACGTCGTATCTGGCGAGCCGCTCTTCAGCTCGCGCGACAAGTTCGACTCCGGCACCGGATGGCCGAGCTTCACCCGGCCCATCGACCCCGGACACATCCGTGCCCGCACCGACTGGAAGCTCCTCCTGCAGCGGACGGAGGTGCGATCGCGCCTCGCGGACTCGCACCTCGGCCACGTGTTCGATGACGGGCCCCCGCCCACCGGGCTCCGCTACTGCATCAACTCGGCGGCGCTGCGCTTCGTGCCGCTCGAGCGGCTCGCGCCCGACGGGTACGGCGAGTTCCTGGCGTCCTTCGAGGGGGCGGGGCAGGCAGCGGGCTCCGGGAGCGCGGCGCCATGAAGGCGGCCCTGCTCGTCGCGGCGCTGATCCTGGGCGCCATCGCCTCGCGCGTGGTGGCCGTCCGGGAGCGGCCGGGACACGGAGGGCCCTCGATGATCGGCAACCCGAGCTGCGGCACGAAACCCGGCCAGGTGGGGCACGGCACGCAGCTCGTTCCTTCGGGCCGGAACGGGCTGGCGATCTTCGCCCAGGGCTGCTTCTGGGGCGTCGAGGAGCGGCTCCGCAAGGTGCCCGGCGTCGTCGCCACAGCGGTCGGCTACACGGGCGGGCGCACGCGGAACCCGACCTACGAGGACGTAGGCGCCGACCGGACCGGTCACGCCGAGGCGGTGTTGGTCGAGTTCGATCCCGCCAAGGTCAGCTACGCCGAGCTGCTCGCCTTCTTCTGGCGCACGCACGATCCGACGTCGGGCGAGCGGCAGGGGCCGGACCGCGGCAGCCAGTACCGCTCGGCGATCTACACGTTCGGCCCGGACCAGATGGCCGCGGCGGTCGCGTCCCGCGCCGGGGAGCAGAAGCACCTCGCCGGACCGATCACGACGGAGATCGCTGCGGCCGGACCGTTCTGGATCGCGGAGGACTACCACCAGCAGTGGGACGAGAAGCACGGCGCGCTCTCCTGCCCGGTCCCGCACCGGGCCCGGGCGCGGTGATCCGACGGCGCGCGCCGTCCCGACGTGGCCGATCGCAGGGGTGACCGTGGAGGCGGTGTCGGTGGCGCCCCCACGCCACGCTCAGCGCGAGACGCGACACGCGCCGAGCCCGGCTTCCCGTGCGAGAGCGGCGGGACCACGCGGTCCCACCGGACGGCTACCCTAGACTGTCTCTCTGGTCACCGCGCGTTGGGATGGGAGCGCCAGGGCGAGGCCCGTCCGCTCTCGTCCACCTTCACGCGCTCGTTTCCTGGCCCCCGCCAGACGCTGCCTGCGATGACGCGCCGAGGAAGCCAGGGATAGGTGGCCCGGCTCTCGTCGGAGACGGACACCGGCGGCGACGATGAGGGGGAACCCGGAGGCGCGGCAGGTACGCCGTCAGCGGTGAGCGGGATGGGGCGATGGGTGGGGCCCGCCGCAGGCGGCCTCTGGCGAAAGCGGCGCTTCGTGCCACGACTGGATGTGTTGTTGTTGTTGCCCTGGTGTGGTCTGTCCAACTATCCAACTCCTCGCGTTCGAGCATACAGCACTTTGGAGTGATTCTAGCTGACATCGCCGGGGAGCGCGAATGCATTGCGGGAATCTTCGCCAGGCTCGACCGTTGCGCGGCCATGCTGGTACGCGCGCGGCCCCGCGTGGTTCTTCGGTCCCGGGCTTGAGGTTCGTTGTGCTACAGATCTCCATCATGCGAGCGAACCAGCTGGTCCCTGCAGAGATGATGCCCCGTCGGGGGTTCCATCGGGCGTCCCATGGAAGGTGAGCCCTGCCGTCTGTGCGGTGGGGACGGGCGCATCGGCAATGCCCTCGGCGGCAGCTCGGCGACCTGTCCAAGCTGCCATGGTTCGGGTCGACGAGTCGAGACGTCGTCCGGATTCCACGATGTCACCAAGACGAAGCCGTCGCACCATCGCCCGGCGGTCGCGATCCCCACGGGACCGAAGGTCCCGACGACACCAGAGGGTGTGCAGCTCGCCCTCGAGGTGAGCGCGAGCGCGGTCCTGGCCGAGGACGCGAAAGCGCGGCTGCTCGCGGAGATCATGAACCACGAGAGCACGCACGGACGATGCACCCGGACCTTCATCAAGAAGATTCGAAAGCAGACTCGCCTGGGGCGATAGGTCGGCGTTGCACCGTCGCGAAGCGACCGAACCGCCCGCCGGGTCGACACCGTGGGCCGGGTCGCGTCAGTCGCGCCAGGTCTCGAGCACCACGTCGTCGTAGAGCACGTGCCCCTCGTAGTAGTTGGCGTGCGGGTCGCCGAACATGAACCAGTCCGGCCAGGAGGCGCCGGGCGGCCAGCGCGGGGAGCTCGGATCGGACGGGAAGGTCCCCACGTCCACGCACCGGGCGGCGCCGGCCGCCTCCTCCGCCGTGGCCGGGTAGTGCCAGACGCACTCGGTCCGGGCGTCGATCTCGGCCCGGTAGGTGGTCTCGCCGCCGAACTGGAACCGGCCGGCGATCTCGATCCGATAGCGCGGGCCGTCCCGCTCGATGGTCGCGCGGTACCAGGTGTCGGGGAGGTATCGGTCCACCGCCCGGATCGCCCCGGAGGGCTGCCAGGCGCCGGCCGCGTACGAGTAGAAGGGATTCCCGGTCCGCTCGTCGCTGGGCCCGGCCCCGTCGAGCGCGATCACCATCACCGGCCGCTCGCCGGAGGAGAGGAACCGCTGCCCGTCCCAGATCTCCATCCACGCCGGGTGATGGTTGTCCGAGTCGATCACCACCTTGCGGTGGTGGTGGATCCAGGTGTTGTTGTGAGGCCTCGGCAGGTGGTCGAGGATGGCGAGCCAGTAGAAGCCGTTCTGCGCGGCGGCCGGGGCGTCCGGCCACCAGGGGCCGGCGGTCTCGTCCCCGCGGTCGTACCCGTTCCGGCCGGGCCGGCCGTCGCCGAAGGCGGGGAAGCCGACCCGGAGCGAGATCCGGTAGCGGGCGGGGAGCGGCGCGCTGGGCCGGATCACCAGCGCGTCCGTGTGCTCGCGCGAGGTCACCCGCAGGACCCGGTTGGCAGGCTCGGCGGGATCGGCCACCACCTCTGCCTGCTCCGCGAGCGCCGTGCCAGCACGGAGCGTGTATGCCTCCGCGGTGAGCCAGCCGCCCGCGCCGAGCGGGACGGTGGCGCGGTAGGCGGCGGGCGGCGCGACGCCGCGCGCGGTGAAGAAGGCGCCCCCGTCGGCGAAGGGGCCGTCGTCCGGCAACGCGTCGAGGGCGAACACTCCCTGCGGGAGCGGATCGTCGAAGCGCTCCGCGGCGGCGACAGCCCAGCCGGGTAGGGGCGATGGCACGGCGGGGTCGGGACCTGCCGGCGAAGGAGCGGGGGCGGAATCATCGGGCGGCGGATCGGCCTGGATCGGGCCGGAGGCGGGCGGTGCGGAGAGGTCGCCTCCGGCCCCGCCGCACGCTGCGAGGAGGGCGAGCGAGGCGAGGAGCGACGGAGCAGGCCGGGTCGCGATGACCATCCACGGAAGAAGCGCCGGGGCGCGCGGTAACTTCCCGCTCGGCGCCAGTAGGTGACGCTCGGCCCCTGACCCCGGCCTTGGCATGGCTGCGCCAGCGCTGCAGGGGGCCCCCGCTGGCCCGAGCGCCCGCGGTGCGGCCGTTCGCTCCTCGGCACCCCCGCTCCGAGAGGCACCTGCCCGGACGGCTGCGTCAGTCCTTGAGACGCGCCCGGACCCTGTCGGACCCGAGCTCGCGAAGCGCGTCCGTGGCCACCCAGCGAGCGCTGCGGGCCTCCGCATCACCACCACGGTCCCCGCCCGCGCGCTTGTTCGCGGCGGCACGGATCTTGTCGGCGCAGGCGAGGGCGGCAGCGTTCAGGGCGCGGTTGCGCTTGCCGATGTTGCGCAGCGCCCAGTTGACCGCCTTCCTCACGAAGTTGCGCTCGTCCGACGCCGCGCGCTCGATCGACGGCAGCAGCTTCAAGAAGGCCCGGTTGGTCGCGGTCTTGTCGTGGACCGCCAGGCCGGCCATGAGGGCGAAGCCGGCGCGCCTCACCCACTCCTCGTCGCGCTCCGCCCACTCCACCGCCTTGGACCACGCGGACCTCGTCAGGTCGAAGAGGCTGGTCGTCGCCTGGTCGCAGATGTCCCAGGAGTCGAAGGCGCGAACCCAGTCCTCGGTCTGCTCCTCGGTGACCGCTTCCGGGTCGTCTACGAAGCAGGCCAGAAGGCGCGCCTCGTGGTTCCCCGTCGCCCAGAGCGCGAGCGCCAGCTCGTGGTCGGTCCCGAGACGCTTGGCGACCTTGCGCAGCTCGTAGACCGAGACGCCGAAGGCGTTCTCGATGTTGATGCCGTAGCGGGCCATGCCAGCCCGGTCCCGCTCGCTGCCCAGAGAGCGCAGGTCGTCGAGAATGGCCGCAACCCGTCTGCTGGTCGGCATCGACCGCTGCTTGCCTGGTGAGTGGGCGCGCTTCGTCATGTTCGTTCCCGATCGGGCTGCAACCCTGAAGCGGTCATCATTTGACTGACGGGCTGTCTGCTTGGCGAACACGTGCGAGAACGGAATTGCTATGAGGTCTCCAACGATATAGGACGCGAAGATCACCACATACAGTATTCCGTAAGTCGGAAAGTTGCCTCTCAATACGAGTGGAAGAATGACGCCAATGAACCAGACCACCTTGTAGCACAGATGCAGGAGCAGGATCGGCGCGAACCTGATTCTGGCGGCAGAACCCGATCGTGGTGAGCCTGTCGAACCACGAGCGGGGGCCATCCCTTCGCCCTTCGACAGGCGGGCTCTCCGGCGGGGCGCCGAAGAGCCGCGCGAGTGGTCTGCCGCAGGTGTCAGCGATAGCCGGTCGTGTCGGCGGGTTTGCCCGCGTCCTGAACCTCGGTGACGTACCTCCAGGCATCGGGCTGGCTGCCGTCGAGATCGGTGAACCCGTAGATCTTGCCGGTCGGGGCCGATCTCGGGCGCTACAGACTCGCCGATACCATTCCGGCGGGAGCCGCGCGTGCGTCGGCCGTCATCGAGCGCGCCCGCGGCGCGAGCGAGGTGTCGCTGTCCCGCGAGGGCGGGACGATCTCGTACACGGCGGGAGATCCCGCGCCAGACAGGTCGAAGTCCTTCAGTAGTTGACGGCGTTCGCGGTCGCCTTCTTCGCCAGGAGGAGGAGCCAGGATCCCATCGCGGACTCTTGTCCCCGGATCTCGGTACCGTGTGCCAGGTGGCGCGCGCGCCTTGGCCAACCCTATCTGAGCAACCCTTCAGGCTGGCCTCACTTGACCTGAAACGAGCGCTCATGGAAGGGAGTCGGCCAGGTTGCGTTTCCGGCGACGGCCACGGGGCCGCGCGCCCTGCGGATCCAGGGAGTACGGACGGCGCCGCAGACGCTGATGGTGCTGCGGCCGGGCGGCGCGGAACCCTTCCCGGCTTCGGAACACCCGCCTCGCCGATGCGCCCCGACAGCCCGCGTGATGTCATCGCGTGGCGTGGGCGCCGTGGCGTGGCCGCGCTGGTCGGCGAGGGCGCGGGGTTCAGGCGCACCACCGGGAGGCGACTCTTCTTCGCTCTTGCGACGGTCGTGTGCGCCTTCGCGCTCGCCCTCATCTTCGCGTTCGCCGGGCTTGCCGATATCCAGCGCATCCTCGACAGGATGGCCAAGCATGAGGAGGCGATGCGTCTCTCGCTCGAGCTCGAAACCGCTGTACGCTACCAGTACTCTATCCAGGCGTATGGCGCGCTGGGCGAGAATTCCCCGTTTGGCGACTACACCAGGGCGCGAAAGCGAGCGACGGAGCTCGAGCGAGAGATCGCGCTGCGGAGTGACGACGCTGGCGAGCTGGAGTGGCTGCGCGAGGTCGAGCGGGCGTCGGGCGAGCTCGATCGCATCGCTCGTGCCCGGACCACCCGAGCCTCCGGGCAGAGCGTCGGCGGGCCCGACTCGGGGTACTCGCTGGTGTCGTCCATCGAGGCTCATCTCGATGGGGAGTTCGCGCGACAGCACGCGGCCACCGTTGTACTGCGGAGCGAGGTGAGCGCCGTTCAGCGATCGACGCTCCGCTCGGTCCTCGCCTTGTTCATCAGCGCGGCGGCCTTTGCCCTCGCGATCGGGGTATACATCAGCCGCACCGTCGCGCGCCCGTTGGCCAGCCTCCAGGATGGCGCGGCGCGGCTCTCAAGTGGCGATCTGGATGGACGTATCGAGATCGATCGACACGACGAGTTCGGCGCACTGGCCGCACAGTTCAATTCGATGACGGACTCACTGAAGAAGCACCAGGACAGGCTGGTACAGAGCGAGAAGCTCGCCAGCGTCGGGCGCCTGGCGGCCGGCGTCGCGCACGAGCTCAACAATCCGCTCACCGTGCTGCTCGGCAATCTCATGCAGCGCCGGAACGGCGAAGGCCGACTCGCAAAGGGCGACCGGGTCATCGAGCGGGAGGCGCTCCGCTGCAAGGAGATCGTGCAGGATCTGCTCGAGTTCTCGCGCCCCGCCGGGGTGCCCGACCGCGACCCGGTCGACATGCGTGAGCTCTGCGAGGACGTTGTGCGCAGCCTTGGCGAGCTCGGGCAACTCCCGCTGCCGCGCTTCGACGTGCAGGGTTCCGGGACTGCCCTCGGGGATGAATCGAAGCTCAGGCAGATCCTCGTCAACCTCGTGAAGAACGCAGCCGAGGCAGCCGGGCTCGGAGGCCAGGTGCGGATCCGCGTGGCGAGCTCGGCGAAGGCCGTCGAGGTCGCGGTGAGCGACAGCGGGCCAGGCATCCCCGCTGTCGCGCGCTCACGCATCTTCGAGCCATTCTTCAGCACCAAGCCGTCGGGGACTGGCCTCGGTCTTGCGGTTTCGCGCGCCATCGCGGTGGCCCACGGGGGCGACATCGCGGTTTGCGATGGATCGGGGGGCGGGGCGCTCTTCGCATTGACCCTACCATGCGCCGCCACAGGAGGGCCCCGACATGTCGCTGGCTAGCATTCTCGTTGTCGACGACAGGCCCAGTGTCTGCGAGTTCGTCGCGAGCATTCTCGGGAGATATGAGGTCGCCACTTCCACGAGTGGCTCCCAGGCAATCAAGCTCATCGGTTCGGCCGCCTTCGACGTGATCGTCACCGACGTATGCATGCCGGGCGCCAACGGGTATGAGGTGCTACTCGCGGCAAAGGATAGGTCGCTAAGCACCCAGGTCGTCTTGATGACCGCCTACGGAACGGTTTCGGACGCGGTCGCGGCGATGAAGCAAGGTGCGTTCGACTACATCCAGAAGCCATTCGATCCCGATGACGTGCTGCTGGCGGTCGCGCATGCGCTCCAAGCAACCGGCAGCGGCGCGTGCGCGGGAGGTCAGCGGAACGAGGCAGAAGCGGTGGAGCAGACCAGCCAGCCTCGTGTCGCAGTGACGATGCCCTACCGGAAGATGATCGACGCTGCCCGCGCGCGTGCCTCGAGAGATTACCTCGCCGCCATCCTGCGAGAGTTCGGCGGTAACGTCACGCGAACCGCAGAGCGGGCGGGGATGGAACGCGAGAATCTGCACCGCCTGCTCAGGCGTTTCGGACTTCGCGCCGAAGACTTCAGGCATCCCCGGCCAAGCTGAAGCGCGCCGGACACGGCGCTCCACAACCAGGGCCGCGGCGCGAACCGGGCCGGCACCTGGCTGCGCTCCCTCGCCGCGAGACCTGCGCGCGGGTGTGCACGGTTCTGACACACCAGGTCCGTGTAGCTCAAACGAGGTGAAGGCGTTCCAGACACACCTGTCCCGTGTCCACGCAACTCAGTGCATGCATCCGCGACACACCGATCATGTCGATTGCGAGCATGCAACCTACGCCCTACCTTGACGCTGCGTGTATCCGACCTCGTCGCTTGACCATGGGTGACGACGTGCCCTCGAGGCGCGAACAGGAGCGGGGTTCGGAGTGAGCGGATGGTCACAACACAGAGGCCGCACATGAGAGTGATGAAGCGCGTGCTGGCAAGCTCGGTGGCGCTCGTGCTTGCCTTCGGGGTCCTGCCGGCGATGGCTCAGAACGTCATCTCCACTCCAGCCGTACCACCTGAGCTCCCCGTCGAGATCGAGACGGACCTCGCCCCAGGTTCTCTGAAGCAGGCTCCCCTGTGGAAGGAGCTGGTTCAGCTCCTCGAGAATCCGTACGGTGCGGTCGTGCGCCGGCCGGCCTTCCGCCAGCCCGGAGATCCTCGGGGACCGAACCTGCCGGACCTCAACGTCTGGCCGCTGAACTACAACTTCCTCACCGACCAGGCGCTGCGCCTGCGCACGTCGGACGGCGAGGTGAGCTGGGACCAGCCGGGCCCGCTGTTCGATCCGGAGCAGACCGTTGAGAGTCTCGACACGGACGGCAACGGCACCCCCGACAACCTGCGGAGAAGCATCGGGGCGCTAGTGCCCTCGGCCACCGAAACGCTGGACGAGGCCGCGGCGCTGGCCGGCCTTCAGCTCCTCACGCGAACCGCCCAGTCCGTGAACGCGTTCGATTGCGGCGGATTCGACGGATGCGGGTTCCTCATCGTCTACAATCCAGACGATGCGGCGGCCCGCGCGGCCGCCGGGTTCTCCGGGACCTCCGCGGATCCTCGCCTCCCCCCGAACGGGACGGTGGTGGCGGTCCCGGCGACGCGCACGGCCGACGACGGCACGCTGGTGCTGCAGGAGCTCGTCGCTCCGGGAACGATCGAGACCGAAGACGTCACCGCCAGCGACGGGGCGAACCCACTCGAGCTCCCCATCAGTGAGCTCGACTTCCTTCGCCCCCCCACCGACCTCGCCGGCGTTCCCAGCCCGCTCCGCCCCTACATCGGCAGGCGTGCGGCGGAGGTCGCGGGCAAGGCCCTGTTCTGGGACATGCAGGTGGGGAGCGACGGGATCCAGGCCTGCGCCTCGTGCCACTTCCACGCCGGCGTCGACAACCGGACCAAGAATCAGCTCAACCCCAACCACCTGGGCGGCGACAACACGCTGCAGGTGGCGGGACCGAACGCAACCCTGACGGCGGCCCACTTCCCCTTCCACAGGCTAGGAAACGTCGACGCGCCCAGCGAGGGGCCCGGGGCCGACGTCACCTTCGACGCCAACGACGTCTCTTCGTCGATGGGCGTCAGGTTCCGCGAGTTCGTGGACATCCGTCCCATCGGCCCATTCACCTCGTTCGGACTTCCGGTAAACGGCGTCCGCCCGTTGCTGCCGGACCTCGGGAA
>Ga0209342_10007864_pt1 | contig 10699 bp, 8 predicted proteins | sample RifCSP16_2_FD_184023 | JGI IMG/M metagenome (GOLD analysis project Ga0209342, IMG submission 184023) | Soil microbial communities from Rifle, Colorado - Rifle CSP2_sed 16_2 (SPAdes) (version 2) | ecosystem: Environmental > Terrestrial > Deep subsurface > Rock core/Sediment | place: Rifle... | reverse complement strand
ACGTAATCCACGTGGAAGGGAATATAAACCCTGTAAGGGATATTGAAATCATTAATACAGAACTTAACCTTGCAGATATGGAAACAGTCGAAAAGAGACTGTCTAAAAATGAAAAATTGATAAAGACAGGGGATAAATACATTATCGCCTCCGTTGAAACGCTCAAGAAAGTAAGAGATGGCTTGAATAACAATAAACCTGTAAGACTAATATCCCTGACTGCTGAAGAAAAAAAGCACATTGAGGATTTACATCTGATGACAGCAAAGCCTGTATTGTATGTAATAAATGTATTCGATTATGAGAGTGACAGGCGATATGTTGACGTAGTTACTGATTATGCAAACAAGGAAAATTCAAAATGTGTGGTCATCTCCGGAGATATTGAATCAGAAATTGCGAAAATGGACCCATCCGAAAGATTGTCCTATTACAAAGAAATGGGCATTGAGGAATCAGGCTTGGAAAGATTAATCAGGGGAACCTATAGCTTACTTAGCCTGATTACATACTTTACAGCGGGCCCAAAGGAAATCAAGGCATGGACAATCAAACAAGGAACAAAGGCGCCACAGGCTGCAGGCGTCATCCATTCGGATTTTGAACGTGGTTTTATCTGTGCAGAAACCTATCACTATACAGACCTTATCAAACTAGGCTCAGAACAAAAGGTTAAAGAAAAAGGACTTTTAAGACTGGAGGGTAAGGATTACGTAGTAAAGGATGGGGACATCATGCATTTCAGGTTCTCGGTATAATTTGAGATTCTGTTAACTATAGTGAACAACAAAAGTAAGTTGTCGTTCCCCATATCAAGTACGTGGCAAGCCCTGCGAAACTCGTCCTCGCAAAGGTGTGAAAACGATAACGCGTGATATAGCGTTAAAATTACCTTGCATGCCTTAAAATTACAGGTAAAATAAAAAAGCAGGAAACATTCAAATATTAAGTCCACATCTTTAGAAGCAGAAAATAATTAACATGGAAATTAAAGAACTACTGCAGGAAATGGTACGATTGGACGCCTCTGACATCTATATTACCGCAGACCTCCCGCCTGTCTACCGCAAAGATGGCGTCAATATCCCCTCTGGTACTAAAAAGCTAACCGCAGAAGATACCTGTGCCCTTGCAGAAAAGATTATGAACGATAAACAAAAAAAAGATTTCTATGAAACATTTGAGATAAACTTTGCATTGTTTTATCCGGAACTGGGCAGATTCCGTGCAAACATCTTCTATCAAAAAAGGAATATAGGAATCGTCATCCGGCAGATAAAATTAAATATCAAAACCATTGACGACCTGAGTCTTCCACAAATCTTAAAAGACATTGTCATGACAAAAAGTGGGCTAGTGCTTGTATGCGGTGCAACAGGCTCTGGAAAATCAAGCACCCTTGCTGCAATGATTGATTACAGGAATACAAATAGTGCGGGGCACATAATAACAATAGAAGATCCTATAGAATTTGTACACCAACACAGGAAATCCATCATAACCCAGAGGGAGATTGGCATAGACACCATGACATATAGCAAGGCGCTTAAAAATGCATTTCGCCAAGCACCTGATGTTATACTCATAGGTGAAATACGTGATACTGAAACAATGGAGTCTGCCATTACCTTTTCCGAAACAGGTCAACTCTGCCTTGGCACTATTCATGCGAACAATGCCAATCAAACTATAGAACGCATTATAAACTTTTTCCCTATTGAACGACATGAACAGATATATTTACTGCTTTCGCTGAATCTGCGTGCCATTGTCTCTCAAAGACTGATACCGTCAACGGGTGGAAAACGTATTGCATCGTTTGAGATATTGCTTGATACACCTAGGGTCAAAGACCTCATCCTGAAAAAACAGATTGAACTATTGAAGGAAACTATGTCAAGGGGGATACAAGAAGGCATGTTTACATTCGACCAGTCTTTGTTCAATCTTTACAAAGAAGGCAAGATTAGTTACGAAAACGCCATCGCCTATGCCGACAGCGCCAACGACCTGCGTTTGCGCGTAAAGACTGAAGGGCTTGAGGATGTGAAAGAAGGCAAAACAGCCGGCTTTAAGCTAAAACAATAAAAATAAGGGGAGGAAAAGTAGCATATCCTAAATATTAAATAATTGCTTCTTCAAATTTATTATCGTATCACCCAGTTTTTTATTCCGCATCAACCCAGCATTCATTTGTTTATATTTCGTTAAAATTGCCGCACCAAGTATACCATCGAAAAATTCCAGTTTACAAAGCCTATCCCTTCTAATGGGTGACCCTTTAATCTTACTTTTGATTTTGCTGAAAAAATTAAAAAAAGCTTGCGATTTTCTTTATTTTCGTTTTACCGTCGTTTTTAAGGGAAATGCAATTTCCTATCATTTAAACAGCACTAATAATTACTAAAACAAATAATAACGAGTCATACCTCAATAAGCAGTAATTTAATCAGCCAAGTTTCTCAAAAGTCTTGACCATAGTTTTTGCTACCCATTTTTTTAGGCAACATCTTCGCCATTGCAACAATGCCCTGTTCAAGCTGGTCTCTTAAGACCTTACGTGAAAGTTCTTTTCGGGTCGCAAGTTCTTCGAGGAACTCCTTATCAGCATCGTCAGTGCCAATAGTCATTATTTCAATTCCTTGTGTTCTTACTTCATTCGCCGCTTCAAGAGTAGCTTTCTTATCGTCTGGCATTCCATCAGTCACAATACAAATCACTTTCTCACCAGCCTTATCTAAAAGTTTATCTCTTGCAATTTGGACAGCAGCAGCCATGTTGGTTGAACCATTGGCTGATAGTTTTTCAATGCTGGTATTGAGACTTGTAAGTTCATTATGCGGTTCAAGTATGTGTTCAGCATGCGATGAAAATTGAATAAGCCCTACAGCATATTCTTTCCTTTGGGCTTCTTCAGCAAAGCCGATTGCACCCTTTTTTGCCTGTTCTATCTTGTTACCTTCTGCCATACTCCCTGAGCAATCTATGAGAAGATACACAATCTTACTAGACCTACGTAACGCTACTGGTTTTCCGGAGGCCGCTTCAAGTTTCTTAACCCAATTTTTTTGCTGAAATTTAGTAAGAGTAATATCGGTATTCGTTGAATCAATTATAGATTTCTCTTTATCCATTTATGTTATTCCTTACCGGATATTTCGAATTCCCTTCAAGAAATCATATGCCCAGTTAATCTCCTTAAACCGCTCTTCTGCCAATTTTCTGATGCCAAGAGTGGTTTGTTCTGCATTGTCAGGGTGGTAGTTAAGTACCAACTCTCTATATACCTTCTTAATTTCTTTATCCGATGCGGCAGGGGAAATTTCCATAATACGGTATGCTTTCTCTTCATCCGTCTCTTTCTTATAACTGTTTGTTTCTTCTTCCTGATATTTTATGGCTAATTCTCTCAATCGTTGAAGATCCCTCATAATTTCGTTTACTATGTCCTGGAAATCATCCCATTTTCTATTCGATAAAAGGGATTTTAGATTTTCGGAAGTTAAACCTTCATAATCATATTCCATTTCCTTTATAAGGGGCATGCTCCCGGTCCAGTTTACTTCAATAGCTACCACTGTGTAAAGTTTCATTGCAGCACGGTAATGATTGTTTGCTTTTTCTAAATGTATTCTATCTTCTTCAGCTCGTTTGATATTTTCTATAATTAATTTGTTCATCTCAGAAGTATCTGATAGAAGTTCATTTTTATGAGTATCGACAAACTCTTGAATTTCTGTATTGAAATCTACCGGAAAAGAGATTTTCAACTGGTAAGCAATCGATTTTATAGAAGTTTCCAACGAACGTAACTCTTGGATTCTCTCAAGCTGTGTATTTATCTGACTCACCAGGCAATTGCCCCGCTCCCATATTGCATCTTTGAGAGTTTCAACTGGTTTCGCCTTTACGATTGTTACTACAACAACAATTCCTGATATAATATATCCTATAACCAGGTTAGCGCTTGATGAAAATCCCGTTAAATTATTGAAAGCGCCTTTTTTATAGACTATGCTTAATACTAACCAGATTGATGTTATTCCCAAGATAATACTAATGAACGTCGCCAGTTTCGCTTTTGCATATGATTCAATTTTAGATTCTTCTAAACCCCAATATAATTTCTGTCCATCAAACCGAACCATTAGTACCCTCGCCAAAGTCCCTTGGGAGTTCAAATGGTGTATTCTATGGGCACGAAATAGATATAAGACCAAAAGCATTACACTTATAGCTACAACACAGGCTGGCAGGGTTATTAGCGCTACGCGGAGCAACCCAAAAGCCAACAGCAAAAGAAGCAAAAAAATAACAATTATTATTGTAAAACCGATTAATTCCTTCATACCAATATACCCTTCGATCTTGACTTAACATTTACCCGATCGGCTTGAGCGCCTTTTTCAGTGGGTTTTTCGATAAGATTTCTCTTCATTATGCCACTTAGCTAACCGGTTCCATCCTTTTCTAACTTGGGACTTTCACTCTGTAGTTACAGCAACCTTATTAGGTCATGCATCCAATAACGTTCTTGATGTTAAAAAGTATTTACAAAGCTAAATTTTGAAGAAGTGCAACGGAATCTTTACATAATGTTATCGGCTGTACTCATACAAATTTTATAACTTAAAAAGCTAATCCTGATCAACCCATTCTTCCGCTGTCTCTTTCACTGCTTCCCGAGTATTCAACTCTGTTTGCTCTACCATAGGTTTCAATTGATTTCGGTCATTTGCATCTGTTACCACTTCTGCTGCCACGATAAACCCCGCTTCGGTTACCGCTGTCTGACAATTGTAACCGGGTCGAATATCTTTACTCCCTACTGTTTTCTTGTGGTTGGCGTCTTTGTCCGTGATATTTATCTTTTCCCTCTTTTCTTCCTTCATGATCTTTAACGCTTCTTCTATCTCTGATAACCATTTCTCAAATTCCGTCTTATCTTTCGTCCGCTTCGCTGAGGCATTGCCTTTGAGCTTTGTACCGTCTATCCTTCGATAAACTCAGGACACAGTGCATATCTTACCTACGTGGCTATAGCCTAATTTACTGAATATCTTTACTATATCCACAAAATACTTCTCTATCTCTTTGAGATTATTCTTGCAGATATCGCTGATCGTCCGATGATCAGGAGTGTAACATTGCATTAAATAGACGTACATATGACCACTTATATACCTTTCGGCTAATTTCCTATTGCTGCGAACTCCTTTAGCATATCCATAAAATAATAAACTTAACACTAACTTTGGATGATACGTATGTTGTCTTAAAAAGGAATACTTGGTTTCTATGGGTTCTGTATCTAATGAAAATATGACCTCTTTTACTGATCTGCAAAGATGATCAATTGGTATTACCGTCTCTATGTAGTCTAAAAACGATTTTGGTGTAAATCCTATCAGCGGTTTCTGAAATTCATGAAACGGTTTAAATTTAGACATATGATTAATTCTCCCGGAATTGTGTCCATTTAAGGCAATTAATGATTCGACAATGTTCCCGCGTTAACATTGTCGACTCGAGGCAAAATTCTAACTGTTTGGCGTGATTTTGTCTTGCAGTTCTCATTAATGTTTCATTATATCACGGCGCTAGATAACCTCAACAAAATTATCCCTCTCGCTATGGATAAATAAAACGGTCTTCTCGGACAGCCTGTTAAATATTAAATAATTATTTCTTCAAATTTATTATCGTATCACCCAGTTTTTTATTCCGCATCAACTTAGCATTCATCTGTTTATATTTCGTTGAAATTGCTGCGCAGGATATGCAATCGAAAAATTCCCGTTTACAAAGCCTATCCCTTCTGTTAATTTAAAGCGAAAAGGCAAGTCAAGATAACAATATAATGCAATAGAAAATATCAATATTTATTATTTATGATGTGACCTTTAACCTTTGTTGTTGCCGTGCCGCATACATCACTTTCATTATTCCCAGAATCACACACCATATTTTGCGGCCATTATTTCATTGACACACTAGGCCACATTTCTTATGCTCCCTCAGTGGAAAAGGTAGTTCTTATAATTTCCGAACCCAACAAGAGGATTATCGTATCAGAATCAAAAAGAACATTTATAAAATTATCGATACTGCCCATAAAAAACTGAGGTCGACAGTCAAAGGCATTGGTATGGGTAACTATATCGCTACTTTGTTGAATGCCAGTCCCCTGCTTCATACGATGAATAGTGTAGGAAATAGGATTGCATTCACAAACTGCCATATCTTTGATGGAATACACTCAGAACTTAAAGAAGATATGACTTTGCTTGTTGAGGGTGACAAGATTTCCAATGTCGGCCATAGGGCGCAGCTTACCGTGCCTGATAACTTTTATATTATAGACACGGCTGGCCAAACGATAATGCCCGGATTAATCGATAATCATGTACACTTATGCTCCCCCTTCACGTATGAAGCTACTATCTCCGCCATCCGTCAGATGCCCATGCAGGTTTTACTCAATAATATGCGGACAGTATACAGTGGCGTTACAACTGTTTGCGATATGGGAGGTCCACAAGGGATTATAAAGGAATTCACGGAACTTGCCAATAAGAACCATATCCCTGGGCCGCGGTACCTAAACTGCTATACATTAATATCGCCAAGCAATGGGAAAAAGCTTGGATACCCTTCTCAAGTAAATGTTCTTAATCCTTTTAATGCCTGGCTACTTGAAGGACAGATTGCAACCAGACCAAAGACCATCAAAGCTTTGAAGAAAGCCTGTTACAAAGTGAGAGATAGTGGCGGCACTCATCTTAAGACGACATATCAACCCCAACCATTTTCTGAGAAGAAGTATGCGACTCAGGACGATTTCCCAATTTTTAATGATGAGTGGATGAGGACAATTCTGGAAATCGGAAAAGAAACAGGATTAGTTGTAGATATACATTCACCCTATGGAATGGCTGCGGAAAGGTGTGTGGATCTGGCAATGGCAGTAGGTGCAAAAATCAGGATACAACATATTACTTTTGACATAGATTTTAAAGACAGCATCATAAAAAAAATGCAAGATAATGGATTTTATATGATTCCTACAGCAACAGTATTCGGCGACGCTTTCCAAATGCCGAAGTTTGTCCAGTGGCTGGATGATGATACGAAATCTCATATGATGCCTGAAGCTAAAAGACAGACTAAGGCCATGATACAAAAGGGAATCAACATTGAGCCATATAGCGGGCAGATGGTTATGGAATGTGATAATGCTTATTTGCGTAAGCATTTTAATCTTGTAAAACGAAATACCCAAAAAGCTCATGAAGCGAGAATAATAGGTATTGGCACCGATTGCGGTGGAACAAATACAGGTTTTTTTGGCAGGATATGCTCAGAAGTCATGCACTATTTTGAATTTGGGATTCCTCTCTTTGAGATACTTAAATACCTGACTTCTGTTAATGCAGAGATTAACGGTCTTAATGATCGTGGGGTTATTCAACCTGGAAAGCTGGCAGACTTAATTGCGCTTGACGGAAATCGTCTTTTGGATCCATCAGCATTGACTGAAGTTTCTATGGTAATGAAAGGGGGCGTCTTTTTGAAGTATAGAGGCGAGGAGTTAACACCTTTTTAGAACTGGATTCTGGCTATTAAACCTTTTATAACTAATCGACTGTGAGAAATGAAAAAAATATTATTGATTAATCCGCCCGTTTCTATTTACATAAATAAAACAGCCTTCATACCCCTGCCTCTGCTCGTCTTGGGATCCTGCTTAAAAATAATCCAAGAGAATGGCTTTGACTTTTCCTATGAACTTGTAGACCTGGATCTTATGCTCAAGCAAGGTTTTTTTTCCGATGATAGCAGTTTTTACCAGCAAGCAGGCGATCTCATTTTTGACAAAAAGCCCGACATCTTACTTTTTACCGTTCATGGACTCAATCATATAGTAGTCTTAAAGTTGGCTGAAAGGATAAAAAATGAGCGGCCGTCAAGCGTTATTGTCGTTGGTGGTGTTGGTCCAACCCTCCAAGCTAGGGAAGCCCTCGAGCGGTGCGCGAATATTGATGTCATCGTTAAGGGAGAAGGAGAAACTGTTCTAGAACACCTCATTCCTGCTATACTAAACCACACAGATTTTTCCCATGTTCCCTCTGTAGTTTATCGACAAAATGGACAAGTAATAGAAAATCAAAGACTTCATCTTAGCAGGGATGAAAGGATACCCTCACCGGATTATTCATTGGTATGCATTGAAGATTACATCCTCCACAACAAAACTAATCCATATATACATCCTGGTTTCGTATTGATCGAATCAGGTAGAGGATGTCCTTATCGCTGTTCATTCTGTGCTCCGGCAAAGATGTGGGAAAGCAATGTTCGCTACCGTCCTTTATCAGAAATAATAGGAGAGATGAAGTTTCTCGCTGGTAAAGGCGGTAATTTCAGTTTCTTCACCCAAGACAATCTTGAAGAGAGTTTCCTGCGGATTTTATCTGAAACATTAATACAGGAGAGAGTTGATATTGCATGGGGGTGTTATTCTCGACTTGATCGGCTGCCGGATAATATGGCCGGCTTACTCGCAAAAGCGGGCTGTAAATTGATCTTCACTGGCTTCGAAACACCCAACCTTAGCGCACAGAAATCCATTCGAAAGGTTGTCAACTCCTCTGCTACTTTTAAGAAGCTGCATAGTTTCAACTCCAATGGGATACACATGATTGGAAGTTTTATCGCAGGATTTCGGGATGAAACCGAGGATGACCTCAACAATACTATGCGTTTTGCCTTGGAGTGTGCCACAGGTTTAGAAATGGAACAGCTCAATAAATTCATCAGTACAACGGATAAAAACAAATTACCTCAAAAAGGTGCCAACATGTGCGCCATTCATCCTCTTAGTTATATGCCAGGCACTGACTCATTTGAGGAAGAAAGGGATAATTTGCACATCTCAAAATATGCCCTTCATCCCGATTGTTATGGAAGTTTTCTATTTAGTCATAATGAATTCAAGGACGACTGGTCGTGTCTGGGAGGGAATCCTTACCTTAATCATCTTCCCGAAGAAAAGGTCCGTTATTATTGTTCTATCCTTCGCCTATTCAATTTTCTGAATAGTCGCCCATTCTATTTTGCTCAACTTTTGTTGATCCTGGGGGAAGGACCTTTAGCGCTGGTGAAAAAGATGGTGGCCCATTTGGGTGAAGAATTCGTTCTTTCTGCAAAAATCGAAAAGTTTGAGGCAGAGAGCAGAGAGTACGTTAAGAAGCATCTGGAATATACCCCCGAATGGACGGTTAAGAAAGGGGCAGTAAAATATAATACCTTCAGTGAGGCATAGCCTGATCTGGCCATGCACCCATCTCCCACCGTCGCAGAGAGTAATACCTAGTACCTAGGGTCGCATCTTAAATATTAAACAAATGTTTCTTCAAATTTATTATCGTATCACCCAGTTTTTTATTACGCATCAACCCAACATTCATCTGTTTATATTTCGTTGAAATTGCTACACCGAGTATACCATCGAAAAATTCCAGTTTACAAAGTCTATCCCTTCTGTTAATTTAAAGCGAAAAGACGATTTAAAAAATCACTATAATAATGCAATAGAAAATATCAATATTTATTATCTAAGATGCGACCCTTTGCCCTTCATAACTGGCCATCGCTGATAAAGAATGAAAAAAGTCAAAGAAAGTTCTAAATCACAAAGTTTTCCATCAGTAGAGCTTTTTCTTTCTGATCTAGAAGAAATTTATGAAATCCTTACTGAAACAAGTAAGGAAATTAATATTTCATCTGGTGAATATGTTTATGAATCTCTTCAAGACTTAAAAGAAAATAATCCTCAAAAAATAAAAAAAATAGAATTTCAAGGCTACAATCCTTATATATCATTAAAATTTAAGAAATCGCTCAGTTCTGCCAATTCTGTTTGGCTTTACATTGGCAATGTGACAAAAGAGTCGGAGAACGCTTTTTACAGAATTAGCGCAATTCTCAATAGAAAAAGGTTACCATTAAGTAAATTTTTTACATTTCCTCTTTTCTTTATTTTTTATAGCATTTTTTTTATTCTTTTATACATACCTTATGATCTCATACAAAAAATTTTCCCAAGTAAGATATCTATTCTGTCCTTCATTTTTTTGCCTTTAATCTTAAGTATTTTTTGTTTTCTCTTTTCCACCGGATATCTATCAAAAATCAATCTTATAAATAAAAACGAAAGGTCTACTTTCATAAAAAGAAAGAAAGACGATATAATTCTTCTAATAATGGGTGCTATTATAGGTACTATTATAGGGTTCTTTCTAAATGGACTTTTAAAAATGTTAAAGTAATACTATATGCCGCTCCCGTTAATAATAATACCTAGGGTCACATCTTAATTATTAAATAATGATGGATATAAAATTAAAACAGATAATAAACTAACCCGAACAAGTCGGAAGGAAGGACTGATTAAGTGGATTAACGGTTTATATCAAATTTATTTTGCGCAGCACTAATCAACCATGGCATCACCCGCAGCATGTGGCGGGTCAAAGGGTCAAAATAGTTTTATAATATAAGATATAAAAAAGGAGAAAGACGATGGCAACGATTAACAAAGAGCTTAAGGAGAAAATACAGTCTTTGTCGGATACCGAGAAGCTTAAACTTGTCGATTCAATCCTAACGCAGCTCGACAGGCCAGACCCGGAAATCG
>Ga0209342_10007859_pt1 | contig 10704 bp, 12 predicted proteins | sample RifCSP16_2_FD_184023 | JGI IMG/M metagenome (GOLD analysis project Ga0209342, IMG submission 184023) | Soil microbial communities from Rifle, Colorado - Rifle CSP2_sed 16_2 (SPAdes) (version 2) | ecosystem: Environmental > Terrestrial > Deep subsurface > Rock core/Sediment | place: Rifle... | reverse complement strand
TTTCCCCCCTCCACCTCCTACGTGAAGGATCTTTCGAGGCGCGCCCCCTGGCTAGGCACTCCCACCGCAGCCGACGGGTGTTGACAAGATAGAACATTTGTGCTATTCTCTTGACATCCCCCATTCTGGCCAAAGGAGCTCCTGCATGCCCGACCATCCGATCGTCCATGTCGAGTTCGCCGCGTCCGACCTCATGGCGGCGGCCAAGTTCTTCAGCGGTCTTTTCGGTTGGAAGACCGATCACATCCCCGAGATGAACTATGTATCCTACGAAGCTCCCCCGGGACCCGGCGGCGGGTTGAGCCCGGTGGATGGGAAGATGTACAACCCGGGCGATGTGATCCCCTACGTGCAGACCGAGGACATCCAGGCGACGTTGGCTAAGGCCGAAACCCTGGGCGGGTCGATCGTGCAGCCCGAGACTGAAATCCCCGGGTTCGGGTGGTTCGCGTTGTTCCGCGACCCGACCGGGAACCGGATCGGTTTGTACACAGCGAAAGACAAGTAATCCGGCCACCCGCCGCAGCCCGCTCGAGGACGCGCTTGCCGGAGGGCATAATGGGCGAACAGCGCGGCGCGGCGTTGCCGGTGTCTCCTCCAAGGCAAGCCGGGCTCCTCGAGTTTCGATCGGGGGGCCCGGCTGACGTCGGGCGATGATCATCCGGGGAGGCGAAGAGGGCTTGCTCAACCAGGAAGCCCTCTCTTAGTTCCTTGGCGAGCGAGATCAATCCAGGCGGCGAATGGAAGGCACGAACAGCATTGCTCCGGCCAGGAGCGCCACCACACTGCCACCGAGCAGGAACACATTCGCCGGGCCGATTCGGTCGGCCAGAATCCCGGCGAAGGCGAAACCGACGGGCAGGAACACAAAGGAGCCGAGAGCGTCTATGCTGACCACCCGCCCCAGCTTCTCTTGCGGCACCATTTCCTGCAGCGTGTTGGTCCAGACCAGCCCGCCGGTAGAGATCCCCAGGCCGAAGATGAAGGCCGCCGTCATCAGGCCGGGCAGGGAGGGCATCAACCCGAACAGGACGAGCATCAGCCCCATGACGATCTCGCTTGCATAAAGAAGGAGACCTCGGCGGCGCAGGCGGTGGTAGCGGCCGAGGAAGATCGCCGCCACGACGGATCCGACGGCGATGGCCGAGGTGACCGCCCCCAGGGCACCCACCTCGAGTCCGAGATGATCGTGCACCAGAAACGGAAGAGCCACGTTGCGCGGTCCGGCGTCGAAGACGTTAACCAGGCCGAAGAACGCGATCGACAGCCACAGCCAGCTGCGGGCGACCACTTCCGCCAGGCCTTCCCGCAGGTCGCGCAGGGGGCCGGAAGCGGCCTGTGCGGAAGTGCGCGGCAGGGCGATGCGAATCAAGGGCGCCAAGAAGGCGGCCGAGATGAAAAACGACAGGCTGTCGAGGCCGAAGGCGGCCGGAGTCCCGCCCAGGGCGACGAGGGCCGCACCGACCGCCGGGCCGACGATCCCCGTGATTTGATAGCTCAGGCCGGTGAGCGAATTGGCGCTGGGCAGCGACTCGGGGGGCACGATCTGAGGGATCGAGGCGCTGTACGCCGGATAGAAGAAGGCCTCCGCCAAGCCGAAGGCCGCGCCGGCGATGTAGACCTGCCAGATCTCAAGGCGTCCGGTCCCGGCCAGGATGGCAACGACGGCGACCACGACTCCGTTGAGCATGTCCGAGGCGAACAGGACGCGGAAGCGCGGCAGGCGATCTACAACGACGCCACCGACAAGAAGGAACAACACCATCGGGAGGGAACTGACGACTAACACGGTGCTCATCGCCGTTGCCGAGCCGGTCTTCTCCAGCACCCACCAGGCCAGGGCGATGCGGTATAGGCTGTCGCCCAGGCGAGAGATTGTCTGGCCGGTCCACAGCAGGGCAAAGGGGCGCGTGCGCAGTGAGATGAAGAGCGACATGGGAGATTGACTCCATCACCGGGATCGAGGCCCCGTGCCTCATCGGCGAAGCGCCGAGTATCTCACACAGTTCGTTGATTGGGGAAGGATAGAGAACCGAGGATCAGGTGGGCCGTACAGGACTCGAACCTGTAACCTTGTGCTTAAAAGGCACCTGCTCTGCCATTGAGCTAACGGCCCGCGTTCCGGGGATTGTAACATTCGGCCGCGGGAGCTTCAAGCCTCAAGCTTCAAGCTTCAAGATTCGAGACACAGGACACAAGACAGAAGCCACAAGACGCAAGACACAAGACGCAGGACACAAGACGCAGGAGACAGGACGCAGGACACGGGACGCAAAACATAGGACACAAGAGGAGACTTGGGCCGGCACATCTCGCCGGCCCAGGTCTCCGCTTCTTATCCATTGTGTTTCAGTGCAGAATCGGTCGCTCAGCCGCCCGGCGCGGGGACCACCCCGAGTTGGATCAACAGGCTCAGCTGATCGGGCCCGCCCCAGTGCTCGGCATGCTTGCCATCCTTGAAGCGGGCGATGTCGATGGCGGAGATCTCCACCTTCTTCCCCGTCGGCGGCATGCCCTGGAACTCTCCGGTCTGTGTGCCGCGGAAGGTGCCACGCGTGACGACGCGGTCGCCTTCGGCGATCTGCTCTTCGATCGTGATCTTCCCGTTGGGGAAGGCTGCGTGGAAGGCTGAGATGAACATCCTTTGCCCCTCGCGGTTGGGGGGCAGCCCCGGTGGGGTGGCGTGGCTGACGTAGTCGCTCGTGAAGAGCTCGTCGATTTTGGCCAGCTCCTTGTTGTTCAGGACTTCATTATAGAACCGTCGGTTGACGGCCTTGTTCTCATCGGTGGACATCGCTCTCTCTCCTTGGCGAATAGTTGGATTGACGCTCGAGGATCTGCAACGGGGCGGATCCGTGGCTCTCACTCTGAGTTATGCGGTAACTGACCTCCTTCTTGGATGGGGCACACAGCGCGCCCGGGATCTGATGAAAGGACCCCGGAACCCCCTTGACACCCCAGGCTGGATCGAGCGCTGAATGGACGATGCGCGACGGACGGGCCGGATCGAGCGATCCTGCGGCGGAGGGATTCACATGGCGTAGGAGTCTTTACCCGGATCGCGCCCCTCGCTGACAGCCGCAAGGCGTTCCGCATAGTGGACCCAGCCCTCGGCGTGCGAGGCCTGCACCTCTTTCGGGAGGCCGGTGTGGCGCAGCCGAAGTAGCGTGCCTTGACCATCAGGCTGAAGCGTGATCTCAACCGTTGATGCCCCCGGGGGGAGGCCGGTCCCCTCGCCGTCCCAACCCCATGTGAAGATGACCCGGTTCGGAGGCACGACTTCGATAAACTCCCCGCGTGCCTTGTCGCGGCCGTTGACGTTGACCCAGAAGACACCGCCCGGGCGCGGGTCGAGCTTGGCCTCGATCCCCATCCAGCGCGTCATCCGCTCGGCCTCGATCAAATACGGGAATATCACCCCCGGCGGCGCGGCGATGCGCACCTCCTGCTCGACCACATCGGTTTCAGTCACGGTTCCCATCCTCTACTCTCCTGTACTCCTCCTCGGCGGCGTGCTTCAGCTCACCCAGGCGGTCCTCCCAGAATGCCTCCAGGTAGGCCCGGATCTCGTTCAGACCTTCCGGCCTGGCCCGGTACAGGCGGCTCGTGCCCTGCCGCCGCAGGTCGATCAGGCCGGCCTCAACCAAGATCTTCAAGTGCTGCGAGACGGCAGGGCGGGACACCTCGAAATGGCTGGAGATCTCGCCGGAAGAGAGCTCCCGATCCCGAACCAAGCGCAAGATTTCCCGTCGTCTGGGTTGGGATATGGCGTGGAGTTTCAGATCGAGCATGGTCGAATGTTAGCATTATCTTTCGTAAGAGTCAACTAACAAATATCGAATTGGTCCGTTTTACACAAAGATGTGCTTATAATCACAAGCATGGACCGTTTTGTGTACCTGTCTCCGCACCTGGATGACGCCGTCTTCTCATGTGGGGGGCTCATCGCCCGCCAGGTCGCCGAGGGGGGAGCGGTCACCGTGCTCACCCTTTTCGCCGGAGACCCGCCCCCCGGTGAGGTAAGCCCATTTGCGGCCGGGCTACATGCCCGGTGGGGGGAGCCGACGGCGCCGGTTGCAAGCCGCAGGGCGGAGGATCGAATCGCGTGCGGCCGGCTCGGAGCCTCGGTGGTCCATCTCGGCCTTCCGGAGGCCATCTATCGTAAAGATCCTCAAGGGATGTCTTTCTATCCCGATCAAGCCTCGATCTTTGGTCCGCTGGTGCCCTCGGACCAGTCCACGATCGATATCGCCGAAGGCTTGCTTCTCCCGTACTTGTCACGTGAAGCAGCTCTTTGCTGTCCTGCAGGTTACGGCGGTCACGTCGATCACCGGCTCACCCGGCTCGCCGCCGAGCGCCTCGGCGCCCCCATCTTGTTCTATATGGACATGCCTTACGCTGCGCGAGGCGGCGCCATCCCTCTGGACATGGGCGTCCCGTCGGGCGAGCGGCTGGCGCAAACACTGGCTGAGGAGGAAATCGAAGCCTGGGCCGTCGCCTCATTCGAATATGCCTCGCAACGCTCGACGTTCTGGTCAAGCTACGAGGATCTCTTGCAAGAACTCCGCCAACACCACGACTCAAACCAGGGTATGCTTCTGATCGGACCGGTCTAACCCCCGTCGCGCGAGGATGCGGAGGCGCGGCCGGCCGTCGGTCGTCGCGTGCTGGGATGCACCCCCGGACCACCGTCATAGCTCCCAGATGTGGGTGATCTATTGACTCCTACTCTCTGCGTGATAGACTCTCGGAGTATTCACATTCAATGACAGCAGACCGCCTCACTACCGCGGTGACGTTGACTGCAGGGAGCGGTTCGAGGGACCATGAACAAGACGGCACGCAGCAACCTGGCATCTCCGAAAGCGGAGCGTTCGACGGTCGAGGCGGAGGCCGAGGAGCCTCCGGGTCCTGACCGCCGTCCGCGGAACGCGCTCCGCACGAACGCATCTGGATCGACGACGGGGTTGCTCGAGGCCCTGAGCTATCCGCCGGCTACCCCTGCACCAGCCTCACACAGTCAGCTTACATTCGATTGGACGGTCACCCTTCCGCCACGCGTTCAGCGCCGGCGTGTTCGCCGCGCCCCGGAATTGCGCCAGCTTGGGGTTATCGTGCTGCACAGCTTGGCCCTGGGCCTCGAGCGCGGGCGCACCATCGACCGCCTTGCCGATGAGGAAACCGCACGCGTGGCACAGGCTGTGGCGGGGGCGCTGGTGGGCTACGTCGGCGATGTTCGAGTGGTCCCGGTCTGGGATGACCTCCCGGCTGCGTTGAGGGACTTCGATCCGGCCGAGCACGCCGTTTTCAACCTGTGTGAAAGCCTGGGCGGCCGGGCCTTCACCGAACCCGAGGCGCCGCGCCAGATCCACGCGGCCGGTTTTGTCTTCACCGGGGCGCCGTATTCTGCGCTGCGTCGGGCGGCGAACAAGCGGGAAGCCAAACGGCGGATGTTGCAGGCCGGGCTTCCGACACCCCGCTTCCATTTCATACGCACCCCGGGCGAGGTCCCCGATGACATCCCTCTCCCGGCGGTCGTCAAGCCAGTCGAGGAAGGCGGGAGCTTTGGGATCACCCAGGACTCAGTCGTCAAAGATCGGGCCGCGCTCGCAGCGCGGATCGAGGAGACGCTCGAGGCCTACCGCCAACCGGTGTTGGTCGAGGAGTACATCGCCGGCCGTGAGATAAATGTGGCCGTCTGGGGCAATCGCCAGCCGCAGGTCCTGCCGATCTCTGAAATCCGCTTCGAGTGGACGGACGATCCGCTGAAACAGCTTGTCACCTTCGACTCCAAGTGGGTTGAGGATTCGATCGAGTACCGAGGGACGCCGGCTGTCTGTCCGGCGGAACTCGAGCCGGAAGTGCAAACGAAGATCGAGGGGGCGGCCCTTGAAGCATATCGTCTGTTGGGAATGCGCGGCTACGCCCGGGTCGACATGCGCCTCAAGGATGGCGTCCCTTACATCCTCGAGGTTAACGCCAATCCGGACCTTGCCCCCGACGCCGGGTTCTTCCGATCGGCGTCGGCCGCCGGCTTCAGCTACGCCGGAATGGTGCTGCATATCCTGAAACTTGCCCTCGCTGCTCAGCCATGGCCGAATTACGCGAGACGCTAAGCCGGGATGCGGATGACATCCTGCGGATAGCCGCCGACCAACCCCTGTTCACCCAAGATGAATCCGAGACGGTGGGGGAGCTGCTCGACGACTACCTCGAGCTCCCGGACCACAACGGTTACGCCTTCCTGACGGCCACCCTTGACGGGCGGGTCGTCGGCTTCGCCTGCTATGGGCCGACCCCGTTGACCCGCGGCACGTTCGACCTGTACTGGATCTGTGTCGACCGCGAGTTTGCCCGGCATGGGATTGGAAGGAACCTGATGGAACGGGTCGTGGATGAAGTGCGGGCGCTCGACGGTCGCATGATTGTGCTCGACACCTCAGGTACCTCGGCGTACGAGCCGACGCGGGCCTTCTATCACAGCGTCGGTTTCACTCCAGCGGCGACGGTGCCGGACTTCTACGCACCCGACGACGACCTGGTGATCTTCTGCCGGCGGTTGTAGCCGGCGCGGGGGGAAGAGGTCGATTTGAAGGATGCGGGCGGCGAAGCCGCCCGCATCCTTCAAATCGACCCTGCATGCGATACGGGGCGAAGCCGCACCCGTACCTCAGCTAGGCGATGCGTACGGGGGGCGAGGGTTACCCCCGGCAGGCGCCATCAGGGGTTACATGCGATCCCTGCTCTTGCTCGTCTAGACAGCCCTTTCGTCTTATGCTATGATCCGTATACAGGATTGATCTGCGACTGAGACTTGGTTCTCAGTTCTTTTTTCTCTGGGCCGGGTGCTGTGGCCGGCTCGAACCCATGAGAGGGGGAACCAGAGGAATTCGAATGCCCAACAGCGCGGTCTACCTCACGCCCGAAGGGTTGAAGAAGCTCGAGGAAGAGCTCGAACACCTGCGTACGGTCAAGCGCTTGGAGGTCGCCCAGCGGTTGCACGAGGCGATGGAGGACGGCGAGCTGATTGAGAACGCCGAGTACGAAGCCGCCAAGAACGAGCAAGCTTTCGTCGAGGGCCGCATCCTGGAGCTCGAGCACATGTTGGCTCAGGCACAGCTCATCGAGCCGGGCCAGTCGAAGGACGTCGTCCGCATCGGAAGCACCGTCGTCGTTCAGGAGGATGGTAACGGTGGCTCCGAGACCTACACAATTGTCGGTGTGGCCGAGGCGAACCCGCGCGAGGGCCTGATCTCGAATGAATCGCCTCTGGGTGTGTCCCTGCTGGATCACAAGGTCGGGGACAGCGTCGATGTCAAGGCGCCGGCGGGCGTGCTTCGTTTCCGGGTGGTGAAGATCAAGTAACCTGGCGCACTCTAGATGCAGGCCCCACGCCGGACGACCGGCGCGGGGCCTTTTTCGTGTACACTAGAACCCGGCTCGCTCGATGTTCGATTTCCATCGCGGGCGAGCGTTGAAACCGCCAGGTCGAACCGCAAACATGGGCGAACTCAACGATTTGGAACGAGTGCGACTTCAGAAGCTGGCGCGCTTGCGGGAAATCGGCGCCGATGCCTACCCGCGCCGGGTTCGGCGCACCCACACCACCCAACAAGCGATCCAGGCTTTTGAGGCCGCGGGAGATGGATCCCCGGACGAAGTCGAAGTCGTCGGACGGCTTCGGTCGATCCGCCGGATGGGTAAGGTCACGTTCGCCCATATCGAAGACGGGGCCGGCCGGCTGCAGCTCTACCTCAAGGCCGACGATCTCGGTCCGGAAGCTTTCTCTGTGTTCAATGACGTCTTCGACCTGGGTGATTTCGTTCATGCGCGCGGTACGATGTTCCGGACCAAGACACGTGAGGCCACACTGCACGCCGCCTCCGTCGGGATGCTGGCCAAAGCCATCAGCCCATTGCCGGCGGCCAAGGAAGAGACCGTCGGTGGAGAGCGTGTGGTCCACGCCGCCTTCAGCGATCCCGAAGCCCGCTACCGCGAGCGCTACGCCGATCTGGCGGTCAACCCCGATGTCCGCCAGATCTTCCACACGCGGGCCGCGGTGATCCGCGCCTTGCGCGAATTCCTGGACGCTCGCGGTTTTGTCGAGGTCGAAACCCCGATCCTGCAGCAGATCTACGGTGGTGCTGCGGCCAAACCATTTGTCACGCACCACAACCAGCTCCACCAGGACCTCTACCTAAGGATCTCGTTTGAGCTCTACCTCAAACGACTGCTTGTCGGCGGATTGGAACGCGTGTATGAGATCGGCCGCGACTTCCGCAACGAAGGCGTTTCATTTAAGCACAACCCGGAGTTCACCCAGCTCGAGTTCTACATCGCATACGCCGACTACCGGGCGGTAATGGAGCTGACCGAGCACATGATCGCCTACGTCGCCGAGCAGTCCGTCGGTGGGACGACCATTCAGTATCGCGGTCACTCCATCGATCTCACGCCTCCTTGGAAGAGGCAGGACCTGCGATCGGCGCTGCGTCAGGCCTCGGGCATCGATATCGACGAACATCCTTCGGCCGACTCACTTCGCAAGGCAATGATCGCAAACGGCCACCAGCCTTCGGAGAGCTCGACGCGGGGCAAGCTGATCGAGTCGCTACTCGCCAGTCAGTTGGAACCGGAGCTGATTCAACCCACTTTCATCTACGACTACCCGCGTGACATCTCCCCCTTGGCCAAGAGCAAGGAGGAAGACCCAAACACTGTAGAGCGCTTTGAGGGCTTCGTCGGCGGGTTTGAGCTGTGCAATGCGTTCACTGAGTTGAACGACCCGCTGGATCAGGAGCAACGCTTTCTAGAGATGGGTCGGGACTACGCCAGCGATGATGAGCAGCGCCACCCGATGGATGAGGACTACCTACGGGCGATGCGCTACGGTATGCCCCCTAATGGTGGTTTTGGCATGGGCGTCGACCGGTTGACGATGCTCCTGACGAACCAATCCACCATCCGCGAAGTCATTCTCTTCCCCCACCTGCGAACCCGATCGAAGGACGGCGAATCCCCCGCCGATAAGGCTTGAGCCAGATCGGCTCAACTGCTCCCTCGAGCCTGGCTGGCTTCGGATGCGCCTGGGTCGGGCCCTGATGATATGCAGATTCCATAAACATGAACTCAACATTCGGGGTGCGAGGCCAGGCGCACCCGGCAGATTCCGAACCGTCTGCCGCTGACTAAGCCCGGCGCCATCCCAGCCGTTTCCGCAACGAAGCATAACGAGAGAGAAGATGCACCAACCGGGAAGATCGGGACGCGTCAATCTCTGCCTTGGGTAGGGAAACTCGCATTTCAGCCGGGCTCTCGAAATCGGGCAGCCGCATGACAGCCCGCCCGAGCTCAAGGTAGGCGTGGGCGTCGGAACCGGCCGTTCCCGGAATGCCGACCTCGTCGGCCAGGGCTTGTGCCCGGTCGTTGGCGCCGCGCGGCCACACCCGCGCGTTGAACGTCTCGATGGCATCGACGGACGGCAGAATCTGTCGAAGGTCGGCTTCCGCCCACGATCCCTTGCGCACGGAGTCGAATGGATGCGACACGCTGATGACGGCGCCCTGGCCACGCAGCCGATCGATGGTCTCTTGCGGCGACAGTCCGGCGGGTATCTGTTCACGCAGGTAGTAACCGAGGAGCTCGCCGTGATCGGTCATGATCTCCTCGCCGATGATCACCCGATCCGGCGCCAGGCTGTGGGCCTCGAGCGCGCCGTCGATCGTGTTGTGATCGGTGATAGCCACCCGGTCGATCCGGCGTCGGCGGCAAACCTCGAGAATCCGCGCCGGGAGCATGAGGCTGTCCTTTGAACGGTAAGTGTGGCAGTGGAGTTCGACGGTTACAAGTGACAACTCTTGGCCTCGAGCGTTACGTATTGTGTTTCACGCTTTATGTTTCAGAGGATCCCACTCGAAGAATATCGATAACCCGGTCCCATTCCGCCGTGGCCTCTCCAACAGACAAGAGCAGATTGCCGGAGATGGTCCACACGCCGAGGCCGAGCGCCACGCCGAACCAGAGTGTCGCGAAGCGGATGAGCAGGGTGGCAGACTGGCCGCTGTACCTTCCCTTGAACCGCTTCTGTGTCCCGCAGACGAGGCACCCTATCCGGCGGGATTCACCAGAGATGAATGGAACAGCGTTGCTCGGTGACTATGCCGCAGAATCCTACCGAGTTGAACGGGGGCAAAAGAGCTGCAAGAAGGGTCGACTGATATTGCTAGATCTCTGTGGGTCCCTCGGATCGCGCCTGGGAGGCCCAAATGATCGCCACGGAGTTGACGACAAAGGCCGCCCCAAAGAGGGTCAGCGTAACAAAGCTGGCGACCTGGAGCCAGCGTGTAGACCCAATGGAAAGCAGATACGCCGGCAGCCCAACATAGGATGCCACTGCCGTGAAGGCAATGTAGACTGTAATGACGGAGGTCACAAGTGTCAGGCCGTAGAGCCCCAGCCTTGGCAGGCGAACGGCATAGACACGATCAAGCTTGAAAGCCAGGACAGCCACAATCATGCCGATCGGCCATAGGAGGTAGCGCGCCTCTTCCGGGCCTCTTCCTTCAGTCAGAGAAGCGGCGACCACGGAGATCGTGTACCACAAGAACCCCACGATCTGGCCCCAGATGAACACTCTCGAAAGGAGAAGCACACGCCGTTCCGGGCTCGTCGATGACTTCATCCGCCTCACTCCGGTGGGTTGAT